>Ga0272441_10008718_pt1 | contig 15968 bp, 19 predicted proteins | sample SSMProp6N_FD_193582 | JGI IMG/M metagenome (GOLD analysis project Ga0272441, IMG submission 193582) | Marine sediment archaeal communities from Little Sippewissett salt marsh, Falmouth, MA, United States - SSM-Prop-6N | ecosystem: Environmental > Aquatic > Marine > Wetlands > Sediment ... | reverse complement strand
AGAAAATGTTTGTTGTTATGATAAACACAAAAAGTCGGATGAATGGATTAACTTACTTAAAGCAGATGTAGTCTTTGTGTGTGTTCCTACTGATAGTGGTAAAAATGGTAGATTAGATATGTCTATTGTTGACGAAACGTTAGCAAGACTTAATGTTGATAACTATAGAGGTTTAGTGGTTATAAAAAGTACTTTAAGATTAGGTTACTTTACAGATATATTAAAATGTGTTGACTTTGATTTGGCAGTATTCCCTGAGTGGCTTTATGCAAACAATGCTTTTCCTGACACTCTTGCACCAGAAATGACTGTTATAGGTATACCGAATAGTGATAAGAATATAGCACTCTCTATTTTAGAGTCATGTCCTTGGCATCATAAGTCGAAGAAACATATTGTTGAACCAGAAACAGCAGTTATGATAAAGTTAACGGCAAATGCATTAGGAGCAACAAAGATTAGTTTTGCAAATCAAATAGGCATCATTTGTACTGAACATGGTATAGATAAATTTGAAGTAATGGATATCATAAAAACTGACCCAAGATGTGCTCCTCGTTATCTTAATCCAACCTGTGAACCGTATACTGGTTACTGTTTGCCTAAAGATATTAAGGAATTAGCAAATGCAACTCAAAATGGAGACTTACTGAAGGCAGTAGATAAGTTTAATGAGAGTTTAAAATGAACATACTAATGCTTTTATCGAACATAGTACAATACGATACACGTGTAACTGCTGAAGCAGAGGCACTCATAGAAGCAGGGCATAAAGTATACATCATATGTTGGGATAGATTAAAGCAAAGGGATAAAAAGGAAAGGTACAAAGGAATGGAAGTCCTTAATTATCATAACACAAGATTCATGGGTTTCCTTCCAAACGATGCCTACCGTAATTTCTTTTGGTGGAGAGGTGCTTATAAGAAGGCAGTAGATAATTTCGTTGATTATGTAGTAAAGAACAAACCAGAGTTTAAAATAGATGTAGTACATTGTCATGATTTAGACACCCTAGCAACTGGTGTAAAATTGAAGAAACGTTTTAAGTGTGAACTTATATTTGATGCTCATGAAAACTTTCCTTATATGATAGAAGGTTACGTAAATAATCTTGTATTCAAATATGCACAAAGAATGGAACGTAAGTTAACAAGGCAGGCAGACCACATCATAACGGTTTCTAGACCTCTTGCTGACCATTTAAAAACTTTGACAAACAAACCTATAACTATAGTTATGAACTGCAAACCATTTATTTATGAAAGATATATTAAACCTAGAAATAAGATTTTTACCTTAGTCTACATTGGTGTGTTTATGAAAGAAAGGTTCTTTCCAGATATTATTCACTTAGTTGGTTCAATGCCTGATGTTGAACTTATCCTTGCTGGAAAAAGGCAGGGGAATGATGAGTTTTATGATGAAGTAAAGGAAGCAAGCAATCAATATCACAACGTTGATTTTAAAGGAGAAATACCTTCAGAAATGATATTGCCTTTAACAAGGGAAGCAGATGCTACATTCTTATTTATGACTAAACCTCCTTTTAAAAAATATTTCCAAGAAACGTTATTCAATAAACCATTTGAGGCAATGGTTTGTGGTAGACCAACTTTAACGACAAAAGGTAGATATCTTGGTAAGTTTTTAGAAACATTAGAATGTGGACTTGCTCTTGATTATAACAAAGAGAGCATTAGAAATGGAATTAATGCTCTTAAAGATAATCCTAAGTGGTGTGAGACACTTGGAAGGAATGCTTTTAATGAAGCAAAGAAAACGTATAATTGGGGAGAAGAGAAAAGAGAATTAGTAAAAGTTTATAACGACATATAGGTGGTGAGTTTGAGTAAGGTAATAAATAAGAATATTTTGAAAGAGGAAGTTGAACTGCTAATGAAGCAACAAGAATTAGTTCAAGACGAAATTAAAAAGATAGCATATAAACTAGGTTCAAGTGGAACTAGAGGATACAAACGTGTTTTAAGAGAAGAACTAGGGATAGTAATATAGGTGAAAGTAAATGCCAATTATAGAAGGAGTTGACGGAAAGAAGTACGATTATGCTGATTATGAGGATAAAGTAAAGTATGCTCTTGCTGAGCAAATGAGAAGGGAATACTTTGCAAAGAGTAGTCTTAAATGTTCTAGTTGTAGTCATCATTTAACAGAAAGAGAAAAAGAAATATGTATGGGATTATGTCCAAAATGTGGAAGGGATAGTTTAGTATATGTTGATAAAAGCAAATGATAAACTTAATCAACTAATTAAAAATACAAAACAATTTAAAGAAATCCATCTTTGGTTTATGTGGAAATATCATGACCTGCGTAACTATGTTTACTACGGTAAAATAGACTTTCCAAACGACTTTAATATAGAAACAACTACACACTGCAACAGACGTTGTTCTTTCTGCCCCAACAGTAAATATGACCGTGGACTTAAAAAGAATGAAGTAAGGATGCCTTTTGAAATGTATAAAAAGATAATAGATGAATTAGCAGAATATCATTTTCGTGGTAGAATAGGACCACACTTTTACGGTGAACCATTAACTGATGAAAGACTGCCTGATTTTATAAAATATACAAAAGAGAAATTGCCTAAGTGTAGAATTAATATCAACACTAATGGAGACTTACTAACTATAGAAAAATATAATCAGTTAATAGAAATGGGTGTTGACAAACTTACAGTAGGTCAGTATGATGATAAACCAACAAAAACAATGGTTACTTTACTTGCTTATATTAAAGAACACCCTGAAAAAAAGATGTATATATCATATAAAAAGTTTGATACTGAAAACCAACATTCTACGAGAGGTGGTGAAATAAAGGTAAAGAATCCTGAACCACCTCGTTGCCGTTCTCCTTTAAATCCTGTTGTTATTGATGCTTTAGGTAACGTAGTTCTTTGTTGTAATGATTACCATTCATCGGTTATATTGGGAAACGTTATTATTGAATCAGTTATGGAAATATGGAATAAACCGAGATATAAAAAATTAAGGCAACATTTGAGGAAAGGAGAATATCAATTACCGATATGTAAGGTGTGTGCAAAATGTTAAATATAATTAGAACTGTAATAGACAAATATTACAATGTCTTCTTTTACAATATAAGACCTATGATATGTCTTCTTTCCAAAAAATATAAACAACCTTTAACTGGTATAGAAATAGGTACTTATGATGGTAAAAATGCAAAGTATATGTTTAAATTACTAAATTTAAAAAAACTTTATTGTATAGACCCGTTTAAACCCTATTTAGTTATAAGAAACACAGGAGAGTCGAACGTACAACGTGATGATATGCCTAGTATATATGATATAGCAAAAAAGAATCTTTATAGATATAAAGATAAGATTTTGTTTATTAAGAAATATTCAGATGATGCTATTAATGATGTGCCAATAGTTGACTTTGTTTATATTGACGGAGACCATAGATACGAGCAGGTAAAGAAAGATATTGAAAATTATTATCCAAAAGCAAGGTTAGTTATTGGAGGGGATAACTTTCCAAATCACGGTGTAGCATTAGCTGTGCTTGATTTTGTAAAAAAGAACAATTTAGAGTTGTATACAGATAATCAGGATTGGTGGATAAATAAATGCTAAAGATTATGAAAAACCCATCAGAAGAAACATATGAAATAAAAACAATAGCATCAGAGTTAACATTCCTTGGAGTAAAGAATCAACCTGACTTTGCTGAACTGGAAGTTACGATGTATCCAAATGAAAAAGTCATCGAACTCAAATCTTTTAAACTTTATTTACAAACATTCAGAAATAAGATAATATCATATGAACATCTGATAAATACAATTTATGATGACTTAATGCAAACTTATGAACCAGAAAAACTTGTTGTTATCATGAAAACTCAACCTAGAGGTGGAATATCATCGGTATTAAAGGTGGATTCCAGTTATAGAAAAAATAAAGAGTTAAAGAAGGCACTAAAAAAGCAGAATAAAAGAATGGATAAATGGGCAGATGATGTTGCCAGACAAGCAAGAAAATTATGAAAATAGTAAACTTTACAAGAGGTTTAAGAAACACTAAACACGGTGGGGAAGGTTTAAGTGTTGAAACTTTAACTAAACTATTAAAGAACAAAGGTCATGATGTCCTTACTATATCACTTGAAAAGAAATCATATAAAGAAGACGGTTTTATAGGTCTAACTAGAAAAACAAAACCAATCTTACCTAAATTAGATACCTTTATAGATTTTGCTGAACTTAATCTTAGTTATAGAAAACAACTTATAGAAACCATATCAGACTATAACCCTGATTTGATGATATACCGCAAAGATTGGTCTTATGTTGGTTGTTATATTGGAAAAAAACTTGGTGTTTCAACAATCTTAAAACTGTACGATTATGAATTTTATTATGGAAGACTGCCTAACGGTTGGAATCCACGTTTTAATATATTGTTACACATACCCTTTCCTTGCTATAAAAACATTTGCAGATACGTTCTAAATAACTCCTCAATGGTACTAGGCAATAGTGAAAGAACAGCAAACCTTTATAGACGTATATCAACAAATAGAGAAATATATGGCATTCCTTCTTTTATAGATATATCAAATATCAAACCTTTTAAAAAACTAGGCAACGAAATAGTGCATATCACACCAAGCAAAAACAAGGGCATAGATATCACACTAGATGTTGCTGACCTAATGCCTGAATATAACTTTAAAATAGTAGGGCAGTCAAAGGGATGGAACTTTCAAGAAACAAAGGAAAGGATGAAGGAACAGTCTAACGTTGAGTACTTAGGTTTTGCACCGAATCTTAAAGAGATTTATAAAAATACATTTGTTGTCCTTATGCCAAGTTTAGATGAAGGTTATGGTCGTATTCCTATAGAAGCAGGTGCTTATGGAATCCCTGTTATCACATCAGGGTTGGCAGGTCTTGCTGAGTCTAGTGTACCGAGTCTAACGGTTGATAAAAATGAGGCGATTTACTATAAAGAAAAAATTAAAGAAGTCGAAAATAATATTAAGCATTATAGAGAACTTTCTATAGACAATGCTAAAAATAAATGCAGTGACTTCAGTTTCAAAAGATTAAGTGAAGTCGTTTGGACAAGTTTAGGTTTAAAGTTGTAGGTGGTGAGATGAAACTGGTACCGTATCCGATAGAACTCAAAAAGTACGTAAAACGAACAACAAATGATGAAGGTATAGCAATATATCGTTTACCTTATGAAGAAAAAACAGTTTACTATCCTGTTGACATCTGTAACTATGCTCTTGCTAACTATAATGAATTTTGTAAAGGTAATAACCATGACAGTAAACATACTTTCATTTTACAATCCGATTGGTTGCTAAACAATCTTGTTAAAAAAGATAATTTTTCAGTTTGGGAACATGACTTTGAACTTCCGTACTATGACTTTAATATACCATGGGTTCATGGAATGGCACAAGGCATGGGGATATCAACATTAATGAGAGCATACTTAATGACAGATAAAAGGAAGTATCTTAATGCTTCTAAGCAAGTTTTAAACTCTTTTGAAGTTGATATTAAAGATGGTGGTATCAGTTATACTGATTCAGACGGTTATACTTGGTACGAAGAATATTCCGTTTATCCTCCACCTCATATCTTAAACGGTTTTGTTTTTGCTCTGCTAGGTGCTTATGAGTATTATCAATTTATGGGTGTAAGAGAAAAACCTATCTTTAATAGGGGTATAAAGACTCTTTTAAATTACCTTCCAGAGTATGACTTGGACTACTGGTCAAAGTATAATCTTATTCATCCTCATCCAGCAACTAAGCAATATCACGCTTTACACGTTGAGCAAATGGCATTAATGTTCTTACTGATAAAGGAAACAAAGTTTTCTCAATATCATAGTAAATGGTATATTGATAATAAGAGTACAATATCAAACTTACGGGCAAAGTATAACAGAACAAGAGTACATATCAAACAGCATGGAGTAAGGAAATGTTTATCTCTTTTATGTAAAAAAAGAGGGAGTAGTGTATGAAGTTCTTCAAAAAATTTTTTGGAGAACCATTGAAGTATTATGATGAGTATGATTGGAGGCATATAGTCAGATGTTGGAGCACGCATTATTTATTCTCAGCATATATGGGATTTGCGGTGTTTTGCTTGATGCAGACCATCTTATTTCGAGGCGTTTTAAAATGTCCAGACCATTGCATATACCTTGTCTCATTCTTGTTTGGGTTGTGTTTTTGTGTGTCGGTGCATATTGTATTAGATTACCATAGGGTGGCGTAAAAATGAAATTGAGTATAGTATTAACAGACGCTGGTTATAGAGAAAGATTTCACTTTCTGAACTGTTTGCATAGTCAAACCTTTAAAGACTTTGAGGTTATATGGTGTGATTATTACGGTAAAATAAGAGATATAGTTACAGAAAATGTAGGTAAATTTAAAAATGGAACAGTGTTAAAAGCAACTGATAGAGGTGATATTACTGATGAAACACCTTACAATGAAGCAAAAGCAATAAACTATGCTATATCAAAAGCAAAGGGGGAATTAATAATGAAGATTGATGCTGACCTCTTAGTTCAAAATGATTTCTTAGAAAAGATAATTGCTATGCATAATGAAAATAAAAAACTTTTAACTTCTGGTATAGATAAAAGAGAACCAAAACCCCCAGAAAATAGACCATTTACTTGGCATGCTATTGAAGAAAGGGCTAAAATAGAAAATTTAACTAATTACGGTTCTTGCTTGACCACAAGAAAAGAACACCTCCAAAAGTGTAATGGGTGGGATGAAGATGACGTATGGAATGGTGTACATTTTCCATCAAAGGATATGGGTTGGAGACTTATAAATTACGGTCTTTCACAGAAGTGGTATTACGACCCACCATCATTACACCCTTGGCATCCAACACATCACAATACTTGGTGGGAAATAAAAAACCTTGCAAGGTCAGCAGGTCATCATAAGTTTTCGGATTTAGTTAAACCAACACATCAGCAATTGTTAGATAGTATTATAGTTAATAGAGTTGAGAAAGGAATATATTATGTTGAAAAGGGAATTGATAAAATAAAATAGGTGGTGAAAAAATGACAAAAGTATTAGTAACAGGTGGAGCAGGTTATGTTGGTAGTGTTTTAATCCCAAAATTATTAGACAAGGGATATAAAGTGAGATGTTTTGATAATCTTATGTATAAAGAACCTACTTTATTAACTTCTTGTATGAATAAAAATTTTGAGTTTGTAAAAGGAGATATACGTAATTATGATGAAGTAGAAAAGGCAGTAAAGGATATGGATATCATTATTCATTTAAGTGCTATCGTTGGTTTTCCTGCGTGTAAAAAAGACCCGAGATATGCAAGGGATGTTAACTACTATGGGACGGTTAATGTAGAGAGGGCAAGAAATCCAACACATCAAAAGTTAATATTCGCATCAACAGGTAGTGTTTACGGTGCAATACATTATGATATAGGTGAAACAGCAAAAGGTATATGTACAGAGGAATACCCTCCTGCACCGTTGACTGAATATGGTAAAACGAAATTAGAAGCAGAAAATGCAATTGTCCGTAGTGATAACTGGGTTATTTATCGTTATGCAACAGGTTTCGGTTTATCACCTAGAATGCGACTTGACCTTATGCCTAATGATTTTACGTACCAAGCAGTTAAAAACAAGTTACTTGTAGTGTATGAAAAGAAATTTAGGAGAACATTTATTCATGTAAGGGATATGGCAGAATCTTATTTATTTGCTCTTAAAAATTTTGCTAAAATACGAGATGAAATTTATAATGTAGGTAGTGAAAAAATGAACTTTACCAAAGAAGACATAGCAAATATAGTAAAAAATTTTGTTGACTATAATCTTATATATGCTGAAACAGGAAAAGACCCAGATAAAAGGGATTATGAAGTCTCGTATGAAAAAATTAGAAAAAAAGGTTTTGAGACAAAAATTGATATGAAGGAAGGGATAAGGGAATTGATAAAAGGTTATCAAATGGTTGATATTATGAAACCTTATTCTAATGCATAGGTGATATAAATGAAAATATTAGTAACAGGTGGTTTTGGTTTTGTAGGTAAGAGTGTTTGTAATTTATTGGAAGGAAAAGGTTTAGACTACGAAGCACATTCTAGAAGGAACGGTTTGGATTTACGTGACTACTATGAAACAACACAATTTATAAGAAGAAATAATCCAGAGGTAATAATTAATTGTTCTGCACATGTTGGCAGTTTACATTACGTAAGTGAAAAAGCAGGTGATGTTATAAAGGATAATACAGAAATCATAGTAAATCTCTATAATGCAGTAGCTTGTTATAGTCCTAAAACTAAGATAATTAATCCAATATCAAACTGTTCTTATCCAGGAGATGCTCTTACACAAAAAGAGTCAGAATGGTTAAACGGTCCTGTTCATGATTCCGTTTTGTCTTTTGCTTCTGCAAAAAGACTATGGGTTGCAGTTTCTCAGTGTTATGAAAAGCAGTATGGAATACAATCGGTTAACTTCTTGTTCCCTAATGCCTACGGAATAGGTGATTACACAGACCCAAACAAAACTCATGCTCTAAATGGTATGATAATGAGAATGCTTAAAGCAAAAGCAAACGGAGATAAGACTTTTGAAATATGGGGCACAGGTAAACCTAAAAGGGAATGGATATATGTAGGAGACTTTGCTAGAATGCTTGTTAATGCTATAAAACAACCTAGTCAGATATACCCTGTTAATGTTGCACAAAACGAAGCATATTCAATTAAAGAAACAGCAGAGATGATAAGAGATATTATAGGTTATGAAGGAAAACTTACATTTAATACGAAGTATCAGGATGGTGACCCAATAAAGATATTAGATAATACTATTTTTAAATCAAAGTATCCATATTTTAAATTTACAAATATAGAAGATGGCATACGTTTGACTTCCAAGTATTATGAAAAGGAGTTGAAACTTTGATTTATGTCTTGGGAGGTAATGGTTTTGTTGGTTCTGCCTTTATAAGATATTTAGAAAAACAGGAGGAAGAGTTTGTAAATATTACAAGGGAAAACTATATTGATTACGTTGATACATCTTGCGATTTATTTATTAATGCTAATGGTAATTCTAAAAGATTTCTTGCCGAAAAGAGTCCTTTAGAAGATTTTGATATGAATGTAAAGAATGCTCTTCAAACAACATTACATTTTGATATTAAAAGGTATCTACTTATATCTTCTGTTGATGTTTATCATAATCCTTCTCAATCACTATGTACAAGGGAGGATAAGACTATACAACCAGAGTTTTTATCAAACTATGGTCTTAGTAAGTACTTAACTGAGTGTGTTATAAGAAAGCATGCAAATGATTGGATGATATTTCGTGTAGGTGGTATGGTTGGAGAAAATATGACTAAGGGACCAGTTTATGATATTATGAATGATGTAGATTTGTTTGTCAATCCAGATTCAAGATATCAATTCATAAATACTGACCAAGTGGCAGATATAGTTCTGAATACTAAAGGTAAAAACGAGATTTTTAATGTTTGTGCAACAAGTAATATGCCTTTACGTAGGATATTTTATATGCTTGGTAAAGAACCAAAACTGAATAAAAAACCTTTGCATAAATATAATGTCGATAATTGGAAAATAAGTGAACAATTTAGAATAGAAACTACTGGACAGATTTTAGAGAAATTTTTTAAGGAGAAAGGTATATATGCATAGTCACTTTTCAGAAGTAGCAGATAAATGGAATAATAAAGTTTGGGCACAGGATAAAGATTTTGCTTTAGATATAGTTAAGTTTGCTGACCTTAGAGGAGATGAGATTGCTCTTTATGTTGGCGTTGGAACTGGTGAAATAGCAACAAAGTTTAATGTTGCTGAAATGACTGGTTTAGACATATGTAAAGAAATGATGGAAGAAAATAAGGTTCTCAAACGTCATAAACTTATTGTTTCAGATGCTCATAATTTACCTTTTTTAGATAACAGTTTTGACTTTGTCTTTGCACGCAATCTCTTAAAACATGTAGATAAACCTAGAAAAGTAATTAATGAAATGAAAAGAGTTGTTAAAGAAGGAGGAATAGTCTTTACTGCTGAGTCTTGTGTTTTAAAGAAGTGGGATAAACCAGTGCCTAATTATTGTGTAAGGACTGTTGAACCAAATCACTTTAGTTTTCAAACACATGAAGAAATCATAGGATTCTATAAAGTCAATCAGTTTACGTCAATAGAGGATACTATTTATAAGTATAGGTCGAAGTGGTTAAAAAAGTGGGTACAGTCGTCAAAGTCATCAGATGTGGTTAGAAAAAAGATACTTAGAAAGTATCAACATGCAAGTAGTTCATTTATTAATAGACATAAGGTCGTTTTTACAGAAGATGATGACATAATAAGTACAATTTTCTGGAGTTTTGTAAAAGGAACTAAATGAAAGTAAAGGATGTAACAGGTCGTAGACCAGACCCAGAACTTATATTGAAATCTTTACGTGTGCTCGTAAAAATATTTGATAAACTGGAATTGAAATATTGGATGGAAACAGGCAATTTGCTTGGTGTAGTTAGAGGAGGTAAACTTATACCTTGGGATTTTGATGTGGATATAGGAGTTCAATATTCATTAAAAAGAACAAACGTTCCTTCATTGGTTAAAGCAGAGTTAGATAGAGAAGGATTTAAAACATCTTACTTGTACTATAAGGAAAAAGGTAATGTTATCTCAAAAGATTTTATAATGGCAGATAAAGAAGGTTATTCTCATATCGATATACATTTATATTGTTTGCCCGTTGCTGTTAATGCCATATCAGCTTTTTTTTATTATCTACCAAGTTTTGTAAGAAAATCAATTATAAAATTTGCTCATATGACTTATTTTAGTAATGAAAAATTACGTCCAAAGAATAGTTATGAAAGGGATATCAAACTTGTAAGGACTAGACTTGTTCAACGTATGATGCCTGTGTTTTTTTGTTATAAAGTTAAGAAGATTAAGTTTTATGATTTTGAAGTAAAGATACCAGAAAAGGCAGAGGATTACTTGTATCTTAATTATGGTGAAGATTGGAGAATTCCAAAAGAAAAATTTGTAACATACATAGGTTGAATTATGAAAGTAAAAGATATGGAAATAAAGAAAAAGACTCAAGGAATAATTCAACTTAATGAGGATGTTGCTTTGGGTACAATGAAAATGTTATTGTCTGTTTTTGAGAGAAGAAATGTCTTTTATACTCTTTCTGGAGGCACACTGTTAGGTGCAGTAAGAAGTAATAGTTTTATTCCTTGGGATACTGGAGATATAGATATCAATATATGTTATGAAGATGTTGATACAGTGAGTAAGATAATAAATGATTTAATAAAAGAGGGTTATAAAGTAACAGCACATAAACCTTCCCGTCAACTGGAAATGGAAAAAGAAGGTTTCCCACATATAGATTTTGTTTTATTTCGTATACCTAAATTACTGTTGATATTATCAAATTTATTTTTATTTTTACCAAAGTTTATGAGGATGGGTGTAATTAGGTTTTCACAAGAAACTTACTTTAAGAGTGAATTTTTGAGACCAACAGATAGTTATAAGAGAGACCAGAAGTTGATAAGATGTAGGATTGTTCAGTTAATGAAAATTTTGTTTTTTAATGGAAATAAGAAACGTAGTATAGTTTTTTATGACTTTAAAGTAACTATACCATATAAGTCTGAAGAATTATTAGAACTATATTATGGAAGAGATTGGAAGGTTCCAAAAAAGAAATTTGTAAGTTATGTGGCATAGAATATGAATGCACTGATATTAGCAGGGGGTAGAGGCAGAAGAATGGGTTTCTTAACAAGGTGTAAACCAAAGTGTTTGTTGCCTTATGAAAAAGAAACAGTTTTAGAAAGACTACTAGGTCAGTTGAAGAATGTTGGTATAAAGAAAGTTGTGATAGTTACAGGTTTTATGGAAAATAGGATTACAGATATAGTTGGTGATGAAGTAACGACTGTTTTTAATAAAGACTATAAAAAAGATACGAATGTTAACTCTATGTTTTTAGGGATTCAATATTTGGTGGAGAATTTTATAGATGAAACTGTTGTTTTTGAAGCAGATATAGTTGCTGAGGATGGTCTTGTAAAGTATGTTTGCGGTACAGATTTTGAAAATAAATCAGTTTGGTTCACAAATGGTAAAATTAAAAAAGGTGCAACTGGAGGAATGGTTAAAGTTGATGAAAAGGGTAATATAATTGATATTAGAGTAATTAACGAGTATAGTAGTAATTTTGATGACTATGAAAAACTTGTAGGCATAATGAGAATATCTAGAAGGGAAATTAAAAAATTTTATGATATTTTAAAAGAGGAAAGAAAAAACAACCAATATTATCTTATTCCTTGGGCAAAAAACATTAAGACTTTACCTTCGGTTAAGGGTAATATATCATTTTACGTTTGTAAAACATTTAACACGGTAAGAGATTACATAGAGATAGTTAATAATAGTTTTAAGGAAAACATTAAAGAAAGAAGGGTGTATTTAGAAAAAGTAGAAAAGTTATTCCCGATAGAAGAATATAGAAATAGTAGAGTAAAATTGGTAAAAGACAGCATTATAATAAACAATGTTTGGAAAGAACCGATTAGAATAGAAAAAAATCATAATTTGGTTTTAGACGGTCATCACAGTTTAGAAGTTGCAAAAAGAATGGGTCTGAAGTATGTTCCAGTTATAGGTTTTGACTATGACGAAATAGATATTTGGTCTCTTAGGGAAGAAATAAGTGTTTCTCGTAAGGAGGTTATAAAGAATGCAAAGGAACATAAATTGTATCCGTACAAAACGGTTAAGCATAAATTTCCTAAGACAAAATCTAATTGTTTTATGGAGTTAAAAAAATTAGAGGGATAGAATGGCAGAATGGAATTTGAAAGAACACAGAAAAATGATATATCATCATATGTTGGAAGAGATTATGTATCATGAAGATGATATAGATACGTTACGTGAAAAATTAGTAGAAAAGTACCGTAATCATAAGTTAGATGAGAGGGAAATAAATAGGTTGTTCGGTGAAGAAGTTGACGTAAAGTATATGAAAGAATTTTGGGAAAAGAGAGCAAAAACGCATAAGTTAAATGAGGGATTAACTAATTTAGAAGAGGATTCTGAGTTACTTAATTTAAAATTGCAATTGGAAAGACCTAAAATGCGTGAGTATTTAAATCCAGATAAAAGTTTAAAGATGTTGGACTTAGGTTCTGGTTATGGTACATGGGCTTTTGATGTTGCAAAGGATGTTAAATTTATCCATGCCGTAGATTACATTAAAGAAATGGTAGATATCGGCAGTCAACTAGCAGAAGATAAAGGTGTAAAAAACATAACCTTTTTTAACAAACCAGTTCAAGAATATAAAAGCAATATTGAATACGATTTGATTTTATTATCTGCTTTATGCATATATCTAAATGACTCAGATATAAAACAGGTAGTTAAAAATATTGATAGTTATTCTAAGAAGGGAACTAGACTTATAGTTAGGGATACTACAGGTATTCATGGTCGTTATTCTATAGAGAAAGAGTATTCAGAACGTCTTGGAACTATGTACAGTGCCACTTACAGAACAAGAGACGAGTATATTCGTATTTTTAGTAAGATTGGATTTAAGTTAATTAAAGATGAAGATATGTTTGAGGAAGGAAGTCTTTTAAACAATTATAAGGAGACAAGATTAAGGGTATACGAATTTATTAAAGAATAAAGTTTTAGTAAAACAAAAATCGGTCATACAGGTTGATAAATTGATTGCAAGAAAATCTTTTCTTATGATAGTAGTAAATATAATTAATGGAATTTTGTCCTATGTTGCTTTATATTTTATTACAAAATATATGACACCTGCCGACTATGGAATTGTTTCCTTTGCAATGGGTTTTGTTGCTCTTTTCACTATTATAGGAGAGTTAGGTTTTACAAATGCTCACATCAAAAAGATATCAGAAGGTAAAGATTTAGGAAAGTGTAATGGCACTTTTGGTTTAGTTAGATTAGTTTTTACTCCCATAATGATTGTTGTTGTTTTGGTTTCTACTTTTTTATGGAATAATGTCTTAGGTAAAGGTTTTGAAACTCCTGAGCATTTGACAGCAATATATATAATGCTTGTCTATTGGGTCTTACGTGCTATAGCAAATTATTTTTTAGATACGTTAAAGGCAAAACGAGAAATAGCAAAAACAATGTTCCCTACTTTATTTGAGAGCACATCAAGAGTAATAGTTACCATTTATATTGCACTAGGTGGTTACGGTGCGATAGCACTAGCATTAACACATATTGTTGGTAATACTGTTTTGCTTATATTTTCTGTTTTATTTTTTAAAGGTAATCCTATAAAGAAATATGATATAGGTTACTTAAAAGAATATTATAAATATTCAGTACCTATGATAATAGTAGTTGCTTCCTCAATTATAATATCAAATATAGACAAGGTTTTTATTCAGTTCTTCTGGAGTGCTGAAGACGTTGGTTATTACTTCTCAGGGTTTAGAATGTCTACTTTCATAATGATGTTTACAACTGCTGTTGGAACTCTTTTATTCCCTACTTTTTCTGAGTTACACTCAAACGGTAATACAAGTAGTATCAAAGAACTTATTCATGTTTCTGAAAGATACTTATCAATGATAGTCTTTCCAATGGTATTTATTGTTATAGTGCTTGCTCGACCAATTACGAAGATAATGCTATCTGGTTGGTACCCAGTTGTACCTATATTGCAAATTGTAACACTACACGTATTGTTTCTTACATTAGAAAGACCATACCAAAGTCACTTCTTAGGTTCAAATCGTCCAAAACTTGTGCGTAACCGTATAGTTATAATGGTTATTTTTAATTTGATTCTAAATGCTTTATTAGTGCCAACTTACGGTGCAGTCGGTGCTGGAGTAGCAACAACTATGTCTTACTTTATGGGTTTACTATATAGTAGAATAAGGTCATATACTATTTTAAAAACGAAGTTTAACGTTGATATAATAAAGCATCTTTTTTCAGCACTGATTATGTCCTTGGTTTTGTACTACATGATTGATTATATAATCTATTGGTATCATTTAATAATTGTATCGTTAATCGGTTTTGCTGTTTATATGTTTGTTCTGGTTTTACTAAAAGAATTTAATAAAGATGACTTCTACTTTGTTTTAGAAACAATTAATGTTAAAAAGATGTTTGGTTATATAAGGGGAGAGTTTAAAAATAACAAAAGTATTAAAAACAAATAATGTATACTAAAAAGAGGTGAGAATATGTTTTCAATTTTAAAAAGAAGAAGCACTTGGTATTTTGTAATTACGACTGTTGTATATGTTACTTTGCTGATGTTTTTTAATACTGACGCAAAAGCAAATAATATGCTTATAATGGGTGTTGTTTCATTAACTACAGTAATGTCAGTTTTATTTACTATGGTTTATCTCTTTGCTCTCCTTTGGTGTCTTGGAGCAAAATGGAAAGAAGATAAGGATATAAAGAGGAATCACAAGTGAACATCATTAACTCTTTCATATTAGTTATATTTGTACTGTGGACTATGTTTACACTCATGGTTCTAATGTTAGTTAAGGACTTTTATTCCTTCTTTAGAAGCAGTGGCTTTATATTGATATGTATTGTTTACGTTATTATAATAGCAAGCAAACCTATTTTGGACAAAATGTTTCCTGAGGAAGAGAGATGAACAAAAAGAATCAGGTTTATATTGAAAGATATAGACCAGAAACGTTGAACGATGTAGTGGGGCAAGAGCATGTTGTTCCTTTGTTAAAAGAGTATGTTAAAAATAAGAATATACCACATTTGTTGTTTGCTGGACCTGCTGGTATAGGGAAGACTACTTGTGCTGAAGCATT
>Ga0272441_10008717_pt1 | contig 15969 bp, 14 predicted proteins | sample SSMProp6N_FD_193582 | JGI IMG/M metagenome (GOLD analysis project Ga0272441, IMG submission 193582) | Marine sediment archaeal communities from Little Sippewissett salt marsh, Falmouth, MA, United States - SSM-Prop-6N | ecosystem: Environmental > Aquatic > Marine > Wetlands > Sediment ... | reverse complement strand
GGCGACACTCGACGTCGCCGCCGCCCACGGCGCGCCGCTCCGCCTCCGCTGGTACGACATCGACGCCGGCCGGTGGCGGAAGGCGCAGCAGGTGACCGCCGTCGGGCCCTTCCGTCTCCAGGCGCCCGGCCGGGGCCAGTGGGCCGCGGTCGTGCTCGGACGGAAAGGGACGTGACGTTGTCCGTCGCGGCCGCGGACCGGTGACGAACCGTCATGGGAGCGAAACAATGAGAGCGACACTGCCGAAGGGGATGTTCCGAACGGTCCTCGTGGTTCTTGCCGCCGGCCTGGCGTGTGCGATGCCGCCCGCCGCCCGGGCCGCGCCGGCCCCCGCCCGCGGGCCGCTGCGGGTCCATCCGGAGAACCCGCGGTACTTCACGGACGGCACGGGCCGGGCGGTCCTGCTCGTCGGGGCGCACACCTGGCCGAGCCTGGTGGATATGGGCCCGAGCGACCCGCCGCCGAAGTTCGACTTTGCGGCCTATCTCGATTTCCTAGAAAAGCACGGCCACAACTTCGTCCGCCTGTGGACGTGGGAACACACCACGTGGAACACGCGCGGCAACCGGGAGCAGCGGGTCCATCACTGCGCCCCCATGCCGTACGCCCGCACGGGACCCGGCAACGCCCTCGACGGCAAGCCGCGGTTCGACCTCACGAAGTACGATCCGGAGTACTTCGGCCGGCTGCGGCGGCGGGTGGAGGCGGCCGGCCGGCGCGGCATCTACGTCTCCGTCATGCTCTTCGAGGGGTGGGCCATGCAGCATTCGCCCGGCGCCTGGGAAACGCACCCCTTCCATCCGAAGAACAACATCAATGGCATCGACGGCGACGCCAACGGCGACGGCAAGGGGCTGGAGGTCCACGAACTCACGAGCCCGAAGGTGACGGCCATCCAGGAGGCGTACGTGCGGCACGTCATCGAGACGGTCGGCGACCTCGACAACGTCCTGTACGAGATCTCCAACGAGAACCACCCGCCGTCCACGAAGTGGCAGTACCACGTGATCGATTTCATCCATCGCTATGAAAAGAAGCGGCCGAAACGGCACCCCGTGGGCATGACGTTCCAGTACAAGGGCGGGCGGAACCGGGACCTCTTCGAGGGCCCCGCCGAGTGGGTCTCGCCGAACCCGAGCACCGACGTGCCCAAGCCATACAACTATCGCGATAACCCGCCGCCCGGCGACGGGCGCAAGGTCGTCGTCACGGACACGGACCACCTGTGGGGCATCGGCGGCGACTGGCGGTGGGTGTGGAAGTCGTTTCTGCGCGGCCTCAACCCCATCTTCATGGATCCGTACGACGGCAAGGTGCTGGGGCTACGTCAGCCGGAGAACTGGCCGGCGCTGCGGGCGGCGATGGGCCACGCCCTCCGCCTCGCGCGGCGGATGGATCTGGCGGCCATGACGCCCCACGGCGACCTCGCCTCCACCGGCTACTGCCTTGCGAACCCCAACGAGAAGGCCGCGGAGTACCTCGTCTACCTGCCCGACGGCGGAAAGGTGACGGTGGACCTCTCCGCCGCCGGCGGCACGCTCGCCGCCCGATGGGTCGACCCGAAGACGGGCAAGGTGACCGCGGGCAAGGCCGTGCCCGGCGGGGCGAAACGCACCCTCCAGGCCCCGTCGGCCGGCGACGCCGTCCTGCATCTCGTCCAATCCCAACGCTGATAGGGGAGGTCGTGCACCATGACGCATCACCCGGCCTGGTCCGCGGCGGCGGCGGTCGGCTGCCTCGTGTGGATGGCAGGCGGTTCGGCGGCCGCAGCCGCTCCGGTCGAAGCCGACGAAACCGTCGCCGTCTGGGACTTCCAGCGCGACGGCCAGGACTGGCGGCCGCGGGCCGACACGGTCACGGTCTCGCACGTTGAGGGCGGCGCCGAGGGCGAAAGCGGCGGGTCGCTGCGGGTGCGCGGCCCCATCCGCGTGGGGTGGAACTACGTGACGTCGCCGTCCGTGCCGATGACGCCGGGCGCGCTGTACCGTCTGTCGGCCCGGGTCCGCGTGGACCGTCTGGGCCCGGACACGCCCGCCCCGTATCTGAAGTGCGAGTTCGTGGCGGCCAAGGGGCGGAAGGCCCTCGGCCGGGGCTCCACCGACCGCTACGACGTGAAGAAGATGGGCACGTGGCAGCGGCTGGTGGGGGAGTTCAAGGCCCCGGACGGCATCGCGGCGGGCTGGATGGCCCTCGAGAAGGGTACGTCCGAGGCGTGCGAGATCGACGCCCGTCTCGGCGAGGTCCGGCTGGAGCGGATCCCGCGCCTCACGGTCTTCGACAGGTACCGCCTCGACCCGTTTCCGGAGCCGCTCGCGAAGGCCCGCGGCGTGCATCCCCGGCTGTACCTGACGGCGGACGGGTTCGCGTCGCTTCGCCGGGCCGTCGAGACCACGCACAAGCCGATGTGGGACGAGGTCCGGGACCTGGCCGACCGGTACGCCCGAGGCGGCCCGCCCAAGTACGTCCGCGACGACGGTCACAGCGGCGACGAGCAACTCTGGCAGCGCGGCGTCGGCAACGCCATGCCGACCCTGGCGATGGCGTACCGCGTGACCGGCGAGGCGCGGTACCTGGACGCCGCCCGCGCCTGGGCCCTGGCGTCCTGCGGGTACGAGACGTGGGGCCTCGGCCGCATCGACGGCATGGACCTCGCGACGGGGCACCAACTGTTCGGCTTGGCCATCGTGTACGACTGGTGTTACGAGGACTTGGGCGAGGCCGCCCGTCGGACGATCCGCGAAACGCTCGCCCGTCGCGGCGAGGCGATGTTCAAGGCCGCCGTACTCGGCCGGGCGTGGTGGCGACGCTCGTATCTCCAGAACCACCTGTGGGTCGACGCGTGCGGCCTGGCGGCGGCGGGTCTCGCCGTCTGGGACGAGACCGAGGGAGCCGACCGGTGGGTCGGCCTGGCCCTGGAGAAGTTCCGCCGGACCACCGAGGCCCTCGGCCCGGACGGCGCCAGCCACGAGGGCGTCGGCTACTGGCAGTACGGCGTCGAGTATTTATTGAAGTTCATGCACCTTTCGCGCGACCTGCTCGCCGTCGACCTGCACGACCGTCCGTGGTGGCGGCACACGGCGGCGTACGGGCGGTACCTGACGCTGCCGCGGGGCGCGTGGACGCGGCGGAACTCCATCGTCGACCTGGCCGACTGCCCCCGCGGGAACTGGTACGGGCCCGATTACCTGCTCCGGCGTCTTGCGGCGGAGTTCCGGGACCCCTACGCCCAGTGGCACGCCCGCGAGGTGGACGAGGCGGACATCACTGCCCCCGGCGCCCCGTGGCTGAACCTCGTCTGGTACGACCCGGCCCTTGAGCCGAAGCCGCCGACGGACCTGCCCACGCTCCGCCACTTCGCGGACATGGGCATCGTGAGCGCCCGGACGGGCTGGTCCGGCGACGAGACGCTGCTGGTCTTCAAGTGCGGCCCGTTCATCGGGCACGAGGCCGTCCAGGCGTTCGACCGCGACCCCGGCGGCGGGCACGTCCATCCCGACGCCAACCACTTCGTGCTCTTTGGCCTCGGGGAGTGGCTCGTCCGCGACGACGGGTACCGCGCCAAACGCACCGGCCAGCACAACACGCTGCTCGTCGGCGGCCGGGGGCAACTCGGCGAGGGACGCATGTGGTTCAACGGGTCGGCGTGCCTCGAGCACAAGAGCCGGCCGCGCATCCTCCGGGCCGAGACCGCGCCGGCGCTCGACCACCTCGTCGGCGACGCCACCGACGCCTATCCGCCCGAGGCGGGGCTCCAGCGGTTCGTCCGGCACCTCGTGTGGCTGAAGCCCGACGTCCTGATCGTCCTCGACGACGTGGCCGTCGCGAAGGAGGCGGACCTGGAACTCCGGTTCCATCCCGAGCAGCAAAGGGGCGAGCGACGGGGCAGCGCGTTCCTGATGAAGGGCAAGAAGGCGGTGCTGAGGCTCGAGCCGCTCGCGCCGGGCGGCGCGGCCGCCTCGGCCGAGGCCCTGCCCACCGCCGGCCGCCACGGCGACGAGGGCGAGCCGATGTTCGCCGTTCGGCTGCGGCACCGCGGGCGGACGTGGCGCAGCGCCGTCGCCCTCACGTGGGCGGCCGCGGACGCCGATCCGAGGGCCGTCACGCTGACCGCCGACGGTGACCGCTGGACGTTCGACGCCGCCGGCCGCCGTATCCGTTTCTCCTGGCCCGACGGACGCGTGGAGGACCTGCCATGATGCGATGGATCGCCGGATGGACGGCGGTCGCCCTGCTCGCCGTCGGTGCGGCGGCGGATGCCGAGGCGCCCGCAGGCGAGGCGTGGGAGACGATCGCGCCGTACACCAAACCGCCGGCTGAGTTCGCCGGCGACGTGGGCTCCTACCGGTCGCCGCTCGTCTTCGACGACGGCACGCCCGTGCGGACGCCGGAGGACTGGCGGCGGCGGCGCGAGGAAATCCTCTCGTATTGGCATAAGGTGATGGGCCCCTGGCCGCCGCTCGTCCGGGACCCGGCGATCGAGGTGCTCGCGTCCGGCCGCCGCGAGGATTTCACGCAGAAGAAGGTCCGCGTGCCCATCGGCGAGGGGCGCGCGACGGACGGCTACCTCCTCGTGCCGGACGGCAAGGGGCCGTTGCCCGCGGCCCTGGTCGTCTACTACGACCCGGAGACCGGGGCGGGGCTCGTGCCGGAGAAGGAGACGCGGGCGTTCGGCTACGGCCTCGTGAAGCGCGGGTTCGTCTCGCTCTGCATCGGATGGCCGAGGGACTACACCGACGGCGGCGGGGCTCAGGTCCAACCGCTCTCGCGCCTGGCGCAGGTGGCGGCCAATGCCTATGAGGCGATGGCCCGGCTCCCCGAGGTCGATGGCGAGCGCGTGGGCGTGGTCGGCCATTCGTTCGGCGGGAAGTGGGCGATGTTCGCCGCCGCCCTGCACGAAAAGTTCGCCCTCTGCGCCACGAGCGACCCCGGCATCGTCTTCGACGAGAAGCGGCCGAACGTCAATTACTGGGAACCGTGGTACCTGGGGTTCGAGGCCGGCCGCACGCGGAAGCGCGGCGTCATCCGGGACGAGAGTCCGCGCACCGGGGCGTACAAACGGCTCGTCGCGGACGGGCGGGACCTGCACGAACTGCACGCCCTGATCTGCCCCCGGCCGTTTCTCGTGAGCGGCGGGGCCGAGGACCGGCCCGAGCGCTGGCGGGCCCTGAACCACGCCCTGGCCGTCAACCGCCTGCTCGGCGCCGGGCACCGCGTGGCCATGACCAATCGCCAAGGCCACGGCCCGACGCCGGAATCGAACGCCGTGCTGTATGCGTTTTTCGAGCACTTCCTGAAGGGGGGGCGGTGAGAGTCGGCCGCTTGCCTGGCGTGGGCGAATCGTGCGGTGGGGCAGCGTCGACACTCTGGTAAACAAATGGTCGCTCCGGGAAACATAAGCGATTAGATTTCTCGGATCGTCGGGAGTTTTCTTTTTGACAAGTTGCAGGTAAGGGGTATAGTTACATGCAGAATTCGGGGGGCGAGGGTTCCCCTTAAAACACAGGCTGAATGCACCCGGGGTCAGTCCGCCAGATGGCGGGCCGGCCCCTTTTTCGTTGTCCGTGGTTAACTCGGCCGAACAAGGTACGCAGATCTCCTTGGACCGCTTATACAGCAAACAGAAAGGAGCAGCACCATGAAGGTAGCAACTCTCATCTGGACGGCAATTGTGGTTGGCATGACAGTAGTGGCAGGCGCGGGGACAACACCCAGTTTCCAGGGCGTCGGTGACCTTTCTGGAGGGGCTTTTGACAGCGCCGTGTACGATCTGTCCGCCGATGGCCTCGCTGTCGTTGGATGGGGCAATTCAGCGGCCAGCGAGGATCCGATCCGCTGGACCGCGGCCGGCGGCATCGCGGCAATTCCGTACGGCTCAGGGTTGGGGCCCACCGGCCACGCCACTGGTGTGTCGGCCGACGGTAACGCCGTCGTGGGGAACTGCGAGTCTCCGGCCATCCAGGCGTTCTTCTGGACTGCAAGTGGGGGAATGGAGGTGCTTCCGGACCTTGCGGGAGGGGCTCTCGATTGCAGGGCTTACGACATCTCCGATGACGGCGAAGTTGTCCTGGGGGCGTGCGCATCGGACACGGCGGTCGAGGCCGTGACGTGGACGAAGGATACAGGGGGCAACTGGGCCATCACCATCCTCGGGCCAACCACCACACCTCTGAGCGAAGCAATCTGCTCCGTCCCGGACGGCTCCGTTGTGGTTGGATATGACAAGAAGGATAATGACCACCAGGCGTGGCGCTGGACGGCAAGCACGGGCAAGAGCCCCCTGCCCGACTTGACCGGTGGGAGTGACCGGTGTTACGCCACCGGTGTCACCTCCGACGGTTCTACTGTGGTCGGTGCGGGTCAATCGGACCAGGGACGCGAAGCCGTCCTGTGGAAGCAGAACGCCTCCGATCAGTGGGTAGTGTATAGCCTCGGAGATCTGTACGGTGGTGATGACAAGAATGGAGAGGCTCAAGCCGTATCGGGTGACGGGTCGCTCGTAGTGGGTACAGGGGAGTTGGATTCGGGCATGGAGGCCGTAATCTGGGACGAGATACACGGAGCCCGCAGCCTGAAGCAAGTCCTCGAGGGCGACTGCGGCCAGGACCTGACGGGTTGGACTCTCAGCGTGGCGACGGACATCTCTCCCGACGGTATGTACATCTGCGGCCTCGGGACAAATCCTGACGGACACCCTGAAGGCTGGATAGCCCGAGTTCCCGAACCGGCCACGCTTGCCCTGCTGGTCGTTGGTGGGCTGGGGCTTGCTCTACGCCGCAGGCATGGCAAGGTGTCCTGAAGCCGGTCGGCCGGGTCACAAACGAAGCGCGGCGGGTACGGAGACCCGCCGCGCCACATGTCGCAACCAAATGAAACGGGCGCGGCGGGTCGCCCGACCCACCGCGCCCGGTTGTCCTGCCGCAAGGGCGTGCTAGTCCGTAATGGCCTTCCACCCCTCGTTCAGGTCCTGGAGGCAGTCGATGACGTCCTGGATGCGTTGGGCGTCGCGTTGGACGTTGGCCTCGTTCAGGTGCCGGATCATGAACTGGTAGAGCCGGCGGAGGTTGGCGGCGATCTCGCCGCCCTTTTCCATGTCGAGGCAGGCGTCGAGTTCGTTGAGGATCGCCAGGGCCTTGTTGATGAAGGCCCCCTTCTCGGCGAAGTGGCCGGCGGCCAGTTCGCGCTTGGCCTGCTCGAGGAACTTGATGGCGCCGTCGTAGAGGAGGACGACCAGGCGGCCTCGCGTCTGGGTCGTGACGGCGTGTTCCTGGTAGGTTTGGATGGCGCCGTTCATCGGCGTTTCCTTTCTGTTCCGTTTAGGAACTGTAGAAGAGCGAACTCAAGGCGCTCTGCTGGGCCTGGATTCGTGCGAGGGTGCTTTCGAGCCGCGCGTACCGCGCCCGGAGCCGCTCCTCGTATGCCTCGAGGCGGTCCTCCTGGCGCTCGATGTTGGCCTGGAGCGATTCCAGGCTGTCCGCGCAGCGGTCGTCGACGTTGGCGAGCGTGCCGTCCAGGGGATCCAGCAGGTCGTCGAGCGTTTCGTAGAGGCGGCCGGCCACGCCCTGGCGGACGCGGACCTGGGCATCCACGGTGCCCGTGCCGCTGTAGTCGGCGGTGATGCGCAGCGACGCTTCCGGATGGTCGGCGTCGCCGATGATGATGTTGCCGTCGACGGTGGCGCTGCGCCAGGCGCCGGCGCCCTCGTCGGCGCCCTTGATGCGGGCCGAGACGAGGGTCCCGCCGTCGAACGTCGCCTCGACGTCGTAGATGCCGGCCTCGGTGGCGCTGATGGCGCCGTAGAAGCAGAGGGCGTCGGAATCGCTCGTACCGCTGCGATCGGCCCCGAAGAGGTTGAGGACGCCGAGATAATTGTCCGAGAGGGCCTCGTCGAGCGTTTCCTCGTCCAGTTCCAGGGTGCCGTAGCGGTCGACCGAGAGGCCGATTTCGCCGGCCAGGGTGTAGGGGTCGGTCCCGTCGAGGAAGCCGGGGGCGGCTTCGATGATCGGCAGGCGAGTCCGCTGGCGGACGGTGGTGGTCGTGTATTCGCCCATGAGGACGCCGGCCGTGCCGGTCGTCTCGTCGTAGGCGGTCTGTTCCTGGATATAGTCGGTGGCGCGGTTGTAGGCCTGGATGAAGGTATTGACCTTCTCCTTGAGGCCTTCGGTGTCGCGGTTGATGCTGACGCGGACGGTCTCGCCGGCGTCGGTGGCGGCGTGGAGGTGCAGCGTGACGCCGGGCAGAATGTCGGTAATCGTGTTCGTGCTGCGGGTGATCCAGTCGCCGTCCGGGTACCCGTCGACACGGACCTGGGCGTCCTGGGCGGACTGGGTCTCGGTGAAGGTGGCCGTGCGGAAGTCGACCGTTCCGTTCGTGCCGTCGAGGGTGGTCTGGGCATCCTCGACGGTGATCGCGTAATCGGCGCCGGTCTCGTTGCCGCCGAGGACGAGATGGTAGACCTGGTCTCCGCCGGCGTCGTACTCCAGGAGGCTGGCGGTGACGCCCGGGTTGCCGGCGTCGTTGTTGATGAGGTCGCGTAGCCCCTCCAGGGTCGTCTCGTCGGTGGTCTGAACGGTGCGCGTGGTGCCATCGTAGGTGTAGACGAAGGCGCCCTCGCCGACGAGGGTTTCCTCATCGGCCACACCGCCGTGGACCTGCCGCTCGGCGGAGGCGAGTTGGTTGATCGCAATATCGTGGGCGCCCTCGCCGGCACCGGTGTCGGCCTCGAGGGTGAGGCAGTCGGTGTCGTTCGAGGTGGTGGTGTAGGCCCGGAGGTCGGCGGTGGTGCGGATGTCGTCGACGGCCGTCTGGAGGGCTTCAAGGCGGGTGCGGAGGGTGCCGAACGCGCTCTGCTTCGCTTCCCACTCGCTCTGGCGCACTTCGAGACGGTTCAGCGTGCCGCTGGAGGCCGCGACGAGTTGCTGGATGATGGCGTCGGTGTCGATGCCTGTCGAAAGTCCGGATAGACTGATGGTGGACATGGCATCTCCCCCCCCGGGGTGGGGCCCGCTCTCGCATCACATCAGGGGAAGGCGGCCTCGTCTTGTCGCGGAGGGTGGTGGACGGACGAGGCCGCCTCCGCTGGGTTGTTCTTACTGCAACAGCGACAGGGCCAGCGCCGGCATGGTGTTGGCCTGGGCCAGCATGGCGACGCCGGCTTGGGCCAGAACCTGGTTGCGCGTGAAGGTGGTCATCTCGTTGGCGGTGTCGACGTCGGAGATACGGCTCTCGGCGGTGCTCAGGTTCTCGGCCTGGATGTTGAGCGTGTCGATGGTGTTCTGGAGCCGGTTCATCTTGGCGCCGAAGGAGGCCCGGGCACTGTCCTTGGCCTCGATGGCCGTGGCCACCGCCGCCATGGCGGACTGGGCGCCCGCGACGGACGAAATGTCGAGGCTGTCCACGCTGAGGCCGGTCTTGGAGACGTCGACCTTGCTGAGTTCGATGTAGTCGACGTTGGCCGTCGAGCCGGCACCCACCTGGATGTTGACCGCCGAGCCCGCGCTGTCGTTGAGCAGCGCGATGCCGTTGAACGCGGTGGACTGGGCGATCCGGTCGATCTCGTCGACCATTTCCTGAAACTCGTCGTCCATCAGGCCGCGCTGCGTGGCGGTGTACGTGCCGGTGGCGGCCTGCTCGGCGAGTTCCTTCATGCGGACGAGGGCCTCGTCGATGACCTGCATGGCCCCCTCGGCGGTCTGCAGCATGCTGACCGCGTCCTGGGCGTTCTTGGCCCCCTGCTGGAGGACGGCGATGTCCGCCCGCATGAGTTCGCGGACGGCCAGCCCGGCCGCATCGTCCGCTGCGCTGTTGATGCGCAAGCCGGACGACAGCCGTTCCACCGACTGGGCCAGTGCGTCGTACGATGTGGCCAGGTGGCGGGCGGCGTTCTGCGACATCAGGTTGTTCTTAATCGCAAGCATGATTGACTCTCCCTTACCCGGATCGAAGTTCTGTTCGTGCGAGCCCCAGCAGCCCACACCTCTTACACGAGTCGGCGTCGGCGGCCACCCGGCCGCGTGCCTTCGGTGTACCATTATCGACGGCGTGAAACGATACTTTAGGATTTTCGTTAGGTGGAATCGGGGAGAAGGGCCGGCGGTGCCCGTCCCGCGGGGTGGGTCGGCCGGCTCGCGGTGCCGCAAAAACCCGCTGCTGGGCACGGATACGCGATTTCGCGTGGCCCGATTACATCATTTCCCGCGCGCCGGGGCTCCCCACCCCCCGCGCAGGACCCCAAAAGGGCGTTTTCGGGCGGTGGGTCGCGAAACCCACCGCGCGGGGTGGGAGCCGGCGCAGAAAGAAGGCGGCCGAGGCCACAATACGTTGTGACCCAGCCGCCTTAGGGCCGTCTATGTTGGGCTTGGCCTAGATGCCCAGGGTCAGAATGGCCTCCGCGGCCCCCGCAGCCGACTCCGGCGTGTCCAACTCGCCCGATTCCAGAAGCCGACGGGCTTCGGCGACGGCGTCCGGACGGACCTCGGCCGCCTCGGACGCCTGCTGGACGTAGGCCGTCGGCACGCCTTCGTCGTCGCATGCCGGCTGCGCCGCATCCCCCCTTCCAACGGACGGCGCAGGCCCCGGCTGCGGGGCGCTGCGGGGGCCGTCCGGAGACCCCAGGGCGTCGTAACCTTGTGTGGGCTCAATATGCATGGCAACACTCCGCACGTCGGTGACCGCACTTATTGTCGAACGCGGCGGCCGGGACTTGAGAAAAAGTTCTTCACGAACCCCGATTTTTTCTAAAGTTCTGCGCCAGGCCCCGGTCGCGGGACGGCCGGCGGCTCGGAAGGGTTTCGGTCACCTCGTGGGCGATGAATTTCTGAAACGCCCGCGGGCTGACCGTCCCGAGTTCCCAGCCGAACGGGTCGCTCCCGGTGCCCATGTCGCGCTCGAAGAACCGGCGCAACCGGCACTGGGTGTGTTCGTCCGTGGCGTCCCAGACGTGGTCGACGGCCCAGAGGACCTCGCCGCTCCGCAGATCCACCAGCCGCAGGTACAGCCCCGTTTGCATCCGGGGATACGGCTGCCAGCGGGTGACGGCCCCGGCGAGGACGGCGTCGGTCCCTAGGGCCCGGCGGAGCCGCGCCAAGTCCGTCAGGGTGAGCGGCTTCGTGCCGATGGCCGGCAGGGGCTCGGCGTCGGGGGCCTGCGGATCCATCGGACGCACGTGGAACAATTGGCACGCCTGGACCGCCCGAAAGAGTTCGTCCGAGAGGCCCGTCTCCGTTCCGGGATGGTCGCTCTCGTTCACGAGCGGGAGCATGGCGACGCGCTGGACGCGGACCAGGTCCCGGCGGGGGGCGGTGTAGTAGCCGACACGGTTCTCGGGTTCGCCCCCGCACCCGGCCGGGAGCAGGGCGGCCAGGGTGACGGCCAGGAGGATCGCCCCTCGTCCTGGGCGGCGGGTCTCCGCACCCGCCGCGCCGGTGTGGATGCTCCCATGGGCGCGCGGTGGGTGCAGAGACCCACCGCGCAAGAGCATGTGGCCGCGTTGCCGTGTCCCGACGGTGATGTTACTCGGTGGACGCACCGGTGGCTCCTTTCGAGGCGGCCGCCGTGCGGGACGCCGCCCCGCCCGCGTCGTCGGCGCCGTCGGCGGCCGTGCCGGAGGCCGTGTCGGCGGTCTCGGCGGTCTCGTCGGCCTCGTCGTCGGCAGGCGTCGTGGCGGTGTCGCCCACCTCGCCGCCCAGCAGGCGGAGGACCTTGTGCAGGGCCTCCAGTTCGGCCCCGTGGGCCTTCCGCATCTCGTCGCGGTAGCCGAGGACGCTGGCCTTCCAGTCCTCGTTGGCGCGGCGGAGGTCGATGAGCAGGTCGTTGGCCTCTTTCAGTTCCTGCTGGGTCGTGGCCAGTTCGCTCTCGAGCGCGGTGGCCTTGCTTTCCAGCGTGCGGTTCCGGTCCGCGAGTTTCCGGTTGGCTTCCTGCTGACGGGCGAGTTGCTCGACGGCCTGGGCGTATTTCTCGGACCAGGCCAGGGCGTTCTCGACCGCCGTCCCGGAGCCGGTCTCGGCGTCCGGTTGGACGGCCGTCTCCCTCAGGTACTCGGCCTGCGGGGGCGGTTCGGCGAGGACCGGGGCCCGGTCGTCGTCGGTCTGGAAGAGCGAGCAGCCGCCGAGGCCGACGGCCAAAACGAGGGCGAGCGACGCAAAGCGTCTCATTGGGTCACCTCCTTGTTCGGTTGCGGGGTGTCGGGGGCCGGGCCGGCGTCGGTCGGACCGTCGGCCGGGGGGACTTCCCAGTGACATTCCACGTGGATGACGTTGCCGCACGGGCACGTGATTTCCAGGACGGCGTGGTCGGCCTCGTGTCGGACGAGGCGGGCCTGGGCCGTCGCCGGCCGGTCCGCGGCGCCCTCGGAAGCCGACACGGGCGCGGCACCGGCGGGGGCCTGGCGGACGCGGTGTTTCTTGATGATCCCAGGGGCGCTGACGGCCATGGTCCTGCGTTCCTTTCGTGCGCGGGGGCCTCAGGCGAGGGTGTCGATGATGTGCTCCTCGCCGGTGGAGGCGCCGTGGTCGTCGTCGGTTTTACGGCGGGCGTCGGCGTCGGTGTCGGCGTCGGCGGCGGGAGGGGGCGGGGCGTCGGCGTCGGCCGAATCCCGCGGGGGCTGCTCGCGCCGCCGACGGTTGCCGCCGGGCGCCCGACGCGGGAACCGTTTGTCCTGGTGCGCGACGGGGGCGGTCTCGTGAATCTCCCGACCCCGGTCGGCCCGGGGCACCGACCAGTCGGACGAAGCGGTCATGAGGCGTCCTCCTGGAGTTTCATGGACAGCCGGAACAGCGCACTGGCGTGGACCTGGCTGACCCGCGACTCGGTGATGCCGAGCGTTTCAGCCACCTCCTTCATCGTGAGGTCGCGTTGGTAGTAGAGGAGGACGACGTGCCGGTCGCGTTCCGGCAGGGCCTGGATGGCCTCGGTCAGTCGGCGGACCATCTCGCGTTTCTGGGCCTCGTGTTCGGGCGTGGCGGACTCGGCCGGAATCAGGTTCGCCAGGCACGGGCTTTCCTCGTCCATCCCGTGGATGGAGAGGAAGTGCTGTCGGCGGGCTTCTTCCACGGTGCGGTAGTAGGCCTGGAGCGAGAGGCCGGCGCGGGCGGCGATCTGGTCGTCGGCCGGCACCGTGCCCGTTTCGGCGAGCAGGGCCTGGTACGCCTCGCGGACCTGGCGGATCTGGCGATGGACGCCCGTGGAGGCGAAGGAGCGGCTGCGGAGTTCGTCGATGACCGCTCCCCGGACGCGAATGTACGCGTACGTCTTGAACTCGGCGTGCTTGTCCGGCCGGTACGCCCGCGCCGCCCGCACCAGGCCGACCGTGCCGGCCGAGATCAGGTCCTCGGTGTCCACCCGCTGGCGCAGACTGGAGGTCACCTTCTGGACGATGTGGCGGACCAGGGGCAGGTAGTCCAGGATCCACTGGTCCTGGCGGGCCTTGTCGGCGCCTTGGGCGTAGGCCTCCCGGGCCTGGCTCCGGGCCTTGGCGACGGGAGGATCCGAGACGATCGGTTCGCTTGGCGCACTCACCGTGTGTGTTCCTCAGAGGGGTTCGTGGCTCTGGTGCGGCCGGTCATGAGGTCCACCATGATGCGGAGGACGACCCGTTGCAGGACGATCGCCAGGACATACATCACCCCTGCGCCCACCAGGGCCCGCGCGGCACAGACCAGCGGCGGCACGCCGCACGCCGCGCCGACGCCCGCGAGGGCGAACAGCGCGATGACGGCCGTGGTGACGGCGGTGGCTCGCATGGGGCTGTCTGCTCCTTACGCGCCGGGCGGCAAGCCCGGCGGCTAACTGTTACGCCCCGGCGACGGCGGCCTGGACGCCCACCGGCGGCGGGGCGCCGGCGGCCGCGTCGGCCGGGCCGGTGGACAGGCCGGCCTCGGCCGGGTCGGCGCCGAGCGTCTCTGCGGCGCTTCCGCTCGGCGAGACCGTCACGACGGACTCCACGTTCGTGCCGACGGCGATCTCGTCGTAGGCCAGGATCGGCAGGTCCGGCAGGCGGCGCGAGAGCATGGCGGCCAGGTGCGGCCGGAGACGGTAATCGCAGAGGAGGACGGCCTTGTCGTGGCCGGCGCTCATCGCCTGCCGCCAGGCCTGGCCGATGCGGCGCGACAGGTCCAGGGCCCGGTCGGGCGGCAGGGCGAGCGTCTCGCTGCCGCCCTGTTCCTGGAGCAGCCCGCGCAGGTCGTATTCCATGTTCGGTTGCAGGACGATGGCCCGCACCGTCCCGTCGTCGCCGCTGTGGCGCTCGGTGATCGTCCGGGCGAGGGCCTTGCGCACCAGTTCGGTCAGCAGCGCCGGGTCCTTGGTGGCGGGGGCGTGGTCGCCGAGCGTCTCGATGATGCGCGCCAGGTTCCGGATCGGGATGCCGTCCTTCAGGAGGTTCTGGAGGACGCGATGCAGGAGGCCGAGCGCGACGACCTCGCCGACGACGCCGCCCACCAGGGTGGGCGCCCGCTCGCGGAGGCGGTCGACGAGCGTCTGCGCGTCGTCGCGCGAAAGAATCTCGTGGGCGTGTTTCCGCAGCGTCTCCGACAGGTGCGTCACGAGGACGCTCTCCGGGTCGACGACCGTGTAGCCGGAGGCCTCGGCGTCGCCCTTCTGGTCGGGCGTGATCCAGATGGCCGGCAGGTTGAAGACGGGCTCGGTGGTCGTCTGGCCCTTGATGGGCTGGGTCACGGTGCCGGGGTCCATGGCGAGGTGCCGTTCGGGTTCCAACCGTCCCTGGGCCACCACGTGGCCGTGGACGCGGACCTCGTAGGAATTGGGGTCCAGGGCCATCTGGTCCCTGAGGCGCACAAGCGGCAGGATGATACCGAACTCCTGGGCGAAGCGTTTGCGGAGCGGGCTGATGCGGTGGAAGACACTGTCCTTCCGCCGCGGGTCGACGATGCGGATGAGGCGGGCGCCGACCTGGACGGCAACGCGGTCGACTTCGAGCATCGCCTCGACGGGGGGGTCGCCCTCGGCCTCGGCGGGCTTGGTTTCCTGGGCCGTCGTCTCGTCCTGGCGTTCGCGGGCCCGCAGCGCCCGGGCCAGGAGGCCCGTCCCCAGGGAGAGGACGACGAACGGCACCTTCGGGAACCCCGGCACGAAGACCATGGCGCCGAACAGGAACGCCGCAATCCCGATGGGCCGGCTGCGGGCGAGCATCTGGCGCACCAGGTCGTGGCTGAGGCTCTGGAGGGTGGAGGATTTCGAGATCAGAAAGCCCGCCGACGTCGAGATCACCACCGCCGGAATCTGGCTCACGAGGCCGTCGCCGATGGCCAGGATCGAGTACGTCTCGGCGCTCTGGGCCATGCTCATGCCGCGCGTCAGACCGATGACGATGCCGCCCACGAGGTTGACGGCCGTGATGACGATGCCGGCGATGGCGTCGCCTCGGATGAACTTGCTGGCCCCGTCCATGGCCCCGTAGAACTCGCTCTCGCGGACGATCTTCTCGCGCCGCTCCTTGGCCTGGTGCTCGTTGACGAGACCGGCGTTGAGGTCGGCGTCGATGCTCATCTGCTTGCCGGGCATGGCGTCGAGGTTGAAGCGGGCGGCGACCTCGCTGATGCGCTCGGCGCCCTTCGTGATGACGATGAACTGGATGATGACCAGGATGAGAAAGACCACCAGGCCGATCGTGAGGCTCCCCCCCGCCACGAACTGGCCGAACGTGTGGATGATCTGCCCGGCGTCGCCCTGCATCAGAATGAGCCGCGTCGACGCCACGTTCAGCGACAGGCGGAACAGCGTCAGGAACAGCAGCAGCGACGGGAAGGTCGAGAGTTCCACCGACTCGTGCGTCGAGAGGACGACGATCATCGTGCCGACGGCCAGGGCGATGCTGCACGCCAGCATGAGGTCCAGGAGGAACGTGGGCAGGGGGATGAGCAGGGTGGCCAGGACCATCGCCACGCCGCACGCGAACAGAATATCGTTGTGGGCGACGAGGCGGCCGAGGCCGCCGCGGACGGCGTTGGGCGTCGG
>Ga0272441_10008716_pt1 | contig 15970 bp, 9 predicted proteins | sample SSMProp6N_FD_193582 | JGI IMG/M metagenome (GOLD analysis project Ga0272441, IMG submission 193582) | Marine sediment archaeal communities from Little Sippewissett salt marsh, Falmouth, MA, United States - SSM-Prop-6N | ecosystem: Environmental > Aquatic > Marine > Wetlands > Sediment ... | reverse complement strand
CTCCAGTTCCTCGCTGGGTCCCAAGCAGATCGTCCGGAACATCGAGTCGGCGCTCCTCGCGGAGTTCGGCCTCCAGATCGATCACCGCAAGATATCCATCGCTCGCGTCAGAAGCCCCGAGATCGCGGCAGCGACCGAGGCGGCCGCAGCAGCCGAACCACAGGCCGCAGCGGCCCCCGTGCCGGCCGTCTCTTCCGAACGTCGTCTCGTCCTCGGCAACGTTCGTATTGAACGTGCCGCCGGGCAGAAGGTTACGTGCCGCGTCGACCTGACTCACGAGGATACGGTGTTCACCGGCGAGGCCGAGGGACCGGACTTCGAGAAAGCACGGATGGAAGTGGCCGCGACCGCCGCTCTCGAAGCCGCCCAGCAGGCAAGCGGAGACTCGGTTCTCCTGTCGTTGCAGGGAATCGATTCCGTCGGCGCCTTCGGCCAGAGCTTCGTCCTGGCCGCGGTGAACGGAACGGTACGCCGCGATTCCGAGTCGCTGGCAGGCGTGGTTCGTGTGCGTGATTCGGTCGAGGAAGCGGCCGTGTTGGCCTGTCTCCAGGCCATCAACCGATGGACCGGAAACCGCTAGACGTTGCCCCGTAGTTGCGCTTAAGGGCGCCCGCCCTTCTATTTTTCTTGAGTCTGCACCCCAATATGTCCGTTGGAGAGCAGTGGATATCGGACCTTGATCGGTCCACCGAACATGGAGATGCCCCCGACCCTACCGAACCACCGCCAGCTGAGCGGAGCGATACCTCCGAGCGGAGCTGAAGCATACCCGTTAGCGGTTGGGTATGACTTTCACGCGAAAGGAGGTGTGCTCTATGAACGTACTTTTCGCATTTATCGGTTTTTTCCGAAAAGGCGGAACTCTTAGGTGGTAATCGGTAAGGTCTGGGGGCACTTCCAACTGTAGCCACGAGGGTATGGACCCGCGAGTCAAGAGAACGATCGTCGCGACCGCAGTGGCAGCCGCCGCCCTCGTGGTCACTCTCTTTCTTAAGCACCCTCCTACACTAGACGCTGCGTCGCTCCAGGCATTTGGAACACTCCTGGCCCTCAGCACACTGGCCATGATGCTGTTTCTCCGCTTCACGGAGGCGGGATCCACCACTTCGATGGACTTCGTGCCGGAGCTCGGTGCGATTCTCCTGCTCGGACCCACCGGCGCCGTGATGGTGACCCTGCTGTCCGAGCTCATCTCGGGCTTTTTCCTCTACAGGGAGAAGTCTGCGATGAAGAAGCTCTTCAACGTCGCACAGCTCGTCCTCGCGGTCGGCGCAGCCGGGCTGCTGTTTCGCTGGTCGGGTGGGGTTGAGAGCCTGGACACCTTCAGGTTCCAGGCCTCCCTTGCGCCGTTCCTCCTGGCCGTTCTGGCGTACTTCGCGGTGAACACGGGCACTGTCGCCTTCATCGTCACAGTCTCCGAGCGAACGCCCTTCTTCGAGACGTGGCGACGCATGACGGGTGGGCTGATCGTCTTTGACCTCGCGATGAGCACGTTGGCGTTTCTCGTGGCATTCCTCTACACGCAGTACGGTGTTGTAGCGGTCTTCCTAGCGATGATACCGCTCATCGGGCTGCGGTATAGCTACGGGATCAACTTCGAACTGCAGCAATTGAACACGGATCTACTGCGGTTGATGGTGAAGACCATCGAAGCTCAGGATCCGTACACGTCCGGCCACTCTATTCGTGTTTCCGAGGCAGCCAAGAAGATTGCGCGAGCCTTGGCCGTGCCACCACGCCAACTGAAGCGCATCGAAACCGCAGCCCTTTTGCACGATATCGGCAAGATCGACTCGGTATACGGGGAGATTCTGAGACAGAAGGGACCTCTCACTCCTGAGCAGCGTGAGCTGATTCGGGCTCACCCGGACCGCGGCGTGGACATCATCCAGTCGATCAGGAGTATTCACCCGGACGTCCTCAGTTGTGTGCGCCATCACCACGAGCGGTGGGACGGGGACGGCTATCCAGCTGGACTCTCTGGGGAGGAAATTCCACTTGGTGCGCGCATCATTATGGTTTGCGACACGATCGACGCGATGACCACTGCTCGGCCCTATCGTGATGCGCTCCCCGTCTCGGTTGTCAGAGAGGAATTGACCAAGCACCGAGGAACGCAGTTCGACGCGTCGATCGTGGACGTGCTTGTCAAGACTGACATTCTGGAGACCTTGGACACTCCCGAGGCGGTGGTGACCACAGCTGGCAACCGCCTGGCAGGCATCAATCCGACGCTTCGGGCCGACGCAAGCTGATCCTCATTGGCTGTCCCGTTATGGCACCTTTGGACCGGCACTAACTAGCTGTTAAAGGCGACAACCGTCGGCCAGACGGCGCCACCGGTCCGAGAAGTACAGGAACCAACCCAAGCCGGCTTCTCGAAGCTCTCTTCTTATTGCTTCTACCTCATTCTTGCTGGAGGGCAGGAGCATGTTAGCCAACCACCGCAGCTTGAGGGACCCGACCCTGTCGACAGCTGCCTGACTATCAGCAACGCGGATCAGACGTTCGCGGGCCTCATCTGGGTTGTTCTGTCGGCTGCAGTACCCCCACAGCCACTCTACTTTGAAGCGCTCCTGCATTCCGGTTAGAGTGGACTCGCTCGTGTCGCATTCTGCTATCCAGCGACGTGCAGCCGCACTGTCTCTCAGTTGGAGAGCCGCAAGACCCAGACACGCTTCCACCTCTGTCTTGAACTCCGTGTAGTCGCAGCTAATCGCATGTTCATAGACGTTCTGGTAGAGCGAGTAGGCCTCCCGAACATTCCCCTGGTAGAAGGCGAGGTTGGCGATGTTCAAGCGTAGTGGAATCAACACATCTAGAGCCGTACTCAGAGCTCCATGCAGTTTGCTAGCTGCCCTGCCGTACTCTTCTGCTTCGTCCCAGGATCCACGCTCGACGGCAGTACACGCCAGATTCGTGAGCACTGCGGCGATCTGAAGACTATCGTTCGTCTTCTGCGCTAGGCTGTACGACCGCCGCAGTTCATGCTCCGACCTGTCCCACAACCCCATTCGCTGATAACCGAGACCACGGAGAAGTCTTATGCGATGGACTAGGTGCTCTGGCCAAGCTTCTTCGATGTTGAGCCCGCTCAAGAGTTGAAGGCCTTTGCGCGCTGATCCGTAGAACAGCTCGAACGCAGCACTGCTGCAAGCCGCAGTTACGCTACCAGCCTCCGTGAGCTGGCCCGTTCTCTCCGCCGCGGTCCGGATCCACTCGATCCTGTTCTTGATGCGATCGGCTCGATCGACGTCGTTCACTCTCGTGGCCGCCTTCAACCGCCATGTGAGCAGTTCGAGACGAATTTCGACGCGCTTCTCTGGGCTGGGGATATCCCTAGTGTCACTCTGGATATCTGTGAGAATTCGATTGGCGTCGACCCAGTTTGCCTCCCCACTAGTCGCCCTAACCAACTTCAGCTTGACCTCAACTCTCCGTTCGGCCGGCATGTCCGTGTCCAGGCGCAGAATCTCGTCCAGGTGCTCCTTGGCTTGAGGCAATTGCGCCGACTCCAGTTCCGCCTCAGCCAGGAGGTGCAGTGCGGCGAGGCGCTCGGCCTGCCCGTGACTGTTCTTGGCCGCGAGGTCAGCCATGGCGGCCGCCTCCATTTGACCTGCCGAGGCCTTCGCATCACGGGCTGCCCGCATCGCGTGCTTGTAGGTCAGCGCTCGGTTCTCGCCCAGGTAGAAGTGCCTGGCCAGGGTTGCGGCATTCGTTTCCGAACTCTCTTCCAGGAACTCCGCGGCGGTTCGATGCAACGCGGCTCGAGACAGCGCCGTCATATCCGCGTACACGTACTCCCGGACGATGTCGTTGACGAATTCCAGCCGGCCGTCCCGGTCCTGCAGGAGGCCTCGTCCGTAGGGTTCGACGCTTGCTCTGGCTGCGTCGGACAGAGACAGCTCCGCGACAGCTGCTACTGCTCCGGGCGTTGCTTGACGCTCCAGCACGGCTGTGGATTGAAGTAGCGTGAGCCCCTCACGAGGCAGGCCCTTGAGCCGAACTGCCAGTACCTTACTCAGCCGGGCGTCGGTCAGTGGATCCCAGCGCGAGGCCTCCGCGGCCCACTCCGTCGATCCCGCCGCCGCCCTGAAGACCTCGAGGGCGTAGAGCGGATTGCCACCGGCCAACCGTTGGGCCAACTCCATTGCATCCCTGTGCCCGGGATCGGGAGATGCACGTTTGAGCAACTCCCCGATCTCGTCCGTCGTGAGGCTCTCAAGGCGGACTTCGGAACTCAGTTCCGATGTGCCGGGTGGGCTCAGTGGAAGCGCATCGGGAAGCTCGCCCCCCCGGGCTACCCGCAACGTGGCGATCAACAGAAACGGGTACCCTTCGAGACGACGGGTCATGTAGTGCAGTAGAGAGGTAGAGGTCGCGTCCATCCACTGCACATCCTCGATGACCCACACGATCGGCTCCACCTCCAGCGCCAGGCGGACGACGCCGGTCACCTCCTCGTAGAGACGACGTCTCCACGCGGATGCATCGATGCGCTCCTCTCCGTCCGTCGTGAGGTACTCGAACTCGGACAGCAGGTGGCCGATACGTGTGAAGGACTCGAGGTCCGCGGCCGGTCGGCGGGCGACGTCAGCGGCTATTGGACGCAGGCCGTCGATCACGGGTCCGTAGGGTACCTCTGCTTCGGCCGGATAGCAGCGACTCTCGAGTTGACGGATATTCTCAAGGGCGACGGAGCGCATGAACTCGCTCACGAGACGGGATTTCCCGATCCCCGCCTCGCCTGAGACAAGAATGGCTGTCTCGGGAGTCTCGGAGATGCTTCGAACCGCGGTCCGCAAGATCTCCATCTCTTCTTCGCGGCCGAGAAACGGGGTCTGCAGCTCACCCAGGTTGTCGATCCAGGGTTCCGGAGCTGGCGTTGAGCGTATGCGTTGAGCCAGGAGGTGAGTTTCTTCCGAAACGCCTTCGGGGAACTCTCTCTCGAGGGGAGCCACGACCTCCTCGTAGTGACGAATGGCGGAAGCCGCATCTCCGTGGAGCCACAGCCCTCGCATCAGGGCCCGGTGCGCTTCCTCATCCAGAGACGACAGTTTCACCAGACGAAGTGCGGCCACGCACATTTCACCCCACTGGCCCGATTCATCGCACTGGCGGACGTAGCGACGCAGAGCCATTTCTCCGAGACGTGCAAGTCGAATACGCTCCGCCTCCAGCCAACGCTCGAAGTCGTCGGTGCCGACCCGCGCAAGATTGTCCGCAAATGGTCCTCGATAGAGATCGATGGCGAGCGACAGCTCTCCGGCCTTCAGCGCCTGTTCGAACTCCACGGCATCGAGTCGAAAGGCCGATGTCTCGAGGTGGACCGCGTCTCCCGTGGCAGAGCCGATAGTACCGGGCAGGTTTCGTCGGAGGTCGTAGATGGCCTGACTTAGCGAGTGGCGGGCGCGATCGAGAGAGGTCTCCCAGAGCAAGCGGGCCAGGGAGTCTCTCGTGTACACTCGACGACCCGAGGCAGCCAGGTATACCAGCAGGGCCACGTGCTTCCTGGAGCGAAGCCGTATCGTATCGCCGGACGAATCCTGGATGCGAACCCCGCCGAGGCTCTGAATCACGAACATCTCGATCGACTCCCTGCCTGATGCCAGCGCGCGTCCCGGGCTTTACCACACCACCGCCGACCTACACTCTTCAAGCTGGTATCAACAGTTTATCAACTAGTGTGCCTGGATGGCGTCTTCGCTTGATTGCACGGGCAAACGTTGTATCATCGGTTCCCGTATGAGGGCCGGGTCCGGGCGAGCGTTGAGGAATGCGCGTGGCCGGCTCAGACACACGAAACAGATTCGACCAGGAAGCCATGTCACATCGGAATTCTACAGACCTGTCAGGTCCTCGGACCGTGGTATACCGGGCGGCGGTCACTCTCAGCCTGCTCTCGGCGACGCTTGCCTTCCAAGCATGTGCGCCTGAGCGAGGGTCCGAGGATTCGGTATCGCTAGAGGGCGACCTCGAGGCGGTAGAGATCTGGGCCCACCCGGACTCGTTGGGCATCGAGGTCTATGATCCTATGGATTTCAAGGCCGCATCCCGCACAGTCGTGTGGGCGATCGACAGGATTGCGCGCGGCGTGATGCGCTACGAGCCGGCCGAAAACGAGTACGGAGTGTTCGGTTTCCTGGACCGCCCACCCGAGCAGGTTGTGAGCCCTGCCCGCCTGGCGGTTGCCGAGAACACAGGTCTCTTCGTGTTCGACGACTCCACGGGCATGGTGGATCTGTACTCGCCCGGCGGACAGCACCTGCGGGGATTCGATCCTGGCCTCAGGCCGTCGATCCTCGAGGTTTCGCGGCGCCCCCTTCGACTTACGTATGGCGTACGGGCCTTCACAGACGATTCGATTCCAACTCTGGCGATCATTCAGACAGACTTCAGGGGAGAGAACCCGGACACCCTGCTGTCTCCTGAGGTCGGTCCGGAGACTCTGCGCGATGCCCCTGCGATCAGGGGAGGTCTCGTTTCGACCCCCTCCATCGGCGGATTGTGGATCTTCTCGAGGACGGCTCTGGATACGGTCTTCGAGGTGTCCGGTTCGGGTGCGCAGCGCAAGCTGGTCCTTCCCGAGTCGGACTCCATGCGCGTGGGAGTACTGGCCGACCTGCAGCAGGAGATCTTGTGGGTCATCGAACCGAAACCGACCGGTGGCCTCGGATACGAAGCGTATGACATTTCCGGTCCAGGGGACGACGGGATCATTGACGGAGCAGCCGCCTACATGGGGTTCCGCACGACTCCTTTCTCCTTCGTAGCCAAGGCGGCCTTCGACGGCTCTGTGTCCGGGTGGTGGCGCGCAGAGCGGGGCGTCCTGGCTCCGAAGGGCTTCGACATGCGGATCGACGAGTTGCGCGCGGGAGCGGCCTCCGCCCCCGCGACCCGCGAGGCACAGCGAGAGGCGAGAGCCCTTCAGTGGGCCGAAGTGCTCGAAGCCGTGGAAGCAGCGAGGGAGGAGGCCCTCACGGAGGATGCGGCTGTGCGCGCGGAAGAAGGGCTGGAGTAGATCGCCCCGGACTTCAGTCCGCCCGGCTTCAGCGCCAGGAAGGCCGGCCCGTCTATGGAGCCGGCCTTCTTGCATCCCCCTCGTTTGATCCGTGCCAGCCTGCGGCACGGGTCAGTCCGTCAAACGCCTCGAGCCGCCACTTCGTCGTACAGGCGGGCGATGGTCTCGATTCCCTTGTGATACGTCTCGACGTCCATCCACTCGTTCGGCGCGTGCGCGTTGCCACCGGGAGGAGCGAATCCAAGAAGAAGCACCGGCCCCTTCAGGATCTCCTCGAACAGCGGAATGATCGGAATCGAGCCGCCTTCTCCGATGTACACCGGCCGGCGGCCAAAGGAATCCTCCAGGGCCTGCGCGGCGGCCTCGAACAGCGGACTGTCGGGATCACCGGCCCAGGGCCAGCCACCGTGCGAAGGCTCCACGCGAACCGTCACCCCTTCGGGGGCGATCGCCATCACGTGGTTCGTGAACAGCTCGGCGATCTCGTCCGGGTCCTGGTCCGCCACCAGCCGCATGGAGATCTTGGCGCTGGCCTTTGCCGGGAGCACGGTCTTGGCTCCATCGCCCGTAAACCCGGAAATCATTCCGTTCACGTCCAGGCAGGGCCGATACCACAGGCGCTCCAGCGTCGTGTAGCCGGCCTCTCCCCCGAGGGCCGGGACGCCGGTCTCCTCGATGAACTCTTCGTCCGTGAACGGAAGGTCGCGCGTCGCGGCGCGGATCGTCTCCGACATCGGTCGGACCCGGTCGTAGAACCCGGGGATGGTGACGCGGCCGTCCTCGTCCTTGAGTTGCGAGATAATCTGGGCGAGAGCGAACGCCGGGTTCACCACAGCACCGCCGTAACTGCCCGAATGCAGGTCGCCAGCCGGACCGTCCACGAACACTTCCAGGTAGGCGATGCCTCTCAGTCCGGTGCCGATCGACGGGATGTCGATTCCGAGCATCCCCGTGTCGCTGACGATCACCGCGTCACATGCCAGCCGGTCGGCCGCGGAGCGCAGAAACGTCTCCAGGTTTACGCTTCCGATTTCCTCCTCGCCCTCGAAGCACAGCTTCACGTTCACCGGCATCCCGAAGCCGCCCTTGATCCTGGCCTCGAGAGCCTGGACGTGCATCAGGACCTGGCCCTTGTCGTCGTTCGTGCCGCGCGCGTAGATGCGGCCGTCCTTGTACGTCGGCTCGAAAGGAGGCGCGTCCCAGAGCTCCTCCGGATCCACGGGTTGCACGTCGTAGTGCCCGTAGACCAGGACCGTCGGCGCGTCGGGGTCCACGATCTTGTCCGCCACCACGAACGGATTCCCTTCCGTCGGGATGATTTCGACGTTGTCCATCCCCGCCTCGCGGACGATCTCGGCCAGCCATTCGGCGCAGCGTGTCACGTCTTCGGCGTATCGCTTCTCGGTGCTCACGCTCGGGATGCGAAGGAAGTCCACGAACTCCTGTTCGTACCGCTCCCTGTTGGAGCGGACATATGCGGTCAGATCTGAACTCACGGTTCTACTCCGGTTGGTTTTGATTGTCTGGTGCACCGTCACACCGTTCGAGAGCCATGGCGAGGGCGGCCGCCAGAAGTCCGCGTTGTGCGTTTCCGGCGCGTTGTACTGCCTCGTCCATCGCAGAAGCGACGGTGGTCTCGATCGACTCGAATACAATGCGTGGCTGCAATGGAAAGTCCGACTGGCTTTGACAGGCGAACGCGTGCGCCGTACCACAGCTTGCGATGATGTCTGCTACCACGGCGAAGCGAGTGTCGGCATCCTGCTCCACGCTGGTATCACCCGGTGCGTCAGCGGCAAACGGGTGATTCGCGCCGGCGACGATGGATGTGACTCCCGCCGCCTGGACCCTGTCCAGCACGCCCGGGTCGAGGGTACCCGATGCCGCCGCAGCCACCAGCATGTCGGCAGGGGTATCGAAGAACGCGGCGGCTGGAGCCGAGGCGCCCGCCCCCGTCACGGCCGGCAAGGTGTTTCCCTCGCGGTTCAGAAGGAGCCGTTCGACTTCGCTCACCGAGAATCCCTCTTCGTGCAACAGGCACCCCCGCGCATCAGCGATGCCCACCAGCCGGAAACCAGCCCGCACCATGTACAGGGCCGCGGCCCCGCCCACGGAGCCAAAGCCCTGGAGAAGCACGCGGGTGTCCGCGGGCTCGCGTCCCTGGTGGTGCAGCAGTCTCAGGGCGGACTGCGTCACGCTGTAGCCGGTCACGAGAGCGAAGACCCGGGCTTCCTTGCCGGCCAGCCCATACTCCGGTGGAACCGGCTGATCCAGCCCGATATGCATCAGCTCCGAGCGACGCCCAAGCGCCTCGCCGTCCAGCCCGAAGTGTCCCCTGAGCACACCTATCTGCGGGTGCCCGATGCCGATGTCGCGGCACAGGGGGATGACTTCGGTGATCTCGCTCACGTTGAGATCACCGGCGGTGCCGTATCGGGTGAGGAGCTCCGACTGGATCGCCCGGAACCAGCGCTCGAGCACTTCGCGTTTCCTGGGATCGGCGGGATCGAAGCAGATACCTGACTTGGCACCGCCTATGGGAGGACCGGCGAAGGCGAACTTCAGCTCCATGGCCTTCGCCAGGAACGTTACCTCGTCGCGGGTCAGGCCAACCCGCATGCGCGTGCCGCCACCCGCGGCCCCACCCTTGAGGCTGTTGATGACGAGCCACCCCCGGGCGGCGGTCTCGCGATCGTTCCACTCGAAGACGATCTCGGGCGCCGCCCGGAAGTATCCCTGGTAGCTCTGCCAGACTTTTCCGTCTGTCGGGTCAGCTCCTGCCATTCACTCGGCCGGGCTTCGCGGAACGCAGATCAGCCGTCGACCGCTTCCCACTCGTTGTTAGATCGATCAAGATCCGGATAGTTGCCGTCCGCGTCGATCGTGACTTTCGTCAGTTCCCCGGACGTCGGGACCGCGCGCGTCGTCGTGCGCGTGCCGGCCCACACGGATGGTGGCCACACGACCGTCTCCGTGGAACCGTCGGTGTATTCCAGCGTCATTTCCACCGGCATCACGCCGCTGGACAGGTTTGACACCGTGACCTCGGCAGAGCCGGCCCCAGGCACGACCTCGTCGATGGCCTGATCCAGGGTCGCTTCACCGTAGAACCAGGGCTGCCAGAACCAGTCGAGGTCCGTCCCGGCGGCTTCCGACGCCATGGCGAAGAAGTCCCACGGCATCGGATGCTTGAACGCCCACGTCGCCGCGTAGTCCTTGTAGAAGGCGTCGAACTTCTCCTGCCCGATCATGTGCCGCATGGTATGCATCAGCATGCCCGGCTTGCCGTAGGCGGCGATCGAGGCGCCGAACTGGTGCTCGGCGTGATCCATGTGCCCCATGATCGGCTCCTGCATCTCCATCTGCACGATCATCTGGTAGCCGCGATCGTCGCCGGGACGGCTGACCGGCGTCTCATAGTAGTCCGCCATGGAAAGCGACGTGTTGTACGTCGTCAGGCCTTCATCCATCCACGCGTAAGCCATTTCCTTCGTGCCGACGATCATCGGCATCCAGAAGTGGCTGAGCTCATGCGTGACCACGCCGTTCAACCCGCGGTCCGCGGCCTGGTGGGTGATGAACGTGATCATCGGATACTCCATACCGCTGACCTCGGGCGGCCCCATGGCGGCCGTGGCCTGCGGATACGGATACGGAAGTATGTAGTCGGAGAAGAACTCGATGGCGTGCTGCGCGTACTCGGTGGCCGGCGCCCAGTGGTCCATTCTCGGATCGAATACGTTCTGGATCAGCACCCTGCCCTGCTCGTGTCCCGTCTCGGCGCCCGTTACGTGCCACACGTACGTGCCGCCCGCCGCGATCGCGAAGTCTCGGACCATTTCGGCCTCGAGCGTCCAGGTATGCCACCCGTCGTCGGACGGAAGCGTGGCACGACCGGCTTCCCGGTCCGCGACGCTCACCACCTTCACCACCGTGTCGAGGGCGGGGGCTGAGGCCAGGGTGCGGACTGCCTCGGGGTGAAGCACCTCATCCGGGTTGGTCAGCATTCCCGTTCCGACGACCAGCCAGCCCTCAGGGACGGTGACGTCGACCGTGAAGTCGCCGTAATCGGTGTAGAACTCGCCGTTGCCCAGGTAGGGCGACTGGTCCTGCCCGAACACGTCGTCGAACACAGCGACCTGCGGATACCACTGGGCAAGCTGGAATATCTCGTGGTTCAGGTGGCCCATCCGGAAGCCGCCACTGCCAGAAACCACGAACGACCAGTCAACCTCGATCTCCACCACCCCGCCCGGGGCCAACGGCTCCGGCAGCGAGATGACGGCGAGTGTCTCGTTGACCCTGAACCCGGGCTCCTGCGGCCCGCGCTGCTGCTGCCCGAAGAACTGGCGAGGCGGAAGCTCCTCGAGATCCACGCCCCCTGCGGTCACCCGGCTGAGCGTCATGCCGCCCGTGATCGTCGTTCCGCGACCGCGGGGCGAGCCCTCGGCGAACACGTTCTGGTACAGGTGGAGCACGATCACCGGCCGCTCGTGCGGCGTATCGTTTCGGACCGTGATCGTCTCGCTGGCCGTCACCAGGGCGGTCTCGGGCTCGATCTTCACATCGATGTCGTAGTCCACCCACTGCTGCCAGTAATCGGCGCCGGGTCGACCGTCAGGCCTCCGTGTGCCCGCCTCGAGCGCGGCCAGGTAGCCGCCCGGGGGCTGCACCGGGTTGAAAACGGGATAGTCGACGACGAGGCCTTCCCCGTCAGCCGGATTGGTGTCCTGCGCCGAGATGCTCGGCGCGGTTGTGGCTGCCACTATCGCCAGCGCGAGGATCGATCGACTCCACATACCCATCATGTTCCGCCTCCCCATCGTCCTGTACCTCCGTACAATGAAGTCTCTGACGCCACGTCTCTCCGCGTCAGTAACAGGTACCTACCCTGTCCCGCTGTGTCGCGGGACGGCAACCTACTCAGGGGTCTCGAAGTCCGTCCAGTTCACCAGCGGCAGTAGCTGGTGTTTTCCTTCGTGTCTCCAGTCCGCCGGCGGCCACGCCATCGAACCGAATGGCGCGATCCGGCTCACACTGAGACGAACCGCGAGCCCGGTGAGTTTCTTCAGCTCCTCGGTGCCACTGTAGCCCAGCGTCTGGATTCGCCCCTCCAGCGGGCGCAGGACCTCCTCCAGTACCTGGAGATCGGGCACGTGGTGCACCCAGACCACCCGCGGGAGCGATTCGGCCCTTGCCGCCGGGTCTTCGCTGGACAGGATCGTCCAGGCCAGTGACTCGCCCGGGCTCTCGACGGCCGAGCGGCCGTCTTCGTAACCGCTGAATTCGAAGGCCGTTCGCGCGGCCCGTATCGCCACGGCTTCCGCTGTAGTGGGGCTCGGAGGTGGGTGCAGCCTCGTGTGCGCCTCCAGGGAAGCCGCCAGGTGCTCGACGAAAGGCCGGGTGGAGTCGCCCACCACGTACACGAGCCGGGGCGATACGCAGCCCTGTTGGTCATAGGCGCACACATCGCGGGCCAGGCTGGCGGCGGAGGACGGCGGACTGTCAGTCAGAACCACCGCGATGCCGGTCTTCGGTCCGTACGCGACGATGTCCGTGTCTGCGGGCAGGCCCCGTCGAACCGCTTCTACGGTCATGTCTCCGCCGTACACCACCGTCTTACCGGCCCAACGGGCCCATTCTCGCCACGCGGCCGGGAAGCTGGCCCCCGGCCACCACGTCGCGGCGACGCAATTCCCCAGCAGAGGGTCTTCCGCGGCCAGGAGACGCGCGAAAAGAGGAAGAAGGCCGGGCTCTGCCTCCGGCAGCTTGCACAGGACACCGGAGCGAACGAGCAGGGCTCGCATCGTGGCCGTGATCGCCACTCCCGGCACGTTTCCCGCCAGGACCTGGAGCACCACCGGAGATCCGAGGGCCCGCCGGCTTCGCTGGCCCGGCCCGACCCACAGCGGGTCCATGACAAATCCGTCCAGGCAGGCTGTACCGCCAAGTTCCGCGTCTACCAGACCGGTCAGCGCCTCGCGGGTCCATGTGCGAGACATCCCCTCCAGGGTCTCCCGGACGAGGCGCGCGTTCCACCCCAATTCGGATCGCAGGAGCTCACGGGCTGCGTGGCCCTCCGGTCCGTCAGCTGACAGCTTCCCCGCGGCCCTGGCGATGGACTCGATAACCTCTCCCGTCGATCGCGTCTCACGGGCCTCCCGGACGGCATCCCGCACGGATCCCGCGACAGCGCGAGCCTGGTCTACGCTCAGGGTCGGAGCGCGAAACGCAGCGCCGGCACGAGTCCGGCTCTCGAGCCACTCGGCGGGTGATTCCTCCAGGCCAGGGAGATACCAGGCCTCAAGCATGGCCTTGCGCCTCCAGCAGTTCGGCCGTGGCAAGCGAGCAGCCACGAGGTGGGGACCCCTGCGTCCGACCGACCCACTCGATCCCGTCTCCGATGACCCTTCCCTGGTCTTCCGTCAGCACGGCGCAGACGCTCCCCAGGTTCGCGAGGTCGAAATGACACAGTATCCCCGTTTCCCCGCGGGGAAGCTCCTCCAGCGTGACCGGGTCCAGCACCCTCGAGCGCAACCACGGTGGCCCCACGAGTGGAATCGCGGGATCGCCACGGCCGTAGCGCTGCGAGAGTAGCTCGGTCATCCCGAATTCGTTGACCATCGCTTCCGGCGGGATGCCCAATCGTTTCCCGAGTCCTCGCATCACGCTCGAGCGTTCGAGTCCGGCGCGGCCCTTCTCTCCACCGGTGTCCATCAGGATGGAACCCTGCGGAAGCCTGGCGCCAATCGAGCGGCCATCCTCGAGACGCTCCAGCCACTCCGCGAAACCGAGCGTCGTCCCGAGCAGACACAGCGGCCTCCCCTTCCCGGCACTTTCCCCCACCTCCGCGTCCAACTTGCCCCAGTCGATGCCCGACGACGAGGCGACGCTCACACCGTCCCCCGAACCGATGCCGACCCGCAGGTCATCCAGCATCCATCCAAGTGACGAATCGGGATTTTGTGTAAAGGATGGTGGTAAAGTGATTATTTTCGCTGCGTTATCTTCGTTGTAGACGAAGGTCCGGAATCCTGCTCTCAGGGACGCACGGTACAGCTCCGGTGAACGAACGAGATGACGACCCTGGGCTGACCGCCCTCGCGACGTCCCGCTCGTACGGAAGATAAGCTCGGCGTCGACGTCGGGCCCCACGAGCAGGTCCACCACCCGAAACGCTTCCGTCGGGACGGGAACGGCCTCGCGCCAGCCGCTCACATCGGATGGGCTCACGTTTCGCGCCTCGCAGTAATTCCTGTAGGGTGTGTTGCCTTCAAACTGCGCTTTGAAAGCCCTGCAGGCCCATGCGTCCAGGGTGCGCTCGTCCCAGGAGGACGTTTCGGGACGCCAGCCATCGAAGGCGGCGATCAGTTCGGCCGTCAGGAGGTCCAAGGACTCCGTGGCAGGCCCGTGAGGCGCGGTCATGGGCGGAATGTGGCGGCAGGAATCGGGGGCGACAAGCGATGGATACCCTCTCGGATCAGCGGGCGTCCAGGCTACCGACGTGTACTTCGCCTTTACGTATCCACTTTACCTCGACCGCACTCCCGGATCCTGCCCTGGCGATCGCATCACGCAAAACGTTGATGTCGTTACACTTGTTGCCATCCACCTCTACGACCACATCGCCGTCCCTGAGGCCCATGCGCTCTGCCGGAGTATCACGAAGCACCCGTACCACCAGCAAGCCCTCGTCAGCCCCATCGAAGTACTCGGCCAGGTCTCCGCTGAGTTGCCGGAATTCCGCTCCGCCCAGTCTGCGATCGGAGAGCAGTAGTGTGCGCAGCTGGCTGGGCACGGCCCGCGGACGGACGTAGTACGACCACTCCCCATCGGGATCCGCGCCAGACTTCACCCTGAACGAGAATCCCAGAGAGTCGCCGTTCAGCCCCTCGAACTGTCCGCGCAGCCGAACGAGCGAATCCAACCGAACCCTGGCGTACTCGAACGAGGAATCGCGGACCACGGTCAGGCGACGGGCCAGGTCCTCGTTCTCCCACACAGAGACACCGGTCCGGTCGGGCCACGATTCGTCTTCGCGGAGTCGCTTGAGGAGAACGTGCGCCTTCTCGTCCCCCACTTCGATATTGAAGTGTCCGGCCGAGTCCTGGTGGAAGAACACGAAGTCGTTGCCAGCCGCCTGCATTGAATCGAGGCGCACCTCGACCTCATCGAGCCTCGTCCGAACCGAGGGAATGCGCACTACCTGCACCCGGCTACGCGCGCCATCCGGCAGATCCTCCGGAGGCCCAAAAAACGTACGCACTTCGACATATGGCTCTGCAGGTCGCAGCTCCGGCGTCACTTGGATCGTGGTCCGACCACCGTCCCGGCCGAGGCGAAGCTCGACCGGGACTCCGGCTTCGAGCCCCAACAACAGTTCCCGGCCCTCGGTACGGGTCACATCCAGCCCGTTCACGGACAGCAGCGTGTCCCTGGCCCTCACGCCGGCCGCGTCCGCCGGCCCGTCAACCACCACGGAGCTCACTACCGGAGGCCTGTCGCACACGACGTCGGCCGTGGGCATCGTCTCGCACATCTCTTCCAGGAGGACCCCGATACGGGCTTTCTCCTTCGGAACCCAGGTCAACTCGGTTTCCTGGGCCGCCAGTTCACCCCCCGACGCCATCAACACCGCGGTGATCCACCCGAAGGCCCAGATCCGAAGGTCGGCTCTCCTGTGTTTGCGTACCGTCATCATCTCGATCTCAATACTCCGCAGCGGTCATGCGCAGGGTCTGATCCAGCTGCACCGCCAGGTCATCTCGCTCATCCACCAGTTGGAACAGGAAGTTGTTGAGCACCGGGTCGGCAGGCGCCTCGCGCAGGGCGGCACGCGAGGCATCGATCATCCCGTCCAGGTGCGTGATTCTCTCTGCGACGGCCGCGGGCCCAGCCTGGCTGGCGCCCAACTCCTCGAATCCGTCCCGGTGTTGCTGAAGATCCGCT
>Ga0272441_10008714_pt1 | contig 15972 bp, 22 predicted proteins | sample SSMProp6N_FD_193582 | JGI IMG/M metagenome (GOLD analysis project Ga0272441, IMG submission 193582) | Marine sediment archaeal communities from Little Sippewissett salt marsh, Falmouth, MA, United States - SSM-Prop-6N | ecosystem: Environmental > Aquatic > Marine > Wetlands > Sediment ... | reverse complement strand
AAGTTGATATCAGACTGTTATCATGATTTTGGTCAAGGTCTCATAGAGATGTTATGTGAAATAAAGGAGGAGGGAAAATGAAAGCAATAATATTTGATATGGATGGAGTGATTATTGAATCAGCACTCATAAAAACAGATGCATTTGCAGAACTCTTTGGATTTTGTGATGATGAAACATTAAACAAAATCTTAAAGCACCACATGGAAAATGGTGGTGTTAGCAGATATAAAAAAATACAGTATTACTATGAAACATTTTTAAATGAAAAATTGGACAAACCAGAAGTGGACAAAATTGCTTGGGACTATCATAACATTGTTTTAGATAAAGTTCTTGATTGTCCTCTTGTGGAAGGAGCAAAAGAATTTATAAAAAGTAATCATAAAAGATGTGATTTATATATTGTATCTGGTACTCCAGGATTTGAGCTTGTAGAAATATTAAATAAAAAGGGATTAAAAACTTATTTCAAAGGATTTTTTGGAACAACAGCAATGATAACAAAAGCATCTTTGTTAAGTGATCTTGCATATAAATTATATCATAGAGATGAAATTGTGTATATTGGTGACAGCCTTTCTGATTATAAAGCAGCAAAAGAAGCAAATGTTCCATTCATTGGAAGAGTATGTGATGAAAACCCATTTCCAAAAGAAGTAAAAACAATAAAAAATTTTGTTGGAGTAGTTTTATGAAAGGGATGCCAGCTGAGATAGGAAAGCACATCGTTCCATACTGGAGATTTGTTCATGATAGTATAAGAGATTATTGTTTCAAAAAATATATAAAAGAAATTCCAAAACATAATAATGTAGAGCAGTATAAAAATATTCATGAGGGAGAACGATGCTTTATCTTGGGATCTGGTCCATCTATAAAAGAAACAAATTTGAACTTAATTAAAGATGAAATTTTTATTGGAGTAAATACAATCATTGACATAACAAAGCACTTCGACATAACTTTTAAGTATTATGCGATCGTTGATTCCCTTGATCTGCCAATTTATTTTAAAAAGCTCCAGAAAAACAATGTGACACTTTTCTTATCAGGAAATGCAAGCCCAAAATATCTTTGGAAAAAAGAAGAACTTGATCAATATTTACAAGAAGATCCTGTTTTGACAGAGTATAGAGGATCTCTTTTACAACATAAAAATAATGCTATAGGCAACATAAAATATGGTGTGTATTCTGGGTGCACTGTAATAGGATTTGCAATACAATTAGCATATTGGATGGGATTCAAGGAGGTTTATTTATTGGGTTGCGATTGTGACTATTCGAATCAAAAATATTTTGATGGAACTGAATTAAATAGATTTTTTGGAGCAGGAAATGAAGATCTTGGTTGGAATAAAATATTCGAATCATATGAAATCTTGAAAGAAGTGTTTGAGAAAGAAGAGCGAAAGATATACAATTCTACGATTGGAGGAAAATTAGAAGTTTTTGAAAGAAAGAAGCTGGAGGATATAGTGTGAAAAAGAAGATAAAATATGCAATTAACAGAATTGCTCCATATAAAATAGCAAGACCAATGACAAAATATCTTTACAATTCGAGCAAAAAAGATCTGTGTGGTGTAGAAATTGGAACACACAGAGGAGAAAATGCTTACAATATAATGAAGTTACTATCAATAAAAAAGTTATGGCTTGTTGATCCATATTTGCCAAAAGAGGAGCACAAGAAACATTATAATAAAGCAAATAAAATATTAAAAAAATGGTCAGATAAGATACAATTTTATGTAAATACTTCTGAAGATGCAGCACAATTCTTCAGGCATGATTCTTTGGATTTTTGTTACATAGATGGTGATCATTCTTATGAAGCAGTCAAGAAAGATATTAAACTTTATTATCCAAAAATTGTTAAAGGAGGAGTACTTGGAGGACACGATTTTTGTGGTTCTTGCCCAGGTGTTTGTCGAGCAGTAATAGAGTTTGCAGATAAAAATAAACTTAAATTAAACAGTTGGGACAAGGATTGGTGGATCATAAAATGAGAACATTAGCAATTATTCCCGCAAGAGGAGGCTCGAAGGGAGTCCCAAGAAAAAATATAAAATTATTAGCTGGTAAACCATTGATTGTGTATACAATACAGCAAGCAAAAGAATCAAAATATATTGACGAAGTTGTTGTTTCTACAGATGATCTGGAAATAAAAGAAATATCAAAAGCATACCTTGCTACTGTTGTAGATCGTCCAAATGAATTGGCAACTGACATAGCAACAACAGAATTGGTTATTGAGCATGTGCTCAACAAGATTAGTGATTATGAATGTATTGTTTTATTGCAATGCACTTCTCCATTTAGAACAACAGAAGATATAGATAATGCTATTGAGATGTATAGAACAGGAAAATATGCTTCTGTCTTTTCTGCAAAAGAAAGTGATGCTCTTCTTTGGGTTAAAAATGGAAATTATGTATCACCAATAAATTTTTTTAATGCTGAGAGAACAATGAGACAGCAAATGAATCAGTATGAAGAAAATGGAGCTATTTATGTATTTGGAAGAAGAGGATTTGAGAATTATAAAAGCAGATTATACAGTTTTAAGGGAATGTATATAATGCCTGAGGAGAGATCGTTAGAAATAGATACAGAAGAAGATTTTAGATATGCAAGTTGGAGGAAAATGAATGAGTGAGAAATATTATCTTGGATTAAACTATATTGGACATGATGCAAGTGCTTCAATATTAAAAGATGGAGAGTTGTTAGCTTCTGCTATGGAAGAAAGGTTTACACGAGAAAAAAAGTCGAGAGACTTTCCCATAAAAGCGATACAATCTTGCTTGAAGCAAACAAAGCTTTCTCTTGAGGATATTGATATCATAACATTTTATTTTGATACAAAGTTATTTTTTGAAAAGAAGCTGGAATATATTGCAAGATATTATCCAAGAAGCATGGGACTTGCAAAGAACTTTTTGGATACAGCATATGTCTTTGAGGGAGTAAAAAAAGAAATACGAGACAAATTAGATTTTCTTGGAGAAATATATTTTTGTGATCATCATAAAGCACACATTGCTTCTACATATTTTCTTTCTAGCTTTAAAAAAGACTGTGCATTTATTTCTATAGATGGATTGGGTGAATCAAAGAGTACAGTGTTGGGTGAGGTAAAAGATAATCAGATACATGAAGTAAGTTATGTTGAGTTTCCTCATAGTTTGGGATTATTGTATAATGCACTTACACATTATCTTGGATTTAATGCTATCTCTGATGCAGGTAAAGTGATGGGCTTGTCTTCATATGGAGATCCAGAAGTTTTCATTAATGATTTTAGAAAGATAGTTTCTTTTGGACATAGAGGAACATTTAAATTTGATCTCGATTATTTTGCTTATCCATTTATGAGAAATGTGTGGATATCAAATCTATTTGAGGATAAATTTGGAAAAAGAAGAATATTTCCAGAAGAGTTGAATGAAAGATATGAAAATGTTGCAGCTGGATTACAGACAATAGTGGAAGAAACTTTTGACCATATGTGCAAATTTTTAAATGAAGAATATGATCATAAAAATCTTTGCCTAGCTGGTGGAGTTGCACTTAACAGTGTTTCTAATGGAAAGTTAATAGAAAAAGGATATTTCAAGAATATTTTTATTCCTCCAGCTTGTGGTGATGATGGCTTGTCATTTGGTGCACCATTGTATCATAACTTTTGTGTAAGAAAGAGAACAAAAAGATATCCACTCAAAAATGCATTTATGGGTTATGAATACACAGATGAAGAGATGCTTCGTGCAATTCAAAAGTTTAATTTTAAATACAATCAACCAACTGATATATGTGAAGCTGTTGCAAGATTAGTTGCTTCTGACAATATAGTTGGATGGTATCAAGGCAGGATGGAGATGGGTCCACGAGCATTGGGGAATAGGAGTATTCTTGCAAATCCAATGAATCCAAATATGAAAGATATTGTTAATAGCAGAGTAAAGTTCAGAGAACCATTTAGACCATTTGCTCCCAGTGTAATGAGAGAATTTTCTCAACATTGGTTTGAAGTTGATTATCCTGCTCCATATATGTTGTTTGTATTTAAGGTAAAAGAAGATAAGAGAAAACTTGTTCCAGCCATAACACATGTTGATGGAACAGGGAGATTACAAACTGTTACGAAAGAATTTAATCCAAAATACCACAAAATGATTGATTCTTTCAGAAAAATTACAGGTGTTCCAATGATATTAAATACATCATTTAACATAAAAGGAGAGCCAATTGTTGAAAGTCCAACTGATGCCATAAGATGCTTCTTGGGCAATGGTATTGATTACTTGGCACTTGGTAATTATTTAGTAAAAAAAGAAAGTTTTTAGGTGAGGAAATGGAAAAAGTGGAAAAAGTTTGGGGAAAAGAAATATGGGTTGTTAATAATGATTTATATTGTGGAAAAATCTTGATCCTAAACAAAGGATATCAGTGCAGTCTTCACTATCATAAAATAAAAGATGAAACATTTTATATATTGGAGGGAAAAGTGTTGATGCAAATTGAAAACTTTACAAAAGTAATGTATCCAGGAGAAGCTATACATATAGATCCACATGTTCTGCATAGATTTTCTGGATTGGAAGAAAGCAAGATTATAGAATTTTCTACAAAACATTTTGATGAAGATTCTTATAGAGTGGAAAAAAGTTGTAAAATGGGTGAAAAAACATGAAGATCGGAAAACATAATATAGGAAAAAATAATCCAGTGTTTATTGTAGCAGAAATAGGCATCAATCATAATGGCGACACAAAACTTGCAAAAGAGTTGATTGCTGTTGCTGTTGATGCTGGATGTGATGCAGTAAAATTTCAGAAGCGAACAATCGAAGATGTGTATACAAAAGAAGAGTTGGATAAACCTCGAGAATCACCATGGGGAACAACAAATAGAGAACAAAAGGAAGGGCTTGAGTTTGGCTTTGAAGAATACAAAGAAATCAACAAGTATTGCAAAGAGAAAAATATCTTATGGTTTGCCTCTGCTTGGGATGAAAAGAGTTTGGACTTTCTAGAGCAGTTTGATCTACCATGTCATAAAATTGCCTCTGCTATGCTCACTGATGATGAGTTTTTGAAAAAAGTTAGAGCAACAGGTAAGCCTGTTATCTTATCGACAGGAATGAGCACAATGGAGCAGATAGAGCATGCTGTTGATGTCTTGGGGAAAGAAAAGTTAGCGATCTTACATTGCACTTCTACTTATCCATCAAAGTTGGAAGAATTGAATCTTTCTGTCATAAAAGTGTTAGAAAATACATTTAATGTTCCTGTGGGCTACAGTGGACACGAGGCAGGCATAACACCAACAGTTGCAGCTGTTGTGCTTGGTGCTTGTATTATCGAGAGGCACATAACATTAGATAGATCTATGTATGGCAGTGATCAGTCAGCAAGTGTTGAACCTCATGGGATAAGAAGACTTGTTCGAGATGTAAGAGAAGTTCCAGTTATTTTGGGAGATGGCAAGAAAAAAATTTATGACAGTGAGAAGCCAATCATAGAAAAGTTGAGGAAGAAGTGATGAAAGAAATTGAATCTTGGAAAAATGGAGAATGGATCCCAAATTCAAAAATAGGAACACAGTTATGGGATGCTCATTACTTCTTTGGATGGGCAGTGTTTGATGCATTCAGAACATATAATGGCAAGATACATATGTATGATTGTCACATTCACAGGTTTTATAGAAGTGCAAGGATGTGTTCTATTGAAGTTCCACTTAAAAAAGAACATCTCAAAGAGAAGATTTCTGAGGTAATGAAACACAATAGAGAGTTTTTCAAAGATGATGAATACAGGTTTATGGTGTTCTTATCTCCTGGCAACTTTAAAATTTACAAAGACATGGGAGTAACAGATCCCTCCCTGACAATAAATGTTACAACAACTTCAAGATATGCACCACACATTTATCCATATTTAGAAAAAGGATTTGTTTCTTTGATAACACAACAGCGACAAATTCCCTCGAGATATTTGGATCCAAAAATAAAATCTTGTAGCAGATTGCACTATGGGCTTGCAGATACAGAAGCAGCAACATATGGAGAGGGTGTTTTGCCAATTCTTCTTGATGAGCATGGTTATATCTGTGAAAGCTCAGGATCAAATGTTGGGTTCATAAAAGATGAGGAGATATTCTTGCCACAATCAAAGGATATGCTCCAAGGGTGCACAATAAATTTTGTAGAGCAAGTTGTGAAGAACAAAGTATCAATAACATATGGAGATTGGGAACCATATGATCTAGTGAATGCTGATGCTCTCTTTTACACAAGCACATTTCTTGGAGTGATGCCATCATATGAACTTATATATAAAAATAAAAAGTTTTCATTAAATAAAAAGAAGGCAAAAAAAGTATATGAAACAATAGTAGCAGAATATTCAAAAGCAGTGGATGTGAATGTTTATGATCAGTGGAGGAAATGGTATGAAATGCTTTAACACACTTTCTGTTGTAAATGTTGAATTAACATCAAGATGCAATAAAAAATGCTGGATGTGTGGAAGGAGAAAGATAGAAAAGAATTATCCAGAACTAGCAAAGTGGGGTGATATGGAGTTTGAACTGGTTACTTCTATTGCCTCTCAGTTACCAAGAGGAATTGTTGTGCAGTTGCATAACAATGGAGAGCCAACAATGTATCCAAAACTTTATGATGCTTTGCAATGTTTCAAGCGTCAAGTGAGACAGTTTGATACGAATGGAAAACTGATTGTTGACAGAGCAGAGGAGATAATAAACAATCTTGAGGTAATTACTATATCTGTTATAGAAAACGATCCAGAGGGTGACGAGCAGTACGAGATAACAAAGCAGTTTCTTGATCTTAAAGGAGATAGAAAACCACATGTTGTTTACAGAATGTTGGGTGAAGTTGAAAAAAGAGAACGATGGGAAAAACTTCCTGGACTTATTGCTAACAGAACATTGCACAGTCCCATGGGAAGTTTTCAGTATAGAAAAGAGCCAACAAGACCTGAGCATGGCATATGCTTGGACTTGCTAACACATCTTGTCATTGATAGATATGGGAAGGTGTCACCATGTGTAAGATTCGATCCAGAGAGAGTTGGTGTTATAGGTGATGCAAATAAAGAAAAGTTGATCGATATTTGGAATGGAAAGGAAAGAAAAAAATGGATAGATGCTAATATGGAGCAAAGAAGAGATAAAATACCTCTCTGTTCAAAGTGTGAGTTTTATGGAATTGCAACAGGATGAATTGTACGATGTAGAACATAAGAATTGGGATATTCTTATAATTCTTGATGCTTGTAGATATGATTACTTTAAAGAAGTTTATGGAAACTATTTTAATGGAGTATTAAAAAAGAAAAAATCAATTACATCTGATACAGAAATATGGGTCAATAAAATGTTTCTCAATAAAGACTGTGAAGATATTATTTACATAACACCTGTTGTTTGTATTGATATTTGGCTTCCAAAGCATACTCTATTTTATGTAGCAAAATCTTGGGAAACACATTTTGATGGAGAGTATGGAACTGTTATGGCTGATGGAACTACATCTTTGTTTTATTCATTTGCTTCTGAATTTCCAGATAAAAGATATATTGTTCACTATGGTCAGCCACATACTCCATACATTGGTGTAATTCCAGAGAGTCCACGATCTATTGAGAGCACATTGAAAAGAATTAAACCAAGTGTTATGAAAACTATATTATTTAATGTGTGGACAAAAGTAAATATTCCAAATAAATTATTCTTTTATGCAAATGAACTAATAAGATTGAGACATAAGAGTGGAAAAGTAGCAAGAACATATGTGGATCAATTATGTGAAAAGAACAGTTGGGATGGAGTACGAGAGGAGTATAAAAATAATTTGTGTTATGTTTTGGAGTATGTGAAGGAGATAAAAGAAAGTTTTCCAGAAAAGAAGATTGTTATTGCTGCTGATCATGGAGAATTATTAGGAGAAAATGGAGTATTTGGGCACAAAAGCAAAAGAAATGCAGAAGTTATTGAAATTCCTTGGCTGGAGGTTCGAAATTGAAGTGCATATATTTACTTTTTCTTATGTTCTTACTTTTTCCTATTGCTAGTGCTACACATTATTATGGGTATGGAGATAGTAATATGAGGGCAACTAAATGTGAAGTTTTAAATCCATTTCCTATATTAATGCAAAAAAAGTATGATATAAATGCAAATAGTTCTCATAACTATGATGGAGGAGGAAAAACGACGAGATGGGGATTGGAAAAATATTCTGAGCACATAAATAATTGGGCTTGGACTATTTTTGAAGCATTTGGAGAAAATGATGTCATAACAAATGTATCAATAGAAGAATGTGCTTTCAATAAAATAGAGATGTATAACAGAAGTATTCAAAATAACAGTGAACATAAGTATTGGTGTTGCATTTGGACATTATATAATTTTTCTGATGCTGAAACTCAAAAAGATTATATTGAAAAAACAATTGAAATATTTTTGGATAATGGAGTTCCTTTTATTCCACTTTATGATGCTATTGATACTGTTCCTCTAAATGGAAAAGTAGACGAACCAGATGAATATTTTTATTGTGATAAAGCACATTATAACTATTTGGCAGTAGAAAAATTAGCAGATTTTTGTTGGAGATTTATTAGTGGGGATATATATTCAATAAAAGATACAGATAATGAAATAATAATAGATTGTAATTATACAATACCTATAATTTTAGATTTAAATGACTATAATTTACCTAATACTTTTTCAATAAAAGATGATCAGATGTTATTTAAAAAAGTGAATTATTTTAGAACCACTAACATAAAGGGCAATCCATGTGTTTATTTTTTTGCTGAAGAAGGAAAAACATATGTTATAGATAAAAATTCTTTATATTTTTATATTTTGCAAGTATCAATGATTTTCGTGGTATTAGGAATATTGTTTTTAATAAATTTATTATTAGATAGAAAGGTGGGAAAAGAATAATGCTACTGATAAGTTATAATCTAGCGATAAAAAAACATAAAAAAGATTTTTATGAAAAGGCAGATGTTTTACGATTAAATAGTCCTTGGTATACGAAAGAAGAACTTGATGAAATATTACGAAAGGTGCACAAACCAAAGTTCATAGATATAAACATTAAGAAAAGATCAAAAGCGAAAAAAGTTGAGCATGATTTTAAAGAATTGCTCACTTTTGTTGGTCAGCATAACATTGAGTGGGTTGCTATATCAAATGTAGAAACAACAGATATTTATGGAGAGGTAAGAAAACTTTTGAATAATGACATAACAAACATTTGTGCAAAGATAGAAAGCAAGAAAGGTTGTGATAACATTAATTCTATTATTGAAACATTTGATGGAATTATGGTTGATAATGAAGATCTTGCAACAGATATTGGCTGGGAAAATGCAGTAAAAGAGAAAGATAAAATTTATGCTTTATGCGAAAGCAAGAACATACCTCATTTCAGATTGGGTGGAGTTATTTTTGAATATATCAATCCTAAAAAAGTAGTGTATACATATGGAGTGTGGGATCTATTACATCCAGGACACATAAATATGATTAAACAAGCAAAAATGCAGGGAGAAACTCTTATTGTTGGTGTTGTTGGAGATAATGCTGTAAAAGAAAAGAAGGGGAATGACAGACCAATACAAACTCAAGATGATAGATTAGAAATAGTCAGCAATTTAAAAGATGTTGATATTGCAGTTATCCAAGATACATACGATCCTGTTCCAAATCTTGAAAAATATCAGCCTGACATTTTAGTAAAAGGGAATGATTGGGACTATATTCCTGGGCAGGAATGGATAGAAAAGCATGGAGGGAAGCTCATAAAACCAGCATATAGTAAAGCATGGTCAACATCAAAAACTGTGGAGAAGATGAAATGAAAGGATACACATTTTGGTTTACAGGTTTATCCAGCTCTGGAAAAACAACAATAGCAACAAAAGTAAAAGAGAGATTAAATGATCAAAATATTCCTGTTATTCTTTTAGATGGAGATGTTGTGAGAAAACATATATCCTCTGACTTGGGATATACAAAAAGTGAAAGAGATCAGCACATAAAAAGAGTTGCTGATATTTGTGAGCTCATTACAAATAATGGTGTCATAAATATTGCTTGTGTTATCTCACCAACAAAAGAGATAAGAGAATATGCAAGGAAAAGAATTAAAAACTTCTCTGAGATATATGTTAAGTGCTCTTTAGAAACATGCAAGAAGAGAGATGTAAAAGGATACTATAAAAGATATGAACAGGGCTTTTTAAATAATTTTGTTGGATTAAATATCCCATATGAAGAGCCAGAAGATCCTGAATTGACATTAGATACAGAAAAGAACAGTATTGAGTATTGTGTTGAAAAATTACTTTTACATATAAAAGAGGAAAGCGATATATGAAAAAGAAAATAAAGATGCTTGGAATGTTTAAAGTATGGCAACAAAGATTAGCGACATATATAGGTATGATAAATTTCTTTATGATATTTTATCTGTATATTGTAGAGTCACCTCTTGGCATTGAATGGTATCATTGGTTGATATTAATATTATTGTCAGTTATTATCATAATTTATGTTGACATAAAATATATTTTTCCAAGTACACAGCTTTATGCCTTCAATAAAAACCCTGGATGGATGGCAATTAAGCAGCAGGTTGATGAAAATTCAGCAAAGTTAGATATTCTTCTAAAGAAGATGGAAGAACAATAAAATATTAAATTTAAGCAAAACTTTAAGTTAGCATAAAATATTAAGGAAGAGGATCAAATGTTTGGATATATTATGGGCTTCTTGCTCATCATTTGGATATGCATAACATTGTTCGGTCTTGGAACAACAGATAATATAGTGGAATTTATGAGAAGTGCATTCTTTATCATTATTTGTGTGGGCTACATTGTTATTCTTGCAGTGTACTTTATGTTCAAGAATGTGTTCAGGGAGGAAGAGTATTGAAAGAAACAGTATGGATTGAAGATTATAGACCTCAAAAACTAGAGGATGTTGTGGGGCAACCACAGGTTACAAAATATCTGGTGGAGTATGTTAAAAATAAAAACATACCTCACCTGTTGTTTAGTGGACCTCCAGGTTGTGGCAAAACTACTTGTGCTCAAGCACTTGCGAGAGAGTTGTATGGAAAAAGTTGGAGAGATTATTACATAGAGATGAATGCAAGTGATGAGAGAAGATTGCAAGATATCAGGGATAAAGTTAAAAAGTATGCTGAGACAGCAATTCTTGGGCAGGATTTTAAGCTCATTTTTATGGATGAGATAGATCACATCGACTGGCAAGCACAGCCTGCACTGAGAACAATTATAGAAAAGAACTCTGATAAGTGCAGATTTATTCTGTCGTGCAACTATCCAAACAAACTGATAGATCCTCTGATTGACAGGTGTGTTGCTTTTCGTTTTAAGAAGATTAGAGCAAAAGATATGCAAAAACTTATAGATAAAGTTGCAGAAGAGCACAACATCACCATAACAAAGTCAGCAAGTCATCTTCTTGGCACACTTTCAAATGGTTCGATGAGAAAAGCACTGAATACGTTGCAAAAGTTAGCTCTTGCAAATGTAACAAAGATAGATGACGATGTTATCTATGATGCATTCTGCTATGTAGATGATAGTTTCGTTAAAAACCTGTTAAACTTTATTGAAGCAGGCAATCTTAACAAAGCAGATGAATATATGGATGCTCTGCTTAATGAAAGAGTGTATGATGCGAAGGAGATAATAGAGTCACTCAGACGTCTCATAAAGGACTCAGAAGTTTTAAGTACAAACTATAAGATACAGGCATTAAAGCTTCTTGGTGACTTTGCATATCGTATTGACATGGGTTCAAGCACAGATGTCCAACTTAAAACATTTGTTGTGTGCTTGTTAGATTTATACAGGAGGAATAACAATGGTTGAAGAAAAAGGCGAAGAGATAAACTTTCGAAAGTGGATAACAAAAGTTATTATGCTGATGATAGTGCTGTCAGGAATAACATATGCAGTTGAGTTTTACTTTGCTGTTGATCTGTTTTTAGATCTTATGATAACAGTTATTGCTGTGCTCGTTGTGTTCTTTTTACATGAGTATTTGCATTATTACACAGCACTCAGATTTGGATATAATCCAGAATGGTACAGAACTCGTTTTATGATGGGCTTTGATATTGATACAAAAGACAGAACAGAGAAGGCACTGGATCTTGAGGCAGGTTTATCATCGAAGCAAAAGAAGCAGAAACATCTTGAGGAGAGTAAAAAAATTGCTCTTGCTCCATATTATATTTGTATTCCTGTTTCAATTGTTCTTATCATCTGGTGGTTCTTCTTTGGAATCAATGGATTACTGTATGCAGGTGTTCTTGGAATAATCGGTCACTTGATAGCATTACCAATGGAGGCAAAGATACTTAAATGAATGCAGAGTTGTATATCCCAAACATCAGTCAGTCAGCACTTGGGCTGTATAGAGATTGCCCACATGCTTATTACTTAAAGTATAAAATGAGCTGTCAACCAATCTTTTGGGACTTTGATGTGCTGGACACAGGAAGTTATGTGCACGATGCAATAGATATGTATTACAAGCATAACTATCTCACTGAGGCTGATTTGTATGAAGATATTCTATACTATTCATATAAGAATTTCAAAGAGATCTGGGATATAACATTGCCTAATGAGGAGTTTTTGAAGGGATACACTTCTCTTGAAAATCATGCAAAGTGGGAATATAGCAACTTGCAGAATAACATTGTTACGAAGCCTCTTACAGAACTGAAGATAAAGTTGGATGGCTTGTATGCTATTATTGATTATGCTGATCTTAACAGAGATATGCTTGTGGATTGGAAAACAAACAAGTATGCAGGGTTGTCCTATAACTATAGAATGCAGGCTGAAATTTATAAGCGATCGTATGAGAGAAAGTTCAACAAAGAATTGGAGCACTTCTACTTCTTTTTCTTGTATCCAAATGAGTGGCGAACAGTAAAGTTTGGGAACAAGAAGCAAGATGAAGTTTCAAAAGAGGTTGATGCATTGCTTGATGCTGTGCACAAATCTTGGATTAACAATAAATTTCCAAAACAGCCTCGAACAGAAAGTAGTTGTAATGGTTGTTTATTTAGATATTATTGTAAAATGGAGGAAAATCAATGCATATAGAAGATATGATATCAGGAATATTTGTAGTTATAATGCTAACAATAATGATTGGAACTATGATACAATTTGGATTATCAATAGAAGAAGTGATTGTAGAGGGAGATGTTGTAGATTATCAACTTTATGATAATTATGTAAGAGTTTATTTTGATACAGGAGAAATATACAATATTAATTATCATCGTACTGGTTATGGAGGTGGTGTTTTGGATTTTACTGATAATTCAACACTTTGTTTGGAATTGCAAAAAACAGAATGTTGGATTACACCAAATCCTGATGATGTTTGGGGAATAATTACTTTTATAAAAATGCCTATAGTAAAATAATTTGGAGGAAAGCACATGAATAAAAAAGAGATTATAGATATAGTATATGAAAAAGGCAAGAAATGGGAAGGATTGCTCATGGCTTGTTATAGCAAGGAAGTTTTTACAAGAAAAGAGGTTTATGATCTTGTAAAAGAGCACCACGAAAGTGAAACAGCAGTAAATACAGGGATTGATCATTTGCTGAAACCTATTGGAGGAAAAAAAGCTTTTATTAGCCACATTGGAAAACACAAAACAAATAATAATTATTTATACACCATAACAACATATGGTGAGCAGTGTTTATATGAAAGATTTCCAGTACAGACATATGAGATGGGAACATTGTTAGATGAAGGATGCAGTGAAGACTATGAACCTGCATATTTTATGACAACAAAAGAGGCTCCTGAAGTTCCAAAAGAAGAGTCTTTTCAGCAGGCAATTGAGGATGAGTGTATGCGAATTGAGAGTATGTTGCTGGATAAAAACAGGAGATATGGAAACTCGTCGCTGAGTCCAACAGGCATCTTTACCAGTGTGGAGAGAGAGTCCAAGATTGAAGCGAGGATTGATGATAAACTTGCGAGGATCAAGAACTTTGCTTCGAAAGATGAAAAACATTGTAAAGATTATGAAGATGCAATTGATGATTTGATTGGATATTTGATTCTTTACAGGATTGCGTTGAGGGAGTGAAAAATAATTTGTGTGGAATACTTGGTGCAAAAAATCCAGATATTGAATTTACGAAAAAATTAATGAAAGAACTCAAAATTAGAGGAAAACATTCTTTTGGAATTGCTTATCAAAAAGAAAATCGTATAGAATGTATAAAACAATTTGAGTTAGATGTTGATTATTTAATAAATTTATTTCTTGATAGCAAATCTTCTTGTTTTATTTTTCATACTCGTTATTCTACTTCTGGTGATTGGAGAGATATGGATAATAATCAGCCTATAGTCGTTGGTAATTCTGCAATAGCTATGAATGGTGTTTTATCAATGAAAACAAAAGCAGAATATGAAAAAGATTATTCTGTAAAATGTAACTGTGACAATGATAGTGAAGTTTTTTTACATAAGGATGTTTATGAATTTTTAAAACAAGTTCCAGACTGTTCTTTTGCTTCTGTAATTTTAGAAGACAATAAAATTTATGGTATAAGAAATAATAAAAGACCATTGTATTATTATGAACAAGACAATTCGAAATATATTGTATCTACACTTGATACTATTAAACGTGCAGGAGGAGATATTAAAAATGCAGAAATAATACCAACTTTTACAAAGGTGTATTTATGAACAATTGGGAATATTTTAAAGATTATTGGAAAAAAATGGTTTGCTTTTTTGATTGTGATCCAGCATATCCTGCAATGAATTATATTTGTGATAGATTAGAATTAAACATAGAACAAAGATATTGGATGTCATTTTTGTATGGTTGTACATATTCAGCTCCAGCAGTTTATTATATAATGAATGAATTTCCTGATTATGAAAATGTTAATGTAAAAAGACTTCAAAAGTGGTGGAATAAAAATAAAAATAAAGTTGTTTTTCAAAGTGATAGAGCAAAAGTTAAAAATTTTAATCAATTTGTACCTGCATTTGAAAGTTATCAAAAATTAATTGGAGGTAGTCAAAGAGATGCATTTTCTAAATTTTTTTCAATAAAAGATCTTAAAAGCAGATATGATTCAGTTTATGAATTCACTAGTGATCTTTGGTATTTTGGTAGATTTTCTTTATTTAATTATCTTGAATGTTTAAGTGAATTAACAGATCTTTCTATGGATGCTTCTTCATTATATTTACAAGAAGCTGAATCTTGCAGAAATGGATTATGTTATGCCTGTGGTAGATTAGACATGGTAACATTACATCACAATCTTCCAAAAAGTCCTATTGATTATAATTTTCTTGAAGAAAAACTTTTTCAATTATATAATGAGCTTAAAGTTGAAAATCCAGAAATACCTGTTACTTATTTTAACATAGAAACAGTTCTTTGTGCATTTAAAAAGTTATTTTGGGAAACTAGATATTTGGGATATTATATTGATAGATTTTTTGAGGAATTAAGTGTTTTAAATAACAATGTTAGTGATGGAGTTGAATGGTCAATTTTATGGGATTTTAGAAAAGAATTTTTTAATCCATTTTTTCTTGCTGAGATAAGACATTATAATGGTATTCGAAAAGAGAGAGGAAAATTGTTTAACAGATATGGAACATTTTTTGGACCATTTGAAAAAATTCCAAAAACTCCAGAATATAGACACAAAATTAAATTTCCTTCAATTGGAGATGTGTATTCTGTTACATAAAATATTAAAATAAAGAAAAAGCTTATAAACAAAACATGAATATATTATATATGTGATGTATAATGAATTATGCTAATAAGTACAAAAAATTTTTTAACAAAGATT
>Ga0272441_10008713_pt1 | contig 15974 bp, 16 predicted proteins | sample SSMProp6N_FD_193582 | JGI IMG/M metagenome (GOLD analysis project Ga0272441, IMG submission 193582) | Marine sediment archaeal communities from Little Sippewissett salt marsh, Falmouth, MA, United States - SSM-Prop-6N | ecosystem: Environmental > Aquatic > Marine > Wetlands > Sediment ... | reverse complement strand
CTATCCCACCAGTCATGTGCGCACGGCATCATAGACCAATCTAAACCATAGGAATCCACTTTTGTTATTGGATTGCTCTTTACATATTCATATAGACTCAACCCATCCTTGTATTGGCCGGTTATGTTGAAGTAGTTTGGATTCGGAGGATTTGGTGTAATTCCGAATGGGTCGTGGGTTAGGAATCTGCCGGTGTGGTCGTCGTAATATCGGTTTCGGCTGTATTGTATTTTCAAAGAGCCGTTATTTAGTATATCCGTTCTTCGGCCGGTAAACAAGTATGGATTGTCATAGTCGCTCAAACCATCGGCGTCAATTGTGAAATCGGGGTCTAAAACACAGCATCTGCCGTAAGCGTCGTATTCGTATCGCTCTATGGCGGCGCCGTTGTTTGGGTCAGCTATGGCGACAGGGCTGTATAAATGGTCGTGTACATAGTAATAAGTCTTGCCGAACCCAATACTAAACAGCACTTCATCGATGTAATTGCCGTAAATATAAAGGTGTTTGACTGTGCCAGCCGAGGTATATTCACACAATACCTGCCAGTTGTAGTTGTGGTAGTATCGCCTCGTATTATTGGCGTCAAAAGGAAAGGTTGATTTTCGAGGCGGATTTGATATTGTATAAAAATTGAGTTTTGTAACTTAACGAGCAGATATAAATGGGAAATCTTTGCTAAGAGGTCAATTATGAATGAGGTAAAATGGTTATTTCTTATAGCTTTTGCGGCGGGTATGGTGGGACATTTCGGATTATACAGGATATTTCTGGCCATCGCCAGGCGTACAAAAGGGACGCTTGACGAAGCTGTTGTCAGCCACCTGTACAGACCGCTGCAATGGACGGCCGTAGTGTTTATCGTAAGAGTGATAATTCAAACAATGGAACCCAGTAGAGCTTTTAAGGGGGAAAAACATATACTTAGCCTGCTGCTTATCGGCACTGTATCCTGGCTGATTATAAAATCAACAAGTGTCCTGGAGGCATTTCTTCTTGCCCGTTTCAATGTCGAAGCAAAAGACAACCTGAGGGCCCGAAAAATATACACCCAGTTTCGTGTGCTCAAGCGGATAGTTTTCGTAGTTGTATGCATTCTCGCCCTGGGTACGATGCTAATGACCTTTGAGAATATCCGCCAGCTTGGGACCACGATTCTCGCTTCAGCGGGTATAATCGGCATTGTCGTAGGTATGGCGGCACAGAGGACCATCGGCACTTTTATCGCGGGCCTTCAGATAGCATTTACCCAGCCGATACGTATCGATGATGTTGTCATCGTTGAAAATGAATGGGGCAGAATTGAAGAGATTACCCTGACTTATGTAGTGGTGAAAATCTGGGACCAGCGTCGTCTTATCGTTCCAATAACATACTTCATAGAAAAACCGTTCCAGAACTGGACGCGAAAGTCGGCTGATATTCTCGGAAGCGTTTTCATATATGTGGATTACAGCGTACCCGTCGATGCAATCCGCCAAAAACTCCAGGAATTGCTCGATGAATCAGAGTTGTGGGACAAAAAGGTGTGCGTTCTTCAGGTAACAAACACCACTGAAAAAACGGTGGAACTGAGGGCCTTAATGAGCGCCGCCGACGCCTCAATGGCCTGGAGCTTACGCTGTCATATAAGAGAAAAGTTAGTTGAATTCATTCGGGATAATTATCCGAATGCCCTGCCGAAATTCCGCGCCGAACTCGAACAAAAATCATAGGTTAACTTTTCGAAGACTTACGCTTTTGTGGTATAATTTTGTAATCTTACAGGACTAAATTAAAAACTCATTGATTGCGGCCGTAAGAATATTTTGATATTATAAACAGTTGAACAAAAAAAGTATAAGGTAAGGAGGATTTGGCCAATGGCAGCCCGTGTAAGAATACTGATATTTGGTTTTGTCTTGTTACTGATGCTGAGCGGTATCAGCCGGTTGAATGGAGGTGATAAAGTTTCGAAAGAGAACGCCAATAAGAGCATTCCCGCCAATATAGCAGATGCCTTCGGGCCTCCGGCCGAATATGAAAAAAATTACGGGGGATACAGTTCGCCGCTGTTGTTTGGTGATGGGAAAGAAGTCAAAACGGTGGAAGACTGGAAAAGGCGCCGTGAAGAGATACGAAAATTCTGGGAAGACAATCTCGGATTATGGCCGCCATTGCTAAAAAAGCCGGATGTTGAAGAACTCGAGAAAACCAAACGCGACAATTTTCTCCAGCATCGAGTGCGGATTGAAATCGCTCCCGGTAAACAGACGGTAGAGGGGTATCTTTTGATACCTGAAGACAAGGGGCCATTGCCGGCTGTTGTGGTGGTGTTTTATGACGCAAAGACGGCAGTGGGGTTAGGTAAGGAAAACCTTGATTTCGGGTATCAACTGGCCAGGCGCGGCTTTGTCGTTTTGTCAATCGGGACACCTGATTTCTGCAGGCTGAGACCGAATTATAAACCTTTGTGCGAATCGAGTGGAGAGGCCGCCCTTCAGCCTTTGTCTGCACTGGCTTATGCTGCAGCGAACTGCCATACGGTTCTTGCAGGCCTGCCCGAAGTGGATAGTGAACGGATAGGGATCATGGGGCATTCTTATGGAGGTAAGTGGGCAATGTTCGGCTCATGCTTTTACGAAAAGTTTGCTTGCGCAGTCTGGATTGACCCTGGAATCGTATTCGATGAAAATCGTCCCAACGTGAACTACTGGGAGCCGTGGTATCTTGGGTGGGAATCGGGTAAACAGCGAAAATCAGGCGTTCCGAGTAAGGACAAGCCGCGAACCGGGGCCTATAAGAAGCTTTTCGAAGGAGGTCATGACCTGCATGAAGTTCACGCGCTTATGGCTCCGAGGCCGTTTCTTGTCTCCGGCGGTTCGGAGGACATGGTGGAAAGGTGGAAGGCACTGAATCACACCATCGCTGTGAATGACATCCTCGGACATAAGAACAGAGTAGCTATGACCAACCGGAAAGGACATACACCGACGCCTGAATCCAACAGCCAGATATATAATTTCTTCGAGCACTTCCTGAAATCGAATTAGTATGCTGCAGGGTGTTGTTTTTTGCCATTTTTCACAGCGGTGTTACAATCGACTGGACCCTAAGATAGTCGGAAAGGGTATCAGCACCAAGTACGCCGCCGCCAAAACCGGAAAGATTGCATCCGGCATAGGGAACACCGTGATAGAAGAGATTGTGAGCATTAATCCAGCTGTTGCCGGCAATCATTGATTCAGCAATCCTTTTAGCGCGTTCATTGTCTTTTGTCCATACGCTATTTGCCAGTCCATAATCGATTCCATTTACGATTTCGACAGCCTGTTGCTCGGAATCAAATTTTATCAGGTAACCCACGGGTCCGAAGATTTCTTCCTTTGCGCAAATATTGTCGGGACCTCCGGCAAGGAGGCACGGCTTAACATAAAAACCATTGGGATAACCATCAACTTCGGTAGTTCCTCCTTCCAGAAGGGTTTCTGCTTTCTGGTTAATACCATTTTCGATATATTTTAGAATCCTGGTTTTCTGTTTCTGATTAATTGCCGGCCCCATCTGGGTGGAACTATCCTGCCCGTAGCCAATCTTTATCGAGCTCAATTTTTTGACAGCAAGGGCAACAAACTCTTCCCAGATATTCTGATGTATCAGCCATCTGGTAGCGGTACAGCAAACCTGCCCGGTATTGAGGGTCACCGCAGCCACAAGCTGGTCAACAGTATTATCGATATCCACATCGTCAAAGACTACGGCAGCGCCTTTGCCACCAAGCTCAAGCTTGACCGGAACAAGATTTCTTCCGCATTCGGAAGCTATCAATCTGCCAACTTCGGGTGAGCCTGTAAAGCCCATGTGATTGATTTGAGGATGACGGGCCAAAGCGGCTCCGGCAGTATGGCCATAGCCAGGCACAACGTTAACAACACCGGGGGGGATGCCGGCCTGCTCAACAAGTTTACAGAAGTACAGTGTGGTGAGGGGAGTATCCTCGGCCGGCTTGATAACGTTGGTATTGCCCGCAGCGAGACTCGGAGCAAGATTCCAGCCTACGAGAAGAAGCGGGAAATTCCACGGCAATACAAATGCCGAGACTCCGAGGGGACTATATAGCTGATATGCCTTGCAGTCTTTAACCTGTAAAGGTTTCTTAAGTTCGTTTGCGACGGCAAGGTCGGCATACCATCTGAGGGTCTGGGCGACATCGGGAATGTCGAATCCGTCGGCCTGGGCCAGCGGCTTGCCGACGTCAAGAGATTCGAGCTGTACAAGGACCTGGCGGTTTTCTTCTACAAGGTCGGCAAGGCGATGTATATATTGGCCGCGCTGTCTTGCCGACATCGAAGCCCAGTTAGATTCTTTAAAGGCTTTTCTTGCGGCTTTAACCGCCGCATCAATATCCTCGGCCTTTCCTTCGGCAACATTTGCGAGAACTTTGCCGGTACCGGGGTCAAGCGTTTGGAATATCGAGCCATCGACGGAATTTCGCCATTGGCCGCCGATAAACATGCCGATATTTTTCTCAGATACAAATTCAGAAACCTCCTTTAATAAGTGATTTTCCATTTCCTCACCTCTTTATAATAATTTTTTCTATTGCTTTGTAACAGCCGAGTTCGGCTGAGAGAAAACCTGCACCTTTATTCCGAAAAATCCGTCCTTATTTATTGGTTAGAAGTTATTGTATTATCTCACTTAAGAGATTTATGACAAGGATAAATATAATAACTGTAAGGTGGTAAAAAATGGTGACAGCCCATGCTGCCATTAGCCAACTAAAAAAGGAATCGGGTTGTAAAACCGCAAAAACAAATTCATAAGTTTTCAAATGTCAAAGACTTAAAAAACAAAATACAATTAACATTGTGAAGATGCGTCAGACGCTTCTAATACGGACGGAAATCTCGTAAGCCAGGTCCTGCTTTTAATCAATTTCTTCTATTCTCTCAACCAGGCTGCTGCAGCCGATTCCGTATTTGTGGGGCTGTCTTTTCATAAGGAAAAAAATCACAGTCGGCTCACTTTCTATGCTCCCAAAGAACTGCTCTCTCCTTGCATCTTCAAAAAATTCTCTTTCAACCTCCTCTTCGAAACAGTACGTCCTGTCTAACAACGAAGAGGGATATTCCCTGACAAGCTCTTTGAGTTTTTTCCTGGAAATATGAATTCCGCCCAGAAGCGGCTGGCTTTTGCCGCTGGCATCCTGCTTAATCCAGAATTCCCGGTCGTCTTCAATTTTCTGAATGTAAGTGGTGCCCTTTGCTGTAAAATATTTTCTTTCCATCATGAATTATCTTTTCTTCGCTTCGGCAGAATCCGGCTTGCCTGTGACTGCAATTTTGCAGTAAGCAAAGGCAAACCACAGCCAACCTGAAAATCTAAACTACATCACTTTTGCCGAAGGGAACAGATAAACTCCTTTTTGTCAAATTATTTTTTTCATAACTTTTAATTTCATCCATCCATTTGGTCCCTGTCGGAACACCGGATTTCATACAATAATAATCCCATACAGCGCCGAACGGCATCGTCTTCAACTCTTCCATAAGGGCAAGTCTTCTCGTAAGGTCGCCGGATATTTCCGCCTCTTTAAGTGTGTCGGCTGGTTCCAACAAAGCTATCAAAAGCCCCTTTAATAAACACCTTGTCCCAATGACCCAGGCGGCAATCCTGTTTATACTTGCGTCGAAGAAGTCCAGGCCGATGTGCACCCTGTCGAGGAAATCACCTGTTACCAGTTCCTTTGCGAGCGATTTAAGCTCGTCATCGAGGATAACAACATGGTCGCTGTCCCAGCGCACCGGTCTGCTGATATGCAGAAGTATCCGCTCAAGATAGAGCAGTACGGACGATATCTTATCCGAGACGGTCTCGGTCGGATGGAAATGTCCCGTGTCCAGACAAAGCAGCAGTTTATTCTCGAGAGCATAACCAAGATAAAAATCATAGGAGCCGACAACGTAACTTTCCGTGCCGATGCCGAAAAGCTTTGGTTCCACCGCGTCCAGGTTATATTTTGAATCGATTTTTTCGGAAAGTATTTCATCAAGTGATTTTTTCAGCCGCTGTCTCGGGCCCTTGCGGTCAACGGGAATATCCTTGTATCCATCCGGTATCCAGATGTTTGTTACGCATGGGCTTTTAAGTTCCCTGCCCATATGCTCGCCGATTTTGCGGCAGGCAATTCCATGTTCGACCCAGAACTTGCGAATACCCTCGTCGGGGCTTGCAAGAGTAAAGCCGTCTTTGGCTTTGGAATGGGAAAAGAAGGTTCCATTGAAGTCCAGCTTGAGACCCTTTTCTTTGGCCCAATCTATCCAGCCGGAAAAATGTTCGGGCTGAAGGTTATTTCGGCAGATGTGTTTGCCGCCGGTTTCGGCATAAATGGCGTGTAGATTCAGGCGGTGTTTGCCGGGTATAAGACTCAGCGTTTTGTCCAAATCCATTCGCAGCTCTTCAGCGTTTCGCGCCCCGCCCGGATAATTGCCGGTAGCTGTTATATGGTCGCCGCTCACCTCGTTTTTGGTTTCGAAGCCTCTGACATCATCACCCTGCCAGCAGTGAAGTGATATCGCTATTGTGCTCAGCTTTTGTACAGCCTTGTCGGTATCGACCCCGATTGGGGCATATTGCTCTTTTGCTAAATCATATCTTTGTTCTATCATAGTCAGTCCCGTTCATTAATATTTCGAATTAAATCCAAAAAATGTTTTTTATAATTACCAACGTCGAGGCCTTCTACCCTGCTGACAAGTTGTTTTTCAATTTCAATATCTATATCGAGCTTATGCGGCCCCCTTCCCTGTAATGCGGCAAGTGCAAGCATAGCAGCCCCAAGAGCAGTGGCCTCGTTTATGTTCGTTTTGTACACTTTACTTTGCGGGTAGAATGCCGTCAGGAGCTTGAGATACGGTTGATTTTGCCTAAAGCCCCCCTCGACAAATATCTGTCCGCCGTCCTGATAACCGGCGGCTTCCAATGCACATGAGGTCTGAACGGCAAGAGAGCTAATCAGGGCGGCGATAGAAAGGTCATAATTATCAGCGAAAGATGGTTTTTTTTGCATAGACCGGAACTGCTCAAGTGATATGCGGTTACCACCATCTATCAAAGTTGGCCTGGACAGGGGAAACAGACCTGCACCCTGTACAACAGAAGGTAAAATAAAAGCATCGCACCGGTCAAACAGCAGATTATAAAGCTCATAATCAAAAGCTGGCAACTCACTTCTTTTATGAATGGCAGTAAAGAGCTTCGTATAAGTTTCATACTCAAGACCACCCATGAAGATTGAAGTTTTGACGGGCCTGCCGAAAACGTCCTGATTATAAAATATGTTTCTGCCAAGATCCTGCGGTTTGAAAGAGACGCTATTAGCAGGTTTCATAGCAACGCACCATGTACCTGTTGAGTTCAGGACAAAGTTATCGTTTTCCGTGAGCAAAAAAGGCAGCAGGCTTGCATTCGAATCATGAACGCCAACCGTTACGATGCAGTCGGTGGCAAGGCCGCATTGCCGGGCAATTTGCGGGCTTACGGCGCCGAGTTTGTCCCAGGAAAAACAAATCTTTTCAGGAAGTTTTTCTATGAGTCCCAGCTTTCGTGCGACATCCGAATATGTATTGTTTTTATGGTCATAAAGATATGTGTGGCAGCCGAGCATTGTGTGTTCTGCGGCGACATTACCCGTGAGACGGAAACCGAAATACTGCGGATAGAAAAGAATGTGCCTGGTTTTCTCCATTTCATCAGGAAAGTTTTTCTTCAAATAATAGAGTATCTTGGCGAAGTTTATCATTTCACCTATTTCGGCGGTTGCCGTTTGTGATTGCAGGTCTAATCTGTCGCCGAATTCATTAAAAAACGCATCGCAGAATTGACGCCCGGGATTGTTCGTGTATGCCAGCGGCGGACAGGTAATGTCTCCATTCGAATCGACGCATACACCCATTGCTCCGTGGGTGGTTACAGATATCGCTGATATGGAATAACGGCCTGAAAAAAATTTCAGCCTGTTAAGAAACCAGTCAAAAACGGCCTGAGGCTGCTCAAGCTTAAGGCCCGCCCGACCGGTAACTTCTCCGAAGTTCTTCGAGTCCTTCTCAAGAAGCCTTAGATGTCTGTCAAAAACAAGGACCTTTTTATTGGTCTTGCCGATATCCAATATAACAATTGCACTGGTTTTCACCTGATAATGCTCCACAACAAATCAAAGGCCGGTTTCTGCTTCAAGAATGGATTTGTCGTAATCAAGGTTAAAACGTTCGGCAAGAGCCAAAAGCTGCCGGTCGCTTATAACAGATTTTATGCCGCCGGCGGCTTTGGCTTTGAGGTATATCTCTGCGGCTTTTTCGGCGACATGGATTCTGCCCATCGCCTCGTCAGCGTCTTTGCCGGTTGCAAAGATGCCGTGGTGCTGCCAGAGCACCAGAGTTCTTTTTTGACAGGCCTTTGCCGTTTCAGCTCCAATCTCCATACTTCCAGGCACAAGCCAGGGAATAAATTCTATGCCTTTTGGGAAAAAAAATATGCTTTCTGTCTGCATCTGCCAAAGGAGTTTGCTCAGTTTCCCGGTGGTAAGCTCTTCGACGAAAGTTAGCGTGATAAGATTCGTTGCGTGATTGTGTATTACAACGCGTCTGCCGGTCTCTTTAATGGACGAATGGCTGCCTAGGTGGGCGAATAACTCGGAGGTTGGGCTGGCGCCTTTTGTAAAGCCGCCGACAATAGTGTATGCAGAAGCCTTGTTATTGAGCCTGATGAAACCGATATTTTCCAGCGGTGCAAGTTCGATGTTTCTGAGAAATTTGCCTGTGCCTGAAATAAGGAACACTTCGTTTTCGAGGTTAGAGTATTCGGCCGGCAAATCTATCCACTCGCCTCCCGTCTTTTCTTCAAGCGAGGCCTTTTCTTCTTCGTCGAGCCTTACGCTTATGTTGCCCCCATTTGCTTCTATCCAGCCTTTGTCCCACATGTCACGGCTGACACGGGCGACCGTCGTTATTAAATCTTCACAGTTCATTAGAATCCTGCCAAAGTATTAAATAATATAGGTAACAGCATTATCAATAAAAGTACATCAGGACTTTTTTGCAGCAAACCACATTGTTGCAGTAATAAACCAACTGACCGTCGAAATCATCATTAACAGCTTGACTCGCTCCAGTTCAATACGGCCTGCAAGCAGCAGTACCGGCGCCCCGATTAACACAATAAGTGATATCCATGATATCACCCTTGCCGGCAGCATTAGCATCATTATATTTATTTTTGACGTACGCATCTTTTTTGATAGAAAAAACTCAGCATGATATACAGCATCGCCGCAACAAACCATCCAGGCAAAGAAACAAAGAACAACTGTATACCTGCATACTTAACCATTATCAGACAAATAACAACCGTACAAATCCAAGCAAGACCGGCCGCCCAGTTAAACAACCTGCCCGATAATTCGGCGTAATTACTTTGCAGACCAAATTTTTTTATAAGCCGGAAATCAACAAAAATCACCGCTCCCATCGGCATCAAAAGCATACCATAAAGAGCAACAAAACCAAGCAGTTTCATTGCGATAGCAGGGAACATACCCATAATGGTAGCAACAGCGCCTGTCAGCAGTGTAACTGTAAAACGCGGCGTCTTCGGCGTTATAGCCTGAAATGCAAGACCAGCACGATAAATAGTAGGATTTGCTGTGGTCCATCCCGCCACTATCACGCATAATAAACCGGAAATGCCGGCCGCTTTATAAGCCATCGGGCCGGGTAAAACATCTGTGTTGGCAGGTTCGAGGTAAAGCTGATAGGCATAAAGAACAGACGCGCACACCCACGCCATAAAATGACCCACATACATACCCGCCCCCGATGCTATCGCGTATCTGGATTTACGTGCAAAACGAAATACCGATAAATCCGACATCCCGATATGCATTGCCATATTACAGAACCACGCAAAGAACATTACATGCCAGAAAGTGAATTTTACCTGGCCCGGTAAAGGTTCGCCGCCCTTCCAGATATGTCTGTTGGCAAGTTGCCATAAATCGCCGGCGGATTTTATATCTGCGCCGGTTGCGTCGATAAACTGTTTTAATCCGATAAAACCAAACGCAAGAAAAACAAGCACCATCCACGGCGCTGCAATGTTGGCGAACCTGGCAACCGCTTTATAGCCAAAAGCGGCAACAACCGCAATAAGGCCGCCAACTGCCAGCACCGCCAGAACCCAGCCGAAACTGTTCGGGTAAAGGTCGTTAAGCCCGGGCATCGGAAATTTGAACCATACCCCGACGGCTGTTGCAGAAACGGTAATCATCGAGCCTGCAAGAAAACAGAACATCACTCCGTTGGCCAGGTTGTAAAGTGTAACAAGATTTCTTCCGCATATCTTTTCCAGCTGGTAGTACAAAGTCAGCCGGGCTCGCGTGGCGATGGGTGCACACAAAAACATCCAGCTCAAAACCGCCAGTGCGTTGCCTGCAAGCAAACCCGCAATCAAATCAAATGCTCCAACCCCTGCGGCAACGAACAGCGGGCCTATCATCAGTTCGGTCCCCGCGCAGTGCTCACCTGCGTACATCCCCACAAAGTCCCTGAAACCTAACAGGGCGTTTTTCGGAACCGGCTGACGCTCGTATTCATCATGACCGTGCTGTTGTGTCTGGTCCTGCTCGTCTGACATTTCCAACTGCCTTTATCCCGAAGAAAAACTCTGCCGATACAGCGATAATATCAAAATTACCTTTCAAACGCAAACCCTCAATTTAACACCTTCTGGCTGTAATTAGTAAGGAAAATTCATACAACTATTCTCCAACCCCAAGCAGTTTATCTTCTAAAAACACAAAAATTACACACATCCAAAACCTGTTAGGATAAGGCTGGTGTCATTAGTCCTCAAGTCGGGTTTGTTTCGATACTCTAAATTGCATTTTAAGTTTTCACTTTTAATCTGTGTGAAACAATTTTAGAATTCAGACCTAAACAGAGTGTATTCTTGAAAATTTTTAGCAAATAATAGAGGATTATTGCGGTTTTTTGAATTATCAGGGCGAAAACAACAAATTCTTTTGAATAAAACAAACGGCTAACGTGTATATTAAGGTGAAAAGTCGCTGCCTTAAATCTTAAAAAGCACTGTGGGAGTTGGGAAAAATTGAACAGTTTTTGCACAGATGAAGCTATCGCAATAAAGCAATCTCGGAGGGGGTCTGCAAAAGCATTTGAACCTATTGTCAGAAAATATATGAAACAGGCATATTTTATTGCTCTCGGGCTTGTGGGTAATCATGAAGATGCACTCGACCTCTCGCAGGAGGCCTTTTTCAGGGCATATTCAAAGATAAATCAGCTTAATCCAAAACGAAAATTCTTCCCCTGGTTCTATCAAATTCTGAAAAACCTGTGTTTTAGCCACTTGAGAAAAAGGAGCGGGCGTCCTCAGCAGAACTTAGAGGAAGTTGACGAGGTCCAGGTTGCCAGCAGTGCCGGCAGCCGGTTTGACCCACATGCAGTTGCAGAAAGAAATGAGGCCGAGGAACGTGTTTGGAAAGCAATCGAACATCTCAGTGAAAAACATCGTGAGATGATAGTACTGCGACACTTTCAGGACCTTTCTTACGAAGAGATTGCTCAGATACTTTTGTGCACGAGAGGCACTGTGATGAGCAGATTATATAATGCACGTAAAAAACTAAAAGAGCTTTTAGACAAATAAAAAGGAGGTAGGCAGCAATGACTTGCCCCGATTATGTAGACTTGATGATGGCTTATCTGGACGATGAGCTTGACTGCGAACAAAAAAAGGTCTTTGAAGAACATTTGGCATCCTGCCCTGAATGCAGCGGCGAATTGGAAGAATTTAAGCGGCTCAATCGAATCACCGACGAAATGAAGCTGGTTGAGCCCGAAGAGCGGATATGGAGGCAGTACTGGTCAGGCGTATATAACCGTATCGAGCGACGTGTGGGGTGGATTTTGTTTTCAATATCCGCTATCCTGCTGCTGATATACGGCGGATTCAAGGCCATAGAAGAGCTCATCAAAGACCCGACCGTCGATATTATCTTAAAAGCCGCCCTCTTGGCGTTGATAGCGGGCCTGGCAATTTTGTTTGTGTCACTATTGCGGGAAAGAATTTATTTCCGGAAAAGAGACCGTTACAAAGATGTTAGGAGATAACTAAATGCTTTTATCAACTACAGAAAAAATCGAAGGAAGAAAAATCGTAAAACATCTGGGACTTGTCAGGGGTAACACCATTCGCGCACGGCATATCGGAAGGGACATTATGGCCGGACTCCGCAATGTTGTCGGTGGCGAGATAAGCGACTACACAAAAATGATGGCCGAATCCCGGGAACAGGCAATTGACCGAATGATAGAAGAAGCACAAACAAAAGGCGCCAATGCAATTGTGGGATTGAAATTCGCAACATCAATGATTATGCAAAGCGCTTCAGAGATTTTGGCTTACGGCACCGCCGTGGTGGTGGAGTAGCTCGACAGTTAAAACCGTCCCCTATAAAGGGGTAATTGCTCAGTATGATGATTATTTTAGATTATGCACCAATACTGGAAAAATCGGAGCGTAATATAAACGAAAGGAGCTTGGATGGAATCGATTAAAGAATTCTTAAAGCCGGAACTGATATGGTTTCTTGTGGGCATCATACTCCTTGTTATGGAGTTTGTAATGCCGGGATTGATTATTGCCTTCTTTGGAGTCGGAGCCTGCGTGGTCGCTGTTGTATGTCTTTTCACGGATATTTCCTTAAACGCCCAGCTGATAATATTCATATGTTCCTCTGTTTTATCGCTGCTGTGTTTGCGCAGATGGCTCAAAGGGATATTTATTGGGCATACTAAATCAAAGCAGGATTTGAAGGAGGATATCAGGGAATTTGTAGGGCAAAAGGTTGTTGTGAAAGAAAAGATTGTGCCAAATATCCCAGGTAAAGTCGAATTCCACGGGACCAACTGGCAGGCCCTGGCCGATGAGGAAATCCCAGCCGGCACCGTCGTCGAAATTATTGGAAAAGACAATTTAACACTTAAAGTAAAATCATTGTAAACGAAAGGAGCTAATTATGCCAATCAGTCCATTAACAATCATTCTCATAGCGGCATTAGTCTTTGCTTTGATTGTATTCTTCAAGACTATACGAATCGTCCCCCAGAAAATGGCTTTTATCGTTGAGCGTCTTGGCAAGTATTCGACCACGCTTGAAGCCGGGTTTCATATACTGTTCCCGTTTCTCGATAAAGTCTCGTACAAACACACATTAAAAGAGCAGGCCGTTGACGTACCTCCCCAGGCCTGTATTACAAAAGATAATATAGCCGTCGAAGTGGACGGCATCCTGTATATGCAGGTCGTCGATGCCAAAAAGGCCTCTTATGGAATTGATAATTACAGGTTCGCTGCTACCCAGTTGGCACAGACAACAATGAGAAGCGTAATGGGCAAACTCGACCTTGATAAAACCTTCGAGGAAAGAGAGACCATAAACAGCGTAATCGTCGATGCCGTGGATAAAGCCTCCGACCCCTGGGGTGTTAAGGTGACACGATACGAAGTCAAGAACATTTTACCGCCTCAGAGCATCAAAGATGCGATGGAAAAGCAGATGCGGGCTGAACGTGAAAAGCGAGCCAATATTGCCGAGTCCGAAGGTGACAGGCAGGCCAAAATTAACAGGGCTGAAGGTGACAGGCAGGAGATGATAGCTCGTTCCGAAGGCGAAAAGCAAAAACGTATTAACGAAGCCGAAGGGCGTGCAATCGAAATTCAGAGGGTCGCCGAAGCAACCGCTAAAGGTATTAGAGAAATTGCGTCAGCCATAAATGAAAAAGGCGGCACCAATGCCGTAAACCTGCGAATAGCCGAACAGTACCTGAACGAATTTGGCAAACTTGCAAAAACCAATAATTCGATTATCATACCTTCAAACCTGTCCGACATTGCCGGTATGATTAAAGCCGCAGCTTCAGTAATCAAAGACAAAGCTGAAACCGAAGTTGCCGCCTGATGATTTCTCAGGCATAAATTTAACAACTAAGTATAAGGAGATTAAGTTATGTGGATTGCGATTATTGCTGCCGTTGTGGTCATTGTGATTATAGTTCTTCTCTATAATACTCTGGTCGGAAAGAAAAACCAGGTAATAAATGTATTTGGAACTATTGATGCAATGCTCAAGAAAAGGTATGACTTGCTCCCCAAGCTTATCTCCACCGTAAAAACCTATATGCAGCACGAGAGGGCTTTGCTTGAAGAAATCACCGAAATGCGTGCCAAAGCCGTTTCCGGCCGCCTTTCAGATGATGAAAAGGTTGACCTTGACAATAAAGTAACAAAAGCTCTCGGCGGTATTATGGTCGCGGTGGAAAATTATCCCGACCTGAAAGCAAACCAGAACTTTCTGCAGCTCCAGAGCACAATGAACGAAGTTGAAGAGCAGATATCCGCCGCCAGAAGGGCCTATAACGCCGCCGTAACAGATTATAATAATGCCGTGGAAATGTTCCCAACAAATATAGTTGCCTCTATCATCAGCTATAAAATGAAAAAAGTATTTGAAATCAGCGAAGAACAACGCCAGGACATTGATACGGATAAACTTTTCAAGGCTTAACCCCAGCCTTTCTTATCCCAACGGACAGAATATATGAAAACGCTGTCGGAACTAAAACAGTTTTACCAAGCACAGTTATTGGCCGACCTTAAAGCTCTTGAGCACAAACGCAGGAAGGTCCTGCGAAAACGTATGTATGTAAACACGGTGATTTTATGTATCGTTGCTGCTGCTGTTTTCGTAACAATAAACTTTCGCATGCACCCCCACATTATATTCATTTCTATTGTCCTGTCTGTAATTCTTGCCGTTGGTGCTTATAGGTTAATCGGTAAAGATTACATTGCAGAATTTAAAATTCTTATCATTGACAGGATTGTTCACTTCATCGATGAAAACTTAACCTACGACCGCAGCGGCTGTATCCCGAAATCGACTTTTGTGCTCTCGCAAATCTTCAAAACAAAGCCCAACCGCTATAAAGGTGACGACCTCGTCTCAGGAAAAATCGGCCAGACAAAAATTTGTTTTTCCGAACTTAACGCCGAGTACGAAAGCCGCTCAGGCAAAAATCGCTCTGTAAGAACAGTCTTCAAAGGCTTGTTTTTCATCGGCGATTTCAACAAGAATTTTTCCTGTCGCACGGTGGTCCTTCCCGACACAGCCGAAAAGCTCTTCGGGCGAATAGGCCAGAAACTCCAGTCGATGAATCTTGTTCGCGATGACCTTATAAAGCTTGACGACCCCGAATTTGAAAAGCTTTTTGTTGTCTACGGCAGCGACCAGGTTGGCGCAAGATACGTCCTGTCCACAAGCCTGATGAAGAGAATCGTTGACTTTAATAATAAAACAAACAGGGACATACATCTTTCTTTTATCGGTTCTATGGTTTTTGTTGCCGTCTCTTACAAAAGAAACCTCTTTGAACCCAGAATTTTTCAGACCCTGCTGGATTTCGAGCCTGTCAGGGAATACTTCGAGGACCTCCAGCTTGCCGTCGGTATTGTCGACGACCTGAACTTAAATACGCGCATCTGGACAAAAAAATAAACCAATTTTTACCCCCGCAGAAATCCTCTACCCCCACTACGAATATTAAACCGCTATAATCCAAAACCGGCTACCTTCACCCCGCAGTCCGGACAGCAGCAATCCGATATGTTATTTTCTCCAATTCTATACCCAACACGCTCAATCAGCAGCTTGCCGCAATTGTAGCAGAATGTATTCTCCGCTTTCGAACCCGGCACATTGCCCAGATAGACATAATGCAGACCAGCCCCCCTGCCGATGTCGTATGCCTTTTCCAGACTGCTGACAGGCGTAGGCTGCGAGTCCAGGTACTTATACTGTGGGATAAACCTGCTGATATGCCACGGAACATCGGCCCCCGCCCTGGAAACTATAA
>Ga0272441_10008712_pt1 | contig 15975 bp, 14 predicted proteins | sample SSMProp6N_FD_193582 | JGI IMG/M metagenome (GOLD analysis project Ga0272441, IMG submission 193582) | Marine sediment archaeal communities from Little Sippewissett salt marsh, Falmouth, MA, United States - SSM-Prop-6N | ecosystem: Environmental > Aquatic > Marine > Wetlands > Sediment ... | reverse complement strand
GGGGGGGACTGGAATCGACGGCCCGGGGTGGCCCGAGAGGCGCCGGGGAGGCCCCCGGGCGATCCTCGCCCGGGCCGGGCGGGAGCGTGCGGGACCGGGCGGCTTTCGGCTTGCGGGCGGTCGCGGCGGTGGGGTATACTTGGGCGTGACGCGCGGCTGCGGCGCAACGCCGCGTCCGGCGAAGGGGAGAGCAGCCATGGCCAAGAAGAGCAAGGGCATCCTCGAGACGCTCGCTGGCAAGCTCGGCGGCGAGGAGTACCGCAAGCGCTACTGGGAGGGGTCGTTCGACGAGTACCTGGACCTCGTGCTCGCCGACCCGAAGGTCACGCGCAACGCGTTCCAGCGGCTCTACGATATGATCCGGTCCTACGGCACGGAGGAGTACACCGAGCATCGCGACAAGATCGTGATCTCGCGCTTCTTCCGCGACCCCATCTCGCACGGCCGCGACGCGCTCTACGGCCTCGATCGTTCGCTCATGCGCCTGGTGCACAACCTCAAGAGCGCCGCGCTCGGGTACGGGACCGAGCGCCGGATCCTGCTCCTGCACGGGCCGGTGGGGAGCGCGAAGAGCACGATCGTGCGGCTCCTCAAAAAGGGGCTGGAGGTCTACTCGCGCTCGGAGGACGGTGCGCTCTACACCTTCGGCTGGAAGCGGGCCGGGGGCGACGACTACGACGACTGCCCCATCCACGAGGAGCCGCTGCACCTGGTGCCGCCGGAACTGCGCGACGCCATGGCCGAGGAGATCAACAGCCGCTCGAAGGGCGACTTCAAGGTCCGCATCGAGGGGGACCTGTGCCCCTCCTGCCGGCAGCACTACCGCGAGCGCATGGCCCGCAGCGACGGCGACTGGCGGGCGGTGGTCGGGGAGGTCCGGGTGCGGCGGCTCTTTCTCTCCGAGAAGGACCGCATCGGGATCGGCACCTTCCAGCCCAAGGACGAGAAGAACCAGGACTCGACCGAGCTCACCGGCGACATCAACTACCGCAAGATCGCCGAGTACGGCTCGGATTCGGACCCCCGCGCCTTCAACTTCGACGGCGAGTTCAACATCGCCAACCGCGGGCTCATCGAGTTCATCGAGGTCCTCAAGCTCGACGTGGCCTTCCTCTACGACCTCCTGGGCGCCTCGCAGGAGCACGTCATCAAGCCCAAGAAGTTCGCGCAATCGGACATCGACGAGGTCATCATCGGCCACACGAACGAGCCGGAGTACCGCAAGCTCCAGACGAACGAGCTCATGGAGGCCTTCCGCGACCGCACGGTCAAGATCGACGTGCCGTACAACACCAAGCTCGCCGACGAGATCAACATCTACCTCAAGGACTTCGGGCCCGACCAGGTCACGGCTAAGCACATCGCCCCGCACACGGCCGAGATGGCGTCGATGTGGGCCATTCTCACGCGCCTGGAGGAGCCGAAGAACGCGAACCTCACGCTCCTGCAGAAGCTCAAGCTCTACAACGGCAAGACGCTCCCCGGCTTCACCGAGGACAACATCCAGGAGCTCCGCGCCGAGGCGCCGCACGAGGGCATGGCCGGCATCAGTCCGCGCTACATCCAGGACAAGCTCTCCAACGCCCTCGTCAGCGAGGAGGGCGAGGGCTGCGTGAACCCCTTCATGGTCATGAACGAGCTCGAGTCGGGGCTCGACCACCACTCGCTCATCGTCAGCGACGAGCAGAAGCGCCACTACCGCGAGCTCCTCGCCCTCGTCAAGCAGGAGTACGAGGACATCGTCAAGAACGAGGTCCAGCGCGCGATCAGCGCCGACGAGGAGGCCATCTCCAAGCTCTGCGCCAACTACGTCGATCACGTCAAGGCCTACACGCAGAAGGAGAAGGTCCGCAACAAGTACACCGGCCAGGCCGAGGACCCCGACGAACGGCTCATGCGCTCGATCGAGGAGAAGATCGAGATCCCCGAGTCTCGCAAGGACGATTTCCGCCGCGAGATCATGAACTACATCGGCGCGCTCGCCCTCGAGGGCAAGACCTTCGACTACCGCACGAACGAGCGGCTGCACAAGGCGCTGGAGCTCAAGCTCTTTGAGGACCAGAAGGACACCATCAAGCTCAGCGCGCTCGTCTCGAGCGTCGTCGACAAGGAGACGCAGGAGAAGATCGACGTCGTCAAGTCGCGCATGATCAAGAACTACGGCTACTGCGACATTTGCGCGACGGACGTCCTCAGCTACGTGGCGAGCATCTTCGCCCGCGGGGACGCGAAGAAGTAACCCCCCGCCCGCGGGCGAGGACACCGGCCCCCCCGGAGGCGCGCCGTGATCACCAAGATCGACCGCGACCACGGCCGCTTCCAGGAGATCGTCCGCGGTCGCATCAAGCGCGACTTGAAGAAGTACATCACCCACGGCGAGCTCATCGGCAAGAAGGGCCACGACCTCGTCTCGATCCCGTTGCCGGAGATCGAGATCCCCCGCTTCCGCTTCGGCGAGAACCAGGGCGAGGCCGTGGCCCAGGGCGACGGCGAGCCCGGCGACGAGATCGGCCAGGCCGCGCAGGAGGGCCCCGGCTCCGGCGAGGCCGGCGAGGGCGAGGGGCGCCACATCCTCGAGGTCGAGCTCACCATCGAAGAGCTCGCCAAGCTCCTCGGCGAGGAGCTGGAGCTGCCCCGCGTCGAGCCGCGCGGGGTGCGGCTCATGCCGAGCCTCAAGGACCGCTACACGTCCATCCGGCACGTCGGGCCCGAGAGCCTGCGCCACTTCAAGCGCACGTACCTGCGCGCGCTCAAGCGCACGGTGGCCGCGGGCGAGTACGACCCGGGGCGGCCCATCATCGTGCCCGAGCGCTCGGACAAGATGTACCGCTCCTGGCGCACGCGTTACGAGCCCGAGTCGAACGCGATCGCGCTCTATCTCATGGACGTCTCCGGCTCCATGGGCGAGGAACAGAAGGCCATCGTCCGCACCGAGGCCTTCTGGATCGACGCCTGGCTGCGCAGCCAGTACCGCCGGCTCGAGGTGCGCTACGGGGTCCACGACGTGGTCGCGCGCGAGGTGGACGAGGAGGCCTTCTACCACACGCGCGAGTCGGGCGGCACGATGATCTCGAGCGCCTACCGCCTCGCGGCCGACCTCCTGCGGCGCCGGTACCCGGCGAGCGACTGGAACGTCTACATCTTCCAGTTCTCCGACGGCGACAACCTCGCCAGCGACAACGAGCGCTGCTTCGAGGTCCTCGAGGAAGAGCTCCTGCCCGCGGTCAACCAGTTCGCCTACGGGCAGGTCAAGAGCCTCTACGGCTCGGGCGAGTTCAAGCGGCACCTGGACGAACGCTTCGAGTCGGCCGAGAGGCTCGTCACCACCGAGATCAACGACCGCGAGGAGATCTACGACTCCATCCGCGCGTTCCTCGGGAAGGGGCGGTAGCGTGAACCTTCCCCCGCACCTGGACCTGTTGCGCAACGAGATCCGCGACGCGGCCGCGGACTACGGCCTGGACTTCTTCGACACGGTCTTCGAGCTCATCGCCGCGCGCGACATGAACATGATCGGCAGTTACGGAGGCTTCCCCACCCGCTACCCGCACTGGCGCTTCGGCATGGAGTTCGAGCGCATGCGCAAGACCCACGTCTACGGGCTGGGCAAGATCTACGAGATGGTCATCAACAACGACCCGTGCTACGCGTACTTGCTGCGCTCGAACTCGCTCGTGGACCAGAAGCTCGTCATGGCGCACGTCTACGCGCACAGCGACTTCTTCAAGAACAACATGTGGTTCGGCCGCACGAACCGCAAGATGATCGACGAGATGGCCAACCACGGCTCGCGGGTGCGCGCGCACATCGACGCGCACGGGCTCGAGGCGGTCGAGGCCTTCATGGACCGGGCCTTTTCGCTCGACAACCTCATCGACCGGCACAGCCCGTTCGTGCGCCGGAAGGACAGGAAGCGCCCGCGCACGGAGGTCCCCAGCCCGCACCGGGAGCCGCCGCCGCGCCTCAAGAGCAAGGCCTACATGGAGGAGTTCATCAATCCGCCCGAGGTCCTCGCCGAGCGCAAGCGCGTCATGGACGAGGAGCAGGAGCGCGAGAAGTGCTTCCCGCCCGAACCCGAGGCGGACATCCTTCTCTTCCTCGCCGAACACTCCCCGCTCGAGGCCTGGCAGCGCGACATCCTCCAGATCGTGCGCGAGGAAGCCTACTACTTCCTCCCGCAGGCCCAGACCAAGATCGTCAACGAGGGCTGGGCCGCCTACTGGCACTCGCGCATCATGACCGAGCGCGCGCTGAGCGACCCCGAGGTCGTCGAGTACGCCGAGCACCACGCCGGCACGGTCGCGCCGAGCCCCGGGCGCCTGAACCCCTACAAGCTCGGGATGGAACTCTTCCGCGACATCGAGGAGCGCTGGGACACCGGCCGCTTCGGGCCGGAGTACGAGCGCTGCGACGACGCCGAGGCGCGGCGCGCCTGGGACCGCAAGCTCGGGGGGGGCCGCGAGAAGATCTTCGAGGTCCGCCGGGTCTACAACGACATCACCTTTCTCGACGCCTTCCTCACCGACGCGTTCTGCGAGGCGCAGAAGCTCTACACCTACCGGCTCAACCCCTCGACCGGCGCCTACGAGATCGCCAACCGCGACTTCGAAGCGATCCGGCGCGCGCTCCTCGCGCGCCTGACGAACTGCGGCCAGCCGCGCATCCAGGTCGTCGACGGCAACTACGCCAACCGCGGGGAGCTCTACCTTCGCCACGCGTTCGAGGGGATGGAGCTCGCGCTCGACCGCGCGCGCGACACCCTCGAGAACGCCCAGGCGGTCTGGGGCCGACCCGTGCACCTCGAGACCGCGTCCGGCGGCTCCGGACTCGTCCTCTCCTTCGACGGAACGGAGCACACCGAGGCGAAGAAGGAGCTCGAGGACGCGGACCGGGACGCGGTCGAGGCCGCGGAAGGCTAGAGGCGGAAAGAGGAGGGTCCCAGCATGTCCGACAAACGCGTCTGGATGCTCGTCGGCGTGGTCGTTGCGTTCATCGTTCTCCTGGCCGTGGCGCGGTCCTGCATAAACGTGAATCGGGTCCACACGCCCGAGTCCTGGATCCACGAGTACGTGACCGCCCGGGAGGGGCCCACGCTGGGCCGGAACTTCTTCTTCGACAGGCTCAGCCGCTTCGACCACCGCGAGGCGGCCGCCGCGCTCGTGGACGCCATCGGCCGCGACGAGGAGGCCTACCGGGAGAAGCGCTTCGGGCTCATCTTCTCGCTTGCTCGCCTCGGAGAGCCGTCCGCGCTTGAGGGGCTCCTCGCGCTCCACGAGCGGATCGAGGAGCCCGACCGCACCCGCCTCCTCTTCGCCGTCGGCGCCTCCCTCACGGAGGAGAACGTGAAGAAGCTGCTCGACGCCTGCAAGGAAAACGACGCGCTCCTCGATGGCCTCGCCACCCTCACCGGCCGGGACGCGCGATCGCTCGACGAGTGGGAGACCTACTTCGAGGACGAGGAGAACGCGGTCGAGGAGGCCCGCTCCTTCTGCCGGGGTCACGCCGAGAGCACCGCGGGCTCCCGATAGACGGCGACGGCTCCCCCCGCTCCGTAAACAGACGATGCACTTTCTGCACTTTTTTACTTGACAGGATGGTGCGATTGCTGCACAAATAGTGCAGACCGTGCAGAACGACCAGAAGGAGGGAAAAGGCCTTGCCTGACCGGTATCTCTCCACAGGTGAGCTCGCCAAGCTGTGCCACATGACCAAGCACACAGTGCTGGCGGCGATTGCCTCGGGGAAGCTCGCCGCGAGCACGACCCCGGGCGGACACCACCGCATCCATGCGCGCGACGCGGTGCGGTTCCTGCGTATGCACGGCCTGCCCACGGACGCGCTCGAGTCGCGGCCTCAGACCGTCCTGGTGATGAGCCGCGAGGACGTGGTCCAGCAGCTACTCCAGAGCGTGCTCAGCGCCGAGGCCATCGCGACCGAGCGCGCGCACTCCGGCTTCGAGGCGGGTATGCTCACCGAGCGGCTGCGGCCCGAGGTCGTGGTGCTCGATGCGCCGACCGTGGCCGAGGCCGAGGCCGTGGGCCGCGGACTCAAGGGCGCCTCCGGAACGGGCCGGCCGCGGCTCCTCGTCCTCTCCTCCTCGGAGGACGGGAGGGACGAGGCCGCGCTGCTCGCCGCGGGCGCGGACGCGGTCCTTCGCAAGCCCTTCAACGTCGAGGCCCTGCGGCGGGCGACGATGTCGCTCCTGGCCGCGGGTGTCGGAGCCGCCGCGGGCGGGCGCTAGCGCCCCGCGGTCCCCACGCCTCCTGCCCTTGCTTTTCGCGCCCCTTCGGATACGCTATCGGGTGGGGGATGCAGCCGGCATGAGCCACTTGGAGCCCGTTCCCGGCGAGGTCGTGATCGAGCCGGGGATCTACGAGGCCATCGCGGAGGGGGCGCTCGCGCGGTGCGCGCGGGTGGCCTCGCCGCACGGCGGGTTCCTCCGGCGGGGGCCGGCACGGGGCCCGCGGGCCGCGGCGCGGCTCGACGGCCGCGGCCGCCTGCGACTCGAGATCGAGATCTCGGTCTACGACGACGAACCCGTGCGAGAGAGTGCGCGCCGCGCGCGCGAGCGCGTGATCGAGGCGCTCCTCGCCCAGGCGGACGAGGACCCCGCCCGCGTGACCGTGACCGTGCGCGCGATCGTGCCGCGCCCGGGGGAGGAGGGCTGATGCCCAGGAAGAGCAGCGGGAGGGCGCCGCGCGCCTCCAAGAAGGGATCAAAGACGTCCAAGAGAACGTCCAAGAAGCCGGCCAAGTCCGAAGCGGAGCCGGCCCCCGAGGTCGAGACCGAGGCCGAGACCGTCATCGGCGCCGCGGTCGAGCCCGACGAAGTCATGCGGGCGGCTCGCGAGGCGGCCGCCGCGGTGGCCTCGCGCGCCGCGCCCGCCGAGACGCCCGGCGAGATCACGATCGAGCCGGGCATCGTCTCCGAGATCGCCACGCGCGAGGCGCTCGCGGTCGAGGGCGTGGCGGGCCTCGCGGGCGCTTCCTTTCTGGGCATCGGCGGGCACGGCAAGGCCGTCTCGATCGAGATCGAGGGCGAGAGCGCGATCGTCGCGCTCCGCATCGCCGTGGCCTACGGCCGGAACGTGCGCGCGGTGGCCGAGCGCGTGCGCCGCGCCGTCTACGACGCGGTCACGCGCATGACCGGTTTCACGATCACGCGCGTGGACGTGCGCGTCTCGGCGCTCCGGACGGGGGACGGGGCGGACGAGCCCGAGGGGCCCCGGCCGGGCGCGGCGGGGGCAAGCGGAGGCGCCGCACCGATCGAGTTCTGACACCCGGGGAGGACACCGGCGATGGCCACGGTCGAGGTCTGCGAACGCTGCCGGCGCGTGATCGCCGTGCGCGGCGAGGAGGGCGAGGCGGTCGAGGACCTGCGCGTCGCGCCCGGCGACCACGTCGTCCTGACCGAGTTGTGCGAGGAGTGCCGCCGGAAGCAGAAGGAGACGACGGAGCGGTTCCGAAGGGGCAACCGCACGACGTTCGAGGAGTAGGCGAAGACGGCCGCGGACGGCCGGGGGCCGGAGAAAGGGGGGTCGGATGTCGACGTATCTCATGTTCGGGAAGTACTCGGCCGAGGGCGTGAAGGGGATCAGCGCGAACCGCACCAAGGCGGCGGCGGACCTGATCAAGAAGTCCGGGGGCGAGCTCGTGGCGATCTACGCGCTGCTTGGCGAGTTCGACCTCGTCCTCGTCGCGCGCTTCCCCGGCACGAAGGAGGTCGTGAAATCCTCGCTGGCGCTCGCGAAGCTCACGGGCGTCTCCTTCTCCACGGCCGAGGCCATTCCGGTCGAGGAGTTCGACAAGCTCGCGGAGGCGTAGAACGCCGCGCCCGGCCGCGGCGGGTCCAGCCGCGGCCGGAAACATCAAGAGAAAACTCCGAGCGGCGGAACCACCCGTGTATTCAGGGGGCGGCCTTAGCGGAACCGCCTTCGCCGGCGGCGTGCGGCCGTGCCACGCGCGGTCGTAGGGCGGCGGGCCGCCGCCCGCGGAGGGGCCGGGCGCTTCTCGAGCTCGGTCCGCGGCGCGCCCGCATCGCCGTCCTCGCGCTCTGCGGCCAGCGCACGGACGTTCTCACGGGCTTTGGCCAGGCGGGCGCGTCGACGCGCTTCAAGCCGCGCGGCCTCCTTCTTCTTCTGCCGGTCCAGATAGATCGGCGCGCCGGCACCTACGCCGACGACGCACACGCCCAGGAACATGAACACGATTCCGACGAGCGGCGAGCTCGGCAGGCGGTCGGCGTCGAGCAGGACGACTTGGCCGAAGTCCATCCCGGAGAAGCTCTCGCGCACGAGCCGCCGCTCCTCCGCAACGAGCGACTCCACGCCGTTGAGCACCACGCCCTGGACCGAGTTGGACGGCAGTGTGATATCGGGAATCCGGCCGATGGTGGCGAATCGCTTCGTCTTGACCAGCGCGGCCACGGTCTTCAACTGCGGCAGTTCCTTCTCGGGGATCGCGTCGATGTTTCCGTGCTTCTCCTCCAGGCGGGCGAGCTCCAGAAGGACCGGATGATCCTCGGACAGGATCGGGTACCACGCGTACTCGACGCGGGTGTTGTCGTTCGGGGACCCGGGCGCGTCGTAGCAGAGCACGACGGCCGGGTAGAGGCACAGGTGCCGGCCGATGCGGATATGCCGATCCGGTGGACGCTGCCCCTTCTCGAGGTCCGCGAGATCCACGTCTACGGCCCGGCTCGAGGCGCCGCCGCCCAAGCGGGCTTCTTTGCAGCCGTAGGTTGTCAAGGCGATGCCGCCCATGATGATGGGAATCCATATCCGCCACATATACACCTCCCCGGTACGGGTATTATAGTCCCAAGCCTGGAGAGGGGCAATCCCGTACAGGCCGGCGCCGCCCCGCGGGCGGTGTCCTCGAGAATTTGAGCATCGGCTGGAAGAATCGCTCGCCGTGAGGTATCCTTGGGCAGTGCCCGCAGCGTTACCTCCTCGCGCGCGGCCGGTTGGACAGGACAGCATGCGCAGATTCCTTCTCGTTTCCGCCCTTCTCGCCGCCGCCGCGCTCGTTGCGCTCGTGCCGGGCCGCTCCGCCTCGGGCGGGGGCCGCGCCGAGCGGGGAACGCATTCGGGCCGCGCGCTCGCCCCGGCCGAGGCGAAGAGCTACGCCGCCGTCTGGACGCTGCGCGCGCCCGGGTGGATCGACGCCAACGGCAAGCCGGCGAAGCTGCCCAAGAAGCTCGGCGCGGGCGGCGCGGCCTACGACGCGAAGCGCGCGCGCTGCGTCCTCTACGGCTGCGGCCTTTTTAACAGGAAGCGCAACGACATGTGGGCCTACGACGCGAAGGCGGACGCCTGGACCTGTCTCCAGGCGCACGAGCCGGAGCCCGAGGCGGACGCGCGCCCGGCGCCCTACTTCCCCGGCGGCGTCGCCTCGCTCGCATTCAGTTACGACGCGGGGCGCGACCTCTACCGGCTCCTCGCGGGCAATCCCCTGCACCTGTGGAGCTACAGCCCCGAGGCGCGCGCCTGGAAGAAAGGCCCGCCGGTCACGCTCAAGGGCGCGCCGGCGAGGGACGCGCTCGTCCTGGGCTACCACCCGGGGACAAAGTCCCTCGTGACCCAGTACGGTTTCCTCGATGCGAAGACGGGCAAGGTCGAGAACATTGCGCCGCAGCCGGCCGGCCGGCTCTTCTACGGCTGGCGGCCGTCCTCGGCCCTGGCCTCGGGCTCCTTCGCGCGGCCCGATGCGTCGGGCCGCTTCCTCGCCTTTGGCGAGTTCGTGAGGGGCGGGGAGGCGGCCGCGCCCCACACCTGGAGCTTCGACCCGGCGGCCGGCGCGTGGAGCCGGCTCGAGGCGGCAAATGCGCCCCCCGGACGCGCGCAGGGCAATCTCGTCCACCACGCCGGGCTGGACGTGTGGGTGCTCTTCGGCGGGCAGGTGCGCGAGGAGAAGAAGAAGCGGCGCCTCGCCGACACCTGGATATACGCCCCGCACCTCGGCGCGTGGATGGAGGTCACGCCCGGGAGATCGCCTGCGCAGGGCGGGACGATCTGGTACGACGCGGCCGGCGGCGAGGTCGTGCTCCTCACCGACGCGGGCGAGACCTGGACGCTGCGCCTCACGCCCTCGGCCGAGGTCGCGCGCGCGGAGCCGCGGGACGCGCGTCCCGTGCGCCGCGCGCCGCCCGCGAGGGCCCCCGCGCCTCCCGCGCCTCCCGCGGCCCCGGCCCCACCGATGCCTCCGGCGGCGGCGCCGGCGACGGCTCCGCCGGAGCCGGACGAGGACGCGCTTTCTCTCGCGCCGATCGCGGGCGCCTGGGTTTCAGCCGGGCGCGTGCCGCTGCGCTCCTTCGAGCCCTGGCACCTCGACGGGGACGGCAGGCGCATCGCGGTCGATCCGGTCGGGGGCTACCGCGTGCTGGGCCGGAACTCGGCGACGGTCACGGCCGCGCGTGCCACGCACGCGGGGCACAGCCTGCTCGTGCCCGCGGACTTCCCCGGCGAGGCGGTGGTCTACAAGCCCGGCGGGCGCATTGACGGGCGCATCGACGGGCGCGTCGAGAAGATCCGTCTCGTGGCGTACGACCTCTACCTCCCCGAGGGCGCGCCGCCGGACGTACGCGCGATCTTCTTCCTGAAGGACAAGGACGGGCTCTGGTTCCAAAGCGGCCCGCCCGACCGGCTGAGGCCGGGGTGGAACCGGCTCCACGCGGACCTGCGCGCGGGCACGCGCGCGACCGAGCCGCGCGGCCACTACGCGGCCTTCAGCGAGCTCGCCGCGCCCGAGGTCGCGGTCCTCGGCTGGCGCATCTGGTCGGACGCGGCGTGGCGCGGGGCGGTGCTCCTCGACAACGTCCGCGGCTGGCTCGAGGCGCCCGGCGGCGAGGCGCTTGCGATCCGGGACCTCGCCGCGCCCGCGCGCGCGGCACGCTACGAGACCTTCGAGCTCACCTTCGAACTCTCGCGCGCGTTCGAGAACCCCTTCGACCCGGACGAGATCGACATCCGCGCCGACTTCCTGCACGTGGACGGCGGCGGCCGGGTGCAGTCGGTCCCGGCCTTCTACGACCAGGCGCACACGCGCCGCCGCTGGGGCGAGCGCGAGGAGGTCGTGCCCGTGGGCCGGCCGCACTGGACCGTGCGGTTCACGCCCGCCTCGGAGGGCGAGTACCGCTACCGGCTCGTGGTGCGCGTGCGGGGGAAGGAGGCGCTGCGCACGGGAATGCGCTCGCTCGCGGTCGCGCCCTCGGACGCGCCCGGCTTCATCCGCCGCGCGAAGGGGGAGCCGTACTTCGAGCGCGACGACGGCTCGTGGTTCTATCCCGTGGGCCACAACCTGCGCAGCCCCACCGACGAGCGCGGCGCGCAGGTCCTGGGCGTGCCGATCCCGCCCGACCGCGGGACCTACGCCTACGACGCCTTCTTCGAGAAGATGGCCGCCAACGGCGAGAACGCCTGCGAGGTCTGGATGGCCTCGTGGTGGTGCGGCATCGAGTGGACGCGCGAGTGGCGCGGCTACCGCGGCGTGGGGCGCTACAACCTCGCCAACGCGTGGAAGCTCGACTACGTGCTCGCGGCGGCGAAGAGGCACGGCATCGCCGTCCAGATCGTCGTGGACAACCACGGCAAGTACTCGACCTGGTGCGACGAGGAGTGGTCCACGAGCCCGTACAACCGGCTCTTCATCGACGAGGGGCTCCCCCGCGCGCGGGCGCAGCCGGGCGGCTTCCTCTCGAGCCCAAACCAGTTCTTCACCGACCCGCGCGCGCGCAAGCTCTACCGGCAGAAGATGCGCTACATCCTCGCGCGCTGGGCGCACGCGACGAACCTCATCGGCTTCACGCTCGTGAGCGAGATCGACCTGGTCGGCTCCTCCGGCGGGTTCCACAAGCGCGAGGGCATCGTGAACGCGTGGCTCACCGACGCGCTCGGCTGCGTCCACCAGCTCGACCCGTACGGGCACCTCTACACGATCCACTACTCGGGCAACTACGGCAAGATCGACCCGGTCGTCGCAAGGATGCCGGGCGTCGACTACGTCACCGGCGACGGCTACCGCGGGGGCGGGTCGTTCGTGCCGCTCGCGCTCGCGACCGCGGTCTCGAACCGCCGCTTCGGCAAGCCCTTCATGATCACCGAGTACGGCGGCAACTGGAACGGCACCACGCGCGCCGGGCTCGAGGCGGACCTCCACGCCGGGCTCTGGGCGAGCTGGATGACGAGCGCCGCCGGCACGCCGTACCTCTGGTGGTTCGACTACATCGACCAGGAGGACAAATACTTCCACTTCAAGGCCTTCGGCCGCTTCGTCGCGGGCGAGGACAAGCGCGGCCGCTCGCTCGTCACCACCCGGTCGAGCGTGCGGGGCAAGGGCGGCCGGGCGCTCTCCTCCATCGCCTTCACCGACGCGCGCGGCGGCTACGCCTGGGTCTACGACGGTCCGAGCATGACGAAGATGCCGCCCGAGAAGGCGCGCCCGCGCTTCGCCGGCGCGGAGGTCACGCTCAAGGGTCTCTCGCCCGGCGCCTACGCGGTCGAGTTCTGGAACACCTGGACCGGCGAGGTCGTCAAGCGCCTCGACGCCGCCGCGGGCACCGACGGCCGCCTCGCCCTCGCCTGCCCGCCGTTCGTATGCGACATTGCGATCAAGGTGAAGAAGAAGTAGCGCGCGCCTCTTCCGCCGGCTCGATCACGAAGAGCGTGACCTCCGGCGGCGACAGGACGCGCATCGGCGGGCCCCAGGTCCCCGCGCCGCGGCTGACGTAGAGATGCGCCCCTCCCGCGAGGCGGTAGAGGCCGCCGATTCGTCCGTAGCGCGCCCACACGAACGCCATGAACGGGAAGACCTGCCCGCCGTGCGTGTGGCCCGAGAGCTGCAGGTCGAAGCGTCCGATCGATCCGGGCTCGACGACCGGCTGGTGCTTGAGGAGGATGGTGAAAACGTCCGGGTCGCCCTCGCGGAGCGCGCCCTCGTCGGTGCGCGACGCATCCCCCATGCGCCGGGCGGCCGGGTCGTCCACGCCCTCGAGGCGGACGCGGCCGCCGGGCAGCGTCACCGACTCGCCGCGCAGCAGGCGGAAGCCCGCCGCCCGCGTCGCGGCGGCCGACTCGTCGGCGCCGACATAAAACTCGTGGTTCCCGAAGACGGCGAACTTTCCGAGTGGCGGCTCGAGCGCGGCCAGGGGCGCGAGGAGCTCGCGCGCCGCCTCGCCCCGCGCGTCGAGGAGGTCCCCGGTCGAGACGAGTGCGTCCGGCGCGATCTCCTCGATGAGCCGGGCGACGTGCGCGGCGCGGCCCCGGCCCGTGCTCGGCCCGAGGTGCAGGTCCGCGATCTGCGCGATGCGCACGGGCGCGCTTCCCGGCGGGAGCTTCGCCGTCCGGATCGTCACGGTCCGCACGCGCACGCGCGAGGCCTCGACGAGCCCCCAGACGCTTAAAAGCAACACGCCCGCGCCGCTCGCGACAAGAAGCGCCCGCGGCGGGATCGCGAGGGCGAAGCGCCGGGTCGCGAGAGACCAGAGGTCGCCGGCGAGATGGAGGCAGACGAACCAGAGAAGCATCGCCATCCAGGTGTAGCCCACGCGGCCGATCGCCTGCGCCGCGTGCAGCCGCCCCGCGCGGCTGAGCGAGACGACGAAGAACGGCGAGAACATCAGGACGAGCAGCGCTGCCGCGAGCGCGACCGTCCAGGCCGCGCGGGCCGGCAGCACCGGCCGCACGCGCGCGAAGGCGTAGGCGTGCATCCCGCCGTAGACGAGCAGCACCGTGAGGAGGAAGAGGATCATGCCGCCTCCTCGGTTGCGGCGGTCCAGGCGTCGAAATAAAACGCGCCGTCGCGAAGCCCGGCCAGAGGAAACAGCACGAGACCGAGACCGATTCCCGCCACCCCCAGCACGATCGCGAAACCGGCCGAGGCCGCGTCCGGGACTATGCCGCCCAGATTGAGCGCAGCCGCCACGATGCAGTAGACCCCGAAGATGACGAGAGGCAGATCCAGTAGCAGGAAGAAGCTCACCCACATCAGTGCGCGGGCGAAACCGGCGTAGCGGATCGAACCGGTGACGCCAAAGGCGCAGGCCGTGAAGACGAGAAGCGCCTCCACGAGCCACACGAACGCGCCGGCCGCGAACGCGCCGGCGATGTGGCCGCCGATCCTTGCGGTCAGCATTGTCGGCAGAAGGAGGCACGCGGGCAGAAGCCCCGCGAGCCCCCAGATAAGCGGTCGCAACGCCTCGACGAAGCGCGTCATCACGAGGAGGTCGCGCCTGATCGCCGTCATGCGCAGTGCATCTATCGTGCCGGTGCGTCGCTCGAGCAGGAAGGCTCGCACGCCGAGGACGGCCGCAATGAGCGGCATCGCGAAAAGGAAAAGGATCCAGCACAGAACAACGAAGTCCATGATCTCATTCGGCGATGTGCCGAACGTGACGGCCAGTCGCGGGGCGCCGACATAAAAGAGGGGCGAGAGCCATCCGGCGAGGCCGAAGACCGGCCCGACCCACCAGCGCCGCCGCCGTCTCGCCGGGTCGAGGCGCACGAGCCCGCGCGCCCTCGCCTCGCGATACGCGCCCCAGGCCCAGCGCACGAGGGCGACCGGGCCGGTGACGGGTGGCTCGAGGCGGGCGGGATCGGCCAAGGCCGGCGCGCGCCCCTACTCCGGCGGCGCGGGGGGCGCGGGCGGGCGGCGCTTGAGGGTGATCGCGTTGCCCGAGTTCGAGATGCCGCCCCACTCGTCCGAGGCGGGGTCGGCGACGACGACGTTGCGGTAGAGGCCGTCCGCCCCGAAGCGGAGCATGAGGAGCGTCCCCGAGAGCTGCCAGGCGCCCTTCTCGCCGCCCGACGTCGAGAAGGTGCCGTCGTCCGCGATCGTCATCACGTTTGACTTGGGCGCCTTGCGCGCCGGGTGGATCCAGGTGTAGGTCCACGCGCCGGTCACGTCCCCGGGCCGCACGGTCCCCACGGGCTTGTTCCGGGCGAGGCGCGCATCGACCGCCGCGATCGCGGCGCGGCGCGCGCGCGACTCGGCGTTCGAGGCCGCCGAGCCCGCCGTGCGCTTGGCCTCGGCCGCCGCGCCGAGCGCGTCCGAGGCGGAACGGCGCGCGCGCTGCAGGGCGCCCTCCGCCTCCTCGAGCCGCTTTTCGAGGTCGGCCACGCGCGCCTCGAGCGCTTTTGCTTTTTTCTCGGCCGCCTCCGCGCGCGCGCGCGCGTCCGAGTCCTCGCATCCTGCGGCCGCGAGCGCGAGCGCCGCGAGGGCCGCAGCGAATGTCCTTCTCATCCCCCACCCCCTTCGCTGGTCCGGAAGCCGAGCGCGGCAAGCGCCGTCTCGATTTCTTCCCCGCCGCCCGCGAGCGCGACCTCCGTGTTGAAGAACTCCCGCCGCACCGGGTAGCCCCGGCGCAGCGCGTCGAAGCGCCTCCCCCGCTCGGCCGGCGCCAGATCGCACAGCGCGCGCAGCGCGGCGTCGTCCCGACGCACGTCGTACACCGCGCGTACGGCCTCGCGCAGGACATCATCGCGCGCCCGGCCGGCCGCGTCAAGCTCAAGGAGCCTCACCTCCGGCGGCGGGAGCTCGACGCGCCAGTCGGCTTGCGCTCCGAGTGCGCGGCACGCGGCTTCATACAGTATTCGCGTGCCGAGCACCTTGCCGTCGAAGGAATGGCCCGCGATGTGCATCGTCGCGATGCGCGCGCGCGCGGCGAGCCCCGGGTCGAAGGCGGGTTCGCCGTCCCACACGTCGAGCACCGCGCTCCCGATGCGGCCCGCGTCGAGCTCGCACCCGAGCGCGGCCGAATCCGCCACCGCGCCGCGCGAGGTATTGACGAAGGTCGCGCCCTCGCGCAGGCGCGCGAAAAAACCCGGACCCGCGAGGTGGTGCGTTGCGTCCGGCCCCTCGCGCGTGAGCGGCACGTGGAGCGTGACGATGTCGGACTCGGCCAGGAGCACGCCGAGCTCCACGAACGCGCCCGGCCCCTCGCGCCGCGCGCGCGGCGGGTCGTTGAGAACGGAGCGCATCC
>Ga0272441_10008711_pt1 | contig 15977 bp, 14 predicted proteins | sample SSMProp6N_FD_193582 | JGI IMG/M metagenome (GOLD analysis project Ga0272441, IMG submission 193582) | Marine sediment archaeal communities from Little Sippewissett salt marsh, Falmouth, MA, United States - SSM-Prop-6N | ecosystem: Environmental > Aquatic > Marine > Wetlands > Sediment ... | reverse complement strand
CCCTGGCCATTACACTCCATAATATCCCGGAAGGGCTGGCCGTTGGCGTGCTCTTCGGAGGGGTGGCGGCCGGGTTCGAAGGGTCTTCCATCGGGGCTGCGGTAGCCCTTGCCCTGGGAATCGGTCTGCAGAATTTCCCGGAAGGTTTTGCCGTGGCCATGCCGCTTCGCCGCTTTGGTCTGAGCCGCAGGAAAAGCTGGATGTACGGACAGGCCTCCGCCATTGTGGAGCCTATAGCGGGGGTGTTGGGCGCCTGGGCAGTGCTGACCTTCCAGCCTATTCTTCCCTATGCGCTCTCCTTTGCCGCAGGAGCCATGATCTTTGTGGTGGTGGAAGAGGTAATCCCCGAAACCCAGCAGGACAAATACACGGATATCGCCACGATGGGATTCATCGGGGGATTCATTATTATGATGGCCCTGGATGTGGGGCTGGGATAAAAAAACCGGCCTGTATACCAGGCCGGTCAAAAGTTATTCTGCCGCAGGCTGGCTCCAGGGAGGAACCACTCCATTGGAACGCGCATAGGCGATCAGTTGCCCTTTGTGTTCACCCGTGTGTTCGAGCACTACCAGCAATGCAGAAAGGCGGTTGGTCTTCATAAATCCAAGGTCTACCTCGTCCCCAAGGCCTGACGGGTCGATCTCCGTGATCTTCTCCCGGATGAATTGGGCAGATTTCCGGTACGCATCCATGATGGCTTCTTTTCCCGTAATGGTTTTTTCCATTTCCATGATGTTTATGCCTTCAGGTGGTGGATACCCGAGTTTCATGGCAAGGTAGTAATTGGCCGCAGCCACATGCACGACGGTTTGACCTGTGGAGCGGATTCCCTCTGCGGGACGCCATTCAAACTGTGATTCGTCAAAGGCCTGGGCCAGCGCTTCAACCTGGCCCTGGGTCATTTCAAGCATGCCGAGAATGCTTTTTTGAGAAAGGTCCTCCTGGGCAAAGCCCATCATGCAGCTGCATGCGAGGAGGAAGGTGGTAATTTTTTTCATTGAGATGGTTTTTAGTGAATGTTCAGGGATCCCAGACAGCGGGATCTTTTAAAGATAGGTAAAATCAATGACTCCCTTATTATCAAGGGGTTATATTTTTCAATCTGGTTAAATCGCGAGGATCCTCTCTAATTTTCAACTGTACAAATCCCTAAGGATGTGTATCTTTCGGTTCCTAACAAAAAGACATTTCCATGAGAGTACTGACCCTTTTAGCATTCCTGGTCGCTTTCCTGAGCAACCAGCCCGATACGCCTGCACAATCCAAACCCTTCGAGATGCTGGATGTTTTCGACCTCCAATACGCCTCTGATCCCCAGATCCGTCCCCAGGGGGACTGGATCGTATATCGCCGGATGGGTTTCGATATCCTGGAGGACCGTTCAGGGGGGAACCTCTGGATGATCCGTGCGGACGGTACCGGGCACCAGAAAATGACCTCCCGTGAAGTGGCAGAATACAGCCCCCGCTGGTCACCTGACGGGGAACGGCTTGCGTTTGTGAGCAGTACGGAGGAAGGGGCTGAGATCTATGTCTACTGGCTGGATAGCGGAAAATATGCAAGGCTTACGCAGCTTCCTTCAGGCCCTTCGTCTTTGAGCTGGTCTCCTGACGGGCAGCAGCTGGCCTTTACGATGAATGTGCCTGCAGAAGCCCCCGTAATAGCCAAACTCCCCAAAAAGCCCAAGAATGCAAAATGGGCGGGTGCACCGCGGATCACCGACCGCCTCTACCACGAAGCTGATGGCAGGGGCTACATCGCCCCGGGTTTCAACCACGTATTTGTGATCCCGGGCGAAGGCGGGGCTGCGCGCCAGGTCAGTTCCGGGGACTGGAGTCACCGGGGCCCGCTTTCCTGGTCACCGGATGGGTCCCAGATCTACCTTACCTCCAACAGGACTGAGGACTGGGAATACGATTTTCGGAACAGCGAGGTATACGCCCTGGAAGTGGCCACCGGGAGTATCGAGGCCCTGACGGACAGCCAGGGGCCTGACAACGGGCCTGTGGCCAGTCCGGATGGCAGGTATATCGCCTACCGCGGATATACGGACCGCATGCAGGCCCACCAGGTAACCGAGCTCCGCCTGATGAACGCTGACGGATCCGGAAAACAAGTGCTCACCGGCTCCCTGGACCGGAATGTGAGCGGGCTGACCTGGGATTCGAAAAGCCGGGGCATTTATTTCACCTATGACGACAAAGGGAATTCGAAGATCGGGTATGTAAGCCTGAACGGGAAGGTATCCAAACTTGCGGATAACCTGGGGGGTACTTCCATTGGCAGGCCCTACGGGGGAGGCTCATTCAGCGTGAGCGCGGAGGGGACCCTTGCATACACCTTCACCCGTCCTGAATTTCCGGCGGATATTGCGGTGGTGAAACAGGGCGCCAAAGACGCCAGGCGAATTACCCAATTGAACAAAGGATTGTTGGACCAGCGCAAGCTGGGCCGGGTGGAAGAGATTTGGTATACCTCCAGCGTGGATGGGAGGGATGTACAGGGGTGGATCGTTTACCCCCCGGATTACGATCCTTCCAAAAAATACCCCTTCCTGGTAGAGAACCACGGGGGCCCGATTTCCAATTACGGGGATCGGTTCACCGCGGAGATCCAACTCTATGCGGCTTCGGGCTATATCGTCTTTTATCCTAACCCTCGGGGCAGCACCAGTTATGGGGAGGAATTTGCCAACCTGCTTTACAACAACTATCCGGGGGACGATTACCAGGATGTAATGGACGGGGTGGATGCCTGCATTGCCAGGGGAATTGCGCATGAAGACCAGCTCTTTGTCACGGGGGGTAGTGCAGGAGGGATCATGACTGCCTGGATCATCGGGAAGAACGATCGCTTTGAGGCTGCCGTTGTGGCCAAGCCTGTAGTGAACTGGATCAGCAAGACCCTGGTGGCTGACAACTATTTCGGATATGCCAACAGCAGGTATCCCGGGCAGCCCTGGGAGAACTTCGAAGGGTACTGGAACTTCTCCCCCCTGTCCCTGGTGGGCAATGTGAAGACTCCCACCATGGTGATGGTGGGAATGAATGACCTCAGGACCCCTCCAAGTGAAGCCAAGCAACTCTACCACGCTTTGAAACTGAGAAAGATCCCAACCGTATTGGTGGAAATCCCCGGAGCAAGCCATGGCATCGCCAACCGGCCGAGCAACCTGATCAGCAAGGTGGCCCATACGCTGGCCTGGCTGGATAAATACCGGACCAACGGAGAAGAATGATGGCAACCAGAAAACGCCCCTGGCTTCTGAACCTGCTGATCGCACTCACCGTTGTGGTCTGTATCCTTGCCTTTGCGGCCCATTACAGGAACTGGGTTCGCCTGAAGGAAGACCGGATTCAGCTGCTCACCGGGGTGTATTATCTGGAACTACCTTACGAGGAACTGGACAGCGTCTTATGGACCAAAAAGATCCCGGAGATGGAACGAAGGCATGGTTTTTCGGTCTGGGCGCGGGAAAAAGGAGTATTTGTAGATTCCCTGTTACCCAACCGGCCCGTCTATGTGTTTGTGGATGATCTTCGAAGGTACAAACTCAGGGTTCGCTACCGGGATACCCTTATCCTCTACCTGAATTTTGCAGATTCTCTGGAGACACAGAACATGTATGAGTTTCTCAGGGCAAAGACAGATATAGCAGAATGACCGTATGGCTTCCCGGTCACAAATAATCCTGGAGAAGCCTTTGGGATATTAGGAAACCACGTAGATTTGTCAACCAAAATCGAGTATTGTATGCGCGGTGTGTTGTTTTTCCTGATGGTTTTCCTTCCTGGCCTGCTCTTGTCCCAGCACCGCCTAGAAGTGGAGGCGCTGGGGGTGACATCTTCCGAAGGCTCCGTAGAGGTTGCCATATACCGGGAGGAAGCAGGGTTTCTGAAAACGGAATACGTATACCGGAATGCAGGTGCTCAGGCCACCGAGGGAATGACCCGGGTAATATTTGAAGATCTTCCGGAAGGCCAGTACGCACTTGCTGTTTTTCATGATGAAAATGGGAACAACGAGCTGGATACGAATTGGATCGGGATCCCCAAGGAGCCCTTTGGGTTTTCAAGGGCCCGGATGAAGACTTTCGGGCCTCCCAAATTCCATGAATGCGTCATTACCCTGAATGGGGATCAGGTCATTCAGATCCCCCTGGAGTAATCTCCTGAAACTATCTTATATGTTGCAGTGAGGAGGATTTGGAGGAAACATGCCTCTGAAATTACGGTTTATCAGCAAAGGATGGCTAGGTTGTCAGGGAAAAATTACTCTAAAACCGGGAATAGGGTCAGTTCCCTTTTTTTGTTGTGATTTCAATCACCCCGTTGGCCCCTCTGGAGCCGTAAATCGAGGCATTGGAGCCTGTCAGGGCTTTGATATCCTTCACGTCCACGGGCTGGACTATATTTTCTACGGCACGGAATGAATTGCCGATAATCAAGCCGTCAACCACATAGAGCGGCAGAGGCGGACGCCCGGTAGTATTGTTGGCATTCTTGATAAATACGGGAACCCCTCCCCGAAGGGTAACGCCCGGAAGTTTCTGAATGCGGTTCGCAAGGGGGAGGACCGCAGCATTTTTGTCGTCCAGTTCCTGTTCGAGCTCCCCTCCGGTTCCGGGAGTTGACTTTTTAGAGCTTCCACAAGAAAGGGACAGGGTGCAGGCCATCAAAAGGATCATCAGCTTTTTCATACGGCATAAATTTAGGCGAAGATATTCATTAAATTGGGGCTTGGCAAGCATCGGATCGACTATATTCGTTATGCAGCTTACCTCAAATTGCGGGAATAATGGAACACATATTGCTTACCCAGGTAGCCGGAGCCCTGTTGGGATTCCTGGGGGTCCTTTTAGGAGCTTTCGGGGCACATTATTTAAAGAAGCGAATGACCGTATCCCAGGCCACCTCTTTTGAAACCGGGGTGCGTTATCAGTTGTTTCATGCGCTTTTGCTCATTGTGCTGGGGTTTAACCTCTCGTTTTCCCACGACCTGGAAATCTATATGGTGCGGGCGTTCCTCTATGGTACGCTCCTGTTTTCATTCAGTATTTACGGGCTGGTGCTGAGCGAGGTCTATGGAAACAAATGGCGCTTCCTAGGTCCGGTCACGCCCCTGGGAGGGCTATTGCTGCTTATCGGATGGGCCTTGCTGGGATACTCCTTTATAAGCGGGTTCTTCTGATCAGCCACAACCGCAGTCCCCACTGCCACAATCCCCGCCCACACCTTTCTTCCTGGAAGTTCCGGAAGCAGTCCAAAGGTATTTGCGCAAGAGGAACCCAACCGCAAGGGCCAGGGTGATATAGACCAGAATAAGCTGCCAGTCCCACATGATCAGGAGAGGATTTGATACGCTGCCAAAGCAGTAATATACGCAATGACCGTCATAAAGCCCAATTGTAGGAGCGGCCATTTCCAGCTGTTGGTTTCCCGTTTGACAATGGCAAGGGTACTCATGCATTGCATGGCAAAGGCGTAAAACAGCAAAAGGGATACTCCCGAAGCCAGATTGAAGAGGGGCTTTCCATCTGGTCTGACTTCTGCAGCCATTCGGTTCTTGATGGTTTCCTCTTCATCATTTCCCACGCTGTAGATGGTGGCAAGGGTACCTACGAACACTTCCCGGGCCGCAAAGGAGGTAAGCACCGCAATCCCGATCTTCCAGTCATACCCCAACGGCCTGACCAGGGGTTCAAAGGATTTTCCCATCTGCCCAATCAGGGAATGCTCCAGGCGGTAACTTGCAATTTCCATATTGATCACCCGGGTCCTTAGGTCAGCCTGGAGACGCTCGAGGGAATCCTGCAGGGCCACCACCGGGATGCGATTCTCGGATGGTGTAACCCCGATGGGTATTGAGGTTCGATATTCACGCAATTTGTTTGTGATAAATGCCTGGCTGTTAGGAGACAGCCCTTCCCGGGCTACCCGTTCCGAGACGATCTGCTCTGCATTCTTGAATTGATCTGTATAGCCATTGGACCCCAGGAACCACAACACGATGGATATGGCCAGGATGATCTTCCCGGCCCCGTAGACAAAGCTCTTGGTCTTCTCCACCACGGTATAGAACACATTCTTCCACAAAGGCCATTTGTAATTGGGCATTTCCACTACAAAGAAGGTGCGGGTGCGTATTTTTAAGATCTTGTTCAGTACCGTGGCCGCCAGGATCGCCATGGCAAAGCCCAGAAGGTACAGCATCATCAGGGTAAGGGCCTGGTAGCTAAGCCCGAGGAGCCGACCGTCGGGAATCACCAGAGCGATGATGATCAGGTAGACCGGCAGGCGGGCGGAGCAGGTGGTGAATGGGGTAACCAATATGGTGATCAAGCGTTCCTTCCAGTTTTCGATATTCCGTGTCGCCATCACGGCCGGAATGGCACAGGCCGTTCCGGAGATCAGGGGAACCACGCTTTTCCCGCTCAGGCCGAAGGGGCGCATCAGCCGGTCCATGAGGAAGACAACCCGGCTCATATAGCCCGATTCTTCCAGGAGGGCAATAAAAAAGAACAAAAAGGCGATCTGCGGAATAAAGATGACAATGCCCCCGATACCGGCTATGATCCCTTCCGCGATGAGGTTGGTGAAGACCCCGGGAGGAAGGGTTTCTTTGATCCACTCACTGGCCGCAGCAAACTGTGCATCGATAAAATCCATGGGGACGCTGCTCCAGTCGTAAATGGCCTGGAAGATCGTCAGCAGGATCACAAAAAAGATAAGGTATCCAAAAACCTTATGGGTCAGGATCTTGTCCAGGGAGGCCCGGAAACCTTTGGCTGCTTCCCGGTCTACCTTGTAGGTTTCCTTCAGGATGTCATTGATATGCTTGTATCTGAGGATGGTTTCCCGGTGCTGTAATTTCTTGAGATCGGTCTTTGATTTGGTTTGAAAGGACCTATCCCTGAGCAGATCGTTCTTCTCAAGTAGTGTGAAGTTTACATCCTGGGTGATGACTACCCAGAGCTTGTAGGGGTCTTCTTCCGGGAAGGTGTTTTTGAGCTGCCCAAAGTATTCAGGGTCGATTTTGCAGACATCCAATGTTGGACCACAGGGTACCTCCCGGTATTTTTCAATCAGTTGTTTCAGTTCCTCAATCCCGGTATTCTTTCGGGTACTCACAAGGGCAATCCTGGTATTGAGCAGGGATTCCATTTTGGGGATGTCCAGGGAAATCCCTTTGCGGTCCATTCGATCCGCCATGTTGATCACCAGGATCGCAGGGATCCTTAGGTCTTTGATCTGGGTAAACAGCAGCAGGTTCCGCTTCAGGTTCTCCACATCGCTGACCACCACGGCCACATCCGGAAAATCAGGTGCTTTCCTGTTGAGCAGTAGTTCCACCACCACGCTTTCGTCCAGGGAAGTAGTGTTGAGGCTATAAGTACCGGGCAGGTCCAGAATATGGGCCTTCACCCCTCGGGAGAGCTTGCAGATTCCCATTTTTTTCTCGACGGTAATCCCGGGGTAATTCCCCACTTTTTGCTTCAATCCGGTCAGTTGATTGAAAACGGAGGTCTTCCCGGTATTCGGATTGCCGATCAGCGCTACCTTAATGTGTTTACTCATGGGCGGCTATAGGTTCCACTTCAATCTGCATGGCCACCGCACGTCGGATGGCAATATGGGAACCGTTGACATTGATGTAAATCGGATCCTTAAGGGGGGCTATCTGTACGAGCTCCACTTCATTGCCGGGCAGACAACCCAATTCAAGGAGCTTGATGGGAAGGGTATCGATAGGAAACTCCCGGATAATTGCTTTATCGCCTCTTTTCAGATGTGCAATGGTGAAGCTCAATATTTATTTAGATTGATTTTAATTAACGACAAAAATACGGGAATTTGGGGACTTCCCGGGCGTTGAAGGACAAAAAAGCTTTGAACTCAATTCCGGTAGTTCTTTTTGAGTACTTCCAGGTCTGCCAACAGCCGCTCCATTTCCTCTTTTTTAGTGCCGTCGTATGTACCACGGATACGTCGCTCCTTGTCCACCAGGATAAAGTTTTCCGTATGGATCATATCAAAAGGACCCCCGTCCCCATCTGTTTTGACTGCCAAATACGACTTGCGGGCCAGCTCGTAGATCTGTTTTTTATCCCCGGTCAAAAGGTTCCATTTCGAATCCACCACGCCTTTTTCCAGGGCGTATTCCTTCAGGCGGGGGACCGAATCGATCTCCGGGGTGACCGAATGGGATAGCAGGAGGACCTCAGGATCGTCCATGATCTGGGATTGCAGGTAGCCCATGTTGTCCGTCATGATCGGGCAGATGGTCAGACAGGTGGTAAAGAAGAAGTCCGCCACATAGATCTTCCCCTTGTAGTCCGCCTGTGAGATGGTGTCTCCGTTTTGGTTGATCAGCGCAAAGTCCGCCACAGTGTGATATTTCTTCACATGGGCCAGCTCCGGATCCACCAGTTCCGGGTTGAAGTCCGCAGGCTGGTAGACGGGAAGGACTTTCCTGGGCTGCAGGGCATTGTAGAAAAGCACGATGATTACTGCGGAGATCCCCAGCATGACCAGGCCGAAAAGCTTGTATTTGGCAAAAAATGCACGCATTAATTTGAGCTTGTCTGCAAAGGTACGCAACACCTGTGTCTCCTTCAACTGGCAGGGCTTTTCGCCCTGCTAAATCTTTCATAAAGTCCCGCAGTGGGGGCCATTTTCTTTTTAAAAGCAACTTTAAAAAGCGTAGTTTTGTGCGTTTTTATGTGAAAATTGCGCCTATGTCTCCGATTGTGATTCAAGCTTCCATGTTCCTGCTGAGCCTTTCCCTGCTGATCGTGCTTCACGAGCTTGGGCATTTTCTTCCTGCCAAGGCATTCAAGACCCGGGTCGAGAAATTCTACCTGTTTTTCGATGTAAAGTTTTCGCTCTTTAAAAAGAAGATCGGGGATACGGTCTACGGGATCGGGTGGCTTCCCCTGGGAGGCTATGTGAAGATCGCCGGAATGATCGATGAGAGTATGGACACCGAACAGATGTCACAGCCCGCCAAACCCTGGGAGTTCCGCTCCAAGCCTGCATGGCAACGGCTGATCATCATGCTGGGGGGAGTAACAGTCAATTTCATTGTCGCCTTGCTGATCTATATTTTTGCTTCCTTCTTCTACGGGGATGCGGATATTTCCACGGACAGCATCAAGGATGGATATTGGGTGACCAACCCGGTCTTTACGGAACTGGGGGTACAGACGGGGGACAACCTGGTTTCCATTGACGGGCAGCGTTATGAAAATTATTCAGACCTGCGCCGAAGCATGATCACGGCAGAGCGGTTTACCGTGGAACGGGATGGGCAGCAGATCACCATCGACCTGCCTGTGGACTTCCTTGGCAAGCTGAGCACCAGCGAGGACCTGAGCTTTTTCGAATTAAGGGTTCCCTTTATGATCGGGCAGGTACCGGATTCGTCCCACAACGTCCAGGCAGGCCTGGAGAAAGGGGACCTCCTGCAGCAGATCGAAGACAGGGAAATTGCATATTATGATGAGGCGATAGCAGCATTGGAAGCGTTTAAGGGACAGCAGATAAAGGCGACCTTCCTTCGGGATGACCAACCGGTCACCCTCGATTTGCAGGTCAATGAAGAAGGGAAACTGGGAATCCGACCCGGAGGCACATACAAGCAGTTCGAGGAGATGGGGTATTTCCAGATCGTCCAGAAGAAATACGGTTTTTGGGAAAGCTTCTCCGTAGGTGCCACAAAGTTTGGCAACCAGCTTGCGGGCTACTGGCTGCAGCTGAAAAAGATCTTTACCCCCAGCACCGGCGCCTACAAGGGCGTGGGTGGTTTCAAGGCCATCTTTGATATTTTCCCCGACACCTGGAGCTGGCAACAATTCTGGGGGATCACGGCCTTCCTTTCCATTATGCTGGCTGTGCTGAACCTCCTGCCCATCCCGGCCCTCGACGGAGGCCATGTGATGTTTTTGCTCTACGAAATGGTCTCGGGCCGCAAGCCCAGTGACAAGTTCATGGAATACGCCCAGATGGTAGGTTTCTTCCTGCTGCTGGCCCTGATCCTGTTTGCCAACGGGAACGACATCTACAAGGCCATCGCCCGCTAATTAACCCGATTTTTTTGTTGGGGTATTGACAAGAAACTTTTATATTTGCGTCCTCCAAACGGAGACATTCCTCCTTAGCTCAGTTGGTTAGAGCATCTGACTGTTAATCAGAGGGTCCTTGGTTCGAGCCCAAGAGGGGGAGCAGCACATGCCAGCATTCGCTGGCATTTTTTTTTGCCCTTGGGCTCTTGCCCACGCACCAGCTCCCTCCTCGCTGTCAAAGGTCCACCGGACCTTTGTCGGTCGCTCGGCCGGGTTCGAGAATAGTACAACAGGGCATGAGCGATATGGATGCTGAAAAGTATTGTGAATGTGCGCTTGCTGAGGTACGGATTCTAATCCCGAACCCACATCATGTCATATCACTTACCGAAGAAGAGCTCACACAGATATTCAATAAATGTCGGTAATAGGGTAATACCTCAGGTTCTTCTGGCTCAATTAAGCAGGGGGGATCCGGTAAAACGTAAAACGGTCAGGCTTTAACAGTGTGACCGTTTTTTTTTGTTTTACCTTGACACTCAAAATACATCAGATGAGAAAAGCAACGGTCCTGTTATTCCTGTGTTTCCCCCTTTTTATGTGTGCCCAAAATGCGGAGTACAACCTAAACTCCTATTTGGCGGAAGGAACGAAGGCCCCCAACACCCACTATATTGGGGAAGCATGGTTAAATGCACTCTTACGCGCTGACGAAACTCTTGGTTATAATATTACCAAGGCAACCTTTAAGGCTAATTCCACCTTGGATTGGCACAAACACACCAGCCCGCAAGTGCTGATCATAGTTGAGGGTGAGGGATATTATCAGGAAAAAGGAAAGCAACCCATCCGCATGAAAGTCGGGGATGTCCTGAAGTGTGCCCCAAACACCGAACACTGGCATGCCTCTTCCAGGGAAAAAGACGTGACCTATTTGGCCATATACAGTGGCGAAACCGAGTGGACTGAAGTGCTGTCACAGGAATCCTATGACAAGGTAGCAAGCCAGTTGAAAGAGCAATAACACTTCTTGTCCGGAAATTGTACAAAGCACTGCTTTACAACCAAAAAAGTGAGCCTTACAGGGGCCACGCTTCGGGCTGCACCTGTTTATTCACCCTTCAGGATGCTTTCGGTATAGCGGACCCATTCGTATTCGGGAATTTCGCTATCCAGATAGAAATCTGGCTGGATCCCATGCTCGTCAATGGTAAAATCCGGAATACGCATGCTCCTGGTAAGGCTATAGCCCAGGTAGAATTCGTTGCAGGGGGAAGGGACAAAATACATATTCGATACGTCCAGCACGCCCATGGTGGAGGTGCCGAAGAGTTTAACTTTCCTGCTCTGTTTGGCGGCGAGTAAAAATTGTTCATCCGTGCTCCCGTTTCCCCCATTGATAAGGATGCCAATGTTTTTGGGATAAGGGTAAACGGTATCATATTCAATAATAGTGGCTTTGGTGTCGTTCAAATTCACCCAGGCGCCTTCTTGTTTTGTAAGCCTGTCAAAAGATTCCTGAGCCCATTTTTTCCCTTCTTCATCAAAACCGTATTCCGGCTTGTTTATGAAATCGAGCATCCGCTGGTTGTTCAGTTTCGTGGAAAGAAATTCCACGCCTACTTCCCTGATGGGGTTCGTATAGAGAAATGGCAGCAGTTCTTTATAACTGGAATCACTGCCCCCCGTCCCATTCCTTATATCGATGATCAGGTTTTCCGTTGCCAGTATCTTTTCCCTGTTGGCAGCGATAACGCTGTCAATCGCCTTTTTTTCGGAGCCCTGAAAAGAGGGGATCCTCAGGTAAAGCGTGGTTTCGCTTATTTGATCCAGGTAGGGAAGGGTAGCATCCATGGATTTGATATAGGCATCGAATTTGGGATCGGCCGTCAACTCGGGATAACGCCTGCTAAGGTTAAAACGTCCCAGTTGTAAGGAGTTCGCGCCCAACATACTAATTTTGTCAAACGCTACCGGGGAATGGTCGTACATATAGAAAACACCTGATTCCCTATCTTCTTCAACCTGAAATTTCAGTTTTACCTGTCCTTCAGACCAGGTTTCCGCTCCCGATTCCACGATGAAGCCCACATAGGTATCCCCCTCCTTTTTTATTCCAATGCCATAGGAGCTGGTCTCCCAAATCCCTTCAAACCCCGGGTCCTCTTTTTGATCCAGGTAGGCCCTGAAGTCTTCGGCGGGCATGGCATAGGTTTCCCAGTCCGGGAAGGAATTGACAGGTGCTTCGTTTGCGCTTTGCTGGGTTACGGATTCATGGAGCTGGAGGCCAATATGGCCCGGGCGAAAGAAGGTCAGCCATTCATACAAGACAGCCTGGCACTCCTGAAGTGTTTCAACAGCAGCAACTTTCGCCGCGATTTGACTATTGTGGGCTTCATAGAGCTCCCTGCCCTTTTTCTGCAGGGCGTAGGCATACCCGGCATCGTTTTCTTCAAAGGTCTTCTTAACCCAGGCATAGTTAGAGCTGCAGTCGCAATCCTGGGAAAAAATAAGCATCGGTAAGCACAAAAAGGTTAGGATACTGAGTGGTTTCATGGGGTTGGTTTTTTTCATAGACGAGAACGGAACAGGATTGTTACTACAGGCGAACGGGAAATGTCTGTAAGCACCTTCAGGGTTTGTTGCATCACTTCAAACCTGGGTTCGCACCTTTGATGCAGTGCATTTTTCATTTCAGTGGTTTGCATCGAACTTACTCCATGGAAGAAAATTATCGGATGGTATCTGGTGTTGCCAATACTGACATCCTCCGTCAACAGCTTTTAAAGAATTGCTTTTGCCCAAGTCGCTGTTCAATTTCCCGGGCTGTTTTGGTAATGGAAAGCCCGCCCAGGTTGGTGCACCGAAGGGTATTCGGGATGCTTTTGCCCACTTCATACATGGTTTTGATCACTTCGTCAAGGGGGATCAGGTGGTCGTAATCCGCCAGGGCCATATTGGCGCATGAAAGGGCATTGGAGGCTGCCATCACATTGCGGTTCAGGCAGGGCGCTTCCACCCGGTTCCCGATCGGGTCACAGATAAGCCCCAGGGAACTTTGCAGGGCCATGGAAGCCGCTGAAAGGCTTTGTGGCAAGGTGCCTCCGCCCAAATAAACCAACGCGGCGGCTGCCATGGTAGCCCCGGCCCCGCACTCGGCCTGGCAGCCCCCCACTTCGGCTGCAAAGGTCGCATGGGCGGCAATAAACACGCCGATCAGCCCGGCAATCAATAAGGCTTTTACCGTTTCTTCCTCCGAAAGGCCCAGCGCATCGGCCACGCCCAAAAGGGCCCCGGGCATCGCCCCGCAGGACCCCGCTGTAGGGGCCGCTACAATCACGCCCATGGAGCTTTTGACTTCCATGATGGCTGAGACGTACATGATGATCCTGTTGAGCACCTCTCCATCCACCAGCTTCTTATCCTCCATCATGGCTTTGAACTTCACCGACTGGGGGCCCAGGATGCGGTCTTCGAACTCAGTGCCTTGGAGGCCGGCTTCGACGGCATCCCTCAGGATGAGCCGAATTTCGTTCATTTTGGAGAAGACCTCTTCCTCGGAGATGTTTCCCCTCATGCTCTCGTACCGGGCGGCAAGTTGCCACAGGGACAGGTCTTTTCCCTCGTTGTAGGCCAGCATTTCTTCCGTGGTGATAAAGGGTACGCGGGGGTCTTTTGTGCTGAGGATGGGCAAAACCGGGTTCAGCTGTTTGATGGCTGTCACCCCTTTCAGGTGGTTCAGTTCCTGAACTACGGAACCATCCAGGGAATCCCTGCTGGATACGAGGACAAAACAAGCTGCCCCCGTATGCGTCCTAAAGTCATCCACAGTGGTCGACTGCTTCAGGTATTCGGTAACTCTGTCGGGAATCCCCGTGTAAATCAAGGTCACAAAACTGTCTCCGGCCAGGGAGACCTCTGTTTTGTCGATTTCGATCACCTCGATCATACCGCCCCCTGTGGAAAGGGCAATCACCTGGTGCGTTTCCCAGGGGTTCTTCAGGGTAATCCGATAGGTGTTGGGATGCTCGGCCTGGAAATCGACAATGTTGATCTTCACAGGGATCCGGGCGGCCCTCAGATGGCTTTCCGCGTCCACCAGGCGCTCGTCATGGGTTTCCCAGCCCAGGAACCCGCCAAAAAGCCCCATATCGGACCCCTGGTCTTTATGGGTGGTGGCAAGGGACCCGTGGGTGTCGAAATCAATTTCGATTTCCGTGATCTTCCCGTCCATCAGGTCATGGCAAATCCGGCCGATCCTGAGCGAGGCGGCACAGTGTGAGCTGGACGGCCCCCTCATCACCGGCCCGACCACATCATTGAAAATACTGGGATACGTCATGAATTGGGCTTTTGACTTAATTCCTCTGAAAGTACAAAAAATGCAAAAGCTTTCTACTCAATTTTAGGTCGGCCGGGTTTGGGAATGGTATGGATGGCACAATTGAATTGGCAGGTGCCGGCAGGCTTTTTTAGGTTACTACAGCACCACATTAAGGCTAAGCCCCACGGACCAGGAATTGAATTTCTTGTCTATGGGATCCCCTTCCACGTAAATTGGTTCCCCATTCTCAAAGCCATCCAGGACCAGTTGAGTGAATTTAAGGTCGGAGTCGGTGTAATGCCCAAAAACCCCCAGGGAAGTGATACCGCCAATACGGTATTTATAATACAGGCCTGCATTCCATGCAAAGGTCGTTTCCGGGAAATATTCGGAGTAGATGATCTCAAACTCCGGGTCGATTTCCGGGATATCAAGCTCCCTCAATTTCAGTTTGGTGTCAGAGCCGCTAAGGGTTCCGGCCAGCCATTTCCCGCCAATGGTATGTTTTCCAAACGGATATTGAAAATAGGGGCCTGCCATGATGTTGGTGCTTCCGAGGGCCTGGAAGACCGGCTCGTATCCCTGATCCCGGATCCGATCAATAACATCTGAACGGAATTCCACCGGGAAGCTTTGCCCCTGTATGGTTGCCCCCAGGCCGATATAAGGACTTAAAAAATAAGCCCCCTCGGCTGCCAGGACGTAGCCCCGGTCTGCCCTGACCCCGGTTCCCGGGTTGTCAAAGGCCTGTGTAAGCCTGGCAAACCCAATAGAGGTGCTTATAAATGAGGGACGCTCCCCATCGGTTTTTTCGGTGCGTTCCGGAAGCGGATTTATGCCTCTTTCCTTATAGATGGACCCGTTGATAAAATAGGCCAGTTCGGTAAGGGAGATTCCCAGCCCGGCTCCCATCATGACGTCGGAGATCCAGTGGCGGTTGTTCAGCTGGCGGAAGACGCCGGTAAAGCTTGCGAGGGCGTAGGCCCCAACGCTGTAATACGGGCTTAGGTGCCCGTATTCCTTATGGAAGATATGGGCGCCCATAAAGGCCGTGGTGGTATGCCCGGAAGGAAAGGAATTTCTGGCAGATCCGTCCGGTCGTTCCTCGTCTATAAGGCCTTTCATGGTATGCACCACAATGCCATTCAGGGCCAGGGCAGTCGCCATGGTTGTGGTCTTGCGAAGCAAGCGGTGCCTGCTTTTTACGCCGAAAGCATCAAAGGCATAAGTGGCGACGTATGGAATGTACTGCGTAAGATCATCCACGGTATTCTCATAGTTGGGAAGGTACCTATTGATTTCATCCCGTACTTTCTTCCGGTTCAGGACCCCGTCATCGCTATAGGTAATCGCTGCCATGGTGAAAAATCCGGCGGAGACAAGCAGGGAGATCCCTGTGTCTGTCTGATACCATTTCAAATCCGCATCAGGCAGGTTTCCTGCCTGAAATAGGTTGGAAGGATCCCCTGTATAGAGGATTGAAGAGGTAATGGCATTCCGGTCGGTTCCCTGGTAATAGGAGGGATCATATATGGTTTGATTAGGGGTCAGGGCGCACTCCAAAACCAGGGACTCGGGGCCTACGTT
>Ga0272441_10008709_pt1 | contig 15982 bp, 21 predicted proteins | sample SSMProp6N_FD_193582 | JGI IMG/M metagenome (GOLD analysis project Ga0272441, IMG submission 193582) | Marine sediment archaeal communities from Little Sippewissett salt marsh, Falmouth, MA, United States - SSM-Prop-6N | ecosystem: Environmental > Aquatic > Marine > Wetlands > Sediment ... | reverse complement strand
CCACCTGATTCCGGCAACCGCCTCGGCCGCCGCGAGGGAGAAAACCTTACAGCCTCACCGCGAATCTGTCACCTCGCAAAACTCAAACCGCCAGTCGCGTAAGCTGCCGCGAAGCGGCTTAGTTCACAAACAAGCGGGCGACCACCACGGCCGCCCGGAGAGACGAACATTACGTCCTTATCGCGGTTCTGTCACCTGATAGATCTCTGGCCCTCCGTCGCGTGAGCTGCCGCGAAGCGGTTTAGTTCAACACCGAGAGGCCGCACGAGTTTCTCGGTGGCCGCACTCCGGACGAAGTCTACCATCGCAGAACTCCGGCCAACTCATTGCCACAGTTTGAAACCCGCGAGAATTTGCCTGCGTCTCCACAGCGACCGACACGCGGGCCATGCGGCGTGAAACTCGAACTGGTAGTCGAGCCCTTCCGTGGCAGGAGACATCTTCCCGTCGTCAGACTACGTCGAGTCGGCTGACAATCGCTACATTCCACTGTGGACAACCGAACCCGGGGGAGAGGTCTGCTCGTGCTCTGAGTCAGAGCTCTGGCGGGCTGCTCACTTCTCGAATTCTGGGCCATTTTCGGTGCCCTCAATTCGCTTGCCCCCTACAGTATACGTGCTACAACAACAGAATCCCATTGCCCTCCTCCCTTGCGACCGATGTCAAATGCTCTAGCTTCCCGATGAGTTCCGCAACAACCTCATCCTGCATGCTTCCCTCGTTGGCATGCTTGAGGTCAGTGACTTCCTTGGCCAAGACGTCTACCTTATCTCTAGGTACTTGGCTTTCCGCTGAGTCGCACTCGCCGCCAAGCACATTGCCCTGTATGAGCGGTAGGGATGCCCCACACATATCTGAAACAGCGTTTCTCAGATACCCCATAGTGCTCATGTTCCCTAGGTGCTCCTCTGCAGCAATCAACTCCTCGTACTTCTCACTCTCCCATCCGTCTTCAAAGTCCAGCTCACCAGTGCACGCGTCCACAACGACAACGTGGGCCTTGAGGGTCTCCGGGAGCTCGACACCTGCAACGCTTCTGAAAACCAGCGCATCGCGCCCCATCAGCTACTTCCCCTTTCCGCCAGCGTTGATGGCCTGACCGGCTCCCACGGCCACCGGCGTCCACACCCACGACTGCCCGGTTCGAACGAGCGTCCCCTGCTCGAATAGGACAGTTATGGTACGCTTGCCAAGAACCTTCCTGTACGAAGTGGCCTTGCCTATCCTCTCCAATATCATAGAGGGACTCAGGCCCCTAACGGCGCGAGCATCAATCAAGACTTCATCACCCTCTCTCATGAGCTTCCTTCCGGCAGCAGTCAGCTGGTTCTTCACTGCCGACCAGGTACTCGCCTGCTTTATTTCGGTCCTAACGCCATTGAGGAAGACGTCCATACTCGTCTTTCCATGCTTGGCGCTTACCGGAATGACTTCGACCTTAGTTCCTGCCTCGAGAAGCTCCGCAATCAGCTTGCGCTCATGTGGCTCCGCGCCCTTCAGTGACCCGATCAGTTTCCCGGCGCGACCAAGCACCTTCTTCTTGAAAGCAGCAAGTGCATGAGAGCCGAACCTGCGGCCAATTGTGCGGCCAATTGCACGCATGAGTGTTCGCCTGATCAGCTGGCCAGCACCAAGTGTTACGTCCCTTGCCAGCAGTTTCCCTACGAAGCTTGCTCCAAGTCTAGCTGCGGCTCTGCGCCCCAAGAGCTTACCCCCACCAGCCACTACCCCGCTTCCGACGGGAGCAAGGGTCAAGACACTCTGCACCATTCCAACTGAGCCTGCAAGCCATCTCTGCCCAGCTGTCCAATCGTTTCCAGCAGCGTCGCCTCCGGCAATGGCCTCGGCAGTATATGTGAAGCCAACCTCTCGGCCAACGTAATACAGCCAAAACGAAGCGCCCCCTGCCTCACCGTAGGCATCTCTGAAATTGGCGGCTACCTTACGCTCAGTCACTCGTTGATTGTACATCTCAAGGATCGCCTCGTGCAGTTGGGCCGCGGCGTTCTCGTTGCTCCGCTCGGTGCCCAAGTTGGTCGCCTTGATTCCAATAGTGTTGCCCCCCTCGTAGTACCAGTCATGCGCCCAATATCCCCTCTTCTTGAACCTGAGGCCCTGCTTGTCTGCCCAAAGAAGCAGGGAAACGGCTTCCATCCCGTATTCCTCGAAGAACGCCTCATACATGCCCTGCATCGTGAACAACCCCATCGGATCAACATTCCCAACAGGGTTATTGCCCATGCCTGCGTACGGGTTGAAGAGGTTGCTCTCATCCAGCACCGGGTCCCTCTGCAGGAATCTCCCGGTAGCAGGGTCGAAGGAGCGATTACGGTAGTCGATTAATGGGCCAGGAATGGCCTCAGAGCTTCGATAATGGTCGCCGCCAATAAGGCTTAGCAGCGAGTAGATCAGGGCCAGGAGGAGCTTCATGGCGGTTCAGTCTATCTTCTGCGGCCTCCTGTGGAAAGAGTGAAATGCCTCCCGGTGCTCCAGCTCAAGGTCAACTGGCCGGACGCTGCCTGACGTAAGGACTCAACCACCCCGACAATCCATTCTGCGGTAGATCTCTGAGGGGGAAGTCTGTCTACAAACCGAGCTGTCACAGGTTTCGTGCTCTCAGAACGCATCAAACCACCCTACTTGACCTCATTTTGCTGTGTCACAGGGGCCTGAGCCGGTATAGCAATCACACCAGAGTTCTCGATAGAAGTCTCTTTTTGCTGCGTGCGTTCTTGGATTGCAGCCAGAAGGATGAGAGCCAGCCTCCCTGTTCCATCCGTCGAGTGAATATTCATGTCGACTCCGTTGCAGGCAAGTGCCACGACTGCGACCGTTATCACTATATCGCTGGTTCGCAAGCCGCCTTTGCCATTGACATAGCTCTTCATCACACTCAAAGTCTTCTTCCGCGCAGGATTGATGTCTTCTTCAGACATCATCTTGTCAATTGTATTGCTGCACTTCTCAATACCCTTTGTCTCTTCAAGATAAAGAACTTCGCCAACGGTCCGAAGTCCAATCTTCACTGACTCATCATCGAGGTCTTCAACCCATGTCTTGGCATCATCCCACTTCTTATCCTTGTAAAGTGCGGCCAGTTCTCTGATGGCCAGGCCCTTAGATTCGACATGGGTTATGATCTTGTCCCATTCCGCCTTCTTCGCAACGTCGCGAGCTCGACCGACCAGTTCTTTGCCCTGCTTCTTCAAATCCTCAGAGTCGCTACCGCATCCGACCAGGCCCAGAAATAAAGGCAAATATACGGCCATCATCACAATCCGCATTCGAAATACCTCCACTCTATTCCTCTTGCCCGCCGGATGGGCCGTCAGGACCCGGAAGACTGATAATCTTCGACCAATCCATTACTTGCATGCAGAAGACACCGCTGCGCAGAGTTCCTTGCCATGTGTTCTTGGAACCATCGCCGCCCAGTCGCTGTGATAGCCGCACCTCAACCTTACCACTGAGCTCATCTGGCCACCGATAGGACGGTAGCCAATACTCGAAGCTATAACGTCGGTCAGCAGGCAGAGACTCTCCGGTTCTTGTGCCCAACATTGAAAACGGAACTTCTTCCCCCGGCTTAAGAACGCCGATAGAGCCAGGACCTGCTCCAGCCGACTTTCGAGGCAGAGCTTCAGCGTTCGCGGGTTCCAGCTTGATCCATTCAGATGCACCCGGCTTCCGAGCCTCAACAGTCATAGCCTCCCAGTAACCAGCGAAGTAGATGCTATAGTGCACTGGTTTCTTCCCTGCGTTGCGTATGACGCACCAAACAGAATGATTGTGGTCCGTAGCAGGATGAGCGGCCATCTGCAGCCCAGATGCGTCCACCGGTCCCCACGCCAGTTTCTCGGGCCTTCGGGGAATGGAGTTGACCCACATCACATGCCCCAGCGATCTTGCTTTACTCAAGATCTTCTCAGATGACCGCACCTTCATATCTCGTCCCCAGACTGCCCGTCCAGTTCGCTTGTCCACTCTTTTGATCCACGGGGGATTAAGGGGGTGAGAACTTCCGGGATACCAGTGCATGTAGTAGTAGGTTGCCTTGTCGGTCTCGCAATGGAACGTATCAGTCCAGTGCCCGACAACGTCTTCGTTTCTCGGCGGACGGCCTGAGCAGGCGGTCAGGCAGAGTGCGAAAACGATTATTAGTGTGGCAACACTCGTTAATACTGCTGAAGTGCGCTTAGACATCGTCAGGTTCCTCTTCCCTGCCGGATAGACCCTCACAGTCGCTCTCTACTACATCAAGAGCCTTCCGGATGATTGGCGCTACGGTCTCCCGATTAATGCCCCGTTTCTTACAGTACGGAGATTCTATCCAGACCGCGAGGTCCTTGGTCCCCTTGCTGGAATTGCAGGACGAACAACACCGGGCAATATTCTCACGGGTAACTATGCTGGCATCGTTGATAATGTGTTCCCAGGTGGCGGCCTGTCCCCGGGGAGATCCCTGCGGCACGCTTTCGAGCATTACGACACCGCAATAGACGCATTTCTTGTCCCTGTTGCGGACTTCCTGCTCAAGCCATTCCGGTATACCCCAGTTATTCATGCCGCAGATCCAGCCCTTTCCAAATGAACAGGCGTTCAATTTTACCCCGCTTCCAATATCCTCTCAACTGCCTGATCATAAGCCTTCTTCAGATCCTCCTTAACCAGCCCCAGGTAGCCCGCAGTGGTCTGCGGATCGGCGTGACCCATCAGCGCCTGGACGTAGCGCAGGTCAGCGCCGCCCTGCAGCAGGTGGCAGGCGAATGTGTGCCGGAGCAGGTGCGGATGCAGATGCTTATGAAATCTCTTATTCAGCCAGCGGAAGAAGGCAGACAAGTCGTTCTCATTCATCCGCTTTTCATTCTGCGTGCCGATGCGGGTTACGAAGACCGGATCGGTGTCTCTGAGCTTTCGCCTTCTGGAGGTCAGGTAATCGGTCAGGGACTGCAAAGCCAGGTCGTTAGCAGGCAGGAGGCGATCCTTGTCGCCTTTGCCGTGAGGAACAATGATAGTTCCGGCTTCAAATGAGATATCGCCGAAATTCATGGCCAGAAGCTCAGCCCTGCGAAGGCCCAGACCGTAGAGAACTTCAAGGATGGCCCGGTTACGTTTACCGGTCGGGGTATCAGCATCGGGAAGCGCCAGCAGCCTGAGCATATCATCGTGATCAAGCGGCGTGGGCGGCAGCGTATTGGGGATCTTCGGCAGTTCTATCCGGCCTGAGATATCTGACAGCATCAGGTTACGCTCATGCGCCCAGGACAGGAAGTCCTTTATCGTGTTGAGAAAGCCCCTGCGTGTAGCGGCGGCCAGCTTACGGACATTAAGCCGGTTGTGATATCCACGGACCAGATCGACATCGACGGCGGCAATATCCAGTACATCCTGAGAGTAGGCGTGATCGCGGAAGTACCCCAGACGCTTCATGTACTCTCTGATAGTGCCGTCAGACCGCTCAAGAGCCTTCTGGGCCTCAAGATAGCGGTTAACAGCGTGGCCGATCCTCATGCAATGCTCCGGGGGTGCGCTGAATGGTAAACCCGGGAGAGTTCGCGGATATCGAGTCGGGTGTACTTGGCGGTTGTGCCCAGTGAAGCATGGCCAGCAAGTTCAGCGATCTGCTTCAGACCGCAACCGTGGATCAATAGTTGGGTGCAAAACGTATGCCGCAGACCGTGAGGAGTTACGTTCTTGCGAATCCCAGCCGCCTTGGCCCTGCGGGTGACAATCGCCCTTGCGTTGTTGCAGCTTATCCGCCAGCCGCTACCTCCAATGATCAGGGCTTCCGTAGCTTTCTTCTGCAATCGATGCCAGGGGCCAGCCAGGTACTTCGCCAGAAGTGATCTGGTATAAGAATCATGAAAGGTCAATCGATCCTTATCGCCCTTTCCGGAGCGGACCACTATCTCCCGCTGGGCGGGATTCACGTCGCCGGTATCTAGGTCGCGGAGTTCCTGGACGCGCAGGCCAGAGAGAGCCAGCAACCTGATCACCAACGCGTCGCGGATCTCGGCATCTCCGGCGGGATCTACGTCCAGAAGCTGGCGCAGTTCCTCGACGGTCAGTACGTCCCGGTTCATCTTCCTGGAGACCTTAGGATAACGAAGACTTCCGGCGGGGTTGCCCAGGATCAGTCCTTCCCGCTGGAGGTATTGGTAGAATTTGCGAATAACCGCGATGTGCTTTGCCCTGGAAGCAGCTGAGAGCTTGCCGCCTCTGGCAGAATCCTGCTTGCTGAGCCAGACACTGAACCGCTCCAGATCATCAGCGGTTATCGCCAGCAGATCACCTGGACCAGTGCGACAGTTCCAGTGCGATAGCTTCTCCAGACAATCACCGTAGGTTTCTATGCTGCGCTTTGCCAGTCCTTTGCGGATAAGGTGAGATCGGTAGGAAAGGAAAAGATCCCCTCTCACTCTATCCGTGGTTGTGGTGATCAAAGAACCTAACTCCCTATTTGACATCAACATGGCTGCTGAAACCCTCCTGAAAAAGGGGTGAAAAGCTCTGGTTAGCTTAGAGCTCCCCGGGCGGAACAATCTGTGATACCTTGCTTCTGTCCCTGTGGAATGGAGCCAACTCATAATTGCGGGCCGTGCCGTTGGCAGATTTGTCCGGAACAACCAGATTCAGCTGCTCAAGTTCCTTCAGCGTCCGGTGGACCTTGGAGTAACTCCATCCGCAACGCTGCATCATGTCCTGCCTGGTGAAATACCTGCGCTCCGAGTCCTCAAGCTTGTCCACCAACTGCAGTGCCGCTGGCGAGATCTCTTCACCGAATGTTTCTACGATGCTGCCCAGCAACGGATGAACGGCTTCGTAGTCAGCCTTCGTCGCCGTTACCACCGGCATCTCTCCGGAATCATCGCGTTCACGCTGGAATTGAAACAGCGCAGCATGAGCCCCGATCAAGCCAACCACCTGGGCGAACTGTCTTCGCGCCAGAACGTTTGTTGATCCGTAGAGCGGTTTCTCGGCAAAGGGGATTGCTACGGCAACAGGCTGAAGCAGGCTGCTCATGTTCCTGATGCCCTGCAGCTTCCTGCGGCCCTGACCGCTCATACCTGCCGTCTTTCGGCCTGAGGCCATCGCAGCCATAACCCTTTGCGTCTGCTCTGCAGAGTCGTCCAGGCGCAGCTCAACAAAGCGGCTCAGATTCTCGATGCCAACAGCCTGGGTAGTCGAAACCATCACCGCCAGTGTCGCGGGGATTTCGACCGTTTGGGTTACAGGGACCTTGCCTCCTTCGCGGGTTGTGATCGCCAGACTCAGAGACTGGTTGCTCATCATGGTCCGAAGACTGTATTCGCTGTTTTCAAGACCGGTGTATTCGTCAACCATCAGCACCCGGTGCTGCAGGCTCTCCTTGGGCATGAAGTACAACGCTTGTGAAGTCAGCCGTGAGAAGTTCAGAACCTGATTGCTCGGTAATGCCTGGGTCGCGCAGCGCAGCAACTCTGTCTTGCCGGAACCGGCAGGACCACGCAAAATCGCTCCCAGTGGTTGCGGCAGAAGCCTTGAAGCGGCAATTAACGCGGCAAGCCTGACGTTTTGTTCGTCGCCAACGAAACCCAGGACGTTTGCGATACAACCGCATATCTCTCCCAGCACATCTTCGTTCTTGAGCCGATCAGTGGCGATTGAGTATTCACTCTCCGGCAGATTGACGGCCCCCTTGGCCTCTTCACCGGCAGTCTCAACGTCCAGCTCATCAAGCTTGGCCGCAACTGCTGACAGGTGGCTTTCGATTTTCCTGGGAACCAGGCCGATGGCATCAGCGCACATCCTGGCGAACTTCCTGCGTGCGGACGAAGAGGCCAGGTCCAACCGGTCAACGTAGTTCCGGCCTCCGCTGGCGCAGCGTACAACAGCCTTCAGGCCCATCGACGCAATCGCCTCAACGTGATAAGCCGCATCCCGAGCCCTGAAGGTCAACCGGTGATCAGTTCTGTTGACCAGCTCAAGTGCTTCCGGAGTCTCAACGATTTCCCCGGTCTTGCCGCCGCCCTTCTTTGACTGCAGGACCACCCCTTCAAGGCTCTCTTTCGGGAGCTCTATCGCTTCATTGGGAAAATGGATCGGGCTGACGCTGAACCCCGCATCCTCAAGGATCGAGCTCAATCCGCTCTTGTTCTGGCGGGAAACCAGATGAATCCGGCTGACGCCCAACTCCTTGAGGGTCTCAAGCTGCTCTTTGAGCTGGCGTTCAAGCGATCCGGTCTGGTCGGTCTTACTCTTAAACAGGCTGATTACGTTCTGAAAGCCGTGCTGGCGGGCGTGGAGTGCGTGGAAGGGGTTGTCGACCAGGATCAGCTCGCTATAGACCTGCGCTGCCTCGATACCGATCAGGCCGGTAGATGGCTTCTGCCAGGATACTACCCGCAGCGTCCCGTTGTACCGGCGAAGGCCGATAAGATCGACCAGATCACCAGTCAGGCTGTAGACGGGAATGACAACCGACCTGTAAAGCCGCTCCTTCTGATTGTGAACCAGCCGCAACCTGGTCAGATTCTTGAGTTGCTCTTCGCTGGCTGATTTGATCGCTTCGCCACAGCAATAACCTAATCCGAAATGATCATTCACGGCAGGATCAGCGATCCCGAGGTTCTTAAGGGCCTCGCGGCCCGCACTGCCTTCCTGCAGATCCCGCTGATATCGCCGCAGCAGGTCAAGTTCAACACGTTCACTCATTACCGCTCCCTCCCTTCCTCACGGATGAAAGGGGCGTCGATTTCGCAAACGCTGATAAGTGGCTGTGGCAGGCCCTTGTTGGTGGTTCGGATCGGCGCCCCGCATTTTCAAGGACAGCCGAAACACTCCTTTGGTCAGGCGTGGAGTCTACTGACTCCGCGCCGGCCATGCAAGGCATGGCACGGCGCTGGGGCATTTGTGTCCAGAACATCTCAGCAGCCCTCCCCGCCAAACCGGAATGGATAAAGCGGACAGGTCTCCAGTGCGCAGTCACGCACATCTGCAATACTGCCGCCGTAGCAGTCCAGACAACGCCTCCGGATCTGCCGGAGCGGATCCAGGCCACTGGCTTCCTTACCGAACCGAAATGGCCAGGCTGCACAGTATTTCGCGGGACATTCCCGAACCTCAACGCGACTACCAAGGCAGCACTCTATGCAGTGGGCACGGAGGGCCCTGAGCGGGGTTAGCTTTTTCATCTGTTCACCTTTCCTTCGTGCTGGAATTGATCTGATCTGCTTAGGCCGCCAAAGGTTTCCATAGATCCCCAGGCACAAAGCGGTGGCAATCTATGGGTTTGGTGGCAACCTATGGCGATTTCACTCCTCCTCTTCCTGTTCGTCATCGATGCCCTCCGCAGGCAATGCCCACTCCCACGTACCACCGGAACCGAAACCACCACGCTGAGACCTGATACCCAGTTCCTTCTTGGCTCGCTCAAGGGTTCGCCGTCCGATACCCCGAAGCTCCGCTTCTTCGAAGACTTCCTTGGCGCTGACTGCACCGCCAGCAAGGATTTCCTGCAGGAATTCAATGGCCTCTGCTTTCTGCGGAGCAGGATCACGTTCAGGACTCAAAGCCTGATCAGCTGAAACGTCAACGGAACCGGGAAGCCAGATGACTCCTGACTCCCGATTGATTTCGAACCTCAAACCAGAACGCTCAGCCGAAAGATTGCCTTTGACCGGCAGGAACAGTCGGCGGTCTTTGTCGTCGGGATCTTCAGCGACCAGATGGACTGCTCTTGCGGTCGCGGTGTAAGCCATCGATCCAAGCGCAGCGTGAACCGCCTTGCCGGGACTTTTGCGAAGATGAGAGACACCTACCACCGCCAATTTATAGCGGGCCACAAGATCAGCCAGCGGTGCCAGTAGTCCCCGTAGTTCGCTGTTCCGATGATCATCGACAGCACCGAGGTAAGAACTTATCGGGTCAATGACCAGCAAGCGGACATTGGGAAGTCTCTTGAGCGCAGCTTCAAGCCGCTCGATATCCCGGCCCAGGTTAAAGTGTCCGCTCTTGCCGTCATCAAGAATTGCCGACTTGATCAGGTGGACTCTATCCACCTCAGCACCAGCAGCATCAAGACGGGGACGAATAGTATCGCCCGGATCATCTTCCGCAGAGAGGAGTAACGCATCCCCCTTAATCGCAAACTCTCCCGGACGGTCAGGCCATTCACCACCGGAAGTTACCTGCGCAATCAGCCAAATCGTGATGGTACTCTTTCCCAGACCAGGATCGCCAATAATCAGGACGATCTTGCCCAGCGGTATTCGTTCCGGCCAAAGCCACTGAAGTATCTCTGGAGCGATAGCAGAGAAAGGAATTACCTCCAATCCTGAAGAACGAGTAATCTTCTTCCCTCCGTTAACACGCTCCTCGGCCTCGTCAACCAGAGCAAATAGCCACTGCCGAAGCTCAGCGGGTTCCTGCCAATCGGATTCTTCAAGCCAGCCTGAAAGGTCTTTAACGTTTTCACCGGGGAGCTCAATGCCTTTTACTGAGGCAGCAATACCAATCAGTGCTTCTGCGACCAGCTTTGCGTGTCGTCGGCCAGGTTCGTCCTTATCGGCGATAACCACAACCCTGCGGCCCTTCAACGGCGTGAGGTCAACGTTCAGCTTCCCTGCACCGCCAGGGTTGGTAGTAGCTATGACTCCGAGTTGATTATTGGCATTGTCCGCGTCTTTTTCGCCTTCCACATAGACGACAAGTTCAGCAGGATCCGCTTCTAAAATGTCCTTGAGCCGATAAGGAGGAAATGGTCTCACCACACCTTCAAGGTTGTTGATCCAGCCGCCTTTTCCATTCGGACGACGCTGGCGAAACTCCTTGCCGGGATAACGGAGAACTTGAAAGAGAAGTGTGCCATTTTCGTCACAGTAATCATAGACCGCCAACGGGGCGGCCTTAGGGGTTGGCGTCCTTGGTTCTGCGGACTTAACCCGCACGATGGAGTCATTGACCTTGTGAACGTAGCCGGGTCCTGTTGCTGTTTCGATTTGTTGTATAGATCCATTTACTTCTCGTGTGCAGACAACGGCATTGCCATCGTCCATCGTGTACCCGGTGCATCTTTTGCCCTGCCCTCTGGGCATACCTGGAAACCCGCTGCAAATCGGGCATGGTGATAACCGCGTGAAACGCTTAACTGCCAAGAGAATACCTCCCGCTGCAACCCAAGGTGCAGCACCACTGCGCAGCAGCAGACCAGTTCGGCCTGCCGATGCTAAGCTAAGATGTGGTAGAGGTACGCCTTACGGCGTTTAGGATTCCGTGTGCTTTCTAAATGACGCTACTCAATGACTGAAGGAGAGTGTTATAGGAAGCGATATTCATTTTCATGCTCGGCACACAATTCCGCTCTCCATCTCCATCACTTTCGGCACGGCTTACTAACTTTGCTACAGCCGTCATATAGTTACGCGGGCGCGTTTAAGTTTTCAGTCATAGCCAACTTAAGATCTAATGTACTACCCGAGTATTGCTCTCATTTGGTTGGCGCAGAATAATAGCTCAACCCTCGAACTTGTCAAGGCAGATTCTTGAGTTCTCTTTTGTGCTCAACGTTTGTCGCGCTCCTTTTCTGGCATAAGTAAGGTGAAGGCCATCGGAAATTCTCTTCTTACACAGGAGGTGCCCATGCTCATATTCTTCTCGGCTTACTACTGGCTCAAATATCGTCTGATCCAAACCGGCTTCATCGCGCTCTTTCTGCTCGATGGCTACCCCCTCGACCACGCCAAACTCGCGGCTTACCACGAAACTCACGCGGTCTGGGCTCAAGATTTGCGCCACGCTCAGAAAGGAGACTCCGATGCCAACAGCACTTGAACTGAAAGCGGCACGCAATGATGCGCTGCGGAAATCCATTCCGTTTGCTGCCCCGCCGAACAAATTGGTTCTGACCAGAGGGGTCGCCTCCCTGCCTAAGCAGGTAGTTGCCGAAATACTCCAGAAGGTCCGCGATTTTGACAGCTTCGACCAGGACTGCGATCCATACCTGGAGCGGGATTTCGGCAGCTTCGATCACCAGGGCCTGACCATATTCTGGAAGATCGACAACTATAACGGCCACGACGGCCTGGAGCTGGTTATGACGATCTTGCTGGCTGAGGAATATTAACCGTGAGTAAGGAATGGACCATCACTCCTCATGACTACCTCGATGCCGACCAGGTTAAGCGACTGCGCTCAGTTGCCCGTGAACGCGCTGAACACGCCAAGAGAACTGGCGCCTGGATGGCAATACGGGACCACACCTTAATCGAAGTTGCCCTTGGCTCAGGAATGAGAGCCTCGGAGTTGTCTAACCTGAAGGTTGAGGACGTGATCCTTGAGCGCAACAGCCCCTCGATAATCGTCAAGCGTGGCAAAGGCGGCAAGACTAGAGTCATAAAAATCAGCGAAGCTCTCCGGCGTCACCTTGAGGAGTATATTCAACTACGCTCCCGCATGCCTCTGGCATCACTGCCCTTCCTGTTCCTCGGCCAGCGTGGTCAATGGACTCGCAACGGTATCGGTCGGGCCGCAAAACAGCTCATGGCCCTGGCAGGACTGCCATCGCGGTTCAGCGTGCATTCGTTGCGGCATTCTTACGCGACTCATCTGCTCAAGGCCTGCCGGAACCTGCGCCTGGTTCAGATGATGCTCGGCCACTCCTCACCGACGATCACGACCGTCTACGCCCAGGTCATGGACAGCGAAGCGTCAGAAGCAGCCAACAATCTCTTTCAGGAACCGCCTGAACCCGAACCAGAACAGACCTTCTGAACTGAGTTAGCCCCATATCCGGCTAATTCCGGCTCGGGATTGCACCGGGCTATTCGGACTTGAACTGAGTTACACCCTCACAGGTTTTGACCCGAGTGCCCTTACCGGCGCAACGCGCCGGCCCCTGCGGGGCCGGTCGCGCCTTCCGCAATGAAAGGAGGTGATGTGATCCCCCATCAATATCCAGGACCTATCCTCGGCAGTCTGCTTAAGCTTCTGTTGCACGGCCTGAAGAGCGCCCTGAAACGTGCCAGGTTGCGCTGGAGCTTCAGCAAAAACGGCCAGGGACAGGTCGAAAGCGGCGTCGAGGTGGACCTCGGCGGCGAGCCCCAACAGCATTGCAACCCTTACGACTACTGAAAGGAAATCACAATGACAGAGCAATTGAAAACTCTTGGCCGCACCGCCGGTGTCGGCCTTCTTTCCGGCTTCGCATTTGCCTGCGGGCAGCTGCTGGTCGGTGAGCTTGCCCATCTGATCAAGACCTACCAGAACGCGGACCACGGAGAAGTTGCACCACACCTGAACTAACCCCTCACCCCGGGGGCGGGACTGGTCACCGGGATCGGCCTTGTGCTGGTCCTGACTTCACGGAACCCGTCCCCGGGCCCCTTTTCATGGAGGTTCTAATGCTGATCATTACGCTTGAGCGCCTCCAGAGGGCGCTGAATCACGTCACAGCTGAACTTGAGGATTACGGCTTCTGGACAGAAAAGGTCAGCGATATCGGCGTAGAGCTCGGGTGGATCGCCTACTGCCATGGCTTCTTCAGCAACAAGATCGTCGTTCCGGCTATTTCCGCCTCGAGACTCCTGGAACGCTACTGGCCCGGGTACTGCCGAAGCTCGTTGCGGGGCGTTCTCCGGCACGAATTCGCCCACGGCGTGGACCACTACCACAGCGATCTACTCCGCAGAATGAGATTTAGGTCGGTCTTCTGCGGCGGCGAGTACGACGAAACGAAGTACGTTAGCGAATACGCCTCAACCTCCGTGGGAGAAGACTTCGCCGAGAGCGCTGCCACGTTCCTGAAATTCAGCGGGGACCCTCCCCGCCGGTACACCAGGCACCGCGTGATCGCTAGGAAGCTCAACTTCGTCCGCAGGATCGGCCAACGCCTGGATAACCGGTAGCCATATGCCGACTTCGCGATATTGCGCTGAATTGCGCAGTCCGCTCCGGCCATTGCGTGAAATTGTGTTACCGGCAGGACTGATGTCCCGAAAAGTACGCGGAAAGTCGCGCCTGGCGATCCCAGGTCGCGATATGACGCGCCAGGACTCTACCCCAGCAGTCACTGTTGACAGCCGGTAGCGTGACAGTAGTCCCGCAGTGAAACATGCCCCTTTGGCAGTTTCATACCTTTGGCCCGTTTGGGCGCGCCCGCCACCTTCTTACATTCAACTTCAGAGGAGAAAGCCATGCAGCTAACGCTGTTCGATGATCAATTGCCGCCGTCACCGCCGGTCCAGCCGCAGTACAGCCTGCAATTAACGGCCCACATTCCGCGTGTAAGAGAAGCAACCGGCGAACCTATCAGGGACGCCAAGGGTTTTGTTGAAGTCGCTCAGGGCCTGCAGGAGCTCGCTGTAGAGTGCTTCCTGGCCGCCAGCCTGAGCCAGAAAAATGCCTTGATCGATTTGCACCTGATCTCAATGGGCAGCCTGACTGGCGCCCTGGTTCATCCCAGAGAAGTTTTCAGGCCGATCCTTCTCGATGCCGGTGCAGCAGTAACATTTTTGCACAATCATCCGAGCGGCGATCCTGCGCCAAGCCGAGACGACCGCGAAATCACAGCCCGCCTGGTCGAAGCCGCCAGGATCATCGGAATCCGCGTGCTGGATCACGTTGTTATCGGCCACAACCGGTACTTTTCATTCGCAGAAGAAGGCCTGCTGTGACGGCTACTGAGTTACGTTTATCCTTGCCGCAAGGACTGACCAGTTTTATAATCTCAGTTATGGCTGCTACAGGTAAGATTCTCGGCTTTGCCTGCAATTCGAAGAATCAGCAAATAAGAACCGCGATTCGTGCCGTACTGGGCAGAGTCAAGGCCCGCACTCCGCGTGCCTGGAAGCGGATACTTGAAAAGATTCAGCGTTTTGAAGTCCGCAAGATGGCTGATGGCGATCTCGGAGAATGGATTTCGGAATACGATGGTCCATCAATGAGTGAGGTCGCCAAGATCTGCTTCGCCGCCAAAACCGCCGCCGAGATAAGAGCCGCACTCCTCATGGAGGCCAAGTTCGAAGACAGAACACAGTGGCCTGGAATTGTCAGGTTATGCCCCACCATCGCCAGGACAGCCGATTATGCTGTTGCCACTGTGGCCCACGAGATCGGCCACGCCGCAGCAACCGCAAAGGATATGCAGCACCGTAACGCTCCAGATCAGGAGTGGGCTTCTGAGGCTGCAGCCGACAGATATGCTTACCTTTGGGGCTTTGGCCGCGAAATACGCTCCAGGATCGAAACTCGTAGCTTGGGCCACCACGGTCCGGCACGAGGCCAATGCATTGAGTGGGAAGGTAAGTACTACCGTCTGAACCGGAGATTCAGCTACGAGGAAATCACTGAGGCTGAATTCAGGAAATAGAAGCAGACCCCCCACCGCCGCAAAAGAAAACCCGCCCAGGGATTAGGCTGAGCGGGGTGATCTGTAGCTGTAAAAAAGTGGACGATTCAGATCAGCCTATTCTCCCTCATTTTGCTGTGTCACAGGGTCCTGGGCCGGTATATCTGTCACTGCCTGCTGGGACGGTATACGTTGACTTTCGCGTAATTCACGCAATAGCATTACACACACACTACCTATGTCCATAGGCTGTCCGCAGGGTCCAGTATAGATAATCTGACGATCATCCGCATGCTCCAGCAGGTACTCTCGAGCGGCTTCTCGTCTGGATTTGAGTTCCTCTATGATCAGTTCATTTCCACGAATTGCAAAGGTTGAATCCGCTCCTCCATAGGATGTTTCCCTAAGCATCCCAATAAGGTCCTGAGGTCCAACCAGAGATAGACCCGCTTTGAATCCATCAAGCCTTTCCTGCAAAGTGCTGCGGTCAGTATGAGCAGGAACTCCCCATGATTTCAGATCCTTTCCTGCTGAAGGGATCAGCCACCACGCCAAGATAGACGCCACTGCCAAAAGCTTCAGGTCTCTGAAGAGAGATCTAAATAGCTGATAAATCAGGATTTACAGGCGAAAGTTTCTTGCATTGGTGGTCAGCGT
>Ga0272441_10008708_pt1 | contig 15983 bp, 13 predicted proteins | sample SSMProp6N_FD_193582 | JGI IMG/M metagenome (GOLD analysis project Ga0272441, IMG submission 193582) | Marine sediment archaeal communities from Little Sippewissett salt marsh, Falmouth, MA, United States - SSM-Prop-6N | ecosystem: Environmental > Aquatic > Marine > Wetlands > Sediment ... | reverse complement strand
AAGATCCCGCCCCGATGATAGTCATCGGTTTCGCGGTAATTCCGCAGCTGCCTGTCCGCCACCAACTCAACCGTCACGGCGGACAGAGCGCCGATTAAACCTAAAAGATCCCAAATCCCCAGGGCCGGCAACGAAATGGGATTGGAAAGAACGACCAGGGCCGCGGGAGCAAAGGCGAAATACACGAGAAACGTGGGGAACAGATGCATGCCCAGAAGGGAGTTGAGCCAGTACGGCAGCGGTGCTTCCCGCATCGCTTCATAACGCCAATCCTCATGAACGAGCCCGGTTCGCCAGCCCGGCCAGGCGTAGAAAATGTGGTAGCGGCTGGCCCAGACAAACAGGACGGCGATGATGATAATCTGCCGCGGATGCCACACTCCAATAACACCGCCCCCACCACCGGCCTTCAGCGCCAGGGCCAGCAGCGGTGGTGCAATGACCCAGTATGGATCGTAGATAGAGGAGTTGTCATTGGCGATCGAAAAGATCCAGACCACGAAAGTGCAGGTGCCGGTGACCGCCAGGCCAATCCAATAGGGATTTGTTAGAATCTGCCGGCTCTGCAGAAACCACCAGGCCATGACACCGATGGATAGAGCAGCACCATAGGCCAGGTAGCACTGCAGTGCAGGGACGGGCCTGTGCGGCGCCGGCTTGATCCTCTTAATTTCGGGCGAAGTACTCGTCATGTGAATTCCTCCCGTGTTCCCGGACAGTCTTTGCGTTTTTTCAGGTTTCGCTACAACCTCATTATCCATATATAAACTACCTTGTCTGTCTATGTAAATACCGTGGTTTCCCTATTCAATCCTTGTCCTTACAACCGGATAGGCAAGAACTTACCTCGTAATGGCGCAGAACAAGGGAACATGGGGTGCCGGGCCGTTATGATCAAGACGATAGAGATCGACACCGGTCAGTCGACTCACAGATACGGCCTACCGGTAGGCGGATTCCCGCAGCCGTGGGAAACAGCCGGTCTGGCTAGTTGGTGTGTCCTCATGGTAGTATGAACAGCGGAATGAAAAGGGATTCCAACGATAAAAGAGCATTAGTCGAGAGACTAAAGGAACTCAACTGTCTATACGACATCTCTAAACTGTTCAGTCAACGTTCCCTCAGTTTAGAGAGACTATTGAAGGAAGTTGTTAAAATTATTCCCACGGCTTTTCAATTTCCAGAAAGAACCTTCGCCAGAATATCCCACGGCGGTCAGGAATATCGCTCGGAGCTTTGTACACCGGGCGGTTCATCCTTGAAGGTGGCGATCGAGTTGAAAAACCGAAAATGTGGGTCCATAGAAGTCGCTTACCATGACGGTTCACATGGCTGCAAAACAGAATTTTTGGAAGATGAGAGGAAACTCCTGAAGGCGATCGCAGGATTGTTGGCAAGCATCATTGAGAAGAAAGAGGCGGAGATATCGTTAAAAAAGACTACCGAAGATTTGCGCAATCAGACACTAGCACTGGCGAACAAGAACATCGCCTTGAAGGAAATCGTCTCCCAGATTGAGCTGGAAAAGAAAGCTATTCAAGATCAAATGAGGCTGAATATTGAGCTCGCGGTTCAACCTCTTCTCAACAAGATGCAGAGACCAGATATCCCGCCGGAGGCCAGAAATCGCTTCTTGACAGTGGCGCAGCAAAACTTACTAGACATCACATCATCTTTCACCCGGAAAGTCACAGAAGATCGGGTGAGGCTCAGTCCCCGTGAGTTGGAGGTCTGCAACCTCATCAAAAACGGCCTTCCAAACAAAGAAATCGCAGAACTTCTGCGTATCTCTGTGCTGACGGTGGAGAGACATCGACATAACGTTCGCAAGAAACTGAACATCGCCAACGAGAAAGTCAACCTCGCCACCTTCCTGCGCAATCTCTAATCACAACCCGGTATATCAACCCTGTAGAATTACGTACAAGTTTTATACAAGATGATATCTGATTGTCCTACCCGCGATACCTTAGTATCGTATTACATTGAGGGATTAAAGATGCGCTACTTCAATGCTTATGATATCGATCGCATTCGTGGATTTCTCGAGCTTGCCACAGTCGGCGGGTCGGAACGATACAGATACCTGGTCGGGTTAAAACAAGAGCTCGAATATTCAGCGATCCTCTCACCCGAGGAGATGCCCGCTGATGTGGTTACCATGAACTCCCAGGTTCGCATTGGCGACATTTCTAATGGGGGCGATGTGACCGTCACGTTGGTATTTCCTCAAGAAGCTGACTATGATCAAAAAAAAGTCTCACTCCTGGCACCGCTCGGAGCAGCACTTCTCGGTTGTCACGCCGGCGAAGAGATCTGTTATCAAGCACCGGGGGGCAGCACAGAAATCGTTATCAAAGAGATCATCTACCAGCCGGAGGCTGCCAAACAGTACTCTCTTTAGCTGCTGAAATGACAAGCACGCCGAAAGATTTCCGTCACAACCGGCACCGGCGGTATAGAGAAGCCTATCAACCCCAACTTTGGCGACTGTCCTACGTGTTTCCGGCAAAGAGCTTCTTGCTGGAGAAATCCGGATCGGTGGTGAGATTCACGCCCAGCTTTCTCAAGCCCGCTTCATCTCCCGGGGTCGGGATGTGGGTCATGTGCACTTCGCAGCCCTGAAGTTCTTTCAGCATCTCCACTGCGGCCTGGGCCGCGGGGTTCACAGTGGTGCTGATGCTGAGAGCAATCAAGGTTTCCTCCAGATCGAGACTGACTACTCTGCCTCCTAGGACATCCTTTTTGAAATGCCCCAGGGAATCGAGGATATTCGGAGGCAATAGATGAATGGGATCGGGAATCTTGGCCAGATGCTTGATCGCATTGAGAACCAGGCTGGAAGCGGCGTGCATCAGGGGAGAGTTCTTGCCGGTGATCTTCGATCCGTCCTTCAGCTGGATCGCGGCTCCGCAGAAAATCCCTTCGCTGCCCTTGCCCTTCTCCCGACCCTCCTCCGCGGCTTGCCTGGCCAGGGGCACAACGGTCCTGTCCTCCGGTTTGACGCCCAGGTCTTCGAGTAAAAGCATGACCCGCTGGACCGTTTCCCTTTCGACAAGACCCATAGCATGTTCGCAGGAGTAACGGAAGTATCTGCGGATGATCTCCTGAATCGCCGCCTCCCGCACCACCTGATCGTCGGTGATGCCGAAGCCCACCCGATTCACACCCATGTCCGTGGGTGATTTGTAGAAGGAGGGTTTTCCGGTGATCTTCTCTACTATTCTGGATAGAATCGGAAAAACATCGATGTCCCGATTGTAGTTCACCGTTCTCTCGTTGTATGCCTCCAAATGGAAGCTGTCGATCAGGTTGTAGTCCCCGATGTCCGCCGTTGCCGCCTCGTAGGCTACATTGACGGGGTGTTTCAGGGAAAGATTCCAGATGGGAAAGGTCTCGAACTTCGCGTATTGGGAGATCCGGCCGCGGCGGTAGTCGTGATACAGCTGAGAAAGGCAGGTGGCCAGCTTGCCGCTGTTGGGGCCGGGACCGGTGACCACCACGATCGGATTGTCGGTTTCGACGTACTCGTTTGCTCCGTACCCCTCCTCGCTCACCACCACGTCGACTTCCGTGGGGTAGCCCTTGGTGAATCTGTGGGTATAGACTCGGACGTCCCGTCGCTCGAGCCGGTTCTTGAAGACTTTTACCGCTGTTTGTTCCTCGTAGCGCGTAATAATGACGGCTCTCACCCGGATGCCCCATTCCGCCAGATCGTCCATCAGCTTCAGGGCATCGGAATCGTAGGTGATGCCAAAATCGGCTCTGATCTTCTTGCGTTCGATGTCACCGGCGTAGATGCACAGCAGAACATCCGCTCTGTCTTTCAGCTTCTGCAGCAGTCTCATCTTGACGTTCGGATCGAAGCCGGGCAGAACCCGGGAGGCATGATAGTCGTAGACGAGCTTTCCGCCGAACTCCAGATAGAGCTTGTGCTTGATTCCCTCCACGCGCTGGAGAATCGCCCTGGTCTGCTCCTCCAAATATTTCTCGTTGTCGAAACCGATCCTGTCATTCACGTTGTAGACCTCACGCTGATTGATCGCTCAAGGCACAATCTTACCTTTTTTCGAAAACATAGAACACCGGAAATTCGACTTCTCGCTTTAAGGGGATTACAGGGATTCTACAGACTTTGAAAAAAAGCGCAGCTTGTTACTACGAGGCAACAGCCTCCGCGGCGTCGACCACGGTCTGCTGCTTCAGCGCCGCTTCGTTCTGCTTGCGCAGCTGGTACTGGTCGATGACAACGGCCAGGATGATGACCATACCCTTGATAGCCCTCTGCCAGAACGAGGAGACGCCCACCATGACCAGTCCGTCGTTGAGCACGCCCAGGATGAGCGCCCCTACGATGGAGCCGGCTACCGATCCGCGGCCGCCGCTGAGGGATGTTCCGCCCAAAACCACCGCCGCGATAGCGGTGAGCTCGTAGGTCTCACCCGTGGCCGGATGGCTGGCCACCAGCTGGGAGGTCAGCACCAGCCCGGTGAGGGCCGCGGTGAATCCGGAGAACATGTAGGTTGCCATCTTCACCCGGTTGACTCGAATACCGGAAATCTTGGCCGCATCTTCATTGCCGCCCACCGCGTACACGTGCCTGCCGAAGGGCGTCTTGGTGGACACGTAGGCGGCCAGCAGGGCTATGACGATGGCGATCCAGATCACCAGGGGAATGCTCAGGATCGTCCCGGCCCCCAGGAGCGGGAAACCGGTGTTGCCCAGGGCGGGATCTCCGACCAGATTCGGAAAGGTCTTTCCGCCGGATCGCAGCAGGGCAAATCCGCGGGCCATGTAGAGCAGACCGAGGGTGGCGATAAACGGAGCAACCCCCAGTTTCGTGACAAGCAGGCCGTTGATGGATCCCAGAATCACTCCGACCACCAGAATAATGAGAATGATCATCGGCGTATGGAAGTAAATGACAATCCCGAACATCGGCAGGCGCAGCCCCTCGATGATCAGCCCGCCGGCCAGCATGCCGCACAGACCGGCAACCGAACCTACAGACAGATCGATTCCCCCGCCCACGATGACGTAGGTCATGCCCAGAGCCAGAATGGCCCAGATGGCCGAGTGCTTTGCCATGGCGATCAGGTTGCCGACTGTCAGGAAATTCGGAGCGATTATGGAAAACACGATGAAAACGACCAGCAACGCGATCAACGTGCGCAGCTTGAGGAGAATCATTCCCACCGACAGGCCTCTGCCAGACTTTTTTTCCGTTTTATCCGCCATAGATTTTTCTTCTCCCTCCACTACGATTGTACGGTCATGCCGTGCTCGACCTCCGAGGCCTTGCGGATTTTTTCCTCATTCGCCTGGGAGCGGTCGAATTCCGCGGTTAATTTTCCCTTCGAGAGCACGAGGATCCGGTCTGACATCGAACATACCTCCTCCAGCTCCGAGGATACCAGCACGATGCCGAAGCCGTCCTGGGCCATGGCATGCACTATCTGAAAAACGTCGGATTTGGCGCCCACATCGATTCCGCGGGTCGGCTCGTCCATCAAAAGAACCTTGGGCGTGGTGAGAAACGCTTTGCCGATGACCACCTTCTGCTGGTTGCCGCCGCTCAAAGCACTGATGGAAATACCCGGGGAAGCGACGCGGATGCTCATCTTCTCGATAATATCCTTCACTCGCTTCATCTCGAGGTTCTTGAGGATATGGAACCACTTGGTCAGACTGGAGATGCTGGACATGGTAAGGTTCTTGTCCACTGAGAGATTGAGGAACAGTCCCTCCCGTTGTCGCTCCTCGGGAATCAGGACCACTCCGGCCTCGATGCGTCTCTTCGTGTCCAGATGGTCCAACCGCCTGTCCTCCAGCCAGATCTCACCTTCGGCTTTCTCCATCCCGCCGAGCAGGCTCTCCAGCAGCTCGGTCCGGCCGGCCCCCATGAGTCCGTAAATACCCAATACCTCCCCTTCCCTCACGCTGAAAGACACGTGGTCCAGGGTGTAGCCCCCACCGAATCTGGGCAGGGTCATATCCTTGACCCGCATCAGCTCCTTTCCGGTCTTGTGCGCCTGGCCGGAGAAGAACTTCGTCGGGTCGCGGCCGACCATCTTCTGGATGATGTCCGCCATTTCAATCTCCGCAACCTGCCGGGAGTCGACCAGCCGAGCATCCCGAAGAATGGTGATGTAGTCTCCGATCTCCTTGATCTCCTCCAGGCGGTGGGAGATGTAGACGATGGCCACACCATGGCGCTTAAGGTCTTCGATGACCCTGAACAGCACACGGACCTCCGCAGCGCTCAGGGAGGAGGTCGGTTCGTCCATGATGAGAATTCTGGGCTCGTCGATCATCGTCTTGGCGATCTCCACGATCTGCTGCTGCCCCAGCCGCAGGTCCCGGACCAGAGTGCTCGGATCGATGTCCTGCCCCAGTTTCTTGAGAACTTTTTTCGCCTCTTGTTGCTGAGTGGCGTGATCGATGTGAACGGAACCGAACTTCGTGAGTTCCTTGTTCATGAAGACGTTTTCCGAAACGTCCAGATCGCTGAACAGGTTCAGCTCCTGGTGGACGATGCCGATTCCCCGCTTTGCGGCGTCCCGGGTCGAGCTGAAAAATATTTCCTCCGGCGTTCCATCTTCGCCGTAGAGCAGGATGCTTCCCGAGGTGGGTCTTTCGATGCCCGCGATGATCTTCATGAGAGTGGATTTGCCCGCTCCATTCTCGCCGACCAGGGCGTTGATCTTTCCGCTGTAGATCTTGAAATCCACATCCTGGAGCGCAGTGGTACCGGGGAAGACTTTGGTAATTGCCTTAGCCTCCAACACCAGGCGTGGGCCCTTTTCCTCCATAGCTGTAACCTCTCCTGTCCTTGGTCGACTACTCCCCGCCGGCCAGAAGGTCAATCTTCACTGGCGTGACCACGATCTCCTCCACCCCCTGCGTCTCTTCGAGCCTGAAAGCTCCGAGGAAGGAGATTCGCTTCCCGACGATGCCGGGAAGATCCAAAGGCTCCACCGAATCCCTTCGCATGCGGGCGTTCAGCTCATTCGCCAGGGCGGCGAACTGCAGCTGGTTTCCCACATCTGTGAAGCGAATGAACTCCATCGAGTCTCTGATCGCCGTGCCGCGGACAACCGGTCCCACCTGAAGCGTGGCGTCCACCTCACCGTCCGCCGGCTCCATATCCACACGAATCACTCCGTTTCGGGAGCTGTCGTCGTACTCCACGACCCGGCAGGTGCCGCGCACCTTGAAAACGAAGAAAGGCTCCCCTGTCTCACGGGCAAGACCGTACTTTTTGATCGCCTCTTCGCGATCGGCGCGGAGGCTGGAAAGAACCTCACCGTAGTCCACGGCCTCCTCTTCGTATACCGGCAAAATCTGTTCATCCCAAACCGCCGCCACATATTCGTTGGCCTGGAAGCCGGTCCCCGTCTTTAACCACGTGGCGTACTGATCTTCCCCGGAACCGTCATCCTCTTCGATCTTCACCACCGTGCACGCTCCGATCAGGGCCAGACATACAAGAGCAGTGACAAACGTGAACAGCAGCTTCGTGGATCTGGGCATCACAGTTTTGCCTCCCAACTATTGGTATTTCATGTTTGGATAGAAAGAAGGGAGCTCAACCTCGAAAGGCGGAACTCCCCTACATTTCTTCAGGCTGTCAATTAGCAAGTCTACCAACTCGCAGATCTTTTGACTACAGCTTCTTGTAACCCCGCCACTCGTCGGCTTCGTCAGGAGTAATCAGGAAGCAGCCGTTGAGGATCTTCTCCTGATCCATGCCGGTGGAACCGGTGTTGATGTACTTGTCGGCAAGCTCTACAGCCATCTCTGCGTTCAGGGCGTTGGGCTGCATAACGGTTCCATCGATCTTGCCCTGGAGCATGGAGTCCAGCACGTTGTCGTTTCCGTCGAAGCCCATCACGATGATGTCCTCGCGGCCGGCAGCCTCGATAGCCGCCTGGGAACCCAGAGCCATGGTGTCGTTACCGCAGATGATGCCATTGATGTCGGGATTGGCCTGGAGAAGAGACTCGATGACGGAGTAGGCCTCGGTCTGGCTCCAGTTGGCCGTTTGCCGGGCCACCATCTTCATGTCCGGATACTGGTCGATGATCGAGTGGAAACCCTGGGAACGGACACCGGCGTTGGTGTCGGACTCTTTGCCCACCAGCTCGACGTAGTTGCCCTTCTCTCCCATCAGCTCGACGAAGTACTCCGCACCCAGCTGGGCACCCTGGAAGTTGTCCGAGATGAGCTGGGCCTTGGCGATGCCGGTGACGTTGATCTCCCGGTCCATGCAGAACACGGGGATCCCCGCGTCTGTGGCCCGGCGCAGGTTGTTGGGCGATGCGTCGGCGTTGGCGATGTCGATGATGATGGCAGCGGCGTTCTTGGAGATGGCGGTGTCGATCAAATCGCCCTCCATCTTGGGGTCGTCCCCATGGACGGCAAGCCAGGTCTCATACCCCAGTGACTCCGCCTTGGCCTTGGCCGCGTCGGACTCAGCAATGAAAAAGGTATTGTCCTTTTCCGGGGTGATGATGGCCATCAGGTTGGACTTCTCTTCCTGGGCGCCGGCAAACAGGAGACCAGCCGGGATCAGGAGAACAAGCGCTAGCACGATGAGTTTTTTCGTCATAACTCCTCCTTAAAAATTTTTGCGATTTCAGTGCTTCAGAACAGGTCCATGCACTGAAATCGGTTTCATTAGTAATAGCAGTTTAACCGATTTCAGAATGTTGTCAAGCATTATTCCGGCTGATTCGCCAGGAATATTGAGAATTTACCCACGAAAATCCGACGGTGTGCGGTGAATGTCGAAAAATTTTGATGAAAACGTTCGCAGACAACAGCAGACGACACGTTGTTCTCAACCAACCGCTTGCTCCCCAAGGATCGGATCAGCTGAGGCTCTGTTCCATATCATCGAGAGAGGCATACCCCGATTGCCGGGCCAAGAACCGATAGACCTCCAGGGACATGTTTCCGCCGGCCCTGTGGCACGACTCCACCTCGGCAGCAAGCAGTTCCAGGGTCTTGTCGGAATAGGTTTCCAGCTCCGCCCCGAGATAGTTGGAAAAATCATCCAGATCCCGGGCACCGCGCATGGTATTGGGATATCCCGCGATAACTTCCCTCTGCCACTGCAGAAAGCGCTCGCGGATCCGATGAATGAGCGGATTTTCCGAGAGGGGGGGTATGAGATCGTCCATGCGGGCATACTTGAGGGTCATGAGGTTCTTACCCGCTGTCTTTGCCCGCTTCAGATCCTCCAGGTAGCTGGCGCAGGTCGCCCGCGACCATCCGGCAAACTGGCCGCGCCGGTGCAGCTGCATGTCCTCCATGTGGGCGCGGCAGGAAGGTTCCGCACCGGTGGGTACGCGGAGGAACATCTGCACCTCGATCTCCAGGATCTGCTCTAGAATTCTATCTTTGCTCTGCTTCATCCGCCGCTCTCCTAATCAACCGTGTCCAGCTGCTCTCGAAGTGTCGGGTCCTCTATGTGCCGCTGGATCTGCACACCGTAGTCCAGCAGGAAGGGCCCACTCCGTTCGGCCAGCTCCTGATTCACCAGCTCATCGATCAGAACGCCCAGGCACCTTTCAATCGCCTCCCGCAGGCCCCGCCTGCTGTCTCTGCCTGCCACCGTGAGCAGGAACCCGTGCACGGCGGAGCCCAGAGGGCCCAGGTTGCGAAGTGCGTGAAATATCCACTTGGCAAAGGGCCGATAGGTCCTCTGCAGGAGAAAAACCAGGGCGGCGACCTCTCTGGTGAAACAGGCCCGGTGATACTGGAAGGTAATTCGGTCCCCCCGCTTCAGCGCCCGCCATAGGTTATACTGTCCGTGCTCCCCTGCGGCTCTGCAGCGGGAGGCAATCTTCTTCAGCCAGAGGTCGCGCGGGAAATAGGCCAGCAGGGCGCTGCGCATTTCCGTAAAGCTGCCCAGCGGATCGGCAAAGACCTCGCCATTGGTGCAGAGGGACAGCGCCTCTTCGGGCAGCAGCAGCCAGTCCCGGATCGTCTCCGGCGGGCTATCGGTGCCCAGGTAGGTTCGATAGAAACGCGGCGTGGATAAGATCCCATCCCGGCGAACCCGGGTATCCACTCGATGAACCGGACCGAAACCCAGAAAAACTTCGTCCAGCTGCTCGTAGATGTGCTGGAGCCTCTGCCCCTGCTCACGATACAGCTGCTCGGGAATCCAGATACAGACCCGCGGGCCCCAGTCGTGATCCCGGGAAATCTCATCATCGAAGCGGTAACACTCGGAGCCCGGGCCCGCCAATCCAAAGGCCATGGAGCCAAGGACATGGGGCGCCTTGCGCTTGAACGCGGGCAAGGCGACATCCCTGAAGAACCGGCGCGACAGTTCCAGGCCCCTCACCTCTACCCCGCTCCCACCCGCACTTCGAGTCCCAGCGTTCTGCCGATTTCCGCAAAGGGAGCACAGTCCTCTTTGCTCATGTTGTCGATTTCCGCCATGGCATAGTCCATGCCCAATCCCTCGTACTTGGCCAGCCCGAGCCTGTGAAACGGCAACAACTCCACGCGACGAACCTGGGTATTCTCGTGTAGAAAGGAAAACATTTGGGTCATGGTCTGCCTGGTTGCATTCACACCGGGTACCACGGGGATGCGCACCACGAGATTCTCGAAGCATTCACCGGCCCTGCGGAGATTGGCCAGGATCAGCTCCAGGGGAACTCCGGTGTAGCGGCGGTGCGCCTCGGAGTCGATGTGCTTCAGATCGAAGTACAGCAGATCCAGCCAGGGAAGGATTCCCTCGATTTTCGGCCAGGGTACCGAACCGGCGGTTTCCACGGCCGTGTGGATTTGCTCCTCCCTGCAGCGCCTGGCAAGCTCTTGTACCGCCTCCGCCTGCAGCAGCGGCTCGCCACCGGAAAAGGTGACTCCGCCACCGGACTCATCGTAAAAGGCCCGATCCTTGCGGATCTCCTCCATGATGCTATGCAGAGACATGGGTTGCCCCACGATCTTGCGGGCATCCGAGAGGCAACCATCCACACAGGCTCCGCATAACCTGCACTTCAAGTGGTCCGTGATAAATCCAAGCGGCGGAATCTCTGTGATCGCATCAGCCGGACACGCCTCCAGGCAACGGCGACAGGCTACGCAGCGGTTTTTATAGTACATGACCTGGGGACGGGGGTGGTGAGACTCCGGGTTCTGACACCACCTGCAGGAGAGATTGCAGCCCTTGAAGAAAACCACGGTCCGAATTCCCGGGCCGTCCTCGGTAGCGTATCGCTCTATCTCGAAAACCGTAGCCGAAATGCCCCGGTTACCCGATCTCTGCGCCATGGGCTCAGCCGTTTCTCTGCAGTCCCGTGCCCAGAGCTCCGCCGTACTTGCCGCAGGTTTCTCCGATTGTGAGTTCCGTGGGAATGACCGTTCGCTGCTGCTCGCTCTTCCGCTCGTCCTGCTCATGGTTTCGTTTGAGTTTTGACATCATGGTTTGGAAGGCGCACCTGCACATCTCGTCGATGTTCTGTCGAACGGTTGTGAGTCTCGTGGCATAAAAACCGTACATCGGAATATCGTCGAAACCGATCAGAGAGATGTCCTTGGGAATGGAGATATTCAGGCTGTTTGCCTTGGTCAGCACGCCGAAGGCCATCTGATCGTTCGCGCTGAAAATGGCGGAGGGCCACTCGGGCAGGGTGAGGAAATACTCCAGGGCCTTGATTCCGGATTCGAATTGCAGGTCCCCCCGGTACACCAGCTGCTCTCTGAACGGCAGATTATTGCGTTCAAGCGTGTCCAGGTATCCCCGGAAGCGATCCTCCGCAGATGTCCAGCCTTCGGGGCCGCCGATAAAGGCGATATTGCGATGGTTCAGCTGCAGCAGATACTCTGTGGCCTGGCATCCTCCTCTGTAGTTGTCGCTGGTCACCTCGGATACGAGCCCCTCCCGGTAATGACGATCGATCAGGACGGTTTCCGTGGCCTCTGTTGCCCGCTCGATGGTGGGTATGGATATGCCCTCGCTGAAGATGATCCCGGCAATCTGGTTGTCCAGGAGATAATCCAGAAAAATCCGTTCCTTTTCCGCATTGTTCTCCGTATCGCATACGGTGATGGGGATGCGCTGCTCCATTGCCAGGTGACTGATTGTCCGTACGATAAGGGCGAAGAAGGGATTGAGAATGTCGAACACGAACAGGGCGAGTCCCCAGCGTGACTTCGAGCTGAGCCGGGAGGCAAAGGGGTTCGGCTTGTAGCCGACCTCCTCCATTTTACGCCGGATACGGTCCCGAAGCGGCTTGGCCACCAGTTCCGGGTTGTTCAACACCCGAGATACGGTAGCCGGTGAGGTTCCGCACAGTTTTGCGATCTCTGTGATGGTGTAACGAGCCATTTTGCTTCCCAACGGTTCGAAACCGTTTTCAGATACATGCATGGTACAGCTGTTTGTCCGCCTTGTCAACTCAAGTTGAGGCTGAGGAGAAAATTGATCTGAGCGGGATTTACCAATTGATTCTGCAAAAAAATCGTGCTATTCTTAGCATGTAGTGTAACCGTTTTCAGCAGAGGGGGATAAAGTGACAGATAGAATTCAGACGCTTCGTGACGGGCTCTTCGAGAATATACCGGATATCTGCCCGGAACGAGCCGTAATTTTCACAAAATCAATGAAGAGCACCGAGGGGCAACCCATCGTAAAGCGACGGGCCCAATCTCTCTACGATGTTCTGGATCGAATGACCATCTTTGTCCGGGATGGAGAGCTCCTCGTGGGCAACCAGGCCAGTTCCGTTCGTGCTGCGCCGGTGTTCCCCGAGTACTCCACGGACTGGATCGTAAGCGAGTTCCGCGGTGAGCCCTACCATTTTGCCCAACGCCCATGCGATCAATTCACCTATACCGAAGAGGCCAAAACACAGATCCTGGACACGATCGACTACTGGCGCAACAAGACGCTTATCGAAAACGTCTGGAGCCAGCTGCCCGAGCAGGCCAGGGTGGCTTGGGAGATCAACGCCATCGACGACACCTGGTGTGCGGCCGCCGGTCTGGGAAATGTGCTTCCGGATCACGAATGGGTGCTGAAAGAGGGATTGAACGGGGTCATCGCCCGGGCGCGCAAGCGGTTGGAACAGCTGGATCTGACCGAGCCCGGCACGATCTCCCAGTACTGGTTCCTCCAGGCGGTTATCAAGGCAAACGAGGCTGTGATCAACTTCGCCCGGCGCTTCGCCGACCGGTTGGCGCAGATGGCGGAGCAGACCGCCGATCCGAAGCGCAAGCAGGAGCTGCTCACCATGAGTGAGAATTGCCGCCAGGTGCCGGCGAATCCCGCCAAGAGCTTCTGGCAGGCGATCCAGACGGCCTGGTTCATCCAGCTGATCCTCCAGATCGAGACCAATGGTCACGCCATCTCTCTGGGACGCTTCGACCAGTATCTGTGGCCGTACTACAAGCATGACATCGACTCCGGGCTCATCACCCGTGAGTTCGCCCTCGAGCTGGTGGAATCCTTCTTCATCAAGGCGAATGAGATCAACAAGCTGCGCTCCTGGCCGGACAGCGAGTATTTTCCCGGCTACCACCTGGCCGAGAACCTTGCCATCGGCGGGCAGACCGCTGATGGCAAGGATGCGGTGAACGAGCTCACCCACCTCGTGCTGGAGGCGACCGAGGAGATGGGACTGACCAAGCCCTCGGTGTCGCTGAAATGGTTCGAGGGCACCCCGGATGAGTTCATGCACCGCGCCTTGCAGGTAGTGCAGGCCCACCAAGGCGGGCAGCCGGCGCTGTACAGCGACCCGAGCGTCATGCGCATCCTCGACAACATGGGCATCGCCAAGGAGGATCTGTACAACTGGGCGCCGGTGGGCTGTATCGAAGCGACCATTCCCGGCAAGTGGGATTTTGCCGCCAAGGGCTCCTGGCTGAACCTGGCCAAGGTATTCGAGATCACCCTGAACAACGGCACGGATCCGGCCAGCGGCGCAACTCTGCTGCCCGGGGATGGAGATCTGAGCACCTTCACCAGCGCCGAACAGATCATGAAGGCGTACAAAAAACAGCTTCGCTACTACATGGATCTTCAGGTCATCGTGGAGCACATCAGCGACGAGATGCACATCCTCCACGACCAGAACGCCTTCCGCTCCTCCCTGGTGCACGACTGCATCGAACGGGGCAAGTCTCTGATCGAGGGCGGAGCCCGTTACACTGCGGACGGCGGGCCCACCGCCGGAGCCGTATCCGTGGGGGACTCCCTGGCGGCCATCCAGTATGTCCTCTTCGAAAAGAAGCTCCTCACCCCGCAGCAGCTGATCCATGCCATGCAGACGAACTTCGAGGATGAGAGCACCTCGCCAACCGGCACAGAGATCCGCCAGATGCTCATCAACAAGGTACCGAAGTTCGGAAACGACGATGACTATGCGGACAGGTGGACCGTGGAGATCGACGATTTCCTGGGCTACACCTACAACAAGGAGCTCAAGAGCTCCCGCTACGGCAAGGGGCCGATCCCGGCCAGCTTCTCGTTGAGCCTGAGCTCGGTTACCGGCAACGTGGCCTTCGGCAAGTCGGTAGGGGCGCTTCCCAACGGACGCAAGGCAGGCACACCGGTGAACAACGGCGTATCCCCGGCAAACGGCTCCGAGCAGCACGGTCCGACCGCGGTCATCAACTCCGAGGCCAAGCTGCCGAGCATCTGGTTCCAGAAGGGCTCGATCTTCAACATGCGACTGTCCGCCGACACGCTCACGAACGAGGCGGGGCGCAATCGCGCGCTCGCTTTGGTGAAGACTCACTTCAAGAACAACCAGTACCACATCCAGTTCAACGTGCTGGACGACGAGACCCTGGTGGAAGCCCAGGAAAAACCGGAGGAGTACCGGGACCTCATGGTGCGCATCGCCGGCTACAGCGCCTTCTTCACCCCCCTGAACCGGGAGCTGCAGAACGACGTGATCGAGCGCATGAAGTTCGACATGAAGAAATGACCGCCGGGCGGTCGGTTGAAGACCGCCTTCGTCAGTCAGTCCGAGGCCACCAGCACCTCGATGCCCAGGGATTCCAGCCTTCGCTTGCTGTGGCTATCGATGCCTGGGTCGGTAATCAGTGTATGAACCGAGGAGAGGCCGCCTAGGGTGGCAAAGGATTTCCTGCCGATCTTCGAGGAATCGGCGAGCAAATAAACCGTTTTGGCCGCCCGTATCATGGCCCGCTTTACAGGCAGATCGCTGAAACCCGGATAGGTGAGGCCGGACTCCAAAGATATGCCCGCGGTGGCCAGAAAGAGCTTGTCCACGAACACGTTCTCGAAGACAGCAGAGGCAGCCTCGCCGGTTAGCGAGAGGGTGGGCGCCTTGAACTCCCCGCCGGTCATATGAACCGTGAAAGAGGGCACGGATCCGACAATCAAAGCTATGTTCAAAGCGTTGGTCACGATATGCAGACCCTGTTTATCCAGCAGATTCCCGGCCAGCTCCGTGACCGTGGAGCCGGAGTCGAGGATCAGCGTGTCGTAGTCGCTGACCAGCTGCGCCGCGCGCCTGCCGATCAGCCGTTTCTGCTCGGCGTTTTCCCTGTGATGCAGGGTGTGGGAACGTACCAGCGTGTCGATGCCCCGCAGGTAGGCGCCCCCGTGGTCGCGGATCACCAGGCCTTGATTTTCAAGTTTCTCCAGGTCGCTGCGGATCGTGGGCTCGGAGACGGAGAATACCCTGCTCAAAGAGGAGACTCGGGCACTTCCATCTTCCCGGATGAGGTCGTAGATCTGAGCCCGGCGTTCCTCTGCCAGCATCGTCGGCTCCTACCGGTTCACCTGATCGTCCACATGCCGGCGCCAGACCGCATAACCGCTGTACGCCGGGCTCCGGGTGGATTCCGAATGCAGCGGTTTGCGCACCTTCTCGGCCAAATCGAGGGAAGCGACCTCTTCGATCCCGCTGTACAGGCCCGCTCCGATTCCGGCCATCAGTGCCGCGCCCAGAGCCGTTACATCCGCAAAGGTGAAGGTGTGGACGGGT
>Ga0272441_10008707_pt1 | contig 15985 bp, 13 predicted proteins | sample SSMProp6N_FD_193582 | JGI IMG/M metagenome (GOLD analysis project Ga0272441, IMG submission 193582) | Marine sediment archaeal communities from Little Sippewissett salt marsh, Falmouth, MA, United States - SSM-Prop-6N | ecosystem: Environmental > Aquatic > Marine > Wetlands > Sediment ... | reverse complement strand
AGGTCGGCATCAAGAGCCCCGGGGAGCGCTCGGTCTTGATGGGCCAAACGATGTATGGCAGGTAGAACACCGGAAAATTCTGAACTCTGAGCGCGGTGCTGTGGAACCTGCCCAGGCCTTCCTCCTCGAGCAGCGCGCGTTTGATGGTGAAGCTCCACGGCGGGCTCGGATCGTCACGATCGCAGGTCGTGAATTTTGCGCCGTCGATGCGGAAATGGGTCTCGTCCAGCCTCTCGATCTCCCGCCCGCTGAAGGTGTACATGGGATCGACGAAACCCGACCCGTCGATGAACAGACCGGTCTTGGTTCCCAGGTTGTAATAGAGTTCTTGGGCGGTGATCCGGCTCGGACCCTGGTCGACGATGATGTTGCCGCGCGCCACCAGATCCTGGGTCAGCCGGTTGTACTCCATCTCGTCGCACCGGATCTTGATGTCCTGGTAGAGGATCAGAACCGAACCGAGTCCCCGCCACACATCACCCTCCCACCGCTGTTCCTCGGCGGTGAGGTTGATCGGTCCGCCCTCCTCGAAGTCCTGGGCCCGGACGGGAACCACCACCAGCGCGACGGCGAGCAGCAGAACGCAGGCGAGATAACGCACGGTGCCATTGTACCGAGCGCCACCGGGCGCACCCCGGATATCGGCTCCCGGGTTCGGGCGCGGGCGGTATATCCCGGGGTACCATTGTGTCGCGGAGTCCGGGGGCGTATCGCTCGCCACCATCGCCAACCGGGCAGGCGAAGAATTCGTCATCCGCGATTTGCAGTTGGCTGGATGAGGACGCCCTACAATGCCCCCATGCGCTATCTCGGTGTCGATCCCGGCGGCTCCCGTTTCGGACTCGCGCTCGGTGACGACATCACCGGTGTGGTGACGGCGCTTTCCATCGTGCCCTACGTCGGCGCCGAGGGCGCCGCCCGCACCATCGTGGAGGTGGCCCGGACCCACAACGCCGAACGGGTGGTGATGGGCCTCCCGACCTCGGCCGACGGCAGCGAGACTCCGGCATGCCGGCGGAGCCACGCCATCGCCGACGCCATCACCGGCCTGGGTTTGGAGGTTTCCATGCAACCGGAGTACCTCAGCACCGACGAGGCCCGGCGGCGAGCCCGCCATGCCGGCATGGGTCCGCGGGAGCCGGTGGACCACATCGCCGCCCAGGTGCTGCTCGAGGACTTTCTGACGGGACGCGGTCAGTGATCCGTAATGCCCTCATCGCAGTGGTCGTGATCGCGCTGGTGGTGAGCGCGTTGACGGTGCTCTGGGGCTGGAACGCACTGTGGCGGCCACTGGACAATCGCGAGGTCATCTTCGAGGTGCCCGCGGATGCCAGCGGCCGTTCGGTGCTTGAAGGACTGCACGACGTCGGACTCATGCCGTCGGAACTCGCCGGACGACTCTATCTTCGGTTCTTCGCCGAGGATCGGCACCTGCTCTACGGAAGGTACCGGATCCCTGCCCGGAGTCGACCGGCGGAGGTGCTGGAGCGTATTCTGTCCGGCTCCGTCGAGACGATGACGATCACCATCGTGGAAGGAACCTCGGCGGAGGAGGTGGCCGAGGTGGGCTCCACCGCCGGTCTCGGCACCGTCGAGGAATGGCGCGAGCTGGTGTCCCGCGGTGATCTCATCCACGACCTGGCCCCCGCCGCCCTGACTCTCGAGGGCTTTCTCTTCCCCGACACCTACCGCTTCGCGGTGGGCCTGCCGGCGTCATCGGCGGTCCAGCACATGCTCGACCGATTTCGGGAGGTGTGGCGGGAGGAGGCCACGGCGTCGCTCTGGCGGCCGCCGCTGGAGCTGGTCACCTTGGCGTCGCTGGTGGAGGCCGAGACCTCGGTCCCCGATGAGAGACCCCGGATCGCCGGGGTTTTCGCCAATCGACTTCGCAGGGGGATGTTGCTGCAGTGCGACCCGACGGTGGTGTACGCCCTGAAGAGACGCGGCGAGTGGCGCGGCCGGATGCTCCGCCGCCACTGGCAGACCGATGATCCCTACAACACCTACCGCTATCCGGGGCTGCCCCCAGGGCCGATCAACAACCCTGGACGGTTGGCGCTGGCCGCTGCCCTCGCGCCGGAGTCCCACGACTTTCTCTACTTCGTCGCCGCCCCCGGGGGCGGCCACACCTTCACCAGAACCCTCCGAGAGCACGAGCGCGCCGTGTCGGTGTGGCTGGCCTCGCGCCGCTGAGCTGTCGTCAACCCAATAGGAAACGGCCGGGCATATCGCCCGGCCGTTCACCGTCTCTCCCGGGTGGCGGCCGCGCCGCCGTCCGGATCGACCAGGGTCCCTCGGGCACCCTGCCGTGGTGTGTCGTTTATTTCTCGACGCGTTCGCGAAGGGTCTTGCCCGGCTTGAAGTGCACATACTTCTTCGCCGGAATCGTAATGGTAGCGCCGGTCGCCGGATTCCGACCCTGCCGCTCGCCGCGGCTCTTGGTGGCAAACGTACCGAAGCCCGGGATCGTCACCTTCTCGCCGGCGTCCAGCGCCGTGGCGATGATTCCCTTGCGCGGCTGCGCGGAGAACATGACGTCGAGGATCTCAGCTGCTTTGCCCTGGCTGAGCTCGGTTTTCTTCGCAAGTTTCATGGCCATCTCGGTCTTGTTCATGTCTTCCTCCTGGTACCCCTAGGGTTTTTAGAATGATATTGGCGACCCGCAGGGGCCCTGTCAAGGGGAAATGCCCGAAAACCCCCTAAAAAACCTTGTTTTCGGCTCCCCAGGGGTGTAGTTTGCCCCGAGGAGGTGCGAATGGATCTCAAACTGCGCGGGAAACGGGCGCTGGTCACCGGGTCGTCACGGGGCATCGGTCGAGCCATCGCCCTGTCGTTGGCCGATTTCAAGGTCGACGTGGCCATCAACTATCTCCGAAACAGGGCGCGGGCCGAAGAAACCGCCGAGGAGATCCAGTCCCGCGGCGTGCGATGTCTGCTGGTCAAGGGCAACGTGGCCAACCCCGACCACGTGGAGCGTCTCTTCAGCACCATCGCGGAGGAGTGGGGCGGTCTCGATATCGTGGTGTCCAATGCCGCGTCAGGTGTGCTCAAATCGGCGCGCGAACTCACCCTCCACCACTTCGATTGGTCGATGCACATCAACGCGGCCGCGCTGCTGCCCATCACCCAAAATTTCCTCAAGATGAACTCGACGGACGAAAAGGTCCTGGTTGCCGTGTCGTCGCTTGGCGCGATTCGCGCCATTCCGAACTACACCGCGGTGGGCGCCTCCAAGGCCGCGCTCGAGTCCATGGTTCGCCACCTGGCAGCCGAACTCGCTCCCGATGGAATGCGAATCAACGCCGTCTCCGCGGGCACCGTTGACACCGATGCGCTGCTCCACTTTCCCAACCGCGAGGAACTCCTGGACGGCGCCCGCGAACGCACTCCGGCCGGCCGGTTGATCAGTCCACAGGATGTCGCCAACACCGTGGTCTACCTGTGTACCGAGTACGCCTCCATGATTCACGGTCAGGTGATCGTCGTCGATGGGGGGTACTCCATACTCGCCTAGGGGGGCGTGGAGCGGTCCGTATCCCGACTCCGTTACCGTTGTTCTTCCCGGTTGTGTTGTCGCGCCCATCTCCCCATGGCGCCTTCCGGGGTTGCCCCTTCGACACTATCGAGACGTCTGGAGCCGGGTGACTCGGCAGAATACTCCCAACACGGTCACACGCCACACACCCGTCAGTCGCGCCGCCGCCTGGCGTCGGCCTCGAGCAACGGACGGAGGTACAGTCCGGTGAACGACTCCTCGCAGGCGGCCACCTCCTCGGGGGTTCCGGCCGCCAGCAGCTCGCCGCCGCCCTCTCCACCCTCGGGACCGAGGTCGATGATCCAATCCGAAGTCTTGATGACATCGAGATTGTGCTCGATCACCACCACGGTATTGCCCCGCTCTACCAGGGCGCGGAGTACCGCGAGCAGCTTGCGGACATCGTCGAAGTGGAGGCCGGTGGTGGGCTCGTCGAGCAGGTAGAGGGTCTGGCCGGTGGCCCGCTTGGCCAGCTCGCGGGACAGCTTGATACGCTGCGCCTCGCCCCCCGAAAGAGTTGTCGCCGGCTGGCCGAGGTGAATATAACCAAGCCCGACCGCCACCAGGGTGTCCAGGATCCGGCGCACCTTGGGCACGTTGGCGAAGAAGTCGCGGCCCTGGTTCACGGTGAGGTCCAACACCTCGGCGATATTGAGCCCCTTGTATTTGACCTCCAGGGTCTCGCGGTTGTACCGCAGACCGTGGCAGACGTCACAGGTGACAAAGACATCGGCCAGGAAGTGCATCTCGATTCGAATCTGGCCCGCCCCCTGGCAGGCTTCGCAGCGGCCGCCCTTGACGTTGAACGAGAATCGACCCGGCTTGTAACCGCGTGCCCGGGCGTCGGTGGTCGCGGCGAACAGGGCGCGGATGGGATCGAAGACCTTGGTGTAGGTCGCAGGATTCGAACGTGGCGTACGGCCGATGGGGGACTGGTCGATGGCGATCACCTTGTCGAGCCGGTCGACGCCCTCGATGGCCCGGTGCCGACCCGGTCTGGCAAGGGACCCGTACAGTTCGCGGGACACCGCCTTGTGGAGCACCTCGTTCACCAGGGTCGACTTGCCGGAGCCCGAAACCCCGGTCACGCTGATCAGGCGGCCGAGGGGGAAGACGACGTCAATGTTCTTGAGGTTGTGTTCCTCGCCGCCGCGCACCGTCAAACGATCACCGTTGCCCGAGATCCGCCGGTCCGGCACCGGGATCGACTTCCGCCCTGACAGGTAGTCGCCGGTCAACGAGTCCGTGGCGCGCTCGACGTCGGCCGGCGGACCTGCAGCCACGACCCGACCTCCGTTCCGGCCCGCGCCCGGTCCCAGATCGATGACCCAGTCGGCCTCCCGGATGGTTTCCTCGTCGTGCTCCACCACCACCACGGTGTTGCCCAGGTCGCGCATGCCTTTCAGGGTGGCCAACAACCGTCTGTTGTCCCGTTGGTGCAGCCCGATGGACGGTTCGTCGAGCACGTACAGCACACCCATGAGACGGGATCCGACCTGGGTCGCGAGCCGAATCCGCTGGCTTTCGCCTCCCGAGAGGGTGCCCGCCATGCGGTCGAGGGTCAGATAGTCGAGACCCACAGCGACCAGGAATCCGAGCCGGTCCCGCACCTCGCGGAGCACCTTGGCGACGATCTCGGCGTCGCGACGGTCGAGCTTGAGTTCGGCAAACCACTCCAAGGCCCGCCGCACCGGCAACGCCGACACCTCGGCCAGACTCCGACCCGCCACCTTCACCGCCAGCGCCTCGCGCCGCAGTCGAGTCCCTTGGCAGGCATGGCAGGGAGCAAATGAGAGATATCGCTCGAGTTCGGCACGAACTCCTTCAGAGGACGTTTCCGCAAGTCGGCGCTCGAGCCTCGGCACCACACCCTCGAATCTGTCACGATACCGGTAGGCGCCCTTACGTCCCTCCCAGACCCAGTCCAGCTCGGAGTCCGAGCCGTACATGATGAGTCGCCTCACCTCGTCGGGGAGCCGGCGCCAGGGCGTGTGCGTGTCGAAGTCCATGTGCTCCGCCAATTGGACGATCTGGCGACCGATCCACGACGTGGGGCCGTGGCCCACGGTGGCCAGACAACCGGCCGCGAGCGAACGTTCCGGGTCCAGCACCAGTTTTTCCGGATCGGCTTCGCGCAGCGACCCGAGACCGGAACACTCGGGACACGCCCCCTGCGGCGAGTTGAAGGAGAACAGGCGCGGTGAGATCTCCGACAGGGAAAAACCGCACTCGGGACACGCGTGCCGAGCCGACAGCACAAGATCATCACCGCCGGAGACCACCGCCCGAGCGAGACCCTCTCCCACCCTCAGGGCGGTTTCCAACGAATCCGCCAGACGGGAGGCGACACCGTCACGGACCGATAGCCGATCCACCACCACCTCGATGGTGTGCTTGGTCTTCTTGTCGAGATCCGGAGGCTCGGCGGCGTCCACCATCTCGCCGTCCACTCTGGCCCGGACAAAGCCCTCCTTCACCATCTGGCGGAAGAGTTTGCGGTGTTCGCCCTTGCGGGCAGTCACCACCGGTGCCAGCAACATGAAGCGGGTGCCATCCTCCAACGCCAACACCCGGTCGACCATCTGCTCCACGGTCTGGGGGCTGATCGGGATGGCACAGTCCGGACAGTGCGGCACCCCGACCGACGCCCACATCAGACGGAGATAGTCGTGGATCTCGGTGACCGTTCCCACCGTCGATCGGGGATTGCGAGAGGTCGTCTTCTGCTCGATGGAAATCGCCGGTGAAAGACCGTCGATGGTGTCCACGTCGGGCTTCTCCATCTGGTCGAGAAACTGACGGGCGTAGGCGGACAGCGACTCCACATAGCGGCGCTGGCCCTCGGCAAAGAGGGTGTCGAAGGCGAGCGACGATTTCCCCGATCCCGACACCCCGGTGACCACCACCAGCTGGTTGCGCGGGATGGTGACGTCGATGTTGGCAAGGTTGTGCTCGCGGGCTCCGCGGATGGAAATGGCGTCCTTCATGGTGTTTCACGGACACCGATCGGGTGACCGGCATCTCCCTGCTGTGCCAACGCGGTCCGCCGTCACAGCTATTCCCTCGGTTTCGGTCTCCGCAACCCTCCGGAGCCGGTGATTCACTTGCCGGAGCGGCGCTGGGCCATCTCCTGCTCCGCCTCCCGGTCGAGGGTGCGCTGACGCAGAGTTTCTCTTTTGTCGTGCATCTGTTTTCCCCGCACCAGAGCGATCTCGAGCTTGATCCAGTTGCCGTCGAGGAAGATCTGCAGCGGGACAACCGTCATGCCTTTCTCCTTGGCCTTGGACGCAAACCGCAGAATCTGTCGTTTGTGGAGCAGCAATCGCCGACGCCGGAGCGGGTCATGACTGGCGTAACCCGAATTCTCGTAGCGACCGATGTGACAGCCCATGAGATAGGCCTGTCCGCCCTCGAACGCCACGAACGCCTCGCCGAGGTTGACGCGGCCGTCCCGAATCGCCTTGACTTCGGTACCGAGCAGTTCGAGCCCGGCGATCTCCCGATCGAGGATATGATACCGGTGACGGGCCTTCCGGTTGGTGGCCAGAGCACGGCTCATGACACGACCCTGATCAGCGTGGCCACCATCTCGGGGTCGAACTGCCGACCCGCTGCCGACTCCATGGTCGTCAGCGCCCGGTCGGGCGGCACCTGCGGTCGGTAGCTGGATTCCGAGGTGAGCACATCGAACACCTCGGCCGTGTGGACCAAGCGCGCGAGCCAGGGAATCTCCTCGCCGGCCAGACGATCCGGATAGCCGGCGCCGTCCCACCGCTCATGGTGATGACGGATGGCATCGGCCACGTCATCCATCCCCACGCCGCGCACGATCCGCTCACCCACGACGACGTGTTTGCGATACACCCGCTGGTGTTCGGGTCCGGCCTGGTCCAGACGATACAACCGGTCGTAGTCCAGCTCCCGCATCCCCACGTCGTGGAGCAACCCGGTGATCACCGCGTCCTCCACCTGCTCCGTGTCCAGGCCTAAATCGAGTGCCATACTCCAACACAGTCGAGATACCGCCATGCAGTGGTGTTGGAGATCCGGAAAACGTGCCTCGCCGGGTTCGAGAAGACGGCGCGCGAGACTCCGCCGGACAAATCTGAGGACCGACATCTCGTGCACCGTGGCCAACTGCCGGACCAGTCGGTCGAGCACCAGCGCCGGGTCGCTGGAACCCTCAGCTCCGACAACCGACATCACGAGAGACCAGCCCTCGTCGGACAGCGGCACGGTGGTCACGATCAGAGATGCCCTGGGGGGCGGGGCCACCGTCGGTACTCGCCGACCCTCCAGTGACCAGCCCGCGGCGGGCGGCACAGCGGCACCGACGTCACTCAGGGCATCCGCCTGATGTGCCATCACCGCCCGACCCTCCATCGCGTCCACCTCGGCCGCGCTGATCAGCACCGTGGCGGCTGAGTCGTCGGCGGCAACGGTGAGGGCCACCGCCCACACCCGATCGCGAACCACAACCTCCAGCGCCGAATCGGCGAGCCGCGCCACTGCGGGTTGATCCAACAGGGTGGATTCCGAGCGCGGGATGACCCCGGGCAGCGGCTCCTCCAAAGCCTCCGCCGCGGATGGCGTGGCCGGCTCCTCCGGTATGGCGGGCTCCGGTTCGGATGCCGGGCGGAGGGCCTCGAACACCCGCACGAGGTCGGCAGCAATGCGACTCGCGGTACCGCAGTCGATGTCGGTAAACATCTGGTCTCCCGCCTTGTCGCGGGCGTCGACGAAACCGACGACATCTTCACCCCGCATCAGCGGCACCAACAGCACGCGTTCGGCGCCCGCCGCGAGCAGACGCCGCTCGAGCGCGGGGATGTCGGAGGTCCGATTCACCACCAGGGGAACGCCGCCGAGATCCGAGACCGCAGCGGCAACCGGATCGTCCGCCGGTAGTTCCTCCGGCGGGGCGTTGCCGCGGCCGAAACCGTACTGGACGATGACATCGGCGGAGCCGTCCGGGGCGCTCAGATACAACGCGGCCTTGGTACACGAGACCTCTTCCAGGAACCGATACAGAACCTCTTTGAAGGAGCGCTCGACCTCGGCCGTCACCTCCAACCCGCTGCTCACGCTGAACCCTCCATAACCATCAACCCGACACTCTATCACCGGCGTATGAGTCGATGCCATCTCCCGCCGTCCTCCGCGACGACAGCTGTTCCGGGATACAATGCCATGGCATGTCCAGTTGGCTCGCGATTCTGCTCGCCGCGGCGGTTTCCGCCTCGGCGCCGCTCACCCTGGAGACCGAACTCGCCAAGGGCACCCTGACCGTGGAGTTCCAACTCCATGAACCGCTGCCCGAGTTCCTCGTCGAGGCGTTGCCCAGCGGCGCGGCTGTGGATGTGAACTACCAGGTCCGCGTGCGCTCAAAACGCAAGGTGTGGTGGGACAAGAAGGTCTGGAAGGGAGACGCCACCGCAACGGCGTTATTCGATCCGGTGACCGGGCGGTTCAACTGCGGACTGGTGCTTGACGGAGTGATCGTGTCGAGCCGAGAGGTGGAGACCAGCGACGAGGCCTTGGCTTGGCTGGCCAACCCGGGAGCGGTCCGTTTCGCCATGCCGGAGAATCTCCGCGAATCGTCCCTCGCCATCCGGGTTCGCGCCGTCTTCTCCTCATCCACGAAGTGGCTCTTCTTCCCCGACACCGAGGGCACCGTGTGGGTGGAGGTGCCGATCACTTCAGACCAGGTGGAGGGGGCAGAGGACGCTCCCGATTCGATCGAGGACTGATCCATGACCCGCCTGGCCGAAGCCTGGGCCCGATACAGCAAGGAAAACCGTTTCCTGATCGCCGGTTTCGTGGCTCTCCTGGTCCTCTCGACCGGGGCGTTCTATCTGTTGGAACGCACCCAGGGCGCATCACCCGACGAGCTTACGAACCGACTTCTGCTCTTTATCCTGTGGTATCTCGACATCTCACTGATCCTCATCCTGACCTTTATTCTTGTCCGCAACGTCGTTCGGTTGCTGGCCGACCGGCGACGAGGGATTCTGGGAAGCCGCTTCCGCACCAAGCTCGTCTTGACCTACGTGGTCCTGACCTTCGTGCCGGTGATCTTCATCTTCCTGATCGCCACCAACATCCTCCAGCGATCCATCGACCAGTGGTTCTCTTCGCCGGTGGAGGAGACGCTGCGCACCGGGACCGCCGTCACCGTTCAGGTGCGCGAACTGGTCGAGCAGCGACTTCTCCGGCAGGCCAACACCGTCGCGGATGAGCTGGCCGCCGATCCCAGATCCAACCGTTTGCCCGCGCTGCGCGACCTGACGGGCGTGGACCTCCTGGCGATGTACGAGGGACCCCGCCTGCTCCAGTCGGTGAGTGATCCGCGGCGCATACCCACCACCCCGCCGCCTCTCCAGTGGGAGCGACTGCCGCAATCCGGCGTCCGGTCGAATCGTTGGAAGGGCGGCCTGCTGGTCCGGGCGTGGACGCCGGTGAACGGCGCCGACACCGTGGTTGTTGTGGGAGACATGCTGCCTCGTGAGCTGCTCCTCGACCTGGAGAGCACCAACGCGGCCCACGCCACCTTCCAGGAGATGAAGCTCCAGCGGGGTACCATCACCGCCACGACCATCCTGGTTTTCCTGGCAGTTACGCTGCTGCTGCTCTTCGCCACGGTGTGGATGGGCCTGTTTCTTTCCCGGAGGTTCACCGAGCCACTGTTGGCGGTTGCGGCCGCCACCCAGCGGGTCGCCGAAGGTGATCAGCTCGAGGAGGTCGACATCCCGGCGTCCGACGAGGTGGGAGTTCTCGTCCACTCCTTCAATGCCATGGTTCGGAGGGTCCAGGCCACACGGGCGGAGATTCTGGCCTCGAATCAGGAGATGGCCACGCTGCTGGCCACCGTTCCCACCGGTGTCCTGACCGTCGACCGATCGAGTACCAGATTCCGTCCGAACCCCAAAGCCGCCCAGATTCTCGGGATGCCCGACCGGGCCGGCGAGTGGCTTGGGATCGACGAACTGAATCGTCCGGGACTCGAGGGCCTCTTCGATCGGTTCGGTCCCGGCCAACCGAGGAACGGTCGCTGGGAGGTGAACATCGAGCTCGAGGGTTCTGTCGCGTCGATCGAAATGCGGAGCACCGCCCTTCCCGGCGGCGGCCAGGTGGTCACCCTCGACGATCTGACCCAGCTGCTCCAAGCCCAGCGGCAGGCGGCCTGGAGCGAGGTGGCACAACGCATCGCCCATGAAATCAAGAACCCGCTGACCCCCATCAGGCTCACGGCCGAGAGGATCCAGCGCCGTGCGGATCATCTCGACGGCGAGATGCGCGAGGTGTTGACCTCCGGTTGCGAGGCCATCATCGCCCAGGTCACCGGGCTCAAGGAGCTGGTGGACGCCTTCCGTCTGTACGCCCAAATGCCACGCGTCGATCCCCGGCCGACGTCCATCAGTCAGCTCGTGCGTGATACGGGCTCCCTCTACCACGGCATGAGAGACGACCTCGAAATCAACCTCGAAATGCCCAGCGAGGAGATCCTGGCGGTTGCCGATCCTGTTCTGCTGCGCCAGGCCCTCGTCAACCTGTTGGACAATGCGGTGGCGGCGGTGGACGCCAGCGGGTCCATCATCGTGTCGCTGCGAACCGCCGGCGAAAACGTCATTCTCGAGGTGGAGGACACCGGTTCCGGTCTGCCCACCGAAGATTTCGAAACCCTGGTCCAGCCCTTCTACTCGACGAAGGGCCGGGGATCCGGCATGGGTCTGGCACTGGTCCACCGCATCGTCATCGACCACGGCGGGACATTGGAGTTCGAGAACCTCCAATCCCGGGGAGCGCTGATCCGGATCACCCTGCCGCAGGCCACCGTCGAGCCGTTCTCCGAACCGCCGCACTCCGACGTCCCGAACGCCCCTGGAAACGCCTCGGTCTGAACTGGTTTCCGTCCGTCCCGGTGCGCTTCCATGTGATCGTACTCGTTGACCGTTTCATGGGCCGCTTGTTACCATCCAAGACATGGCATATCTAGGAAATCCCGACCTTTCCATCGAGGCTCAAGAGCGCGTCACAGCGGCCTTCCGCCAGGTGGTTGCCAACCTGCAGCGTTCGCAACGGGAAGAGGCGATGATCGGTCTGGAGTTCGTCCTCCGGATCGATCCCGACTTCGGCCCGGCGGTGAACCTTCAAAAACAGTTGGCGTCCGGGGCCGACGAGCTGGATCTGTCGGATCTCATCGGTCAGCTCGAGGCGCCCAGTACCGACGCCATCAACGAATTGCTGGTGGAGGCGGTGGAGGCCTTCAACCGACGCAACTTTGTCGAGGCGAAGAATCTCGTCGAACGGGTTCTGATCGAGCTGCCCGGCCAACCGGAAGCCCGCCAACTCCTGGCGCAGCTCGATGAGGCGCTCAAGGTCGAAAAGCAGGTCGGCCAGTTCCTCGCCCAGGCACGGGAGGCACTCTCCAAAGGGGATGCCCAGGAGGCGGCCAACTTCGTGATGATGGCCCAGGCCCTGGACCCACACCACGGCGGCATCACAGCCACTCTGCAGGAAATCCACGCCGGGGGCGGTCTCAGACAGGACGAACCGGTGGCCACGGGTCCGGCGTCCGAAGCCGGGCCCTTTGCCAGTCCACAGACCCCGGGGGATGCCGCCCAGCCGTCTGCCGGTCCGGTGGCCCCGCCGGCTCGAGAAGGCGCCTCAGATGTCCCGGTCTGGGACGCCGGACCCGCTCGAAAAATCTCGTTTGGTGACGACGCTCCGGAACCGCCGGCCGCACCCGAAGACGGCGTCTTCCCCGCTGCCGATCTCGAGATGAGCGAATCGGATGCCGAGCCGCTGACCGAAGCGGTGAACGCCGCCGAGGCCTTCGCGGAGGTGCCCGAGGCGGACGACATGTCGGATCTTTTCGACGCCGGACCCGAGCCGGCCGCCGACCAATCCGAGGAGACCAACCCGGATGTCGCGCAGCTCATGTCGCGGGGCAGGGTGGCGTACGAATCCGGCCAGTTCCTCGAGGCCATCGACGCGTGGTCACGGGTCTATCTTGTCGACCCCTCCAACCACGATGTGAAATCAATGATCGAGGCCGCCCGGAACGAGCTCAACTCGGTCCGTCGAGAGGTGGAACACCTGCTCTTCGATGCCGAAGATGCGGTCATCGGCGGCGACACGGACAAGGCCATGCAGCTGGTGGAGCAGGTGTTGGCACAGCACCCTTCACAGCCGGAAGCCCTCGAGCTCAAACAGCGCCTCATCGGTGGCACGGCGCCACACAAGGAGAGGAGATCGGCACCCACCGGTTCCGCGATGCCCGATCTCGAAGATGATCTTTTTTCCGAGCCCTTCGACGACAGTGCGGTGGAGCCACCTGTCGAGGCCGAGGTGGAGTCCTTCGATGACGACTTCGATGATTTCGCTGGCGATTTCGGCGAACCACCGGCCGCCAAGCGGATCCTCGGGCTGTCACCGCGAACCCTGGTCATGGCCGCGCTCGCTCTGGCGGCTCTGTTGGCCCTGACCTATACCGGATCACGGTTGCTCGGCGGCGGCGGGGCCGGCAACGCCACCGATGTGTACACCGTGCGGAACGACGCCGATGCCCTGTTCAAGGGGGGCGACGCCGCCGGTGCGATCCAACTGATGGAGACCTATGAGCCGGCCGACGAGACCGAGCAGCAATTGGTGAACATGGCCCTCACGAAATATCGGGCGGCGCTCGCCACCCCAACGCCGACGCCGATCCCAGCGAGCGCCGTAGAGGCCCGCGCCTTGCTGGCGGCGGGGCTCTGGTTTCGCGCCTACGACATCGCATCCGTGGGTCTCGAGGGCACACCCGGTGATCCGGGCCTGCAAGACATCATCGCCCAGATCGAGCAACAGGAGCCGAGGGTGAAGACCCTCAGGACTCAGATGTCCCGCGCAAACTATCGGGGCGCGGCCACCACCGCCAGGGATCTGCTCCAGGTCTATCCCGAGCAACGTGATCTCACCGATGTGCTGGGACGCAATCTGTTCAACGCCGCCCTGGCGGAACTCCGCACCTACAATCTCACCGGCGCCTCCACCCATCTCAACGAGTTCGACGCCCTCCACCCGAATGACGACGAGGTCGAGCGTGTGCTCGAGTTCATCAACCGTTACAAGGCCCGCCCGGTGGACATGCAGCTCAAGGTCTTCATCCAGAGCCTTTCCGAGCGCCACGGATGGACCGATCTCTCGCAGCCCGTCGCCGTGCGGGGGGAGACCGCTGTGACGGTCGAACCCACCCCCACCCCGGAGGCTCCCGCATCATGACCGACGTGGTGGACGACCGGCTGGATCTCAACGTTCCGGAAGGCTGGGATCACCTGCCGAGCGCCGACGACGAGTCACCCCCGCCCGACATCGCCGAGGACGATGACCAGCCGCCGGACGACTCGTCGATTCCTATGATCGCCGGTTCCTGGGGTGATCTGGCTCTGGTTCTGGCGTTGTGCGCCGCGGCACTCGTCGCGCTCAAGGCGTCCGGTCACGGTGCCCCGTTCGCCGCGGCATGGTGGGCGCTGGCGTTGGCCGTGATGTGGTGGCTGGTGGCCGCCGGAATTCTGGTCGTGGTGCGCCGCGCCACTCCTGGCATGTTGCTGGCCGGTCTCCAGTTTTCGGAAACGGTCCCACCGAACAGAATCGCTCCGGTGCTCACGGTGGGGTTGGTGATGTGCGCCACGTTGGGCCTGCCGGCGGCGCTGGGTCCCATGGGGTGGCCCTTGAGCGCGGCGGCGGGAACCGGCGTGACCTCCGCCACGCGCGACATCCCGTGATCTCCGCCGTTGGACGCGAATGCCCGGAATCAACCCAGTGGACGCTTGAAGACCATCCCGATGTGGTCCGTCGCACCGGTTTTGAAGTTGATCGCGGTTATGGAGACCAATTCCCAACCATCCTGACCCAACTCATTCAGCTGGTTCTCGGTGTCTGGTTGGGGAAGACGATAGTTCTCCGATCGGATGTTGACGACCAGATACTCCCAACGCCCAGCATCCATGCCGACCTCCCTCCCTGGCTCTCGCGGGATGCGGGGATTATACCATCAAAGTCAGGCTTGGCAGACCTTTTCTCAGTCAGCTCAATCCAATTGCGGCAACAGTGTCGCGACCGACCGCGATGGACGGCGGCCAGCGCCGCGCCGGGGGGTCACCAGTGCACGCCCTGAGCGTCGTCATCCCGGCCTACAACGAGCACGACAGGTTGCCACCGAGCCTTGTCAGGATCGGCGAGCACCTCGCCACCAGGCCCAACTGGTTGCCCGCCGAGCTGGTGGTGGTCGATGACGGATCAACCGACCGGACCGCCGAGGTCGCGACACGCATCGAGCTTCCCAACGACATCCGCCTCGTCGTGCTCAGCCATGAGTCCAACCGCGGCAAGGGGGCCGCGGTCCGAACCGGGTTCGCCAGCGCTTCCGGGAAACAAATTTTGCTCTCCGACGCCGACCTCGCCACCCCGTTCGAAGAGCTCGAGACCCTGGCCGAAAGCGGACCAGAAACTTCGGTCAGAATCGGATCTCGGGCCGTCAACCGGGATCTCATCTTCGTCCGCCAACCGCGCTACCGGGATTTCATGGGCCGTTCCTTCAACCTGCTGGTGCAAATGCTGTTGCTCCCTGGAGTCCGAGACACCCAATGCGGGTTCAAGTTGTTTCCAGGCCCGCTGGGTCGGGCGCTGGCGGCCGCCCAGACCATCGATGGCTTCGCCTTTGACGTCGAACTGATGTTCCTCGCCCGCCGCTGGGGGACACCGGTGCTCGAGATCCCGGTCCGATGGCAGCACGTCGAGGCCTCCAGGGTGCAACCGCTGCGCCACTCGGCCGAAATGCTCCGTGACCTCCTCGGTCTGTGGCTTCGCGCCGCTCGAGGCCGGATCCCGCCGGCTCCGGTGGAGCACGACAACGGCCGGCGATCTGATCGGGAAGCTCGACTGTGACACACGGGATGGTGGCTCCTGCCTGGCTGCTCGAGGATTTCATGGAACACCTGGAATGGGAGAGGAATCTCGCGCCAACCACCCTCGCCGCCTACCGCAGAGAGCTGGTGTCACTGGTCGATTTTCTCACCGGCGAGGGGGTGGTCACGCCAGCCGCCGCCACCCCGGCGGCCATCAGGTCCTGGATCGCCCACCTCCACGGCCGCGGTCTGGCACCACGCTCCATTGAACGTGCGCTGGCCGCTGTACGAACTTATTTCAGGTTCCTCGCCACCGACGGGGTGATCAGCGCCAGTCCGGCGGATTCGGTCTCCCACGTTCGGGCGCCACGGCGCAATCCCGAGGTGGTGGATCGTTACGCCATCGAAGAGCTCCTGGAGAGCTGCCCCGACACCCCTGCCGGGAGGCGTGACCGGGCCATTCTGGAGCTGCTCTACGGCGCCGGGCTTCGGGTTGGTGAATTGGTGGCCATCGACCTTGCCGACGTCCAGCTCGCTCAGCGAATGGTCCGGGTCCGCGGCA
>Ga0272441_10008706_pt1 | contig 15987 bp, 11 predicted proteins | sample SSMProp6N_FD_193582 | JGI IMG/M metagenome (GOLD analysis project Ga0272441, IMG submission 193582) | Marine sediment archaeal communities from Little Sippewissett salt marsh, Falmouth, MA, United States - SSM-Prop-6N | ecosystem: Environmental > Aquatic > Marine > Wetlands > Sediment ... | reverse complement strand
AATGGCAAGACCAAAAACCAAAGAAAAAACAATTACTTTTAGATTGAAGGAAGAGAATTACGACAGACTCAAGACCGCAGCAATTGCGTCCAAGAAAACCATGACAGAGCTTATAGAGGAGCTGATTCAGAGGAATCTGCAGGAGATCGTCCATGAGGATCTTATTAAGCAATTCATGAAGGTTGATCCACATGATCGCCTGGATCTTCTGCATCGGATCAAGGAAGAAGAAGAACAGCAGGTCAAGAGGAAGAGAACCAGGAAACCGAAGAAGTCCAAAAATCTGTGATATAATAATAGGAGGGGCCTCATATGATGAAAAAACAAAAATCAAAGATCGTCATTGGATACACAAGAGTTTCGACGCAGGAACAAGTGCGCAACGGGCTATCTCTTGACGCACAGGCAGAACAGATTCGCAAGTATGCTGAGCTAAAAGGGCTTGGTCACATTGAAATCATATCCGATCAAGGCATCTCAGCAAAAAATCTGAGAAGACGACCAGGCATACAGCGAATCATCAAAATGGTTCAAAGAAATGAAATTTCTGCCGTCATTACCTGCAAACTGGACCGAATGTTTCGCAGCACAAAAGATGCTATAATGATCATTGAACTTTTTAAAGACAAAGGCGTTCAATTTCATTGCTTGCATGAAAATATCCAAACCGACACCGCAATTGGCACCTTATTTTTTCAGATAATATCTGCGTTCGCTGAGTTCGAGAGAAATATCTGCTCTGAGCGAATTAAATCGGTCTTCGATCACAAAAAGGCACAAGGCAAAAAGACATCTGGCAGATGGGCTCCGCTAGGTTATGATGTTGATCTAGAGGGTTTCTTGAAAGTGAATACTGTAGAGCGGAGCTGTTTGTCGAGGATGGAAGAATTGCGTTCTGAGGGATCGTCACTGAAAATGATTGCATCGTCACTCAACCACGAAGGCTTCAGCACAAAGTTGGGCAGGCCTTGGAACGCTGTTCAAGTGCACAGATATTTGAGATGTTGAAAGGAGGTGTATGATGACTAACAAACCGTTGCGTTTTGCGCCAGTTATCCGTGTGAGTACAGAACAGCAGGAGAATAAAAAATCCTCTCTTGAAAACCAGAAAAACATCATCGTAAAAGCCGTTGAAAGTCTCGGTGGTACGATACCGGACGAATGCTGGCATTATTCAGGTCAGGAACATTCGACACCTAGATACGAGCGGAAACTGCTGGATGCATTGCTGCGTGATTCATCAAAGGGTACGTTCGATGCCGTGATCGTTGTTGATCCCTCACGTTGGAGCCGTGACAATCGACGCAGCAAAGAAGGATTAGATACCCTTCGTACAAATGGCATCAAGTTCTTCACCGGAACTATGGAGATGAATTTATTTGACCCTATAAGCTGTTTATTCCTCGGAATGTCAACCGAGATCAACGAATTTACCGCAGCTATCCAGTCAAAGAAATCCATCGAAAGCAGAATCCTCAATGCAAAGAAAGGCATTCCATCTAGTGGCAAGCTACCTTATGGCCGTACGTTCGACAGGAAGGCGAATACTTGGGGGATCGATATCGAGAAACAGAAGAAAATAGTGTGGGCTGCTGAGCAGTACCTGAATGGACAAGGATTGAGCAAGATTGCTGCCACGCTCGGCATGAACATGCAAAACCTTTGGAACACGCTTCGTGAGCGTTGTGGAGATACCTGGAAAATCACTTTCCACAAACCTGACTTAAACATCAACGAGATCATAACCATCGAGATACCACCGCTACTTCCTCCTGAAACTATCCGAGCCATTCATGAGCGTCTGGAAGCAAACCAAACGTATTATCACGGTCAGATAAAGAACAAATATCTGCTTGGGCGGATGGTATTCTGTGGTGACTGCGGCTGCGCTCTTGTTGGTTACAAACCTCCGATGAAAAACCATCAAGCATATCGTCATCAGAAGCACCAAGACATCAAACGGAAGTGTCCTCAGTACACCAGATGGCAGGTACGGGCCGACCGTCTTGAAGAAGCCGTCCTTGCTCATGTATTCAATATCATGGGCAACCAGGATCTGCTGGAAGAGGCGATGAGGAAAGCCGTTCCATCCTATGAGAAAACCGAAAAGATTCGGGATCAGATAGCTGGTTTTGAACGCGACCTTTCAAAAGTAAAAAGGGGCATAGAAAGGCTCACTGATATCGTCTGTGAAGGAGCAATGCCGAAAGAGATGGTAAAGGCAAAGGCTGATGATCTTGGATCTAGGGAGAAATACCTGGAGACGGAAATTGAAAGGCTGAAGCAACAGATCAAGAATACACCGACAATCAAGGAAATCCAAGAGAAGGGTCGCATGGCAAGACGTGTCTTTGAGACTTTGTGGAAACAATATTGCTCATCATACAAGGCTTTTCAGAAAATGACCTTTGAAGACAAAAGAGCCATGCTACAACGATTCTTCGCTGGCAAGGATGAGGACGGCAACAGGCTCGGAGTGTATGTCACCAAAAGAGATAAGCGGATAAGCTACAGTATCAAGGGCATTCTTCCTATCCAACCGCACGGTGATCTTCCGATTGATGATGAAATGATGAAAGATTTACTAAGGGATCCAGCCGATTATGATCCAGAACAGGCTTTAGATGCTATCACTAATAACACTAAATTTAGTTACTATTTACCAAACACAGCCCTTCTTTAACTCCGCTCTCCCGAAGTGCCGTTTTAATCTCTGATGTTATATTAATAAATTCAACGCGTTTTTCTGTAGCAAACCATAATTCCTTACGATATGATTTCATTTTGTATCCCCTTGGCATATTTTTTACTACACCGTAACATAACGATGAGAAACTTCAACGAGGGATTTCCGATCTCATTCAAACAATCCAGGCATGACTAATGTACTACCGGCACCTTGTAAAAATTAAGATTATCAAAAAATCAAAGAACTTGCAGGAAAGTCTCTTTACTGATAAAAAGTTTTTAGTAGAATCACATTAAAGATGAAAATAATGACTCTGACATTGCTTTACATGACACATAAGAAAGGAAGATGAACGCCGTTTAAGGCTATTACTCAGGTTAAAATCATGAGAAGAATATTGAAAGTCCTTTTCTGCATTATCAGCGTCCTGATTGTTTTAGGATGTGCACATAAATATAGTACCGAAGAATATAGCGCTCTTGAGTCACAGCACAATGCATGTGAAAATGATTTGAAAAAAAATCAAGACGAAAATCAAAAATTACTGCAACAACTCCAAGAATCCAAAGTTGTAAATAATCAAAAATCCCAGGAAATTGAACAGTGTTTAAATGACAAACAGGCCATGCTTGACAAAATAATTGAATGTCTTGAGGACAACAAGATCCTTCTTCAGCAGATTTCACGATTCAATGATATAATGAAGAAAAAAAATGAGACACAGGTTCGTCTGAATCAGGTCTATGAATATATTTTATCATATCTGGACACCGAAAGGGCCGGTGACCAGCTATCAATCATCAAAAGTTCCGAACGGATCAAGATTGTAATTCCACAGTGGGTTCTATTCCCGAATGCCAGAAGCGCCTGGCTCACACCTTCCGGCTCGTACATCATAAAAAAAATTGCACAGGGATTGAAACAGATGCAATTCGATTATATCGAGATTGCAGGCCATACAGATAATACTGCCCTACCTCAAGAAACAAAAAAGGTATATCCTTCCAATTGGCACCTAGCTCAGGCCAGATCCCTTGCTGTCTTACAGATTTTTGAAGTCCAAGATGTTCCGAAAGATAAAATGTGCGCCATTACTTATGCTGAAACACAACCTATTGCCGACAACTCCACACCTGAAGGCAGAGCCATAAATCGACGGGTTGAAATTATTATACACCCTTAATATTATTTATTAATACCAGATAGCTTACATGCCTGGGTATCTGTTAATTATTATATCTGACTAAACTATGGAGAGGTGTAATCTCTGTGTGTAATGGTTAAGATAAAATGCTATAATATTGATTTATTCCGATTATATTCATCTTTCTTATTCATTAAGGTTATTCCTCTACTTTCCGATACAAACCAATAATGACTAAGGTTTCAGCAATACAGTTTTATAAAAAATATCAAGAGGGATACTACGAGGTTGATCTCAAGGGCACATTTACATTTGTAAATTCTATCATCTTTCAAATTCTTGATCTTACCGAAGAAGAAATGATCGGTGTCAATTTCGCCAAACTTACAGACACGGATACTGCTGAGAAAATATATAAGATATTCAATAAGGTTTACGAAACCGAAAAGCCTCACAAATTTGAACATGAGTTTATTAAAAAAGATGGGACTAAGGCCTTCATTGAAGATGTTGTAAATATTTTAAAGGATTCACATGGCAATAAGGTCGGATTCAACGGCCTGGTAACAGATATTACGCAGAGGATATTCCTTAAAGAAAAACTGAAAGATAGCAGGGAACGCTTCGAATCTCTTTTTGAAAATGCAAATGAATTCATTATCACCACCGACGAGTTCGGATATATCAAACGCCTGAATAAAATGGTTGAAAAGATTTCCGGTTATGGCAGAGAAGAACTGCTTGGAAAAAGCATTCTTATTTTAAGCTACCCTGAAGATCGTGATATCTTCATACAATTTTGGAAAGATATTTTGGAAGGCCGTACCCCCCGCTACGAACTCAGGGCTTTGTCAAAAGACGGCGAACAGGGATACCTGCTGGCAAGTGGTAGTGTCATCAAGAAAAATGGTGAGATTATCGAAATTCAATATAATGCGCAGGACATAAATAATCTCAAACAAGCCCAGCAAACGATTACTGACCTTAAAAATCAGCTCAACAGTATTATCGAATCAAATCCGAATGTGATAATCTGGATTGACAAAAATGGCCTGATTGAAATGGCAAACCCGGTAACGGAAATGGTTTTCAACAAACCAATGGCCGCTATTATCGGAAAACCCGTTTCTACTTTATCCAGCCAGATGACGGCCTTTGAAAAGATTGTCAATCAGTCTCAATCATACAAGATCCCCTACTTCTTGCCTGATGAGGTCATCACCGACAACCACATGCAGATATTTAATATAAACATTTATCCCCTTACCAATTCTCCCACTGACGGTGTGGTCTTTACAGCAATCGATATTTCAGAAAAAAAACACATGGAACAACAGTTAATTCAGGTCCAGAAAATGGAGACAATCGGCCAACTTGCAGGTGGATTTGCCCATGATTTCAATAATATCCTCACCGGCATTGTGGGTAACCTGGCGATGCTCAAACTGACTGAAGATAAAATCAGACAGCATCAATATATTGATACACTTGAAAACATTTCCCGGCGGGCAAAGGATCTTATCCAGCAGATGCTGGTCTTTACCAAGCGCAACGATGGCACACCCCAAAACATAGAAGTATACGAGGTTATTCAAGATGTACTTGATATGACCTCAAAATCTCTTCCCAAAAGCATTCGAGTTTCTGTTCAAAGAAATGATGGGGAGCTTCGAGTATATATGGATCAAACCCAGCTTACGCAAGTGATGCTTAATCTGATTATCAATGCCCGGGATTCCATACCCGACGGACAAAATGGTAATGTAAACATTTCCATCCAGAAAAAACCAATTGACGAAAGTACCAGGAAAAAATATCTACTGAATGATGCCGGAGACTTCATCATGATCGATATTAGAGATAACGGAATCGGGATTGACAAAGAAATCCTCCCCAAAATATTCGATCCATTCTTTACAACAAAAATCAAAGGACCTGAAAAGGGGACCGGCCTAGGATTATCAATTACCTATAATATTGTCACCAATGCAGGGGGGACCATTACAGTGAAATCGGAAAATGGTAAGGGTAGTTGTTTCAGCATCCTGCTTCCTCTTGCAAAAGGCAGTACCAGAGAAGCCACCCAAGAGGCATCTCTGGCGAACACGACAAGAAAAGCGGCAAAGATTCTGCTGGTCGATGATGAAGATATGCTCAGAGAAATCGGCCGGGATATGCTTGAGCATTTAGGTCATCAGGTTAGAACCGCAAAAAACGGCAGTGAATGTCTCTCAATGCTTCAAGAAAAAAAAGATGAATTTGACCTAATCATACTCGACATGATCATGCCTGTCATGGATGGCTACAATACCGTAAAAAAGATGACATCAGCTAATATTTATACCAAGGTTCTAATATCATCAGGTTTTTCCTTTGAACACGAAGATGGTGACTTTATGACTAATCCTCTTATTGTCGGAAGACTAAACAAGCCCTTTAGTATAGCTGAATTGTCAAAAACCATTAACTCAATTCTTACATAATCCGGCCTAAGCGTGATATACATTTATCCTCCGACAGGTGGCTGCCGATAAAACTGTTTAGAGGAACCCATGAATGACTTCGACGAACAAAGCATAGATAATATCATTGGACTGATCGGAGCAGATGTAACCGATACTATCAAATCTTGGAATCTAAGCTACACCTGTATATTTATCAAAGATACCGATCTTAACTATGTCTGGTTGAATCGTGCCTATTCGAAAATTCTGGGTGTTGAAAGCATCCAATCTGCAAAAGGTCGAAACGATTTTGCCTTTTTCGATCATGATTTTGCGGCCAGCAGCCAAAAATGTGAATTGGATCTAATCCGTTCTGCAAGCCCATCGTCAGGTACGCATGAGAAAATACTTTGTCCTGATGGTAGAGAGAGATGGTTTCACATTTCCAGATCTCCTTTGACGAGAGACGAGGTGGTATGTGCGATCATCGGCATCATGACTGACATCACTTTACTGAAACAAGAACAGACAACACTGCCGGAAGAAAATAACTTGTATAAAGATCTCTTTGAAAATGCGACGAATATAATTGTAACGGCTGATCCGGAAGGTAATATTACCAAAGTCAACCAGAAAGCCAGAGAAATGATCCAAAAATATGGTGGCAATTTTCCGGAAGAAGTTACTGGAAAAAACTTTCTGCACTATGCCCATAAGGCAGATGTTGATAGATTCATTCATGCCTGGAAGCAAAATCTGGCAGGAAAGACTGTTGAATATGAGGGACGGCTAGTCGGAAAAGACGGTAGAATAATTCATATTCTCGCTAGTGGAAGACCTATTGTAAAAAATGGCAAAGTCATCTCTCTACATTACCAAGCTCAGGATATTACTGATCACAAGGCTCGCGAACAGGTTCTTCATCAGGCGGCAAGCATGGAAGCTATCGGGCGGTTGTCAGGTAGTATAGCCCATGATTTCAACAACCTGCTTACTGTTATTAATGGATATTCCGAACTCCTCATAAACTCTATTGATCAAGCAAACCCTGTCTATGACAAAATAAAGCAGATATACCAGGCCGGCCGAAATGCCTCTGATATGACCAGAAAAATCCTTGAGTTCAGCAAAAAACAGAAACCAGAATCGATGAAATCCGATATTAATGATATTCTTTCCAGTCAGGAAGCCATTCTTCAGCGTCTCCTGGGAGAAAACATCAGGCTGGTTTTTGCTCTTGATCCTTTAGTGGAGATGATTAATATAGATACATCCCGACTATCACAGCTTGTCTTGAATCTTATCGTCAATGCCCGCGATGGCATGCCTATGGGTGGCACCTTAACCGTTTCCACCCATACAACCAGCATTGATCTAACATCAAAATCCACTTATAAGGACATCCCTGCCGGAAAGTATGTAATCCTTTCCATTCAAGACACCGGCCAAGGAATCAGTAAAGAGACGATGGAACATATTTTCGATCCATTCTTTTCAACCAAGCCTGACGGGGCCGGAATCGGATTGTGGACTGTCAAAAGCATCGTCAATGAGTGTCATGGAGAAATCAGGGTAAACAGTGTAATGGGCCACGGTACAACTTTTGACACCTTCTTCCCGGTGATAACAACAAAAAGCACTGTCAACGCTCAGGATGTACCATCGCAAGATAAAACCTCATCCACTGCATCCACTAAAAAGACCATTTTAGTGACCGAGGATGATGACACGGTGCGTGAACTGGTCACAGAAATTCTTTCCCAAAAGGGATACAATGTACTTACTGCCAGAAATGGCGGTGATGCTTTGCAGCTGGCTCGCAATCATAAAGATCATGTTGATCTGTTACTTACGGATATTGTCATGCGCAGAATCGACGGAAAGATGCTCTCTGAAAAAATTGTTGAAATCTGGCCACATATCAAAGTACTCTTTATGTCCGGCTATGGCCATGAGGTCTTCACCGAAGAAGATCTTAAATCAAGAGACTTTCTGCAAAAACCCTTTTTGCCGGAAGAGTTGATCCGCAAGGTAGATGATACATTGGCCAAGCCTTGATCTTATAAGTCGACTCTGATAAGTAGAGCGAATTATGCTCTCCAAAAAGGAAATAATCGAATACGCCCGTTCATTGAATTTAGATTTGATTGGATTTACTGATGATTCACCTTTAAACAATCATTCACTCATATTTCAGCAATGGCTTGCTTCCGGCAATGCAGGAGACATGAAATGGCTTTATAAAAATCCTCTTAAACGCTACGATCCCCATGCGCTCCTGAATGATGCCAAAACTGTTATCTGTGTGGCAATCAGCTACTTTTCAAATTCGATTCCTTCGCAAAAGCATATATCGAAATATGCCGCTTCAAGTGATTACCATGCTGTCTTAGGTCAAAAATTGCGTGATCTGCTTAAACATATGCAACACTTCGATCCCGGCCTTAATGCACGTATTTGTGTTGATTCAACACCTTTAGCAGAAAAGGCATTTGCCAACAGGGCCGGAATCGGCTGGCAAGGTAAAAATTCATTGATTGTCAACGAAAAATATGGATCGTGGTTATTCCTGGGAGAACTCATCATCAATAGAACATACCTAACGGATCCGCCTGCCCCCGATCGATGTCAAAACTGCACGGCATGTATTGATGCCTGCCCTACCGGCGCAATCAGAGATAATCGTAGTATAGACGCATCCAAATGTATTTCCTACATCTCCATTGAATATTCAGGCAATGATCAATTGGAATTATATGAGAAATTATTTGGCTGTGATGAGTGCCAGAAGGCATGTCCTTGGAATGCCGAGCCTTTTCAAACCAGTGAAAACCAGTTTACCTCTCCAAACAAACTATACCTTTCAAGCCTGGAAGATCTTAAATGCATGAGTGAAGATGAATTTTCCAGGCATAGCAAGGGGACTGCCTTCGAACGCATATCATTTGATAAATTCAGAAAAAATCTCCGTTCAATCGATAAATAAACTATCGTTTTTTTTCAACATCGCCGATGGCATTTTTTTGTGTATCATAAAGAAACCGGATGTTTCCCCTTTTCTAAATATTGCAACTGGGATAATATTAGTCCATGCTTTCCAAGGGAGATCACATATGCATACTCTGCGTTTCGTGTACCTCCTCGTTCTAATTCTGATTATACCGTTTTCATGTCTGTTTAGTCAGGAACTCAAACAGGTCGTCCTCTACCATGACATGGCTTATGTTACCATGCAGATCGAGGCTCATGGGGAACTGATCATTGAAGCTTCTGCTGATATGATTCCTGATTCGATCAGCGCAATTCCAGGGCCACAAAGTTCTTTAAAAAACATTACTATCGAGCCCAAACGGACCCTGTCCGGAAAAGTGCAAGATTTGAAAGAAATACTCAAGCAGAAACGCTCCCAACTAGCCATTAAAGAAGCTCAACGTTCCATGATCCTGAAACAGATTGAAATTATTTACAAAAAGGCAGAAGTATCCGGTTCTGAAGAGTCCTTCCAGAAATCGAAACTTGAGGAAATTCTGGTCTATATCGACACTACAGTTTCTGTCCTGAATTCAAAGCGGATCAGGCTCGCCCAAGAGGTCGAAGAACTTGCAGCGCAGATCAATGATCTAGAAAGCCGACTTGAAAACATATCCAAGCAACCCGGATATACCATAACGATTCACGGCCAGGGAACCATCGCGGTTTCCTACGCTCTCAAAAATGCACATTGGAGACCGGAATACCGAATCTATGCAACTCCAGATAAAAACGAGTTAATTCTGAATATATTTGCACGCATTTGGCAGACAACCGGCAGAGACTGGCAGGTCGATAAAATATTGCTCGCAAGTGGAAGACCCAGTTTCGGTGTTTCCGCTCCAAGGATCGATCCATGGCACATTCCTCCACGTCGTAGACCAAAAATGCAGCTCCTTGAACAAACAACGGATCAAGTTATGCCTGAGACAAAACCAGTTGCAACAGCGACATCCTATCTGATTGGCCTTACGAAAACCACCGTATTGCCCGGAGATGGAACACCGCATACTATTAGCATTAAGAAACAGCCAATTGAGACACAGCTTACCAGAATCTGCATCCCTAAAAGTGACAACTACGTTTTTTTACGTGCCGAAGGATTATGGAACGAAAAATTCCCACTTCTGCCTGGCACCTACAGCTCTTTTGTCGACCGGGTGTTTTCAGGTCGCGGCAGATTGCAAAGGATCAATACAGGTGAAAATTTCTTCATAGATTTGGGACGGGATGAAACCATCACGGTTAGGCGAAAAGAAACAAAGCGTTATCATGAAAAAACCATAACAGGCAAAGACAAAACAACTTACAGCTATACGATCGATATTGAAAACACCAGAAATCGGGATGTTTATATCACCATGCAAGATCAGATACCGGTATCGCGAGATGAAAAGATCAAGGTTGATCTGCTGGAGTCAATCCCGGAAATTCACCCCGATAAAGATGGTATACTTTCCTGGAAACTGCACCTGGATGGACATACCAAGGATCAGATCAATTTTAGTTTCTCCGTGACAGGTAATGTTTTCTTAAAACAATAGATGGGATAAACACCAGCACGGCCGAGTGTGTTATTATAATCCTCACTTTTCCTGAGCTTGAACTCATTTCATATTCTGCACCCTGGAAAGATCTGATCAAATCTGTCTGGCCTGTGCAAAAAAATACAGAATACCTGAACCAGTTCGGCAGGCTCATATCCTCAGCAGAAAACTGCTCAACGGAGAATACAGCTATCTACAAGAGTAGATAATCCATCAATGAGATGCATGATTTCGTTTTCGTTAAAATTTGTCTCGTGTATGAATTCTTGGTCCACATGTTTTGATGGTACAAAAGACTGAAGCACATACATAGAAGATCCCTGAATAAGTTCCCCGATACGCATTACATCTTCGGGTTGTAAAAGCGATTTTGCAAGGGTTGTCCTGAATTCACTGGCACATCCGGCATCTATAATCAGTCTGATGCTCTGGGCTATGGTTTGCTGGTCGATCTCTGAACAAACCACCGCTGAATATTTATCCAGCGGAGCTTTCACATCCATGGCAATATAATCAACGATGTTTTCCTGAATAATCTGTCGTAGCATATCCGGATTGGTGCCGTTAGTATCAAGTTTTACCTTAAACCCCATTGATTTCATCTTCATCAGGAAATCAGGCAAATCGTGATGTATCGTAGGTTCACCTCCGGTTATCACCACCCCATCCAGCTTGCCTGTCCGTCTCGATAAAAAATCAATCACTTTTTCTTCCGGTACAGGATCTGTGAACAATTGCGGAATAACAAGCTCGGGATTGTGACAGTACGGACATCTGAAGTTGCATCCCTGAGTAAAGACTATTGCCGAAATCCTGCCGGGATAATCAATAAACGACGTTTTCTGTAAATATCCTATTTTCACCTGTGAGCTTAAACTCCTTAACTGCCAAGGGACCGGTTGTACAACATATTTTTTAATGAAACTTGATCATTCTTCAGCGCACATCTGCAGCAATGATCTCACCAGGTTGATAGAAGAAAACTGGTTGTCGGTCAGAGCGGCCAGAGAACTTTCTCCCCCGAAAAGATTATGCATGATCGCCTCGACATCATACCCCTTTTTCTGCAGTTGCCGAGCATCGTACGACTTCTCTTTCAGATACGAAACACAGTTATTAAGAGCATGCCGTCCTTCGGGAATAATCCGGCCCAATGAGGTAAACAGTACAAGCCTGGGGGTGTCAATATTAAGAAGAATTTTCATCGATGATACTATCTGAGCAATATTTTCCGCTGGCCTTATGACCTTGAGATTTTCGCTGCTAAACAAATCTCCTGAGAAACACCATCCCTTTGACAGTTCAACCAGGGCCACATGCCCATCGCAGTGTCCCGGTGTCTCAATCACCTCAAACTTGTAGTGCTTACTTGCAATTTGGCTTCCCAGAGGCAAAACCTCACTTGGTTCCGGATAGCCCCAGACGAGTTCCTGGTAAGAAAGCAGCGGGAGTACAGTATTGATCAGAGGGACACTTTCCGGATGAGCAAATATATTTAGGGTACGTGTTTGCTGCAAGCGTTTGTTTGCAGCTACATGATCCTCGTGGTAATGAGTATTTACTACTGTTTCTATGTGTTGATCTTTTAGATAGTTGACAAACTCATCACAAGTATGAGCACATCCTGTATCGACCAAAAGACCGTCAACGAGATAAGCGGCAACCCAGTAAAGAGGCTGACCGTTCATTTCAACGCTCATCTTGATCTGGACAACATCTTCAAAGTGGTCAAAATCAAGCATGCCTGTTACTCCAAATCATTCTTGCCGCTCTTTCCGCATTAAAACATATAACAGAGCCGATTTTCATAATATGCGCACAACTGTTGCAGAATCTTGTATGGATATTCTACTGCATCAACATGAAACAGATTAAAACATCTCTGAATATACTCAGTATACCTGTAAAACATTACGATCCGACAGGGATTCCGCGTTCTTGGTGTCTATCCTTGAATCTGCCGACGCAATCTGATGCTGATCGGGCTTATGTATTACAAATGGCTTTCTCAGATCAAACTCTGCTTTCTTGCCTTTGTTCCATTGGCTTACAGGCCTCAAATATCCAACCACCCGTGAGTAAACCTCTGTTTCCTCACCGCATTTCGGGCACGCCGGATGCTGACCGGTAATGTATCCATGGTTCGGGCACACACTGAATGTCGGAGAAAATGTAAAGTAGGGTATGTGATAGTTCTGGCAGACCTTGCGCACCAGATTCTTGATTACCTGGTGATCGCTGACCTGCTCGCCCGCATAAATATGAAGTACTGTTCCACCGGTATATTTTGTCTGAATATCATCCTGCAGATCCAATGCCTCAAAAATATCATCGGTATAATTTACCGGCAGCAGGGATGAATTGGTGTAAAACGGTTCGGCACCATCGCGATGTTCGTCTTCATTGGCACAGATAATGTCAGGATATTTCTCTTTGTCAATCTGGGCAATCCTGTAGGATGTGCCCTCGGCAGGTGTCGCCTCAAAATTATAATTATTACCGGTAGCCTCTTGCAGATCCACCAAGCGATCCCGTATGAAATCAGACACCTCAAGAGCAAAGACTCTGCCTTCTTCCGTGCCGATATCCCGGCCGATCAAATTCAGACAGGCCTCATTCATTCCAACTATGCCGATGGTCGAAAAATGGTTTTTCCAGTATTCACCGAAGCGGCTTTTTATGCTGTTGAGGTAATACTTGGTATAGGGATAAAGATTCGCATCCGTGAACCCCTCAAGAATTTTCCTCTTGATTTCGAGGCACGTACTGGCCAGATCGATCAATCCTCCCAGCCTGGAAAGAAATTCTTTTTTATCCTGACACAGGTAACCCAGCCTAGGCATGTTGATCGTAACAACCCCGATAGAGCCGGTCAATGGATTCGATCCGAACAAGCCTCCTCCTCTGCGCTCAAGTTGTCGGTTATCTATGCGCAGTCTGCAGCACATGCTCCTGGCGTCTTCCGGGTCCATTTCTGAATTTATAAAATTGGAGAAATACGGCACGCCGTACTTGGCGGCCATCTTCCAGAGTCCCTCTATCTGGGGCTTGTCCCAATCAAAATCCTTGGTGATATTGTAGGTCGGGATCGGAAAAGTAAACACCCTTCCCATTGCATCACCTTCGCTCATCACCTCGACAAAGGCCTGGTTGAACATGTCGACTTCATGCTGGAATTCACCGTATGTCTTATCCTGAATTTCACCTCCGATGACCACGCCCTGCTTAAAATAATGCTTCGGCACCTCGAGATCGAGGGTTACATTAGTAAACGGCGTCTGGAAACCGACGCGTGTTGGCACATTTATATTAAATATAAACTCCTGCAAGGCCTGCTTGACCTGGGAATATTCCAAGCCGTCATAATGTATGAAGGGTGCCAGCAATGTATCAACATTTGAAAATGCCTGAGCACCGGCTGCCTCACCCTGCAACGTATAGAAAAAATTAACGATCTGTCCCAGAGCGGTACGAAAATGTTTGGCCGGAGCACTTTCAATTTTGCCGACTGCGCCACGAAAACCTTGCAACAGCAAATCATATAGATCCCACCCGACACAATAAACCGAGAGAATATTGAGATCATGAATATGAAAATCTCCGCCAGAATGCGCCTGTCTGATTTCAGGCGGATAAATCTTGTTAAGCCAGTAAATTTTGCTGATTTCTGATGAGATGTAGTTATTCAGGCCCTGCAAAGAAAACGACATATTGCTGTTTTCATTGACCTGCCAATCCAGTTTGTCGAGATATTGATCAATAAGATCGACTCCGATACCGGCTTTGATTTCCCGTATCTTGCTGTGTTGATCACGATAAATGACATATGCCTTGGCCGTATTCCGGTAAGGGGAAGACAGGATAACCTCCTCAACAATATCCTGGACTTCCTCCACGGTAGGGATATCGGCTATTGTCTGCTGTGCTAGGGAGATGACCTTGAGCATAAGCCTCCGTGCGGTTTTTTCATCAAACTCCCCGGATGCTTTTCCTGCTTTGGCAATGGCAGCTGTTATCTTGGATGCATTAAAATCAACGATTCTACCATCTCGTTTTTTTATCCTGGCAAACATAGAACCCCCGTTTCTATCGTATTATATGTAGTAGCTTTGAAATAAGCAGGTACTATATATAGCACCTGCAATCAGGAGATCGCAAGGGGAAAATTGTGAAAAAAGCTATTTTATAAAAACAGACTCGAGATCTGCTAAGTTCTTCAATCCAAAACACTTTTTGTAGTGTAATTGATTTCGCCTGCAATCGTCAACAAATCATGGGAAAATGTTTATTCTCTTTCTTATCAGTTTATGTTCTATTTACTATACAGAAACGGTATTTCAATTGTTACCTTGGCGTCTTCTCTCAGCATAGAATTCCTGCTCTTTAACTACTTGATCTTCCTGCGTATATTCCGGCCGATTTCTTACTGAATATCCTGTTTGTCGAGCACAACGCTAATCCGTTTCAGACTGTAATACTTGTTGGATCTCTCGTCGCTCTACTGCAACTGCCTGATTCAGCCCCTGACAGTAATGGTCACATCAACCGCAAAAATTCCTGTTTTTACAATTACTACAAAAATCCGGCGTCCCACCCATAAAAATGAGGAAGAAACCTCCACCGTTCGACGAATCTATCGCGCATACATGGATTCTATAGTATCTGCATATTTTTGTGTTATAATTTTGCGCTTTATTTTCAAAGTCGGGGTCAGTTCTCCGCCTTCTATGGAAAATTCATAGGAAAGCAAAGTGAATTTGCGTATCTGCTCTACACGTGCAAAATCTTTCATCAACCCTTGGATTTTATCATCATAAAACCTGATGATCTCAGGCTTTTTAACCAGGGCTTCATGGCTGTCAAACGATATGCTGTGCTCCTTGGCATAGGTTGATAATTCTGCAAAATTTGGTACAATCAAGGCACTTAAATATTTTCTGCCTTCACCGATAATAACAGCCTGTTCGATCATCAGATCCGCGATCAGGGTATTTTCAATATTCTGAGGGGCGATATTTTTACCACCGGCAGTGATCATAATATCCTTTTTCCTGTCGGTAATATGAAGACAGCCTTTTTCGTCAGTACGTCCGATATCACCGGTCATGAAACAGCCGACAACAGTAAAAGCAG
>Ga0272441_10008705_pt1 | contig 15987 bp, 13 predicted proteins | sample SSMProp6N_FD_193582 | JGI IMG/M metagenome (GOLD analysis project Ga0272441, IMG submission 193582) | Marine sediment archaeal communities from Little Sippewissett salt marsh, Falmouth, MA, United States - SSM-Prop-6N | ecosystem: Environmental > Aquatic > Marine > Wetlands > Sediment ... | reverse complement strand
CAGCTCCTTCTGATCCACCTGGGTATCGCACCTCTCGCAGGCCGAGTCCACGACCTGCTCGTTCGCCAGGACCGTATTGCACGAGGGGCACCAGTTTACGAACGCCTTCTTGCGGTATGCCAGGCCCTTCTCGAAAAGCTTGAGGAATATCCACTGGGTCCACTTGTAGTAGTCGGGCTGGCAGGAGGTTACCTCCCTTGCCCAGTCGTATTCGACCCCCCATGAGTCCATCTGCCGCTTCATCACGTCTATGTTGTCGAAAGTGGACTTCTTGGGGTGTATGCCCTTTTTAATGGCGGCGTTCTCGGCCGGAAGGCCGAAGGCGTCCCAGCCCATGGGGGTCAGGACATTGAAGCCGCGCATCATCTTGTAACGGGCGACGACGTCTCCGATTATGTAGTTGCGGCCGTGGCCCACGTGGAGGCCCGCGGAAGGGTACGGGAACATCATAAGGCAGTAGTATTTATCAGCGGGGTCCTTGACGTCGACGTTGAAAAGGCCTTCGTCTTTCCACTTCTTCTGCCATTTTTTTTCGATGGTCGCTGGGGTGTATTTATTCATTTAGATTCCTCGACTCACTCGCTTCGCTCGTTCGCTCGGAATGATATGATGTAGGATAAGAACTTGTAGATCAGTTTTGCCGCCAGGAGGTCCGGGGCCTTGTTATGCTCGTTCGGGCAGAGCTCGACGACGTCAAAGCCCACCACGTTCCTGTATTCCGCCGCCGCCTTTAAAAGGGCCGTTACCTGGTACCAGGTTAGCCCGCCCGGCTGCGGCGTGCCCGTCGACGGCATCACCGACGGGTCGAGGACATCAAGGTCTATTGTAACATAAACGTTCCGGGAAAGCCTCTCAACGACCGTCCCGATCCAGTCGGAGTTGTCGAATATCTCGTGCGCGTAAAATACGTTGTCGGGCGCCAGTTTACCCTTATCCTCGGGCGGCATACTCCTTATCCCGACCTGGACCATTGGGCAGGCTTCCCTGATCCTCGCCGCGACGCAGGCGTGGTTGAAGCGGCTGCCCTTGTACTCGTCCCTGAGGTCGGAGTGCGCGTCAAGGTGCAGGACCGAAAGATCTTCGTTCTTCGCCGCGTGCGCCAGGACCGACCCTATGCTCACCGAGTGCTCGCCGCCTAGCGTGACCACGAACTTCCCCTCTTCTATGAGCTTCAGGGCCTCTTCCTGTACCTCGCGGACCATCTGCTCGGGGGGCGCGTCCACCGATAACGGCTCGAGCGTATGTATGCCCTCGCGGTAGACCTCCGTACCCGTCTCTATATCATAGAGCTCGAGCTCCCGCGAAGCCTCTAAAACAGCAAGGGGGCCCTTGTCGGCCCCCTTGATCCATGTGCTTGTCTTGTCATAAGGAACTGGCAGGATAGCTATATTAGAGCTTTGCCTGTCAGTGAATGACCCGTCGATCTCGCCAAAGCTGCTGTATTTAGGCATTGTGACCCGTCAGGTTGTCAAGCTGCAGCGGCTTCCGCGGTTTCCCTGTATCTTATGAAGTGCCTTCCCCTGCTGACAACGTGCTTGTCAAAGTCCTTCGACTCGAAAGCCTCTATCAGGTAGTCAGCGGCGACGTCCACGTCAAAATCCTTGCATGAAAAGACATCCACGAAACAGTAATCTTTTTCCTGGAAGGTGTGCACCGAGATGTGGCTTTCCGCGATGATCACCGTCCCCGTGATGCCCTTGTCTTCCGGGATAAGCCCGGAGTACGGGAAAACATAAGGCTGGGTTATCTTGGTCATCCCGATCTTCTCCGGGAGGTCGTCCAAGACGTTAAAAACATGGTTGTAATCTTTAAGCTTTTCCTCGTTGCACTGCCTGAGGTCAAGCATCAAATGCGGCCCGAAAGCTTCCTGTCGCCTCTCTTTCATCTTTCTTCCCTCCATTTTTGGAATGTTGATCTTGATCAGAAGGTTACAAAAAAACAGAGTTAAAAAACCCCTTCTGATATGTACGCAACTATATATACTGCCGAACATTAGTCCGCTCCAATTATCGGCTGACAACAGGAGCAAACTAAATGTTATAAAAGTATATTTATAATGGGGTTATTTGTCAATAAAAAATTATGAAGGGACTTTGTAGAAGGAAAGGCCGCCTTAAAACAGGCGGCCTTTGAACATATGGTGGAGCTGAGGGGGATCGAACCCCTGACCTCATGCATGCCATGCACGCGCTCTCCCAGCTGAGCTACAGCCCCACCGGAATATTTACGGAAAGATAATATATCACCCCTTTTAAGGGATTGTCAACCTTTTACTAGAACTTCCAGAATAACGGTATAACAAGGGTGGCGACTATAAAGAATATGATGTTGAGCGGCAGGCCCACCTTGAGGTAATCGGTGAACTTGTAGCCGCCGGCGCCCTGGACGATCAGGTTGGTCTGGTAGCCTATCGGGGTAGCGAAACTCGCCGAGGCCGCTATGGCTATCGCGATAAAGAAGGGCCTGGGGTCGACGCCCATCTGAGTGCCCGCCGAATAAGCTATCGGGAAGATAAGGGCGGCCGCCGCGTTATTGGTGATTATCTCGGTGAAGACCGTGGTGAGGATATAAATGGCCGCGAGAACACCCACCGGCCCGAAGCCCTTGACCAGGTTGATAAGAAAGTCCGCTATCGCCGCGGCGGCGCCGCTGTTCTGCAGGCCCTTGCTTATGCCGAAGGCGCAGGCTATCGTGACGAGCACGTTCATGTCCAGCGAACGCTTGGCCTGGTTGACCGTGACGCACCTCGTTATCAGCATGAGGACGGTAGCCCCGGCGGCGGCGTAGAACATGTTTATCTTGTTGCCCGCTATCCTCGGCAGATACCCGCCGAACGTGGCCGCGGCGACCATGAGCGCTATTATGCCGACCGCCAGCAGGGCTTTATGATAGACCTTGGGCTCCTGCTTTTTTATCGTGGAGACCAGGTAGAAATCCCTGGAATCGGACCAGTACTGGACGAACTCCTTTGTGGCAAGGAGCAGCAGGACATCGCCCGCGCGCATCCTTATGGAGCCCACTTTGGACTTTACCCTTTCACCGTTCCTGTGCACCGCGACGACGCCGGCCTTGTACCTCTCGCGGAAATTCACCTCTTTTACCGTATTACCTATTATAGGCGAGGAATCCGAGACGACCGCCTCCACTAAATAGGTCGTCCCCCTCTGGAAATCGTTCTCGAACATCTCGTGCGCGGCCGGGACAAGGCCCTGCATGTCCTGAAGGTCCACTATGGCCGAGGTCACGCCGACGAAATAAAGGACATCACCGGACCTTATCTTCTCTTCGTGCGAAACCGGCCCGAAGACCTCTCCGCCCCGCTCTATCTCCATGAGGTATACGTTCTTAAGGTTCCTCAGGCCCGCCTGCTGGATGGTCTTGCCGATTATGGGGCTTTTATCGGTCACTTTCATGCCGATAAAATACTCCTTGCGGTTCTCGATCACCGAATCCATTATGTCCTTGCGCTCCGGGAGGAGCTTCTGCCCGATAAAGGCCATGTACAGCCACCCTATTACCGCGCACGGAATGCCCACCTTGCCCAGCTCGAACATCGAAAGCCCCTGTATGCCGTTCTGGAGCATCATACCGTGGACCACCAGGTTGGTGGAAGTGCCTATAAGCGTGCACACGCCGCCGAATATGGCCGCGTAAGAAAGAGGTATGAGGAACTTGGACGCCGAGAGGTCCAGCTTTTCGGCCCATTTCTTGATTATAGGCGTGAATATGACGACTATGGGCGTGTTGTTAAGAAAGGCCGACAGGGACGATACCGGCAGCATTATCCTGAAAAGAGAGGATATGTTCCTCTCTTTACGGGCCTTGCCCAGGAACGTGTTGGCGATCGCGTTCAGCGCCCCCGTGTACTGCACGCCCGCCGCCACTACGAAAAGGAGGGCCACGGTCATCATGCCCTGGTTGGAGAAACCGGCAAGCGTCTCCTGGGGGCTGACAAAACCCGAGAAAAGAAAGACCATCAGCGCGCCAGCGAGCACAACAGCCGAAGGCACAAGTTCCAGCGCCAGGGCGGCGGTCATGGCCGCGATTATGAATATAGGCAATATGCTCGTGAAGCTCAGGTCCATTTTACCTGTCCGGTCAGGTTGAAAGCTCCTTGAAGAAGTACTTTTTATCCTTCAGGTAGCCGAACACCTCTTCGGCGCATTCCTCTTTTGAACTCTTGTCGGTGTCGAGCACCACTTCCGGCCGTTCCGGTTCCTCGTACGGGGCCGAGATCCCGGTAAAGTCCTTTATCTCGCCCCTTTCGGCCTTGCCGTAGAGGCCTTTCACGTCCCTCTTCTTGCATGTTTCCAGGTCGGCCTTGACGAAGACCTCCACGAAGTCGCCCTCGGCCATCGCGTCGCGGACGCTGTCCCTGTCCTTCCTGTAGGGCGAGATGAAAGAGGTTATCACCATGAAACCCGCGTCGGCGAAGAGTTTGGCGACCTCGCCCACCCGGCGTATGTTCTCTTCCCTGTCCTCGGGCGAGAATCCGAGGTTCTTGTTGAGGCCATGCCTGACGTTGTCGCCGTCAAGGAGGTACACGTTGCACCCGGCCTCGAACAGGATCGCCTGCAGCTCCACCGCGATGGTGGACTTGCCGGAGGACGGAAGGCCCGTCAGCCACAGTATCGCTCCCCTGTGCCCGTTCTTTTTCTCGCGGTACTGCTTTGAGATGCCGGTCTCGTGCCAGGTGATGTTGGTGCTTTTTATACCGTCCTCCTCGGCCTTCCTCTTCTGGTAGAACTGCTCGAGGATGTCCACAACCGGCTTGCGCATTACGCGCTCGTCGACGGGCTCGGCGCTCTGCAGCTTTTTCCTGAGCTCCTTGCCGGATATGCTCACAGGATGGTAGCCTTTCGGGGCGAACTCGTCGATCAGGCCCACCCTGTTTATCTCCTCGAAGAACGAGGCGAAGCCGACCTTTACCGGCTTGATCCTGAGATCGCCCGTGAGGCCCTCGAACTTCTCCTGCGCGTCGAAGTCGCCCCATGCCGGGGTGCCGTCGTCGAACGGAGCGTCGGCGTGCTTTCGGCCGATTATTATGTCGGTGAAGCCGTAGTTCTGCCGGTATATCCCGTGCATTATGGCCTCTTTCGGCCCGGCGTAGTACATCTTTATGTCCAGTCCGATCAGGACCAGCTGGTCATAGATGCTGCGGCCCTTTTCCTTCCACAGGTCCGTGTCTATGTCGCCTTTGCCGAGCATCTTGTTGTCAAGCAGGGCTTCGTAGGTCTCCATCCTGATGTCGGCGGGGACGTCGTCTTTCTTGGTGCTTCCCACGAGCGGGTTAAGGACCGCACCGGCGAAGTGTCCTTCTTTTGTGAGCGTCTCCAGGCCGTAGACCATGGCGTATTCATGCGCCCGGTGCAGGGCGTTGCGCGTCTGGAACGCTATTATCCTCTCCCACTTCCTTTCCTTGAAGAGTTCGCGGGATTCCTCCGGCGAAAGCATGTACCTGCCGTAAGCGGGATATGTAAGCGGCGGAAGCGCCCATATTTTGCCGCCCAGGAGGAATTCCCTGGGGTCGTTGTTCACTATCCTGGGCCCCGGGTGGTCGCGCCTGTCGGTGCCGTACACGCTCCTGTTGTATTTGTCTTTGTCGAACGCGTAGATGTCCGTTATCTCCAGCGTGCCTATTATGAAGCCGAACTCGTTCTTTACCACGACTGTCTCGCCCACCTGCAGTTTTTCCTTGTCCCTTTTGGAGACGGGAAAGACTATCGGTATCGTCCAGGCGTACTTTTTGCCGCCGCGTTCGATGTTCTCCTCGTCCAGGACCCTGTGGAACTCGGCCTCGGACATGGGGCCCTCCAGCGGCGAAAGCCCGCCGTCGGCTATCCTGTAGAAGGCCGCCAGGTCGCTGTCGGATATGGTGTAACTTTTAAGCGATTCGGCCTTGGAAAAGAGGTATTTACGTTCGACCTCGGGTATGAACCTGTTGACAAGTCCGCCGCCGCCATGGGCCGGCAATAAAGCGCTTTCCATCTGTATCTCCTCTTGTGTTTTCATAATGTTCGACTCCCCTACACGTTTCTTTTTCTGGCTTGCCATGAACCTGAGAAAAACCAAAGGTTTTTTGAATGGTTCATGGTGCCGGAGGTGGGAGTCGAACCCACATGGGGTTTCCCCCACTGGATTTTGAGTCCAGCGCGTCTGCCAGTTTCACCACTCCGGCACGTTATATAATATTGGAAGTCTAATTCTATAACCCGCTGAGGGAATAGTCAAGAAAATTGGATAAGGGACGGATCGTAATCCTCCACGTTCTCGTAGCCCAGGAGGTTAAGGATGGTGCCGGCCACATTGGAGAGGCCGCGTTTAGGGAGGTCGGCCATCCTGTATTCCCCTTTGTATTGGGGGTCGTAGATCACGAACGGGACCGGGTTAAGGGTATGAGCGGTCTTGGGTATTTTTTTGCCGTCCTTTATGGTGAACATCTCGTCTGAGTTGCCGTGGTCGGCGGTCACTATCGCCACTCCGCCGAGCTCTTTCACCAGGTCCAGAAGGCGCTTCACGCATGAATCGACCGTTTCCACGCCTTTTACGACCGCGGCGGCTATTGCCGTGTGGCCCACCATATCGCCGTTGGCGAAGTTCAGCCGGCCGAAACGGAACCTCCCGCTTTTAAGCAGCTCTGTCACCTTTCCGGTTATCTCCGGGGCCTTCATCTGCGGGGCCTTGTCGAACTGGATCCTGTCGGAAGGGATCTCTATGTATTCCTCGAGCTCTTTGCAGACATAACCGGACTTGTTGCCGTTCCAGAAATACGTCACGTGGCCGAACTTCTGGGTCTCTGAGATGGCGAACATCTTAACGCCTTCCGTGCAGAGATACTCGCAAATGGTCCTGTCGATCTCGGGCGGGCTGACCAGGTAGTTCTTCGGTATATGCAGGTCGCCGTCATATTCCATCATGCCGGCGTAAAGGACGTCCGGGCGCCTCACGCGGTCAAACTCGGAAAAGTCCTTTTCGTCGAAGGCGCGGGATATCTCTATGGCCCTGTCCCCCCTGAAATTAAAGAAGACCACGGCATCGCCGTCCTCGATGGCGCCCACCGGCTTCCCGTTCCCGGTCACGACGAACGAGTCCATGTACTGGTCGGTCATCTCGGGATCTTCCGCGTAATAGGTCTCTACAGCCTCTTGCGCGGAGGGGAACTGCCGGCCTTTGCCCAGGACGTGGGCGTCCCATCCGCGTTTTACCACGCTCCAGTCGGCGTTGTAGCGGTCCATGGTGGTGACCATACGGCCCCCGCCGGAGGCGATCCTGTAATCGTAGCCTTTTTGATCGCGAATATCGGAAAGGACCTTCTCGGTCTTGTCTATATATTCCAGAGCCGATTTTGAGGGAACGTCGCGGCCGTCCAGGAGCGCGTGCACGCGCACCTTTTCGACGCCCTCTCCGGCAAGCCGGTCTATCATGGCGTAAAGCTGGTTTATGTGGGAATGAACGTTGCCGTCCGAGAGAAGCCCTATGAAATGAAAGGCGCTGCCTGAGCTTTTTACTTTCGAGACGAGTTCTTTCCAGAGGTCGGTCTGGAATATGGAGCCGTCCTTTATGGCGTTGTTGACCCTTAAGGCTCCCTGGGCGAAGACCCTGCCCGCGCCGAGAGCGTTGTGGCCGACCTCGCTGTTGCCCATGTCCTCGTCGGTCGGAAGCCCCACGGCCGTGCCGTGCGCCTGGAGCGTCGTGTAAAGCTCGCTCTTGAAAAGCTCGTCCAGGCACGGCGTATTGGCGACATAGACCGCGTTGGTCTCGTCCTGCTTGCCGAGCCCTACGCCGTCCATGATGATGAGCAGCAGCGGCCCCTTCCTGGGCGTAAAATCCTTCAGTTTGTTAAGATCCATTTAATTCAACCTGGTTGACTTGATGAATCGTCAAATCAACCTGGTTGGTTTCTGCCGGGTTGATTTAACCGTATCTTAATAATTTTTTAAAACTACCTCAAGGCTTCGCCTATGTAGTGCTTGCCTCTTTCGGTCTTTATGGCCATGACCGTTATGTCGTCGTGCTGTTTTGCCTTGCCGGCGAAATCCTTCACGGCCTGCTGTATCTTTTCGACCACGCTTTTGGCGTCGCGGTCCTTGAGGCCGCGGGCAAGCTGGACCAGGCGCTCCTCCCCGAACATCTCGCCCCGGGGGTTCATCGCCTCGGTCACCCCGTCCGTGTAAAGGACGAAGGTGCTGCCGGGCTTGTAATCCTTTTTGCCCTTGGCGAAATTACCTTCGATGAGGCCCAGGGGCATGCCCTCCTCTACATCCAGCAGCTGGACATTCCCGTCAGGCTCAATTACCAGCGTCGGCAGGTGCCCGCCGATGGCGAATTCCGTGTTATAGTTCTTTGAATCCAGGATCATGTAGGTCAGCGTCACGAAAAGGTTGCTGCTGCCCTCGGAACACAGGCGGTCGTTTACCTGCTTGAGGACCTCCGCGGGCATCCCCTCCTTGGCGAATGTCTTGAACACGCTTACGACCCTTGCCATGTAAAGGGCTGCCGGGACGCCCTTCCCGGAGACGTCGCCTATCATGCAGCCCAGTTTTTTCTCGCCCAGCGGGAATATATCGTAAAGGTCGCCTCCCACCTGGCGCGCCGTGAGCATCTCGACGTTCACCTCGAGCCCCGGTATCTCCGGAAGCTGGCCGGGAAGGAAGCTCTGTTGTATGCTGGTGGCTATGTCCAGCTCCTTTTCTATAAGCTCCCTTTTCTGCATCTCGGTGACGTACTTCTTGAACGTGAATATAGCGTATATCCCGGCCATGGTCACAAGCGGGTAAAAAACGTCTATCCACAGCCCCAGCAGCCAGAAAAGCAGGGCCGACACGAAAACAAAAGCGGCCATAACAAGCAGTATAGAGAGCAAAGCGAAACGCTTGCGGCTCTTGGCCGTCACGTAACCGGTCACCACCCAGACGATAAGCAGTATCAGCAGGTTCCACCAGCGCCCCGCCCTGCGCAGGAATGTCTTTCGCATCATGCTGTTGTAAACGCTGGTATGGACCCCGACGCCGGGATACAGGGTCTCCAGCGGCGAGGGATGAGCGTCCGGCGAAGCGGTCGCGGTGAGGCCCACGAAACAGATAGTGTCCGTAAGGTCGACAAGGTCCACCGTTGGCTGCTGACCCGTCACATCCGCCAGGTAAGACTGGAGTATGTCTATGTAAGAATAATGCCTGAAGGCGCTGCCCCATTCGGCGGGATAGTCCACCAGCATCGAGGAATCCTCCCCGAGCGGCACTACGAAATCCTCGGTCACGCGGATCTCCTTGCCGGGTATTATCTCCAGCTGGTCGAACTTGTAGCCCATGTTGTAAAGGGCGACCAGAAAAGTAAGGTGCGGGTAATAAGCTCCCTTGTATTCTATGAAAGGCGGTATCCGGCGTATCTTGCCGTCGCCGTCGGGCTCCACGTTCACGAAACCCGTGCCCTTGGCGGCTTTCTTAAGGACATCTATGAGCGGAGCCGCGTATTCAGTGGCATATACGCGGGTCCTGTCGGGCGCTTCCCTGTCCAGCTCGAACACGTATGGTATATATACGTTGCCGGCGTCCTTTACGGCCTCCGCGAATGCCTTGTCGCCTTCCTTTTTCTCGCTGAAGAATATATCAAAGACTATCGTGTCGACCCCGGCGGAGTCGAGCGCCTTTATAAGGAGCGCGTGGTAATTCCTCGGAAAGGGCCACTTGCCAATTTTTTCGATGGAATCGTCCCCGACCTCTATTATGGCGATGTTCTTCTCGACGGGCTGGGACGGCCTCCACTTGTACCTGAAGTCCAGCATGCTGTATTCGAACTCGTCGAATACCCTGCTGTATGAGAAGAAAAGGAAGACCCCGGCGAGTATGACGCCGAGTACGATGTATAGTATTTTGATCTTGTCTATTTTGGGCATGGTACGTAATTACAATTATAACGATTTAGGGGAAAAATTAAAGTTATTATTATTAGATCAGCTCTGGTGGGGACGCTTCCCTTCTATGCGGGCAGTGTAAACACGCACGGGAAACGTCCCCATGCTTTTCAAGCTTATAACCTAGAACGAGACGGTGGCGCCGACGGTTATGATGCTGCCGGAGTATTGCTGGAAGGGGTCGTTGGAGTTATTCTCGCTGTAGGTATAGGTGGCCTCGAGTGTCACGTTCTTAACGACGTCGTAATACAGCGAGGTGTTGAATATGAAGTTGTTGTCGCGCTGCTTCTTGTTGATGTTGTCCGTGGAGCGCCTGTCCTGGTAATGGACGTACTTGTAGATAAGGCTGACGTCGGTGTAGATCTTATCCGTGAAGAAATACATGACCGAGGGCCTGAACCTGAAGTGGTACCAGTCGAAATAATGCTGGAACTGGTCGTTGGAGTCGTTCTGGCTGAACTCGTTGGAGAGCCTAAAAAAGAACTTCTCGCCGTACCAGCCGAAGTTGTATTTGATCCTGTATCTCTTGTCAAACCGGTCCTTGCTGCCCACCTGGCCGTCGGTAATGTAATATTTCTGCTCGGGGTACCACCTCCAGAGCCATTCGAAACCGACTTCATGATAAAAGTCCCTGAGTATGGACTGCCGGGCGTAGCTGGTGAGTATAAGCCCGGAAAAGGAACTCTCTTTGTAGTTGGGGAAAGAGAAATAATCGTAAAGTACGCGGTTGCGCCAGGTGATCTCCGGGGTCACCTTGTAATCGAAACCGACGAAGGGCGATATATCCAGGAGGTTATTGATGTTGGACTTGTAGTAGATGTTGCTGAATATGTCGGAGCCGCCGACGAGCTTCAGCTTGTCGGTGGCCTCGTACATTACAGTAACGTCCCCCGTGGCCTGCAGGAAGAAGTCGCCATGCCGCTTGGAGTCGAGGTCCACGTTGTTGTCGTATCCCTGCTGGACGTCCAGGTAACCGTACCAGGAGAAGCGTTTGAGCTGGGGGTATCTTTCTTCGAGGGACTCTTCCCTTTCCTTCACCTCGGGAGGAGGCGCGGCGGAAGGCCTGAAATCGGTGATATCCTGGTCGACGGCGAAAGAGGGAAAAGACAACAGGCACGCGAAAAGGAACACGAAAAGACAAACCGGTATCCGCGACACCTTAAAAGCACCCTTTATCAACTTGCTCTTACCTCCCCGCCGTTTACGGTTCCTACTTGCGGTCCGTGACCAGGCTCTTTTTCCTGTTATATATTATTCTTTTCTTGGTATCGTCCCTCGTGCCCAGGTTCTGCTCGTCCTTGCGCTCGACCACCGTTTCCTGGCGCTGCTCCATGATGTTGTCCGTGCGCTCTATCCTGTTCTCCACGATCGCCTCGCGCTTTTCCATTATCCTGACCTTGTCGGCGCGGTCCTTCCTGGCCCTCAGGCTGTCCATCTTACGGGTCCTGTCCTCCATGGGCTTTTTGGCCCGGACCTCTTTTTTCAGGGCCTTGACCTTCGGTTTTTCGCGCTTCATGACGCGCGTGATCTTGTTCTCCATTTTGGCCATCCGGGCGTCTGAGATCTTCTCCATCCTGCCGGGCCTCTCGAACCGCTTTATCCGCGTCTGGAACCCTTTGTCCACCCAGACCGCCTTCATCTCCGTCCCGTCCCTTTTAAGGCCCTTCACGAACACCTTGTCCTGGGCGACCGAAACGGTCGTCTCCCCGGCGCTGGTCTTTGTGCTCCATGCCGTGCCGCGGGCGCCGCAGGTGGCGCACGGCGTCCTGACCTGGAACGTCTGGCCGGGCTCCATGTCCTCGAGCGCGGTGAAAAGCTCGCCGTCCACAAGCTCTATCCGGTCGGCTTTGCTGAGCTTGATGACGACCTCGGTCTTCTCCTCCACCCTGACGACGTTGCTGGCCGTCTTGTTGAACGCCAGTTCAGCGTAGGAATCCCTGCCCGTCTTTACTCTCGCGCCCTGATCAAGCGCCATGCCGGGAGAGCAGTCCACTTCGTCCTTTTCCCCGGCCGGCAGGACCTTGACGTCGCCTTCACAGGATATGACATCAACGGATCCGTCGGCAAATGACGCCGCGGCCGCGAAACCCGCTATTAACATAGCGCATAATATAAGCCTGATCATTATCTTCATGGTAGACCTCCCCCTACGATATCGGTCTGATATCGCGAATTTTGCCTTACGATATCAAGTATACTCGCGGGGTGAAAAAAAACAAGGTAAGGAACACAAAAGCCAGAGAGGGGTATTTTGAAAAGCTTTATCTTCCTATCGTCTTCATGCGGGCGCCGCCGGTCGGCCGCTCTTCCTGGCGCTTTTCCTGGGTCTCGGTCCTTTTCTCGTCGCGGCGTTCCTGGATGCTTTCGATCTGTTCCTCCCGAAGCCTGCCTATATTATCAAGCTTCTTGAGCTTTGCCATGTCGGCTTCCCCGGCCCCCTGGCCGAACTCGTCCGCCATGCTCTTCACCTGTTCCGCCGGGATCTTCTCCGGCCTGCCGGGTTTTCCGCCCTTTTTGACCTCCACGCGGAAACCCTTTAACACCCAGAGCCGGTCCTGCATCACCGAGCCGTCGGGATTTATCCCGCTGACAAAGACCTTGTCATCAAAGACCGAGACGCCTGTGGCGCCGTCCAGTATCTCGGTGAGCCAGCCGGTGCCCCTCGCGCCGCATACCGCGTCGGGCGTCCTTATGCGGAAAACAGAGCCCTTATCTATATCGTTGATCAGCGTGTAAAGCTTGCCGTCTATCAGCTCTATCCGGTCCTCTTCCCCGAGCTTTAATATGACCTCGCTGTTGGCCTTGACCTTCACCAGGTTCCTCCGGGGCCTGTCGAAAGCAAGCATCACATAGGACCCGTCTCCCGTGATAAGGCGGGTCCCCTCTTTCAGGACCATTCCGGGAGTGCATGTCTCCGGGGCCATCTTATCAGGCGGGATGACCTTGACCTCGCCGGCGTAAGATACGACTATTACCTCGTCGGCGGCGAGCGCCTGGGCGGCGAAGCCGGCTGCCAGGAATAGCACGACGGCCGCGATAAGGGAATTTCTTATCATTATTTCTCCTCGCCCTTGAAGAGGAGCTTCCACGGGTTCTTCTTGACGTCCTCGCTGAACTCCTTGAAGTTCTCCGTGGTTGCCGTGAGGTTATCGACTATCTCGTTGACGTTCTCCTTGTTGTCCGAGACTATGCCCTTGACGTCCACCAGTATCTTGTCGAGGTTGTCCGCGATAGCGTCGGCCTTCTTCATCAACAGGCGCATCTGGACCGGGTCCTCGCTGTCTATGGCGCTTTTATTGGCGGCGAAATCCTTTGATACCCCCGGGGTGATGCCTATGTAAGCGTCACCCACGAAACCGGCCGTGCCGATATACGCTATGGAGTCCGCCCGGACCTTGGCTTTGGCGTTTATCTCCATGAGGCATTCCACCTTGGTCTCCGGGTCATAGGTGAACTTAAGGGACTTCAGCCTGCCCACCTCAATCCCCGAGAGTTTGACCACGGCATCGGGCTTGAGATCTCCGGCGTACCTGAAATATGTCTTTATATCGTAGGTCTTGGACTTGAAAGCGGCGGTCTTGGCGAAGAACATGACGCCGATCGCCACGGCTACAATGACCACCAAGCCCGCTTTTATCTCATTGGATAATCTCATGTCGTTCTCCTTTATCTTTAAATTAAGCTTTAAATAAACTCTCCAGGTAATCGTCCTTCTGCTGGAAGAACCTGATCGGCCCGTCGGGGCTGCCGTTTATGAACTGCTGCACCATCTCGTTCTTTGAGTTCTTTATTTCGTCGCACGTGCCGACCTCGAGGACCTTGCCCTCGTAAAGCATCGCTATCCTGTCGGCTATGGTGAAAACGCTTTTCATGTCGTGCGTGACGACAACCGTCGTCACGGAAAGCTTCTTGGAAAGATCTATTATGAGCTTGTCTATGACCGCCGCGACTATAGGGTCGAGCCCGGCCGTCGGCTCGTCGTAGAAGATGATCTGGGGGTCCATGGCTATGGCGCGCGCCAGGCCCACCCTCTTTCTCATGCCGCCCGAAAGCTCGCTGGGAAGAAGGTCCTCGAACCCCCGCAGGCCCACGAGCTCCAGCTTCATCTTTATCATGATCTCTATGACGCCTTTGTCCAGTTTGGTGTGCTCTTTGAGCGGCAGGCTCACGTTCTCCCCCACGGTCATCGAGTCGAAGAGCGCCGAGGACTGGAACGACATCCCTATCTTCTTGCGCACCTCATCCAGCTCTTCGCCGTAACGTTCTGTTATATCCTGGCCCAGCAGCATGACCCTGCCCGATGTGGGCTTGAGGTTGCCTATTATGTGGCGCAGGAGCGTGCTCTTGCCGCAGCCCGAACCGCCCATTATCACGAACGTCTCGCCCTTGTAGACCTTGAGGTCGACCCCGTTGAGGACGGTCCTATCGCCGAACTTCCTCACGAGGTCCTTTACCTCTATTACTACTTCTCTTCCTTCGGTGTTCTCTTTCATGATAAAACTGATCAAACGTTCGAAAAATAGAAAAGCCCGGTCAGTATGCAGTCGAACAGGACTATCAGTATGAAACTTATAACGACGCTGAGAGTGGTGGCGCGACCGACGCCCTCGGCGCCGCCGCGCGTGTCCAGCCCCACGTAACAGGCTATCATGGATATTACGGCCCCGAAGCAGAAGCTCTTCAAAAGGCCTGTCCAGACGTCCTTCCACGTAAGGAAATCGAACGAGAACGACATGTACCTGTAAAAATTAAGCTTGAGGTTGAACACACCCACCAGCATCCCGCCCAGGACGCCTATTATGTCGGCCATGATGGTGAGGCACGGGAGCATGACGATAAGCGCCAGGAAGCGCGGGACCACCAGGAAGCGAACCGGGTCGAGCGCCAGCGTCTCCAGGGCCTCTATCTGCTCGGATACCTTCATCGTCCCGATCTCAGCCGTTATGGCCGAGCCGACGCGGCCGGCCACGACCAGCGCGGTGAACACCGGGCCGAGCTCCCTCGCCATGCTTATGCTGACCATGGGGGCCACGTAGATTATCGCGCCGAGCTGCTTGAGCTGGTAGGCGCTCTGCATGGCTATGACTATGCCGGTGAAAAGCGCTATAAAGAAGACTATGACGATGGACTGGACGCCGGCGAACACCATCTGCTGGAATATGCTGGGCCTGGAAGCGGGCTTTTTCCTGAAGGGGCCGGTGAATATCCAGGATACGGTCGTGTAAAGCAGCGAAAGTATCTCTTTGATGTGCCCGATAAGATCGAGAGTGGTCTTTCCTGTTCGGTATATGAAATTGCTCATATTATTTATTCCGGTTTCAGGTGATCAGAACGACGCGACAGCCTCGTCTTCCTCTCCCACGATATCGAAAAGCTTGTCCAGCTTGGTTATCTCGAAAAGCCCCCTGACCTTGGACGAAAGGTTGGTCAGCTTCATCTTGCCGCCGTAGGCGCGGAGGTTCTTGAGTATCTCCACCAGCGTGGCGAGGCCGGAGCTGTCCACGTAACTGACGTCCTTAAGGTTTATGACGACCTTTTCCCTTTTCTGCTTTATCGCGTCGTCAAATGAACGCTTCACCTCGGGAGAGGTGTTGATGTCTATGTCGCCGTTCATCCTGAAAACCGATATCCCGTCCTTCTCGTCCATCCTGATCTGCATGTGCGCCTCCAGTTATATATGCCGCCTGTCCAGATATTTTACCATAATTATTTTTCTTCCGCCATTCTCGTAACGCACTTCGTCCATGAGATGCTTTATCAGATACACCCCCCGGCCGCCCTCCTTGAGGAGGTTCTCGTCAAGCGTGGGGTCCGGCAGGCCGTGCGGGTCGAAGCCGCCGCCCTGGTCCTCAACGTATATGATGACCTTGTTCTCCAGGACCTCGGTCTCCACCATCACCTTTTTATCCGGGTCCTGCTTGTTGCCGTGGATCATGGCGTTCCTCAGGGCCTCCTCGAAGCCTATATGTATGTCGAAGATGATCTCCTCGTCGACGCCTTTTTCCTTGAGCAGGTTTATGAGCTGCTTGCTCACTTCCTTGAGCAGATGACTGTCGTTGGCTATGGTGGTCTTCATC
>Ga0272441_10008704_pt1 | contig 15988 bp, 12 predicted proteins | sample SSMProp6N_FD_193582 | JGI IMG/M metagenome (GOLD analysis project Ga0272441, IMG submission 193582) | Marine sediment archaeal communities from Little Sippewissett salt marsh, Falmouth, MA, United States - SSM-Prop-6N | ecosystem: Environmental > Aquatic > Marine > Wetlands > Sediment ... | reverse complement strand
TGTGTTCATGGCCAGAAACAAATATTACTTTATCATTTTCCTGAGATAAGGTAATTATTCGATCTCTAAACTCATCATATCTTTTGTATTGTATATCTGCCGGAGAAACGCCACCTGCGCGTCGGAGGACATTTTTTAAAGTCCCTAAAATTGGAATTGGGGTCATATGCTGACCAACTGAAAACTGGCCCCCATGCGGTCCATTTGTAAACAAGGGGTGATGCATGGCAACAATTGTGGTTTTACCTCTGGCCTTTTTTATTAGACTTTCATATTCTATAAAGAAACGGCCACGGGTTCCAATTTCACATTCATCATTCAATGTAGGAAACTTGTCCCATTTGGTGAGATACCATTCAGTATCAATGATAATTAACTCCACATCATCATTAATTTCTACTTTTCGTATTGGGCAGCCATCCTCAGGAAGGAAGGTGTTTTTACCAAGCTTGTCTTCAACATACTCCTCCTGTCGTTTGAGACCTTTAGGGCCTTCACTGTACCAATCGTGATTTCCCGGAATAAAAATTGTTCTCCCGGCAAAGTCTTGAACCGCATCTGTTTGTACATTCAGCTGATGTTCTGCAAATTCTCTGCCTTCTGAACCTCTTTTGGGCAGACCTTTTGGATAGATGTTATCACCCAAAAATAGAGCTGTACTGTTTTTAGAGGCCCCTTTCAATACTTTTTCAAAATCTTGCAGTGCCTCAGATTTTGATCCTAAAGGTGAATTCCCCGCATCTCCTATTAAATAAAAAGTGTGTTGTATATCACTTTCAGAATGTCGTGGAATCATAGCCCCTTCCTTGTACTGGGCCTTGTACGTAGCACAGGAATATAATACTAAAAAGCTGACTATTAAAGTTAGTGACTTGGATATACTGTTCATTTTCAAAGCAAAAGACTATAGCCTGGTTGAATTAACTGAATCATTACCTATTTGCCAAAACACAACTAAATTTTACAAAGATCTTGTATGGTTTGACTTTTAAAATTCCCATTTAATTAGAAAAATATAAGCTATAAAGATAACCAATCCACTAGAATTGAAAACAACTAACCAAAAGGTCGGTGATTGGAATAAAATTAAGTTAATTCTCGGAGAATTACATTCCTGATTGATATTTAAATAGATTCAAATAAACTTGGTTGAAGTTAGATAACTTTAGATGAAACCGCATAATTTGTAATTTTTGTTTTATAAATTTGAAATATGTCTGAAATTCTTTTAAAAACCGAAGCCTTTGTCGTTGATTTATTATCGACTAAGTTGGACGAAAAATATCTTTATCATAACCTGAGACACACCCAACGGGTAGTAAAAAGCACCCGGGAATTGATAGAAGCTCATACGATGAATGATAGGGAAAAGGAATTCCTGTTATTGGCTTCCTGGCTGCACGATACGGGTTATACAAAGGGGCACGAGGAGCACGAAAGTAGTAGCTGTAAAATTGCAGCTGAATTTCTGGAAAAGGAAGGTTATGATGCGGAGGGAATTGAAAATGTACAAGCTTGTATAATGGCTACAAGGAGGCACTATGAACCCAAAAGTTTAAGTGAACAGATTATACGCGATGCCGATGCCTCACATTTCGCACAAAAAAGCTATTTGGAAACTTGTGAACTGCTGCGGGAAGAACTTTCACTGCTGGGCATTGCTAATTATTCTGTTAAAGAGTGGATGGAGGAGAATATCAAAATGTTCAGAACGGAACACCATTATTATACAGATTATGCCAAAGCAAACTGGCTCGAGAGAAAAGACAAGAATCTGATGATTCTTTTGAAAGAGGTAAAAAAAGAAAAAGAAATTGCCAAAAAAGAACAATTAAAAGCAAAATATAAAACTGAAAGTCCGGATAGGGGCATACAAACTTTATTTAGGGTTACCTTAAAAAACCACATTACGCTAAGTGATATTGCGGATACTAAAGCAAATATTTTGCTATCTGTTAACGCAATTATGATTTCTGTGGTACTATCTAACCTAATACCAAAACTAGATAACCCCTCCAATGCTTATCTCATCTACCCCACTCTAATTTTTTTATTCTTCACCCTGACTTCAATGGTGATGGCCGTTATAGCAACGCGTCCTAATGTAGGCAGCGGCAAATTTAGCAAGGCTGATGTAGCCAATAAAAAGGTGAACCTCCTATTCTTTGGTAATTTTCATAAAATGAAACTGGAAGACTATGAGTTGGCCTTACAAGAATTGGTAAAGGACAAAGATTATATTTATTCATCGCTCACTAAAGACCTCTATTTTCTTGGCTTAGTGCTTCATAGAAAATATAAGATCCTGCGCTGGACTTATTCTATATTTATGGTAGGGATTATAGTTTCCGTAATCGCTTTTGCTGTTGCTTTTAACTATTTAGGTAAAATTCAGTACTAATCTCGCAGCCTTTCTAGGCTTTTAATTCATCCATCAAATCCTCATAGGTAAAGGTTTTTTCTTCTTCCGTATTTTTACTGTAGAGAATCTCAGCCCTTATTGCCTTAAGCCCCGATACACCCTGAAGACCCTCCAATTCTACTATTTCAATATTATTAGTAAAATATCCTTTAGATTTCAGGTAAGAAATATATCTAAGATATTCCAGTTCATCTTTTTTCTGAGAGTAAACTATAGATAGCTTCCCTTTTTGGGTTAGCCTTTGATTAGTTCCCTTGATATATGACTTGTCAATGCGCTTTTTTATTATTTCATATCGGGCATTATAGGTGCCATCCACATCAAATCGTTTTTCATCCATTCTGAAGCGAATAGATAAGGATGTACTATATACAAGAATAAGCGAAGCCACGTCGAGCTGTACGTCCAATTCCGGTTTAAGGCTGTAATACTTGTTTTCCATCTCGCACATCACCTGCAGCTGCCATAATCGAAGATTCTTTAAGTATAAAGTGTCAAAATCCCTGTCTTCTGCAATAGAACTTCCAATATACATATTATGTTCTATGCCATCTGTCTTATAGCGTTCGTAAAAGTGAGGAAACATTTCCTGTGCTGCTTCCTGATGCTTATCAATTACAGAGGCCAGTTTTTTATTAATCCGCATCACGCTGTCATCATATTGTTTTCTATGGTCATAGTAGGAATGTGTTTCCGCATTAATGGTTTTTTCATATTCCTCTACCATTTTAGTCACTTCATTATTTTGCTTTTTAAGATGTGTGAATATCGGTAATACATCGTCATTAACGAAGTCGAAAATAGTCTGTTCGCTATTCGAAAATAAGGTCTCTTTAATATCTTCTGTAAAAATGTCTATTCTGTAAATCAGTTCTTCGTAAATAGGTAAATCTTCAAATTTCAATGCAGCATTCAATACTTCTTTGATATTCGACAATTGAATCATCAGATCTCGCTGAATAGCCGTATTCCTGGACTGTGAAGAGGCTTTTATGTCGATTTGGCCGTATAACGGATATACATCATGAAAGACTATTTCTTTAAATGAAGGTTGCCTGCCCTCTATTCCGTCAATAATAAATTGTTTGGCTTCCTCTTCAAATCGCCAGTGAACAGATTTATGCACCGAAGTACATTCATTTTGAATAATAGCGTCTATTAAATTTTCCTCTTCAATTTTAGAGCGCACTACGGCAGCAACAATATAGGGCATTACATCATCCAGCTTGGTTGCGTTAACCCCATTTAACTCATTTTTTCTAGTGGATACCAATTCCAGGACTCCTAAAAGTTCTCCTTCATTAACGATAGGCGCAAAAATGGCACTTTTTATTCCCTGTTCAAACAAGCCTTTATAGGGCTCAATCCCATCAGATAATTTATAATATTTTTCAACATCAGAGATCGTAAAATATCCTTTCTGATTCACTATTTTATCATAGGATCCTATACATAAGGCATGATTACACTGCTCATTATCTTTCCCTCGAAGCAGAAAGCTTTCCATTCCATTGCCATAAACACGTTCTAACCGATCATCTTTTGAGTTATAGGTGACGAAACCTATTTTTAATTCTTTTATTTTAAAGAATGATCTGAAGGTGTCCTGCAAATCAGAGATAAAGGTTTCGCTTCCTCTTTTATCACTTGAGATAAGATTTGTTTTAATTTCAGATATGGTATGTTCGGTTGTTACATCAAACATATTTGAGATTACAAAACCTTTGGATATAAAACTATTTGGAGGAATCATTTCCTTCCACAATTGCAGATCTTCCGGATTTTCTAAAAGCTTATCAACATCGTCCTGGGTTAACTTTTTAGATAATTTTGTGGGAAGTATCTCCATAAAATCGGCATTGTATAAAATACGGTAATGGCGCATTATTCCATTCGCATCCGGTATATCATAAAAGTATGGCCTACTAAAATCAAGATTAAATCCATAATGGAATTTAAGAATGATAGTACTTGCCATAATATAATTTATTCCTTCATCCTGATTGCGTATAAAAGGTTGAAAATCTATACCGGCATTTTCCAAAATCTTTTGAAATCTTTTGGACTTATTAAATATAATATCGAAATAGGGTAGTGAAGCTGCTTTAATTTCATTTTCGCTCAGTACTTCAGCAAATGAATCCTGCAAAATAATATGAATAACATCTTTATATTTTTCTAGAAGTTTAATATCTGAAAACCCATCCCTTAATTCTGGATAAGCTGCCTGAGCTTCCAATATATATTTAGCCCTGGATGATAGTAACAGATCATCGCTTTTGGCCATTTTATCATACTGCTGTAATAGCTTATCAAAGCTAATGACCATTTGCAGTGGCATATCTTTATTTATAGATCCCATAATGTTATATGTCTACAGCTTGGCGGTAAAATTACAAAACTATTCGATTTCTTTTTGTTAAAGGAATTTTTACGGTGTTCCGTGCATTTTTTGGATATTTATGCAAATTTCATTCATGTCTTCAGATAAGAGACTTAATAACGCGTACAAAAGGGCCAAAACCTTAGCATTTAATGACACGTCAAAGTTTATTCTTTTTAGCGATTGTCATAGGGGTGATAATAGTTTTTCCGATGAGTTTGCCAATAACCGGAATATCTATTATCATGCTTTGAAACATTATTATAATAATGGGTTCCAATATTGTGAACTCGGAGACGGAGATGAGCTCTGGGAGAATCTGACTTTTGAAGCCATCTTTGAAGCCCATAAGAATATTTACATGTTAATGAAACGTTTTCATCAGGAAAACAGGTTGCATATGATATTTGGCAACCACGATATGGTATACAGAAACCCGGCATATGTAAAAAAACATCTTTATACCTACTTTGAACCTAAAGATGAAAAGGAAACCACTTTATTAGATCAATTGCAGTTTCATGAAGCAATAGTCTTAAAGCACAGTGAGAGCGGACAAGAGCTATTTTTAACTCATGGGCACCAGGCCGATTTTATGAATTATCACGGATGGCGGTTTAATCGATTTTTGGTGCGCGTTCTCTGGAAACCACTTCAAGTTTGGGGAATAGCTGATCCTACCAGTCCGGCCAGGAACAACCGTGAATTAATAAAAGTGGAGAAAAGGATTAAGAGATGGATTTTACGAAACAACTTAATAATAACCGTAATGGGTCATACACACAGACCCAGATTCCCGGAACCCGGTGATATTCCCTTATTTAATGATGGAAGCTGTGTACACCCAAGGAGTATTACGGGGATTGAAATAGAACACGGAGTAATTTCACTTATAAAATGGCAGATAGCAACAAAAGAAGATGGCACGCTTCAGGTTGTAAGGGTTTTACTGGAAGGGCCTCAAAAGTTGACGGATTATAAACAAAATGAGGATTGATTCTTTCCAATACCTGGGTATTAGTTGAATCAATCCTCGGGAAATAGTCATGTTCTCTATTTCTATTGAATCATAAAGTTAATAGGGATACTATAAGGAACTTTAACTGATTTTCCGCGTTGCATCCCGGGAGTCATATTTGGGAGTGCAGCAATAATTCGTTGTGCTTCTTGCTCTAATAATTTGTCTGGCCCTCTTGTCCTTATTGCCTCTACATGACCTTTAGAATTAATCATAAATTGCACAAATACTTTTCCTTTTATTCCCAGTTCAAGTGCACTCTCCGGATAATTAAATTCTTTAACGATATGAGCTTGTATCATTTTTTGAAAACAGGCTTTTCGTTCATCATTGCCTTGTGCACTCTCACATCCGGGATAGATAGGAACATTTTCTATGATTGCAAAGGGAACTACAATATCTTCTTCTTCTTCTCCAACTTCCACATCGTCAACGGCTATTACCTCTTCAATCACTGATTCCTGACTAGTTTCTGTACTCTCAATAATTGTTTCTTCTATTTCCTCTGTGTCTTCAACTACTTCAATTACCTCGGGAGCGGCTGGGGGTGGTGGCGGAGGTGTTGTTTTTATAATCTCTGTTACCGGTACATCTTCCTTAAGGTCGTCCACTGCCTGAGCAATGTCCAGAGTTGTAGTGTCGCTAGGATACGATTTGTATTCCAACGCGCGCCAGGTCAAAAATAGAACGACTGTAAGTCCTATTACAAAATACAGCCCACTATTTCTATTTAAATCGAATTTTGGGTTTTTTTTGACTTGCATGACTATTTGTATTATGATATACATAAAATTACGTCATGTAGAATGCAGATAATATGATATTTATCAGGTTTAATTCTCTATTTCATAAATTTGCGCTATCTAAAAAATAAGGCATAAACAAGTAATCAGGACTAAAAAGAGCCCTGATTACCTGAATTATAAGCCGGCAGATTCACATATGAAGAATATGCCTTTTTCTATTAAATACTGGATAATAGCACCTCGTCAAAATTAATACCTTCAATGGGGACAATTCGTTGTTCAACAGGGTCCCAGTCTATTCTTCTGCCAAGTTTATAGGAAAGTCCAGCCATGTGTGCTGATATTGCTTCGTCAAATCCTTCGTTTATTCCGCAACTAACTTTGTCTCCATTCCTTGTACTGCTGAGCCATTCCCTCAGATGAAGAAATGTTGAATCAACTCTTGCTCCGTTAATATAGGTCCACATTAGGCCCTTATCTGCAAAATATTGGGATGTCGCTGAAGAAACCGCATCGGGTACACTAGCCCCCGGATTGTAGGTATAAATCGGAACCGATGGTTTCATTTTCTCAGATTCAATCTGGTCAGCATATTTTGTGGACCTGCTATCAGGCCATATTGTGAGCCGGTTACCCAGTTCCATGGTGCCATCATGTCCCATAAGAATAGTTGGCCTGCTAAAGCCATTGCCTAGGGTCGCACTGTAGACAAAAGTCATTCCTTTTTCCTTACCCTTTTTCTGACTACTCCCTGTGCTATAATCCGGAAACTCCATATTTACCTGAAGTACATCAGGAACATTACGTCCATCATTATGGGTATATATTCCTCCTGAAGTGCTGACAGAATTTGGGATACCCATCCGCAATACGCAATTAAGACGATCATAATCATGCGTTAACAAATCGCCGGAAAGACCAGATCCGTATGCCCACCATTTTCTCCATCTGAAAAAATGATTTTTATTAAAAGGTATTTTTGGGGCAGACCCTAAAAATTGATCCCAGTCTATTGTTTGAGGATTTGCCTCATCTTCTATATGATAATTCCATGCGCCGTTATCATCGTTCCTGTTGGTATTAGTCTGAACAAGAGAAACATGACCAAGTACTCCTTTAGACACGATATCCTGTGCCGTTTGAAAACTTAAAGTTTGTCTGTGTTGGTGACCAACCATTAGTACCGCCTTAGACTTTTCTGCGGCTTCCTTTAGCCTGTAAGTCTCTTCAACAGTATGTGTCATTGGTTTTTCCACATAGGCATGTATCCCATTTTCAAGCGCGTCAATGGCCATAGGCGCATGCCAGTGATCCGGGGTAGCTATAATTACCGCATCTACTTTCCCGCTGCGGATCATTTCCTGATAAGTCATAAATCTAATCACCTTGGTGTCCTCCGTGGAAAAAGATTTAATTACCCGGTCTGCCCTGACATCATATACATCACAAACTGCAGTGAGTTTTACATTTAGTTTATCCTGATTCATAAAATCTTTCAATCGGGAATGATTTGGATCTTCCTCTGCAGCCAATCTCATTTCTTCCAACCATTCTTTTGTTGCAAATCCTAATGCTCTGCATAATTGCTCTCCCCTAATTCCAAAACCAATAATTCCTACCCTTACAGGATCACCGCTTATTGCTTTTACTGCTGAAGGTAATGAAGGCTGTATATTTAATTGTTCAAGTATGGCTTTACGCTCCCTGTTTTTGGATACCGAATTTGAAGCACCCGCCCACCATACAGCACCTAGAATAGGGATTCCGCCTAAGCCTTTAATTACATCTCTTCTTGTCCATTTCATAAGGTTTCAGTTTTAGTTTGTTCTTTGTTTTTATTAAATAGGTGTGATAGACCAAAAGTTTGACCGGTAGGAAATTGATAAATAACCATACAGGCAGCAAGTTCTATTAAATTTTTATTGACAAACCAGTAACTCCCCTCAACATTTAATTGCTGTAGCCAGGGGAAAGGAGGATGTGCCAAATAATACAAAGCGAGTAATAGAATTCCGACTAAAGCACCTTTTTTCTCAAATATCCCTAATAAAAGAGTAATCCCCACAAACATTAGCGCCAACCAATTAAGGGTGTCTGCCCAACCAATTAAGGGTTCTTTTGCGATTGCCAAAAACATGGGTTCCAGCGGACCTTGCGCTGTAGCCAGGTAGCCAAATGAGGTCCAGTCAGGATTGTAAAGCTTTATAACACCTTCATATAAAAAGTGCCAGCCAATAAGTACGCGCATTAACACAATACTGTGTTTTAATTGCCATTTTCCTTTAGTTTCAGTCATATTGTTTAGTTATAGTTATGAATTCGTTTTTTCCTTAGAAGGTTTCTATTTTGGTTTTAATATCGCAAGCCTTGGTTAAATACAATAACAGTAGCTATGCTCTATAATATATTTTACCAATAAAAAATTTGAGAAATTACTTCTTTCCGTACTAACAAAACCTTATAAATTTAAGCCTTTTAAATAGAATAAAACTGATCAAAACTAGACTCAGAAACCTAAGTTTCCTATGACAAATATCAGGTTTCTCTATTGGCGAAGCCATCTAAAATAAATGGTCCGCATAGCTGTTAAAACCTCATGCTCTTGAAGCCAATGTATTCATAGCTTCTACAAAAGTATCCAGTTCTTTTGTAGTTGTGTATACATTAGGAGTAATTCTACATCCATGAACGTTGGCATTATCTATAGCTACCGTAAATATATAAAATTCATTAAAAAGAATTTTTGCCAACTCCGCAGGAGCTATTTTATCAATTCCCACATTGGCAATCCCACAACTTCGATAATCCTCAACCGGTGTATTTACATTGATATTTTTTACATTCCTTAATTTTTCACTCCAATACCGTTGCAAGAACCTTAATCTTTTTTCTTTTCTTTCCAGGCCAATCATTTCCAGATAATCTATTGAGTCTTCAATAGCAAGATCGGTATAAACCGGGTGGGTGCCCGTATGATTCAACCTTGTAATATCATTTGGATCCCGGTCATGTTCTGCTAAAAGTGGCCAAATTTTGGATATCTTATCGCTAGCAACATATAGTAATCCGGCACCTAAAGGTGTGCTTAACCATTTGTGAAGACTGGAAGCGTAATAATCGCAGTTCAGATCATCTATCTTCACCTGAATATGGCCAATACAATGAGCTCCGTCAACCATGACCTCAACACCATGTTTATGTGCCATATCACAAATCTTTCGGATAGGCAGTATTTGTCCTGTAATGTTGATCATATGGCACACCATAATTAATTTGGTGTTAGCCGTAATCTGTTCCTCGTACAGTGCAACCAATTCATCATCCGAAACCGGATGGTTAGGTAAGGAAACTATTTTATTGACAACCCCGTACCGTTTTGCGATCAATGCAAAATGATCCTGCATGGAGCCGTAATCCTGTTCTGCAAAAATTGCCTCGTCGTTCTCATTCCATGGATAACCCCCAATGATCAAGTCCAAAGATTCTGTAGTGTTACGAGTAATGATCAATTGATCAGATGAGCAGCCAACCAAAGCCGCTAAACGTGTGGTGACTCGTTTTTTATTTTCCCACTGAACCGTTCTCATATAGTAGGAGCCCTCATAGTTAATGTTTTTAACATGCTCCAGAAACCTGCTCATGGTTGGCTGAGGGGTTATATTGTAGTATCCGTTTTCCAGGTTTATATACTCAGGCTTTAACAGATAATCTTTCCTGATACCCTCCCAGAACTCCTCTTCATTATTCCCATAATCTCGCTGAGATTCAATTTCCCTTGCATTCAAGTTATAGGGCAGAAAAGGCGTAATTGCCACCATCTTACCCATACTTTTTAAGAAAGCCCTTTTATCCATCCCTTCTATATTACATACAAGATAATAAAAGCAATTCAATATTTATTAATTGTAATTTTTAAGTAATCAATATCATTTTCTGATCAGGTATTCAATTCCAACCTTTATTAAAAATGTTTATCTTGAAAAAAATTATTAATTAACCAACAAAACAAAAAAATGAAAAAACTACTAGCAGAATTTATTGGCACCCTATGGCTGGTGCTCGGTGGATGCGGAAGTGCCGTACTGGCCGCAGCGTATCCGGAACTTGGAATTGGTTTCTTAGGAGTATCCCTTGCTTTTGGTCTTACAGTGCTGACTATGGTCTACGCAATTGGTCATGTTTCCGGTTGCCACCTTAATCCCGCTGTTTCTATTGGGCTATGGATAGGTGGGCGTTTTGAAAGTAAGGAATTGATTCCTTACATAATTGCGCAGGTATTGGGAGGTATTGCCGGAGCCGGGATATTATATCTTATTGCCACTGGTAAATCCGGATTTGAAATTGGCGGATTCGCCAGCAATGGTTACGGGGAACATTCCCCGGGGGGTTATAGTATGTTAGCCGCCCTTATTACAGAGGTAGTTATGACTTTTATGTTCCTTATCATTATCCTTGGGGCAACGCATTCGAAAGCTCCAAAAGGAATGGCGGGTTTAGCTATTGGACTTGGGCTTACACTAATACACCTTATAAGTATCCCGGTTACAAATACCTCTGTTAATCCGGCCAGAAGTACTAGTCAGGCTCTTTTCGCGGGCGACTGGGCAATTGGCCAGTTATGGCTTTTTTGGGTAGCCCCCATAGTGGGTGCAATATTAGCAGGTCTCGTTTATAAATATATTTCACCAGAAAGTAAAAGTTAAAATAATAAGGGGCCAAATTGGCCCCTTATTTTTGTTTTTACCAAACGCACTTATTTCTTTTATGAAATAGTATATTTATTTTTTAAATACCAAAACCAGCTCTCAGCATGCCATTACTAATAGTAATTATAGGAATATTACTTCTCTTTATCCTGATTGCAAAATTTAAACTTAATGCATTTATAACATTTATCATTGTTTCTCTGTTTGTAGGCATTGCAGAAGGAATGACTTTGGAAACCGTGGTACAATCCATTCAGAATGGAATAGGAAATACGCTTGGCTTTCTGGTTATGATTTTGGGTCTTGGTGCCATGTTAGGGAAATTGGTAGCCGATAGTGGCGCAGCACAGCGCATTACCTCCAAGCTGGTAAGTAAGTTTGGAATAAAAAATATTCAATGGGCCCTGGTGCTTACTGGATTTATTGTCGGTATCCCAATGTTCTATTCAGTGGGGTTTGTTATTTTAGTCCCTTTAGTCTTTACCGTAGCTGCAGCCACGGGACTACCTCTTTTATATGTGGGATTACCAATGTTGGCTTCACTGTCTGTAACTCATGGGTATCTTCCTCCGCATCCGGCTCCAACTGCAATTACCGTTATGTTTGATGCAGATCTGGGTAAAACCCTGGTTTATGGGATCATAATAGCAATCCCGGCAATAATTATAGCAGGTCCTTTGTTCTCAAGAACCATTAAAAATATTAAGGCAACCCCTCTAAAGGAATTTATAAATCCCAAAATATTGGAAGACCATGAAATGCCGGGTTTAGGAATAAGCATCTTTACTGCCTTATTACCCATTTTGCTTATTGCGACAGCCACTTTGGCCGATCTTTTTTTGCCGGAGGATTTTTACCTTAACCCAATCATAAGTTTTCTTGGCAATCCAGTCATAGCGATGCTAATTGCTGTACTAGTTGCAATTTATACCCTGGGACTTGCCCGTGGTAAAAAAATGCCGGAAGTAATGGTTTCTGTTAGTAGTTCAATTTCCGGAATTACTATGGTACTTTTGATTATAGCGGGAGCAGGTGCTTTAAAACAAGTTTTAATAGATAGTGGCGTAAGTGATTATATAGCTGGCATGCTCCAAGGATCTGCCATTTCTCCGTTGTTATTGGCCTGGTTCATAGCAACGATCATAAGGGTTTGTGTGGGGTCTGCAACCGTTGCTGGCTTAACAGCGGCAGGGATAGTTTTACCTTTGGTTTCCAATCCCGGGGTAAGTGCAGAATTAATGGTTTTGGCCATAGGATCGGGGAGTTTAATGTTATCTCATGTAAACGATGGTGGATTTTGGCTTTTTAAGGAATATTTCAATTTGTCTGTAAAAGATACGCTGAGAACATGGACTGTAATGGAAACAACTGTAGGCGTTATTGGCCTTATTGGTGTATTGGTACTCAACACATTAATTTAAATCGAACGATATGAACAATTTACCATCACAACGAATAGAAACTTTAGGGTTGATTTTACCTCCGGCTCCTCCTCCTGCCGGTGTATACAAACCTATCTTAGTAGTAGATAATTTTCTTTATGTTTCCGGTCAGGGGCCAATGCAGGCCGACGGAACCTACATGATAGGGAGAGTTGGAGATGATCTTACTCTGGGGCAGGGTAAACTTGCAGCGGAACAAGTGGGCTTGACAATGCTGTCAACGATTAAGACTCATTTTGGAGATTTGGACAGGATAAAAAGAGTGGTAAAGGTACTGGGCATGGTGAATTCTACTCCCGATTTTGGGCAGCAACCCCTGGTCATAAACGGCTTTAGTGAACTCATGGCTGATGTGTTTGGAACAGAAAATGGTGTTGGTGTTCGCAGCGCTGTGGGTATGATGTTACCAGGTAATATTCCGGTTGAAATTGAAGCTATGTTTCAACTGCATTAAACAAATTTAAAATGGCAGGTAAAAATTGGTACGAACTGGATAATCCCGAAGAAATAGTTTCTCCCTCTTTATTGGTATATCCGGATAGAATTGAAAAAAACATTGAGTTGATGATTTCAATGATCGGGGATCCCTCCAGACTTCGTCCGCATATAAAAACCCATAAAACGGCGGAAATTATAGAGATGCAAATGCAACATGGTATACAAAAATTTAAATGTGCCACCATTGCCGAAGCAGAACTTTTAGCACAATGCGGCGCCAAAGACATACTGCTGGCCATGCAACCTGTTGGCGCTAATTTAAACAGGTTTTTTAAACTGATTGCCTCCTATCCCAATTCTGAGTTTTCAACTATTGTGGATAATGAAATTACCATTGGCCTTATTTCAAAAATGGCCGCTTCCAATAACATAACTGTTGCATTATTCCTGGACCTCAACACCGGTATGAACAGAACGGGGATAGAACCAAATGACCATGCGGTAGAGCTGTTTAAGCAAATTGCAGAAGACCCAAACTTAGAAGCACGTGGCCTTCATGCCTATGATGGCCATATCAGGGATACTGATTTAAAACTTCGAAAACAAGTATGTGACGCTGCTTATAAATTAGTAACAAATCTTAAAAGCAAAATCGAAGCTATAGGGATAGAAGTAAAAACACTGGTTATGGGAGGATCACCTTCATTTCCTATTCATGCCGCAAGACAGAATGTAGAGACCAGTCCCGGAACAACATTGCTTTGGGATGAGCGATATGGAACTTCTTTTAAAGACATGCCATTTTTACCGGCAGCGGTATTACTTACCAGAATTGTTAGCAAACCTAAAAGGGGAGTGATCTGTCTGGATCTGGGGCATAAAGCAATTGCTCCCGAGATGGATTTTCCAAGGGTAAAAATTTTTGGACTGGAAGATGCAGAGCAAACGGGGCAAAGTGAAGAGCATTTAGTGCTGCATTATGCCAAAAGTGAAACCTTGAAAATTGGGGATGTTTTTTATGGCATTCCTATGCATATTTGCCCCACTGTGGCCAAATATTCCAAAGTTCTGACTGTTAAGGAGCATCAAATAACAGGGGCATGGAAAATTGCCGCAAGAGATCATCAAATGCAAATTTAAAAAGCACATATGTTTATTTTTGACGCACATCTTGATTTAGCGATGAACGCAATGGAATGGAACCGGGACCTAACCTGGTCCGTTGGGGATATCCGGGCGAAGGAGAAAGGGATGACAGACAAACCTGATAGGGGTAAAAATACGGTTTCTCTCGGTGCCATGCGGAGGGGAAATATTGGCTTGTGTATGGCTACTCAGATCGCTCGATACGTAAAAAAAGAAAATGAACTTCCCGGATGGAATTCCCCCCACCAGGCCTGGGCACAAACTCAGGGTCAACTCGCCTGGTACAGAGCCATGGAAGCCATCGGAGAAATGGTTCAGATTACCAATCTGGCAGAATTAAATAACCATTTAGACCTTTGGAATTCTTTGGATAACAGCAAAAATCCCATTGGCTACATTCTTAGTCTGGAAGGAGCCGACTCTATTATTACCATTGATCATCTGGAGAAAAGCTATGAACAAGGCCTTCGAGCCATCGGGCCTGCTCATTATGGACCTGGGACCTACGCTCATGGCACAAATTCCATTGGGGGAATTGGCCGGAAAGGAAAAGAGCTTTTAAAAGAGATAGCACGGCTCAATATAATTCTTGACACCACCCATTTATGTGATGAAAGTTTTTGGGAAACCATGAAGGCCTACCAGGGGCCACTTTGGGCCAGCCATAACAACTGCAGGGCCCTGGTAAACCATACAAGGCAATTTTCAGATGAACAGTTCAACGAGCTTATTCGAAGAGATGCGGTTATAGGTGTTGCCCTGGATGCCTGGATGATGGTCCCTAACTGGGTAAAAAGAGAATCTACCCCTGAAAGTATGGGTCTGACACTGGAGTCAATGGTAGATCATATAGACCATATTTGTCAACTTGCCGGGAACGCTTTACATGTGGGAATAGGAACCGATCTCGATGGCGGATTCGGCAGGGAGCAAAGTCCGGCTGATATAAATACTATTGCCGATTTACAGAAACTCCCGGATTTGCTTCATACAAGGGGTTATAACACTGAAGATGTTGAAAACATTATGCATGCAAATTTCATTCGCTTTCTTAGAAAGACCTGGAGCTAATCACAAAAAATCCTCCCGGGAATTTGGGAGGATTTGACTCAAATAATAATTGAACTAATCTAAATAATCAACGTACTTTTCTAACTAACGTTCCATGAGTCACTGACTTAAGGTCTCGAAGCTCGTTCATTTCCTGATATGCTTTTTGCTGTTCCTCAGTTGCTGGTCCATTGCTCCCCCCATTAAAAAACTGATCATAACCCGTAAACATATCCACAGTAATATGGGTTGCGTATGCCTCCGTTGGATAACCCAGCATATTCCTCATCATTGACCAATTTGCCCGGCCACCGGAATCCAGATCACTTTGGTGATATTTTTTAAAGACTTCTGATTCCATTTTCTCGTAAGCACCTGACTTCCCGGGCTTAGCCTTCATAAAGTTAATTACGGCCAGAGTTCCAAGCGGCATATCAAAATCATCTTTTGTCCTGTCTATTTCAACCAGGAAGACCCTATGGGTTAAATCTCTGCTTTTTGCGGTCATCTCCATTTTTGCGTTGCTTTCTGCCTCAGTTAAATCTGGATAAGCACCGTTCCACGCCTTCATAAAATCTCCTCCATCCATCATTTTTACCGGATCATTGTAGAGACTAACTGTCATATACTGAGATCC
>Ga0272441_10008703_pt1 | contig 15989 bp, 11 predicted proteins | sample SSMProp6N_FD_193582 | JGI IMG/M metagenome (GOLD analysis project Ga0272441, IMG submission 193582) | Marine sediment archaeal communities from Little Sippewissett salt marsh, Falmouth, MA, United States - SSM-Prop-6N | ecosystem: Environmental > Aquatic > Marine > Wetlands > Sediment ... | reverse complement strand
AAATTTCCCCATTCAATCAATGTTTGCCAGTTAGCTGTACTTTTTAAAATCCCGGGAATATTTTTCCACTTCAAAGCATAGAAAAAATAGGGTTGATTATCAATGACCGGAGAAATATTAAAGAAATAACTCTTATAGAAATCTTCTTGTGTATTCTTTTGAAAGCTGATTATCAAATCATTTATATCCTGATAATAATAACTTTGTTCCAGCAAATGATTTATATTGGTATCTTCTTCCGTAATCCCGGGGAAATAAATGGTATCAAAATTTCTTTTATCACAAAAATCCTTGATACTTAATATTTCTTCATTTCTTATCTCGCTTTTACTTAAAATAAGGGTGGACGTTGCCCAACTGCGGATGATTGCTATATGATTTTCCGGGTTTTTTATTCCTGATATGCTTAGGGCTTCTAAACTGACACTGCAAAGACGGACAATTTCCCGGCGAGGGAATTTTAGCCAGCGGGTGATGCTTAATTTTCCTCTGTCAGAAAGGTGTTGCCAAAAATCAATAAATCCTTCCACTGTATAAAGATAATTTTCACTGATACTGTAAAATCCCCCGGAAGCAGCATTAGATGAGCCAATTAATGAAATTTGAATTAAATCAAACTCATCATCCAATCCTTTCAATATACTTCTTCCTTCTCCGGTCAAAATATTGATGCCTTCACGATTGTAAATATTTCCAGAATAATCGCCGAAATGTTTTTTTAGTGGATTTTTTATATTGGGATTCATCTCGATTCCCCAAATTTTTTCTATGCCATGATAAAGGCCTCCCAGAATATCCAATCCTCCAGCCGGCCCAATAATTAATATTTTTTCTAATTTTTCTTTTTTGTTTATCAGATGAAATCCCAAAGCAGAAGAAATATAATCAGAAAATTCTATTTTTTTTAAACCTGTAAAGTGATTCTCTTCTTCTAATTTGGTGACTGCACTCAATCCGTCACCATCAGCAACTATTCCCAATTGCTCGGGAATCTCGCCAGTAAAATTTAAACTTAATCCGGGAGCATATTTTACGCCTTCGCTTTTTGCAACTTCTAATCGGGAAAAGCTGTTTTTCTTTCTTTTAATGATTTCCGATTGTGGATGCCGCAGTAATGTGAATAAACTTTTATAAGGATTTACACGCAGAGAAAAGAGGTCTCCAGCACTGTTTAACATGATGGCAAAAAGAAATATTCCCGCGAAATATATGATTGACTTCTTATTCTGCAATTTTAATGAGAAGAGAAATGAAGTCAGAAAGGAAAGAAAAGAAGGTAAAACAATAATTGGCTTAAACTAATGAAATCAGCCAGGATTAAAAAAGCAATGCATCCAAAAGAAGCACCTGTCAAATCACAAAAATATATTTTATTAACTTTTAACGATAATCTGCTTATGGCAAGGGAAATACAAATTCCCGCAAAGAAGAAAGGTAGAGCTATGGCAAGGTAATAAGCTATCAGGTAGGTCAATTGTTGCCTGTCTATCATAATACGATAGAGGTCAAAAGGAATTTTAGAGATAAGAAAAACAGACAATAAGGAACTCAAAGAAAATAACATTGAAAACAACACAAGATATTTAAATAAATTATTACCGCTTGTTCTTTTCAATATGCCGGAAAAAACTGATAAAAAAGTATCGCTTGCCCCATATCCCAAAAAGGCAATACTTATAATCATAAAGGCCAGAAAATTCCACTGAAGAATGAAGAATGCCCTGGTAAGGGAAAGTTCAAAAAGTAAAACTGATAGAGAGAAAAAGAATATTCCCGCATACAGTGGGGAATAGCTATTCATTTTAACTTTTTTCATCTTTTTTCCTAAAATATTTTATTTTGCGGAGGGTATCTTATTAATTATACTTCGACATGAATTAAAAATACTCCTTTAGGCATGATTTTGTTATATTAATTTAATCTCTATTTCATCTTGTTCATTTTCGAAAAATGGAAATCCGAATATCCCGCATTTGTTCCTTTATATTTTTTGATATTATATATTATTATATTTGTATAATCTTTACTATATGGTATATTCTTGATAAAATAAACTGAATGAAAATTTTTCAACCACAAGTCTTTGGTTAGCTAAAATGTTCAAATGAAAATAGCATAGCATTAAATTGATTAAATAAAAAAGTAGATGTTTTTTATGAAAAAATTTCTTATTTTAATTTTAATCATATTGATAGTATTTTTATGCATGGTAATCTATGAGCATGGAGAAAAAACAGTAGCAGATCCCTACCTGCGAAAAAGGCAAGACATGGTTGAATATCAATTGAAAGGCAGGGATATAAACGATCCAAAAGTTTTGCAGGCCATGATAACCATTCCACGTCACCAATTTGTTGACCAACGCATTATCGAATCGGCCTACAACGACAGTCCGTTGCCCATTGGCGAAGGACAGACTATTTCTCAGCCATATATTGTGGCTTTAATGACCCAATTGTTAGAATTAGAGGGTGACGAAAAAGTGTTGGAAATAGGAACCGGTTCCGGTTATCAGTCAGCTGTTTTAGCTGAGATTGCAAGCGAAATCTATACAATTGAAATATACCGAAGTCTCTCTGAAAAATCAAGGCTATTATTGAATGAATTAGGGTATGATAATATTCATTTTAAGGTGGGTGACGGATATTACGGTTGGGAAGAGCATGCTCCCTATGATGCCATCATCGTCACTTGTGCACCTGACCATGTTCCACCGTCACTTATCAGTCAAGTCAAAGATGATGGAGGGATTATTGTCATCCCTGTGGGTGGAATCTAGATGGTTCAAACCTTGATGAAGATTGAAAAGACACAAGGTGAAGTAAAATCCAGTGGAACCATTGGTGTAAGATTCGTTCCCATGGCTGGCCATAGCAGATGATCATTTAATCGAAGGGAGAAAACATATAGTAACATGAAAGAGATAACCGTTGGAATACCTCAGGCACTTCTATATTACGAATATTATCCGTTATGGAAAAGTTTTTTTGAGGGATTAGGGGTAACAGTCATTGAATCCGGTTCAACGACCAAGAAGATACTTGACCTGGGAGAAAAGGCAGCCATTAGCGAGGTCTGTCTTCCAGTCAAAGTATTTTATGGGCATGTCCTCAGTATAAAAGAAAAAGTAGATTATCTATTTATACCTTCTATGGTCAATGTGGAAAAAGGCACCTATTTTTGTCCAAAATTTTTAGGGCTTCCGGATATGATCAAAAGTTCCCTATCTTTCCTTCCTCCCATCATTGAACCCACCATCGATATAAGAGAAGCCAAAACTAATTTTAAACAATCTTTTTTTAAGGTAGGAAAAATCTTAACAGATGATTCTCGAAAGATATATCAGGCTTTTTATGAAGCACAAAAGAAATTTAAATCTTTTCTTGAGAAAAATGTATTAAACAAGGAAGTATATTCTCAGAAACATGGCGGTGCTGTCGCTGGTAATCTTAAAAATATGATTAATATAGCGCTTTTAGGTCATTCCTATCTGGTTCATGACCCTTTTGTTAATTTAAATTTGATTTCCAAATTGAAAAAGGCCGGCGTCAATGTATTAACAGCTGAAATGGTCAGTAAAAAAGAAATAAGGCATCAGCTTAAAAAATTATATAAACCTATTTTTTGGACGCTTTCCAGTAAGACATTAGGAGCGGCTTTTCATTTTTTTCAGGAAAAAATAGACGGCATCATCCATTTGACGACTTTTGAATGCGGAGAAGACTCTCTGATAGGTGAAATCATGCATCAGGAAAGTAAAAAAAATCAATCGGTTGCTTACACCGAGTTTGTTTTTGATGAACATACAGGTGCAGCCGGTATAGACACTCGCACAGAAGCATTTCTGGATATGATCATAAGGAGGAAGAGGCATGAAAGTAACTGTACCTAATTTTGGTAATCTTACGTCGATTGCAGGAGGCTCACTGCTTTCCAATCTTGGGCATGAAGTCATTCTGCCTCCTCCCAATACCAAACGAACGCTTGATTTAGGGGTTAGATACTCTCCCGAATATTGTTGTCTGCCTTTGAAGATTCTACTGGGTAATTTTATCGAGGCCCTGGAAAAAGGTGCGGAAACGATTGTTATGGTAGGGGGATGGGGTCCTTGCAGGTTTGGATATTATGCCGAAATCCAAAGAAGGATTTTAATAGATTTGGGATACGATTTTACAATGATTTCCCTGGAGAAGCCTCGCGGACATCTTAAAAGGGTATTTAACAATTATAAAATGTTGCTTAATAATAAGTCGGTATTTACCATTGCAAGAGCATTAAAAATTGCCTGGGAAAAAGTTGTAGCCATCGAAGGATTGGAGAAAGCTGCGCTAAAAACAAGGCCCAGAGAGAATAATAAAGGAGATACGACAAAAACCCTTAAAAGAGGACTTTCTGCCATTGATGCCGCGAATACCGTAGACGAAATAAAGCGTATATACCAGATGATTTTAAGCGATTATGAAAAAATAATCTCTGGTAATGAAGATAAAGAATTGATCAAAGTGAAATTAGTGGGAGAGTTTTATGTAGCGCTTGAACCTTTTGTGAATTATCATATTGAGGAAAAACTGGGTTACCTGGGCGTAGAAGTCGATAGAGGAATCAGTGCGGTGCCCTGGATTTCATCCTTTTTAAAATTTTTTAAACAACATCAACTGCATGATGTTATTGAAGAAGCTGCGCAGGAATATCTTTCCCGTTCGGTAGGTGGTGAGGGACAAAATACGATTGGGCATATAGTATTGGCTTCAAGAGCTGGAATGGATGGTGCTATTCAAGTCATACCTTTTACCTGTATGCCGGAAATCGTAGCAGAGACAATTAGCAAGAAAGTAAGCGAAGACCTGGATTTCCCTGTGCTCACACAGATTTATGATGAACAGACCGGGGAAGAAGGTTTGATTACCAGATTAGAAGCATTTGTTGATCTTTTGGGAGCAAAGAAGCGAGAGAGGAGGAAAGAGCATGTCAGAATATTTGGGAGTTGATGTGGGTTCGATCAGCACAAACATTGCCCTCATTGATGATGAAGGGGAGGTCTTAAGTAAGGTTTATCTTAGAACACAGGGGCAACCGATAGAAGCTATCAAAAAGGGGATGGAGATGATGGGAAAGAGTATCCCTTTAAGTGCAGTTCAGGTAAAGGGTGTGGGCACTACCGGAAGCGGAAGGGTATTGGCCGGAACCATTGTCGGGGCTGATATCGTAAAAAATGAGATTACATCTCAGGCAGTTGCCACGCTGCATATCAATCCGGAAGTTCGTACTATTTTTGAAATCGGGGGTCAGGATTCCAAGATAATCATCCTGCAAAATGGCATTGTCGTTGACTTTGCCATGAATACGATTTGCGCAGCAGGAACCGGCTCATTTTTAGACCATCAAGCCTTCCGTTTAGAAATTCCCATTGAAGAATTTGGCAATTATGCCTTACAATCCAATAATTCGGTAAGAATTGCCGGCAGGTGTACTGTTTTCGCTGAATCCGACATGATCCACAAGCAGCAATTGGGATACGAAAAAAAAGATATTATTGCCGGCTTGTGTGAGGCATTGGTAAGGAATTATCTAAATAATGTAGCCAAGGGCAAGAAGGTTTCTGCCCCCATATTTTTTCAAGGTGGTGTAGCATCTAATACGGGGATAATAGCCAGTTTTGAGAGGGAATTAGGCATGCCTGTGACTGTTCCCAAACATCATAAAGTCATTGGCGCTATCGGGGCTGCTTTGCTGGCGAGGGAAAAAATAATGGAAACGGGGCAAGAAACAAATTTTAGAGGATTTAACCTGGTGAAAAAAGCATACCGTACCCGTGGATTTGAATGTGACGGTTGTCCCAACCATTGTGAAGTGGTAGAGATATTTGTTGAGAATCAACTGGTCGCCCGATGGGGAGATAGATGCGGTAAATGGTCTGTTTCCAGCGAGCAGATGGCAATAAAGAGATAAAAGATAATATTTATCTTAAAATCAGGCGTTAATTGAAAATAATATTAAAATCCATAAAAATTCTTTTAAATATCTACAGGGGAATGCTATAATGATTCCCGGAAGGTGATATAAATGAAGAGAATTCTGGTTATTTTTGCTGGAGGGACGATTGCCAGTGGATTTCTCGGAAACACAAGAATTGCCGGTCCTGATGCGCATCATTTTAATTCTCTGCATGAAACGGTAAAAGAATTTTTTGGCAATAAAGGTGTTGATGAGGTTATCTGCCGTGAACCTCTGGGAATCCCCGGAAAAGACAGTTCAAATATACATCCCGGCCATTGGGTAAAGATTACGTCTCTCATTGCGGAGGAATTAAAAAAAGACCTTGATGGTGTTTTGATTCTCTATGGCACTGATACCATGGCTTACTTCTCAGCATGGTTGAAAGTCTGTTTTCCTAAAATCACCATACCCATCATATTAACCGGAAGCCAACTTACGCTTGATTATTTGCCCGGAGACGTGATGGTTAATCTGCGTGGAGCAGCCCAGGTGGTTTGTTCCCATTTTTCCGGCGTATGGATCTATTGCAATTGGAAGCTGATTCCAGGAGATAGGGCCCACAAAGCGCATGCCCTGCATCCTGATATTTTCACAGCGCTCAATTCATTACCCGTTTATTTCAATCCCGAATGGGCATTAAACAATGATGAATCTCCAAAAAAATTAAAAAAATATTTGCCATCTTCTCATATTGACAAACTGATGAATTACGAAGAAGAGAATGCACGGGATATTTACGAAAGAATAGGTTGGGTCATGTGTGCGCCGGGAATAAAACCTGCGCTAAATGGAAACGAACGCATTCTCTGCATCTATGGCTTTGGGGCAGGAAATGCACCAACAAAAGTATTGGATGAATTGCAAGCCTATTATGCCGATAAGGAAAAGCCGGATATTATTGCCTGCAGTCAGGCAGAAGGGGATATGAAAAAACCAAATCACTATAATAAGGTAGGCATTGCTTTGCTGGCAGAAAATGGATTCAAAGTTTGGAGCCAAATGGATTATCCTATTGAATTTATCCATTCTCTGGCCTGTTTTTCTCTCCTTGTTTCTTTCAAACATCCGGGAAAAATATTGTCAAAATATCTGAAAGAAAAATTTTAAACCATTTTCCCGATGAGATAAAAGGAAGAATAAAAAGCGAATCATTTTCTATTGCGTTGAAAAACTGTTGACCCATTCCGGTTGAAGCGGAGGATTAGACTCCAGTATCTCTCTCCAGGCCTCATCGGTTAGCCGTTCATCCATGGGCTGTTTAAATTCATAATAACTGAAGACCGGTCCTGCTCCCAGCAAAATATGTCCATCAGGATGTTGATAGGCCACAATCATTGTCTTTAGATAACCGACACCCTCTTCAAGGACTTTTTTAGTATTACCGTCAGTATGCACATCTGCCACTAAAACCGTTTTAAAGATAGAGGGGTCTGCTTTCCCTCCGGCAATTGTTTCAATTAAATTTTCAGAAATACTGCCGAAATTTTCAATGAACCGGTATTCCATTTCATCTAAAGCCCGGTTTTCAATTTCTTTAATTGAAATGTCTTTTAATCTTTCTAATATTTCTGCTAATCTTTCCAGTCCAATGCTTATATCTAATCTTTCAGATAATTCAGTTGGCATCAGTCTCTCAATGCCCAAACGCGTCATTTTTGTCAATGCTAAAAGCCGATGGTAAAATTCCGGCATCGGCTCTACATATCCCACGATCGGGGGCTGAAACATGCCTCCCTTTTCGGCCATCGTATAACTTTGTTTCACATATAAAATGGTATCATGCCTTAACTGGGCCCAGGAAGCTAAGGCAGTATTTAATTCTTTGTCCAGCCAGGCTTTTGTCTGCATAAACAGGGGGTATCCCGAAGATTCGAATTCGTTATCCTTTAGTAACGCTTTTAAGACATAAAGCCAATTCATGTAAAGGGTCTGGTGCCAATCAAAGGGAGTCAAACTTTCAATTTCCTCTTTCAATGATAAAAACTTTTGTTCATAATCAGAATATTGCATGTCTCCCGTCTCTTGTAAGATGCTCTCAGCTTTTTGCGAACCCAGCAAAGCCATCAAATCCAATCCTCTGGGAAATCCTTTGACTTCCCGTTCTGCCGGGGGAGGACAAGCATCAACTTCAGTCTTAATCCAACTGAAGGGGCGGTTTTTTCTGTATTCCATATAATTATCATCCCATGAAAAAGTAAATGGCCGGGCATCTGTGGGTAATGGAAGTTTTTCTCCGGTATATTTACCACTGTACGGGGAAACAATTTCTGAAAAGAGCCAGGAATCCAGGGTAAATCTCTGTCCCATTAACCTGAAACCCTTTGTTTTATTTAAAAGTTTTTTTGCCTGTAATTTCAATGCCCGAATGTTTTCTTCCGAAAGAGGGGGACAGGGCATGAGCAGTTCGCATTCGCCTAATCCGCTGTAAATTCTGGGATTATGAGGAATATTAAAAAGGGCCTGCTTGATTTCCGGATAGCTTTCTTCCCATCTCTGTTTATCAAAATCTTTCAATATTTCATTGTACTCATGAGGTCCTAAATCATCTGAAAAACCGACCAAAAATGAGGTGATGGCATAAATCCTGTTCCATCTCTCTTGAATATCCCGGCTTTGAGAGAAATGGTCTGAGAGTAAAAGTGCCTGTAGCGTCTGGATTTTTGCATCATGGTCTGAAATGATCCCATCGATAGTTCCCGAGCAAATGGATTCTCCCGGAGATAAGTCAGGCGTGCCCTGTATCAGGGCGGTGATTCTCCCATACCACATCAAAGCCTTAAAATAATTTTTTAGTTTTTCTGATTTGGTATAATGCCCGCGGGGAACATATTGTGAATAATCCTCCCGGTAAATAAAAAGCGGTGAATTTTCCCAACCTTCATGCAGTTCGATTAATTCAATTTCTTTTCCGGCAACATCAGCGACTGCTTTGGGAATACGGAAACGGTATTGCCCGGCTTCTTCTTTGTTGAAATAATTAGCGCTTTTAAGGTCTCCAAACAGCTCTTTTAACCTTTTTATCATTTCCTGGCATGTTTCAGTATCCATGTCAGGCCTGCAATATTCTTTTTGGAGAATCTCGTCGCTGGCCATTTGTTCTTCTTTTGGTTTCAGCAATTCCAGGGCAATAGAGAGATAGGCCATATTTCTTCGGGCAGCTTCCCTGATACCACCCTCGTTCTCTTCAAAATCTTTTATGGAGGATTCTAACATTTCTTGGCTTATCTTCCATATATCATCAAAGAAAACATCTTTCTCCAGGGTCATCAAAATCGTTTCGAAAAAGATATGGTAATAATGGAGCATGGAATCAGTGGTAATAAATACCGGCAAATCCTTATCTTTCAAAGCTTCATAAAATGCTACAAAATCATCGGAAGGAGAACTTTTTTCGGAGGAGAATCTAAGAAAAAGCTCTCTGTTTGCAATTTCCGGTGGTGTGGGAATGACCACAAAACCATTCTTTTGCAGCATGAAAAAACTATCGTCGGAGAGAGTTATTTTATTGTTAAAATCCTCATAATTGGCCATATCTTCTGCACTGATCGGTAATGGATAGGTTGGAATGGCGGGAGATACATGAATTTCCTCTGAAACGATTTCTTCCGGTTTGATGAGCTGTTTGGATGGCATGTTCTGGCAATATATATTTTGTGATATGATAAGCAGGCCGAGAAGAAGTATCAGGATGAAAAAAAATGAACGAAAACAAATTGAGGATTTATTATTTTGTCTAAAATTTTTAAAAATAAAGGTAGAAAATAAATATATCATAACCATCATCTCCTTTTGACTATTATTATACCACGCTCTATTTCATCAACCAATTGGGCATCTGAGCGTTTGGCTAATTCTTTTAAAAAACGCCGCGTGTTCAGGTTATCCATTAATGCAGGTTGACATAAATCGATTTGTATGGGAAAAAGACGGAAAATCAATTGTCCTGGATAGGCCTCCAGTCCGACAGCAAGGCCTTTTTGTGTTTCCTCTGAAAAAGATTGGTCAAAAACAAAATTGCCCAGTGAATAAAATATAATCCCATCAAGGTATCTTTCGATACCTTGAACCACGTGCGGGTGATGACCGATAATGATATCTGCGCCTGCTTCAATCATTCGTTGAGCTAATTGCTTTTGAGCAGGGGAACAGTTTTCCTGGTATTCATTGCCCCAATGCATGCTGACAACCAACCATTTTTCCGGATGATGAACATGTAATTCTTTTATTGTTTTTAAGATGTCACTATCCTTCCGCTTAAAGGGAAGTATCCTGTTAAAAGCAGAAAATACGATGTCATCTGATATGAAGGCACTCCCTTGAAGATGGGGTTGGTCATAAAATGGATTGCCCGTTGAATGAATATGGTATTCTTCCAGATGCTTTATGGTTTCATTGAAACCGCTGATTCCCATGTCCAGGGTATGATTATTGGCAAGAGAGAGCAGGTTAAAACAGGCAGAGGAAATGGATTTGAGTGTTTCTATCCCAAAGGCAAATCTCAAGGACTGATGGGAAAAATCAGGTGTTTCATCAACAATCGGACCTTCCAGGTTGCCAAACACCCTATCGATGCCTCTTAAGAATTGATGAATATTTGAAAAGGGATAGTAAAAGCTGTTTTTCTGCATGCATTCTTTGACGCCACGGTCCAACATGATATCTCCCGTAAAAAGAATGGTTTTCACATCCCGTGATTTGTTAAGGCCTGTTGTGCGGACATCAACGCCATTAGAAAAATTGCTTCCATAGACCAGGCTGAAATAGGAAGTCGTCTCATTCGTTTGAAGATTTAAAAAATCATCTGCACATTTATAATCAATGAATTGAGGTATTTCGCCATGGCGTAATATTGCGAAAAAACGTATGGCATAAAGGGCCTGCCAGCAATCTACTTCAATATTTTTAAAATCATCCTTCTCGAAATTCAACAAAGTCCGGATACTTTTTATGTCATGAAAGGCTGCGGCATTTGCCGGAAGGTAATGGGAAAAATCGACGCTGGCAATCATTACGGTTAAAGGTGAGGTATTTTTGTCAATCAATTTTACCAATTGTTCTATTTGTTTTTCCGTTGTCCCTTCGGGTATCAATATGGGCAGGATGTTAGCTTTCGGTAGGTATTTTTTTATAAACGGGAGGAGATTGGTGATGCCATGGTCATAAGCGATGGCCGAGCAGTTATCATTTATTTTGATCTCTTTAGAAAACCCATCGGTAAAATCAGTTTTGAAGGGCAAATCCATAAAGTGCCCGCTGTTCAGCTGACGAACGGAAGTGATAAAAGAACAGTGATGGTTAATCACTGCGCTTTGAAAATGGTCAGGACTTAACAGGATGATATTCTCGATTTTTCCTTGACAGGCCATATGTTTAAAAAAATGGTCTATCATTGTTTCAGCTAACAGGTGATGGGGAACGACACCGGATACAATCATTGTTTCATGATTAGAATTGGATGCAACTATTATTAACGGATAAAGGAAGTTTGATATAAAAATAAAAGTAAAGAGAAATATTGGAATCAACTTTTCTTTAAACTTCATTTCAAAAAGATATTTCATGTGTTATCATTTTATTCTTCTAATTTTTCTTTGATCATATCCTTGATTTTAGGGATATTGATGAGGGTTGCCATAATACCACCTTTGATAATGGATTCTGCTTCATCAAAATCAAATATCTTGATATCCTTGATGCCGAAGGGAACGATAACGATGTCTGCATCTTCCAGGGATTGTTCAGTGATTTTTGCTTCCATAATGTCAATGGATTGGTCAATGACCTCAAATATATTCGGCCCTTCAAAGGTTGATTTCACTTTAATGATTTGTTGCTTCAGGATGGATGGTTTATCCTTTTGGTCTTCATCAGAGCTTGTTTCTGATGTTTCTTCTTGGGCGTCTTCCATCTTGAGCTCCAGCGCAGGTGCATATGGATTCACTTTGGAAAGGTTAACCGCAATAATGATATCCGCTCCCATCATCTTTGCGACACTGGCCGGAACCGGATTGACCAGGCCTCCGTCAACAAGATAATATTCCTGATGTTTTACCGGGGTGAATATACCGGGAATAGAAATGCTGGCCCGGACTGCCTCAGTTAATTTCCCCTCATTAAGGATGACCTCGGCTCCATTTTCAATTTCCGTGGCGACTGCTGCGAAGGGGATATCAAGTTCTTGAAAGGTTTTATCTTTTAAGGCAAATTTATTGAGCATCTTTTCGATGCGGTCACCGCCAATGAGTCCGGAATGGGGAAAGGTAGGGTCTATCATGAAAAGCGTCTTGCTTTTTTTTATGGAAAGAGCTGCTTCTTCCAGCTCTTTTATGGTTGCTCCACTGGCATAAAGGCTTCCTATGACTGAGCCGATGCTGGTGCCGGCAATTAAATCGATAGGAATTTGATAGGCCTCAAGCGCTAAAAGAACCCCTACATGGGCTAATCCTCTTGCCGAACCACCCCCCAAAGCCAGGCCAAATCTTAATCCTTTATTTTTACAGTCATCTATCAATTTTTCTAATTCCAAATCCTTTTCTACAATCACTTTAAATTCATTATCTTTGGTAATGAATACATTATCAGCGAAACGAACTTCCATTTCGGCATAGGTCAGGTCTATTCCTGCATTTTTTGTTTTATCTTGACCGGCGGATTCTCCGAAGAGAAAGCAGGTAAAGTTTGAAAAAAAGCACACAATGACAAGCATGATGATTATCTTTAAGGGTGTTTTGAACATTTTCTTATCCTCATCTTATTTTTATTATTTTGTCCTATCATTTAATAATGTTATTTAATGATAGGAAAACTAAACACATTTTACATCTGTTTTGAATCAGTCTTATTTTTGCCTTTAGACTTTTTCAACGAAATATTTTTTCTGATAACCGATTTGATTTCAGGGATTTTATTCATTGTTGCCATAATGCCGCCTTTGATTAATTTTTCTGCTTTATCAAAATCAAAATCACGGACATGTTTCAAGCCAAATGGAACGATAACAATATCAGTGCCTTCCAGGGATTTCTCTGTAATCTTGGATTCCATGATATCAATCGTTTGGGTAATGATTTCAAAGATGCGGGGTGCTTTGAGAGTGGACTTCGCTTCTTCGATTTTTTGCTGGATGATTGATTTCAACTCGATGATGGTATCTTCTGATTTATCTTTTTCATCATTCTCTTTTTTCAGCATTTCATTCATGTCCAGGGTAACAGTTCGCGGTCTTAATTTGGCTAAACTGACAGCGATAACAATATCTGCACCCATGTCTTTCACGACATCGACCGGGACAGGGTCAACCAGACCTCCGTCTACCAGGAAGTAATCCCGGTATTTTACCGGGGTAAAAACGCCCGGAATAGAAATACTTGCCCGGACAGCATCAATGACTCTGCCCTGATTGATGACTGCCTTGGCACCGTTTTTAAGGACGGTAGCAACCGCTGCAAAGGGGATATTCAAATCATCAAATGTTTTATCTTTCAAAGCAATTGCCTTGATGATCTCTTCTGCGCGATGACCCTTGATAAATCCTGAATGAGGAAGGGCAGGGTCAAGCAGAGCCAGAGTCTTGCTTCTTTTCATGGATAAAGCAGCTTCCATCAACTGTTCTATGGAAGCACCGGAAGCATACAAAGAACCGACAACCGAACCAATACTGGTTCCTGCAATCATATCGATGGGGATATGATAGGCATTTAATACCTGAATAACACCCACGTGAGCCAGGCCGCGTGCAGAACCGCTTCCCAATGCTAATCCGAATTTTAGTCCTTCCTTCTTACACTCTGCCAATAATTCCTCTAATTCCAAATCTTTTTCCAGTTTAAAACTTTTCATTCTTTTTCCTCGTTTTTTCTGTCTATTGCCAATCTATCATCCCTGAGAGAGCGTAAATCTTTTATATTCTCTTTATATAATAATTTGCTATCTAAATCAATAAATCCTTTTTATACATGAATATTTTGAAGTGAAATACAAAAAAGTATTTTAATAAAAAGAAAAGTAGAATACAATGATGGCAAGATGAATAAAAATGAATGGCAAGGCATCCCGAAAAAGCAGGATATCTTAATTTCATTATTGAATATACATTTAAGATATTGTTCTATGGGCGAAATAAATAAATCTATCGAATTGAATGCTATTAATTCAGTAAGAATAGGGTAAATCCTGCATTGATAAATAGGATTAAAAAGAAGCATAAATTTAAAATAAAAAATAGTTAAAAATAAAGCAGGGAATGGAAATAAATGCTTTGAAAGGAAAGACTGATGAAAAAAATAATATCAGCTCTGTTAAAAATCGTTTTACTTACCGTGGTCTTTTTTATGGTCAATGCTATTCTGGGCGCATTGCTCCCGCTCTCACATGATATGATTGCACTTTTAAGCGTGGAAGAACAGGCCTTATTTATGCCGCTCTATCTTCTTTATATTTTTATTACCATGAGTGTCTTGTTCTTTGCCCTGAAATGTCTAAGGTACAGAAAATTGCGGCTTTACCTTGCGGTCGTTATCTCATTTTTTGGCTTATTTTCGGTGTTGAATCAAGTCGAAATTCTTTGGTATATCGAGGCATTCCCCTTATTTACTACCCTGGATGTGGTTAAGATGCTCATAACAGACCTTATTGCCTATGGTGTTACCGCACTGGTTGGCGTCTGGCTGGTCAAAGGTTTCAAAAAAGAAAAAGAGACAAAAACGACCCTTTTTGATGGCGGCCGTTCTTCCTGGAAAGTCGTTGTATTTATGATTTTATATCCTCTTTTTTATTTTTGTTGCGGATTTATTGCCTGGGCATTCCCCGCAACGCGGGAACTCTATGCCGGATGGGCTGCAACTGCTGAACCGATTCCTTTGCTCCTTCTTTTTAATGTATTCCGGGGAGGCCTCTGGTTATTTTTCTCTTATCCCCTGCTTCTGGGTGCAAGAACCAGAAAGCTGGCATTTTGGCTATTACCCTCTGTGCTGGTTATTGCAACAGCAGGCAGTCTTATTATCCCGAATGCTGCCATGCCGGCAATGGTTCGCCTGGCACATGGCATCGAATTAACTTTTTCCATGGCAATTGTCGGTATATTCATGGTTTGGTTTTTTCTGCGAGAGAAAAAACAAAATAGTAAATTGATATAAAACAAAATACGAAATACATCTTTTTCTTCAGGAAATAAATATATTCCCATTAAAAGAAGGACTTTTTGTTGCAGATAACGTATTTTTTATATTGGAATGTTTTTTATAAAATTCCGGCATTGTAAAACGAGAGTATTTTTCTATGCTCCCGAATCTTATGTTAATAAAAAATGAATCTGTCCCCGTTTTACAGAAAGAGTATTTATTGATTAAATTTCTTACTCTTTTTGTTTCATGGAATCATTCCTATTTTCAGAAGAATCAGTCAAAGAAAAAATAAAAAGAAATTTCCAGATCAGGTAGGAAAAATCAAACAGAAAAAGGACAGAGTAAGAGAGTAATCTAATTATTTTTTTATTCTGTTTTTTTATGGGAATAAATATCTAAAGGAGGAATCATTATGTTGGTCTTTGTCAGTGATCTGCACTTTGTAGACGAAACTGCCGGAAAACAAAATATTCCTGCTTCTGCATTTAAATTATTTTTATCAGACATCAAAACGCATTCAAAAAAAACGAAAAATAAAGACAAAGAAGTAAAAATCATATTTTTAGGAGATATATTTGATTTGCTCAGAACCGAGGAATGGTTTCTGGAAAAAGAAGAAGACAGACCCTGGGGAAACAATACTGCTAAAATGAAACAAAGAGCAAAAATCATCCTGGATAAGATTGCTGAAAATAACAAAGATACATTTAAGCTGTTTTCTAAGAAAAACCTGCAAAATAAATTCAAGGATACCAAGATCGAAACAATCTATATACCCGGAAACCACGACAGGTTATGCTGGATGATCGATGAGTTAAAAGAAAAAGTAAGCGAGCTTTTAGGTTTGAATGCTGGTAATACTGAAAATTT
>Ga0272441_10008702_pt1 | contig 15992 bp, 8 predicted proteins | sample SSMProp6N_FD_193582 | JGI IMG/M metagenome (GOLD analysis project Ga0272441, IMG submission 193582) | Marine sediment archaeal communities from Little Sippewissett salt marsh, Falmouth, MA, United States - SSM-Prop-6N | ecosystem: Environmental > Aquatic > Marine > Wetlands > Sediment ... | reverse complement strand
AAAAGAAAAGCGCAGATCATCGGTAATTGACACAGGTCAATTACCTCGACTTTGGGAATTCTCAATAATAGTTGTTGATGATCAAATCCCCAAAGGGAAACCTCTGCTCTTGGAAAAAAAGAAAAGCGCAGAGGAGGGGATTTGAACCCCTGAGGCGTTTCCGCCACCGGTTTTCAAGACCGGCGCCGTGGGCCGGGCTTAGCTACCTCTGCCTGATGATCGCCGGAAACAGTTCCCGGCAGAGGAAGGCGAGCATCGGGGTAGGGTTATCACCGAAGGTGATGACCCGCACCTTCCGCTCACCGGTAAAAACACTGAAGGTATAAGGTTAGCGGAAGATGATAATGCGGCAGGGCACTCGACGAGGTCGAGCGCCCGAGCCCTTCCGCTCACCGGTAAAAACACTGAAGGTATAAGGTTAGCGGAAGATGATAATGCGGCAGGGCACTCGACGAGGTCGAGCGCCCGAGCCCTTCCGCTCACCGGTAAAAACACTGAAGGTATAAGGTTAGCGGAAGTGAGGCACATCTCTCCAAACAGTTTCAAAATACAAGCAAAGAAAAGTTATTTTCCATCTTGTTCATCAAGATTTCTTTTCCTCAATTTCCTTTTTTCTTCATGCAGGCCAAGGAAGTTTTCGTTTGTAACGATTGGTTTTCCAGTTTTCCTTTCGATCTCTCTTCTTGTGTTACCTGCGATATTGCCACCTTCAACTGCCGCATCTTTACATTCATTGAATCCTTCTGCATCTTTTGCTATAGTGATATCAGTGGAAGCTTTTTCCCCGAGCATTGTAAGCAATAGCTCCCATTCTGTCATATGATCCCTAAGATTCTGGTTGGGTCTATCAAGATTCTTGTATTGTTTATATTCCTTCACGGATCTATCGAAAGTTGCGAGAGATATTTCATTTGTAAGAATAGCAAAATCCTTGTTGTCATCAACACCCCTAAACCGCCATTCATCTGTCATATCTTGCCTGATGGCAATACCTCTGAGTCTTTTTTCTATCCAATCCTTCGGATACCCCTTCTGCTCGTAATAGGCTTTAACTCGATCTTGAGCTAATTCCGGATTTTCGATCTCATCTATTCGCTCCTTTCCAACCTGAGCAAGCCATTGTTTGAAAGGTTCGGCCTTTTTTGATGGAATTGACTGTATCAGCCTGAAAGCGTTTTTAGTGTTCACACAATCAGTGTAACGCATCTTTCCATCTTTAGCCGGCATTTTCAAACCGTGACAAATTGTCACGAGTTGTGGTTCACGTTGTTTGAGTTTTCTCCAATAAGCCATCTCATCTTTACTTTCGGTCAATATGGCAATAATATCCGTGACGGAATAATGCCATTCATCATCGAACCACATTCTACGGATCAATTTATCGCGGAATACAACCAGAGCCTTGTTTTTCTCCATTATCCCCACACCCACATTTTTAACCTTCAATATGGTTTGATTGGATATTAATATAAAGTGAAGGGGACCCCGAAAGTGGTATTAGTGGACCATCGGTACTAATTATCTACCACGGCTAATTTCACATAACTTAAGGTCTTCAAACGAACTTCTCCAGCCTTTCCTTCATCTCCCGAACATCCATGTCGGAGCTGGCAAGTACCACTCCTTCAAGCTCGGCAAGCTTAATGGCCAGGGGATCAACCCGGTCCGGTCTCTGGAAAACCACGGCCGCGGGTTTCATCGGGTGGGCCCGGATGGCTATCATGGGGGAGCGTCCGTAATGAACGTCCGTGAACACCAGCACCCGCTCGGTGCTCCAGCCGTAGACCTTCAGGTAATCCTGGGAGTTGAACTCCATCACTGCCTTCAGCGAATCCACTATTGTAAAACCGTATACCAACCGGGATGTGTCTCTGGAGGTTTCCGTCTTTGCCTTTATGGAATCCAGGATGTCCCGCAGCCGGGTCCCTGACGGGTACTCGCCGATGCCCTTTATGGCGTCCGACGTTTCCAGCATGGAATACTTCTTGATGATGTCACCTCCCCGTTGCTCGTCTATTTCGAATAAGGAATCCACAAGACGTCGGACAGTGCCGATCCCTGGCGATTTTATTCTGCCGTTCTCGTAATCCGAGATCACGGAGGGGCGGACATCCATCTTTTCCGACAGGTCGAACTGGGAGACCTTGAAGGTCTCTCTCCATTTTCTTATGGTTGCTCCGGGGGTTTCTGAGAGAACTACTTCCCCTGCAATTTTTTCCGCGAGAGAGGAGATCATCAAATTCGGTAAATATGATATGCCTATTTAAGAATTATCGAAATATTACTACGTTGATGGCCGTAATTCTTTATATATATAATTAACCCTCTATGTAATAAATGAGTTCACATCGGAGAACTCATGTTTTTTCTTAAAAAATAAGGGGTTATCGGGGTAATATTGTTGGCTCAACTCTCGAATTAGTGGTATTTATGCCTTTCGTTTCATTGATGATGTATATTTAAACATTCCTATTATTGATTGTTTTCATCGCTCTTTCCAACGCACCTTTTTTATGCAATTTTTGTCCAATCTGCGATATGGTAAAACTATAAATATCAGAAAGCCGCCCGGAGCAAACGTTTAAATAACGGTCCAACGATAAATTAGTAACGCTGCCACCGGCAGCAGGAAGTGACAAAAATGAAACTGAGAAAGAACGACGAGGCCGTTTCCCCGGTTATCGCTATCATCTTGATGGTGGCTATCACCGTGGTTCTGGCCGGTGTGCTGTACGTGTGGGTCACTGGACTGGCCGACACGGAAGGCGGTGCCAGCGATGTCTGGACCGTAGACTTCGAAGACCATCCCGACTCCGCTGCGGCGGGTGCCGGCGGTGACTTTGTGGACGGAGAACTCGTGATCAGGGCCAAGCACCAGAGCGGTGCACTGATCAACTGGGACGACTATGACGTGTTCGTTGAGAACACCGATGGTGAAAGAACCCTGTTGGTCGTGGACGCTGGTGCCGCGGACTCGGAGACCTCCCCCGGAGCCGATTACATCCTGGGCTTCGAGTATGACACCGGCACTGCCATAGTGTCCGGTGACTTCTACAGCGTCGTCGTCATCGACGAAGACGGAAATGAGGTTTCCATCACTGGAAAGAACTCGAACATCAAGATCGAGTAGATCGATTTGGATGGTTGAGAGGGAAGGGCCTTTGGCCCTTCTCATTTTTTTTTATTTTAAAACTCCCTGAGCCCGTGGCCTTTTCCTTTGATTCTCCATGCAAATCAATGACGGTTGATGCACCACTGCACAAGGGATCCGGCGGTTGACATTCCGGTGTTCAACTGACGTGTGTTCTTGAACGATTCAACCTTTCATTTACCTGCTGAAGAGCCCGGGGCTGTTGATCGCGATAACCCCCGGAGGCCCGAAGAGAACAGATGACCTTTTCCCTTCAATCTTCCAGCTGGGACATCAGGTCGTTGGACAGCTGTTCATCGGTGGCAACGCTCGCCTGGGGCGCGTTGGATGCAGGAACCCGGGCGGTTCCCGGTCTGGCCGCACCTGCTGTGGGCATACCTTTCCCTGCCGCGTGGGTTGGCGGTCTTGTGAATTCATCATCGTCCATGTCGTCGAAGAAGGATTTGGGCTGAACCTTGGGCCCTTCGACCTGGTGCTTGAAATGCTGGGGCATGGCAAGTTCCTTGTGGGTCTTGGGGGTTGACTCGTCCATCTCCTCGTCCTTTTTCTTCTTGAACATGAAAAGCAGGATCAGGACAACAACCACTGCCGCAATTGCGCCAAACCCCCCGATCAGCAGCCCCAGGCTGCCGCCATCGTCATCATCGTCATCCCCGGTGTCATCGTCATCGGTGTCATCGTCATCGGTGTCATCGTCATCGGTGTCATCGTCATCGGTGTCATCGTCATCGGTGTCATCGTCATCGGTGTCATCGTCATCGTCGTCACCGGATACGGGTTGGTAGCTTTTGTCAACCGAGGAAGATGCATGGCTCTCTCCCACCTCGGTTAGGGCGGATATCCTGTAGGTGTACTGGATGCCTTCTTCCACATCGGTATCTGTAAATGAAGTGGCACTTCCTTCAACGCTGGTGAGAAGTTCCTCAGACCCACCGTCTGCCGTTCTGTATATGTTGATCCCGGAAAGATCGGAGCCGCCGGTGTTTGTGGGGTTTTTCCACTGTAGCTGCAGTCCACCGTCCACCGCGATGACCCGAAAGCTTGTGGGGGGGTCGGGTAGGCCCCTGATCTCGGCCTTTTCCTCGTTGGAGGGTTCACCCTCTGCCACGGCCGTCCTGGCGGATACCCTGTATACGTAATCATAACCGATCCTTGCGGTGGTATCGTTGAAGGTCAACAGGTTACCGTTGACCCGGTTGATCTCCTGGAAATCATTGTTGCCTTCCTTTCTGTATATGACGTAACTGGTTATCGGAGACCCACCGTCATCGGTGGAAGCGGTCCAAGTCAGAATCGCCCATCCCGAACCCGTTTCAACCTCCAGGGTGCCCGGGGGGGTCGGAATTCCATAGGGAACGACGCTCACCTTGGGACTGGTAGGGGACGATCCCACGTTGCTGACCGATGTCAGTTGGTAGCTGTACTCCTCGCCGTTGGTCAGGTCAGTGTCGTTGAACTCCGTGGTGGACGGTGGAAGTGACTGGTAGCTTTCCATCTCGCCGGAACCCACGGCCCGTAACAGCTCTATTGATGTCAGATCAGACCCTCCGTCGTCTGAGGGAATCTCCCATCGGATGGCCACGAAACCGTCACCGGATGTTACCGTCACATTAAGTGGAGTGCCGGGCGGTCCCAGGGGCGATCCGCTCACGGTGTTGGAGGGACCGGACATCCCCTCATCGGTCACGGTGAACATCTTGTAATGGTATACCAGACCGTTGTCCACCTCGGTGTCATTGTAATTGTTCCGGCTGGGGTTCAGTTCCTTAAAAAGCGTCATTGCCCCGGCGCTCTCACCCCTGTGAAGGTTAAAGCTGATAATGGACGATCCCCCATCGCTTTGGGGGGTATCCCACTCCAAATAGACGAAGCCGTCACCGGCGGTGGTCGTCAGGTTCAAGGGTTCTGAAGGAGGTCCCACCGGCGTTGTCTGTCTGGCCGTGGTCCTTGCGGATTCGCTGAAATCATTTATGGACGCAATGGCGTAGTAATACCGGTTCCCGTTCTCAACATCCGTGTCGTTCAGGCTCACAACGGAAGCGTCCACGGTGCTGAGGAGTTCCAGTGAATTGGAGGCGGGTCCTCTGTAAATACTGTAACCCGTGACAGTCAGCGTTGTTGCTTCGTTTGCCGGTTCCCAGTCCAGCAGGATGAACCCGTTCCCCGATTCCAGGGTGAGGTTTTTTGGAATTGGCGGTTTGTCGCCGGGCATGGCTGATATGTCCACCGGTGAGGATTCCACCCCGGTGTTATCCACCGCAATGATGCTGTAGTAATAGGTTGTCCAGGGGGTTACATCGGTGTCGTTGTACCCGGTATCGGGAATGTTGATCTTTTTGTAGAAGGCGAGTGAGCCCGGATCCTCGCCCTTCGAAATATTGTAGTGAAGTGCACCGGCGGGCGGGTCCCAGGTGATGTGGCAATACCTGATACCGGTCTTCACCGAAACGTTTGAAGGGGCGTCCATCCTCAACGATTGCCCCTCGCCATTGCCACCTGGTACCCATTGAACAATGACCAGAAAACCAAGTAAAATAATCGATATGAGCCATGCTGAGAAGAGGGTTCGTTTCCAATTCATGATTGACACCCAACCTGCCAGTACCATTGGTAAATTGCCGTTGCTAGCAGATTATCACCTTGATGGTTATAACCTTTTAGCCGACATGTCGCATGAGTGATTCAGGGGAACGCACGCTTTGAGGCCGTAACGGTCTTTCTGGATAGGTGTCTGTTGGGGATAGGGGATGAACCCGGGGACGGAGGTGATTGATTATTGGGTTGATCAGTGGATTGACCGGTGAGCTGATCGGTTGCCTCACCGGGTCTGCATAATATCCGGTCTATACAGAGTTTAAGCAATCCGCTGGGCGTCCAGGCGCTTGATGTAGAACAGCGCCTTCTTGTCCTTGGGATCGATGTTCAGCACCCTCTCGAACAGCGTCCGGGCATGATCGAAATCCTCTTCAAGGAGTGCCATGTTCGCCTCGGTGAAGATGAGTTCCTTGTTCCATTCCTTTTCCCGTTTGATCTTGGATTCCTGAATGGTGATCTTCAAACGTGCAGTTAGGGAGTCTATTTCCTTGTATGCCTCCACAACACCCGCGTCACGGAGGTTCTCCCAGCGCCTGATCTCGGTTATCACTCCCATGACCGCGGGGTCTCCTTTGGGGTCGTAGTCGAAGTTTGTGAGTATCTGGGTAACCTCGGGGCTGAAGCGTTTTTCCCAGGGAAGACTGCTCTCGTCAATTACGGGGGAGGGCACGGTTGGAGTACCCCTGTCAAATGATATGGATCCGGTATAAGGATTATCGGCGCCAATGATTGTACGGCCATCCTTTTCCTTGATCTCGGACATGTCTCGATAGATCCTGTTAGTCATCATACCCCTAAATAAATATTGTAGGTGCCTTATATTAAACGTTGTTGGTATTTACCGCACATTATCCGCAAATGTCGCAGATGTTCGTAATAGGTCCGTTTTGGGGGATCGGAAATGACCCCGGGTCCGTGGATGCGGGTGATGTGACACGTCAACGTTTCAGGGGGATTGCCGGGATTCCAGGGCAAAGAGCGCGGCGCCGTAGGCCCCCATGATCTGAGGATGTGGGGGAACGGTTGCGTCCACCCCGTGGCTTTCCCGGAGTATACTTATCAGGATGGGGTTGTGGGCCACCACCCCTCCGGTGAACACCACGTTCCCCTGCATGTCGTCCATTTCAAGGACCCTGCTGATGATGGACTCGTAAACCCCCCTGGCCAGGTTCTCCACGGAGGTGCCTTCTCTTATGCGGGCCAAAATCTCCGTTCCGGCAAACACCGTGCAGAAGGAGTTGAGGGTCACCCGTTCAGTGGCCTTCTCCGCCACCTCGTTCATCCGTTCCAGGGGAACATCCAGACGAAGGGCGATCTCTTCGAGGAATGATCCGGTCCCGGCGGCGCACTTGCGGTTCATCTTGAAATCCACTCTCTTGCCCCGTTTGTCGATCCGGATGACCTTGGTGTCCTGGCCGCCGATGTCGATTATGGTGACGGCCTCGGGGATCAGCTTGTAAACCCCCTTGCCGTGACAGGATATCTCCGTTTTGGTGCCGTTGGAAAAGGGTGCGTTGCTCCGTCCGTATCCCGTGGATATGCAGAAGGCCACGTCATCTTTGGTCAGATCTGCGCTTTTCAGGACATCTTCATATGTTTCGGTTGAAGCCATTTCGAAGTCCGCCCCGCTGCGGCGGATGGCACTGGCCACGATCTCACCCTTTTCGTCTACCAGAACGGCCTTCGTGGAAGATGAACCTATGTCCACACCTGCCCATACCGACATTTACTCCACCGCGGGTAAATCCCCGGTGCCATAGAAAAGGGTTCTCCCCGCCCTGTGCGGGTTTTTCAAACCATGAAACAAGTTATATCCAATGATCGACCGGAAGGTATTTTGCCGATCTGGCACTTTTGAAATCTCAATGCGATCATATCAGATATCGTGGATCATCCTATCATTTTCCGTCCTCATGGTAATGGCGCCGTCGGTGCCATATACCGGTTCTGACGCCACCCTCCGGGAGGCCCAGTTTTCCGATGTGACCGGATCGTCCCTTCTGGACATGCAGTACGCCAGCAGGAGTTCCTGGTGCGATTACGACAACGACGGGGACCTGGACCTGTTTGCAGATCCTCTCAGGCTCTGGCAGAACCAGGGTGACGGGACATTCGGGGAAGTGACAGCGGCCTCCAACCTTTCGGGGTATGCCTCAGGCGGTGTGTGGGCGGATTACGACAACGACGGCAAACCCGACCTCTTCACCTTCGTGTGGCATGACATTATTCAGGAGAGGCTGTGGCGGAATCTGGGAGACGGGACTTTCCAGGACGTGACAGAGTCCGCCGGGATAACCAACATCGGTGCGCCCACCATGGCGGCTGCCTGGGGCGACGGCAACGGGGACGGGTTTGTGGACCTGTACGTGGTGGGCTTTGAAAAAACCCAGGGTGAGATAGGTGCGGGGACGTTCGATACATACTTCCAAAACAACGGTGACGGCACCTTCACCAATGCCACGGCAGGCGCGGGGCTCTGGCTGGACGATCCCCACTGCGGCATGGGAGTGTCCTGGTGCGATTTCGATCAAGACGGCGACTCGGATATCTACGTTTCAAACTTCAGACTCGATCCAAACCAGCTCTGGGTGAACCGGGGGGACGGTACCTTTGAAGATCAGGCAGAACAGCGGGGCGTGGATGGGCGAAGCGCCCTGGGGGTGGATGATACCTGGGGCCATTCCGTGGGCAGCCAGTGGGGAGATCTTGACCTGGACGGCGATATGGACCTGGTGGTGGGGAACCTGGCCCATCCCCGGTTTGTGGGATACATCTCCGATATCACCAAGATATATCTCAGCAGCGGCGCGCCGGACTACACTTTTGAGGACGAACCCATCCAGCTCCTGGGCATACCCTACGAGGAATCGTATTTCAACCCCGCCCTGGCGGATTACGATCTTGACGGGGACCTGGACCTGTACATAACCTGTGAATATTCCCGGTCGTTCCTGTACCGCAACGATATGGTGGAGGAGGGCGAGCTGGGTTTCACGGACGTGACAGATGAATCCGGTACCGGGGTGTCCGGGGGCTGGGGCTGTGCCTGGGGGGACTACGATGGCAACGGCAGACCGGACCTGGTGGTGAACGATCCCTGGGAGAACGGCACGTTCCTCTTCCAGAACCGGATGCAGAAGAACCACTGGCTGAAGGTGACGCCGGTGCCCCACGCCAACACCACCGACGTGGGCATCAGGATGGAGGTGGCCAGGGAAGGGAGGCATCCTCTGATCCGTGAGGTGACGGCCGGGGACGGGACCGGGTGCCAGAACGACCCGGCCGTTCATTTCGGTCTCGGGAACAACGCCGGGCCCGTGAACCTGAGGGTGTACTGGCCCAACGGCATGGTCACGGATCGGGAGGTATCGCCAGATGAGAACAACCTTCACTTCGAACCCGAATACTACGTGGACGTGTCCCTTGGCGGTCCAGTGACCGGCCCGCAGTCGTTTTTGGCCGGTCAGGAGTACCAGGTGGGCTGCGTCATCACCAACAACGGGTCATGGCCCGTGGAAAGCGCCACCATCCGGCTCATCGATGCCGATGGACCATCCGATGACAATGTGTTGGCTAGGGAAGAGGTCCCGCCCTTAGGTCCCATGGATCAAAAAGAAGCGGTGTTCACCGTACTGTTCCCACAGGGGAGGGATTCGTTGAATCTCACCTTCCAGTTACGAGATGTCCACCCCCGGGACAGGACCGGGGACGATGACCGTCTCGACATCGGGTTTTCTGGCCGGGGGTACAATCCGCCGCCCGTGGCTGCAATTGCAGCCAGCAAGAAGGAGGTCCAGATGGACAGGCCGGTGGAATTCTCCGCCAGGGGATCATCAGACGACATCGCCATTGTAAGCCACCTCTTCGATTTCGGGGACGGGGAGAGCCATGATGGCCCCGAACCCGTCGTCACCCATGCCTTTGACTACCTGGGAACCTACAACGTCACCCTGACGGTGACGGACACCGACGGGGCGACCGCAACCGATTGGCTTGATATCCATGTGGGCCCCCGAGGGTCCAACCAGGCACCTGTCATTGAGCAGCTGAGCGCCCCCCGAACAACGGTTTCCAAGTATCAGAGCATAACCATCACGGGGATCGCTTCGGACCCGGAAGGCGATCCTCTTAAGTATTACTGGAATGCCACAGGAGGCAACCTGACGGTGAGAGTGGACAATGCTTCATCTGCAAGCTGGACCGCCCCCATGATGTCGGGAGAGTACAAGATCACCCTGGAGGTCTTTGACGGCATGGACCGGTCCCTTCCCAGAAGCATCCATATCCAGGTCTTGGCGGACAAGGATAACCTCCCTCCCTCCATTGGATCGGTCACCCTGGAACCCCGTGTTGTACCCATGGGCGGCGTGACCACGGTAACTGTCAAGGCCTCCGACCCGGAGGGCGATGTCATTTCCTACTTCTTTGAAACCGAACACGGTAACTTCTGGGGCCAGGGGGAGTCCATCACCTGGTCGCCGCCTTTCAAGGCGGGGAAGTACGGCATGGACATCTGGCTGTCCGACGGGAATCGGGAGATACCGCCCACCAGCATTTCCGTGGAGGTGGAGAAGAACCGTGACCCCGATATAGTTGCCCTGGCCCTGGACGATTATTCCGTGGAGGAGGGTGACGAGATCTCGGGTTCCCTGGACATGGCCGACCCGGAAGATCATCCTCTGAGCGTTTACTGGGACCCTTCCGTCGGCAAGGTGTCCTTCGACAGCTCCACCGGCAGGTTCACCTGGACGGGGTTGGATCAGATCGGTGAACAGACCCTGGAGGTCATGGTCATGGACCCCTTTGGCGGCCAGGATCGGGATGATGTGTCGGTGAATGTGGGCGTTAGACGTCTGGCCCCCGAGATCAGGTCCATACGTTTCGATCCTCCCGAGGTTTCGGCGGACGGATATACCGATGTCATCCTTACAGTGGAGGTGATGGACGGTAACGGTATAGAGGACATTGATGAAGTGCTGGTGGACCTGAGCCCCGTGGAGGGCAGGGAACGCAGGATGCGCCGGACCGGAGCGGATGATGATTTTGCGGAATACACCTACACCTTCACGGTGGACGGGACCACGTCCGTCGGCGTGACCTCCCTGCTTGTAACCGTACATGACCGCTCGGGTCTCAAAGACAGCAGCTCGGGCATGCTGACGGTGATGAAAGCCGATGACGATGACAGGTCCTCTTCAGAGCGGAAAACGGAGCTTCCTGGATTCGGGTCCGTGCTCGTTCCCATCGCATTTATATGTGCGGCGGGTCTATTCGTATCATCTGGGGGTAGAAGGGTCAAAAGACGTCCCTAGTTCCATCCCTTGCCCGGGTGATAACCCATGTCCCGATCGTTGTTGTCAGTGCTCCCAATCGCCCTGCTCATATCATTGTCCCCCCTTTCTTTCTCTTCGGGTAACGAAGAAGATGGAACCGCTGTGGATGGTGTGGAAGATGACACGATTGCAGGTGATTCGGCAGACCCCGTTGGACCTAGGGCCGGCGAGGAACCGGTTTTCATCAACGTCAACGGGGAATCGAGGCTGGGAACGCCGGGAGCGAGCCGGTGCGCCTGGGGCGATTACGACAATGATGGTGAGCTGGACCTGTTGATAAACGGTCCCAGGCTCTTCAAGAACAACGGTGACGGCACCTTCAGGGAAACCACAGCAGTATCCGGCCTGCAGGGACCCGCAGGGGGCGGGGTGTGGGGCGATTACGATAACGACGGGTTACTGGATTTGTTCACCTTCGTCTATTCCCTGGGCGCCCAGGAGAGGCTCTGGCACAACAACGGTGACGGCACCTTCACGGACGTTACCGAATCCGCTGGCGGTGTCTGGATCGAGTCCCCCACGGAAGCTGCAGCCTGGGGAGACGGGGACAACGACGGCGATCTTGATCTGTACGTTACAGGGTACGAGTATCCCCTCGCCCAGGACGATGATCAGCTGGGGGTCGGGACCCCGGACGCCTACTTCCGCAACAACGGGAACGGCACTTTCACCAACGTCACCCGGGAAGCGGGCATGTGGCTGGACCTGCCCACCTGCGGCCGGGGGGTGACCTTCGGGGATTTCGACAATGACGGTGACTCGGACATCTACGTTTCCAACTATCGGTTGGACCCCAACCTTCTGTGGGTGAACCAGGGGGACGGGACCTTCATCAACCAGGCGGAGGAGAGGGGCGTGGAGGGCAACAGTCCCACGGGAAATCCTTCCACCTTCGGACATTCCATAGGCGCTCAGTGGGGTGATCTGGACCTGGACGGGGACCTGGACCTGGTGGTGGCAAACCTGGCCCATCCCCAGTACCTGGCATACTCAGATATTACCCAGGTGTTCATCAATTCCGGGTCCCCCGATTACCGGTTCGAGTCCCCGCGGCTCCAATCCCTGGGCATTGCTTACGAGGAGACCCATTCCTCCGTGTCCCTGGCGGATTACGATCTGGACGGGGACCTGGACCTTTACATCACGTCGGTTTACGAGGATCGCCCCTCCTTTCTCTACCGCAACGACCTGTCCGAGGGCGATGGTCTCAGCTTCACCGATGTCACCGGGGATACGAACACGCTGGTCAACGATGGCTGGGGATGCGCCTGGGCGGACTTTGACCACGACGGCGACCAGGACATCATGGTGGGGTCCCAGAACCGCTCCCGATCAAGGCTTTTTCAGAACTCGGGGAACCTCAACCATTATCTTAGGGTGAAGGTGGTCCCCCACGACAACGGCACCCCGGTGGGTGTCAGGCTACAGCTGGAAAGGGAGGGGTTTTTACCCACAATTTCAGAGATAACCGCCGGGCACGGCACAGGGTGCCAGGGCGATCCGGCGGCTCATTTCGGGTTGGGACGGACAGATCGGGGTGGTGTGGTGAAGGTCCGATGGGCCTGCGGGATGGTGACATCCCACGGTTTCAACTCCACTGATATGGAACTGGTCATCCGGGAACCGGATCACTACACCGACTGCCGGTTGCAGGGCCCGGTGACGGGACCCGAATCCTTTCTGGCCGGTGAGGATTATACCCTGGGTGCCGTGGTGGTCAATTTGGGCGATCACCCTATGCAGGAGGGCATTGTCCAGCTCCTGGATGCCGATGATAACGACACGGTTCTGGACCAGGTGCGGTTGGAGCCCCTGGCCACGGGAGATAGCCGGGAGGTGGAGTTCGATCACGTCTTCGATGCCGGCGGCACGGTCCAGAGCCTGTCTTTCAGGCTGACAGAGGTTTATCCCCGGGACAGGACGGATTCGGACGATCGCCTGGACGTTTCCTTTTTGGGCCGGACCGCCAACGAGCCGCCCACGGCCATACTGGAGATTGACACGCCCAGGGCCCAGTTCGGTCAGGAGGTCGTCATGAGCGGTTCCGCATCGAAGGATGATGTGGATATTGCGGAATACGCCTTCGATTTCGGGGACGGGAACGTCACCTCTGGCAACTCGTCAACAGTCAAATACAGCTACAGGCAGGTGGGGCAGTTCACCATCAACCTCACTGTCACGGATACAGACGGTGCTGTGGCCTATGATACGGACGTGTTGAATGTAATTCCCCGCAAGGGGAACAGTCCACCTGAGCTTCTGTCCGTTACCCCATCCAACGACACGGTGGTGGCGGGTGGTACCCTGACCATCAGCGCGGATGCTGTTGACCCCGACGGGGACGATATGACCTATCACTGGGAAGCCGGGGACGGGACCATGGACATATCCTCGGGGAACGGATCGGTGGCCCTGTGGACAGCGCCGCAAACCCCGGGCTCCATCAGATTGTCCCTGCGGGTGTCTGACGGGATGGAATGGTCCATTGAAAGATCGATCACCGTCCGTGTCACCTCTTCAGTGGGGAACATCGCCCCCTCTGTGATATCCGTCGATGTTACCCCGGGAAGGGTTCCCATGGGCGGATCTGCCGAGGTTCATGTCGAAGGGCACGATCCCGAGGGTCAGCCGCTCACGTATCATTACATCCAGGAGGGCGGGACCGTGGAGGGATCTTCACAGCGGGTTATCTGGCATCCCCCGGAGCAGCCCGGCGTGCACACCATCGAGGTCTGGATATCGGACGGAGAGGCCCAATCAACCCACCGGACCGCGTCGGTGGAGGTGCTCCGCAACCGCAATCCCCAAATCAGGTCCCTGCGCCTGGATGATAAGTATGCAGAGGTCGGAGGGTCAGTGACCGGGTCGGTGACCATCGACGAACCCGACGGGCACGATACGAGCCTGATCTGGGATCCGGAGGACGGTCAGGTGGACTGTGACGGTTCCGGCACGTTCACCTGGTCAGGTTTTACACTTCAAGGAGAGGCGAGCCTGTCGCTCCGGGTCACCGATCCTTACGGTGGAGAGGATGAAGCGGATGCGGAGGTGACTGTACTTATGAAATCCGTGGCGCCAACCATAACCGGTGTTTACATCTTCCCATCCGTGGTTCCTGCAGACGATGATACGGAGGTGGAGTTGAGGGTGAACATATCCGATGGCAACGGCGCTGATGATATAAGCCGGGTCCGGGTGGATCTCTCGCCCTTTGGAGGTCGCCGCTCTGCCGGTCTTTCCAGATCGGGATCAGAGGGTGTTGAAGTATCCTACGTCACCACCTTCACGGTTGATACGGATACGACCCCGGGGATATACAAGGTGGCCTTTAATGTCACGGACGCCAGTGGAAGGGCGGTCAACTCCAGCGGGATACTCACCGTCACCAGGGCAGGGGATGATACCCTGTACTCACCGCAAGATGACGAAGGCCTGCCGGGGTTTAGGCCAGTCACGCTGAGCATTGCCATGGTGGTTGTGGTTATGCTGATGCAGATGTCCAGCGGCAGAAAACGTAAATGTAGAGGTGGTTGACCCGGCGTTCAATTGGAATGCCAATGGGCCAAAAAAGGGTTATTGAAAAGGAAAAGGTCCGGGCCCGGAATAGATATCCGGACCCGGTGTTTCGTTGGTAGGATCTTTTACTTCTTTTTACAAAACAGGACCATCCCGAGGATCAGAAGGACCATCAGGAAGATCGCCAGGGGACCGTAGGTCCTGACGGACTCCATGTTGGAGGTCTCGTCAGTCTTCCCGGCCACATTGTTTCCGGTGAACGTGCCGGATTCGGCACCGTCGATCTCCCCATTCTCCTCTCCACCTTCGGCGCCCTCATCCTCTTCACCATCGTCCTCGAATTCGCCTGCATGGTCTTCGGTATCGTCCCGTTCCTCCTCGTCCTCCCACCAATTATCTTCTTCCCATGAGAATTCGAGCCAGACCTCTGCCCAGGCACCATCGGGTTCCCAGGCGTCTATGTATATGTCCGCGGACTCGAAACCATCGGCATAGACATGCAGGTGGTAAAGCCCGGGATCGAGGCGGTCGAACCAGAAGAACCCGTCGTCCTCGGTGTAGGTGCGGTCGATCAGGAACTCCTCGAAGCAGGGCTCGTCCCATTCCTCATCCCACTCCTCGTCCTCCCACTCCTCGTCCCATTCCTCGTCCTCCCACTCATCGTCCTCCCATTCATCGTCCTCCCATTCATCGTCCTCCCATTCATCGTCCTCCCATTCCTCATTCCACTCATCGTCCTCCCATTCCTCATTCCACTCATCGTCCTCATACTCCTCCTCGTAGTACATATCTTCCTCGTACTCTTCCAGGAGCATCAGGAGTTCCTCTAGCGCTGCGTTGTTGCACTCGATATCCTCGATCAGTGCCTCGATCTCGCAGAGAAGGTCTTCGTTCTCTTCCAGCAGTATCCGGATGTTCTCCAGTATCTCATCGATCTCGCAGTCGATATACCAGTCCTCAACGTAGAAGAGCTCTATGTGGGCATCGTAAACGGGTCCCTCATCGGAGAATACCTCTCCTTCTATGAAAGTGAACCCGGTCTCCCAACCATCCTCGAATTCCCGGGGTTCCAGGGGGATGTCCAGCCAGGTCTCCTCGCCGGGGAATGTATCTATCTCGATCCAATGCTCGAAGTACTCGGGGGCCCAGATGCAGACCTCGTAGGGTCCGGGATGGACCCTGACCTCGAAGAACCCCTCGGGACCGGTCTCCACCACAAAGTGTTCACGGGGAGGAGGGGGGAACGGTCTCTCCTCGGGAGGGCGCTCGGGTCTTTCCTCTGGAGGATGCTCGGGTCTTTCCTCTGGAGGATGCTCGGGTCTTTCCTCTGGAGGATGCTCGGGTCTCTCCTCCTCAGGGGGATGCTCGGGTCTCTCCTCCTCAGGGGGGCGCTCGGG
>Ga0272441_10008701_pt1 | contig 15992 bp, 2 predicted proteins | sample SSMProp6N_FD_193582 | JGI IMG/M metagenome (GOLD analysis project Ga0272441, IMG submission 193582) | Marine sediment archaeal communities from Little Sippewissett salt marsh, Falmouth, MA, United States - SSM-Prop-6N | ecosystem: Environmental > Aquatic > Marine > Wetlands > Sediment ... | reverse complement strand
GTATTGTCCTTTCCATAACTCCATGGTGTCGCTTCCAGCGCGCAACAGCGGCCGAACGCAACCCCGCAGCCCGCGGCTCGGCAGGCACCTCGCCCTCCATGAAAACCGATAGTACCTTCTATTGGAGGGCGAGACTCCTGCCGAGCCGCACTCATTGACCTCCTCCATCGTAGCATATTCGGATGGCCACCGGCCATGGACAGAAAGACACCATTATTGTATACTTCGAAACCATGCCGAAAATGACGACACATACGCGGGCGGCACTGCCGGACATGGCCGGTTCGTTTCGGCCGTGCCCGGACCTGCCCGCCGATTCCGCCGGGACACTGGAGCAATGGTTGAGCGCCTGCCGCATCACACCCGTGCGTGCGGAGCGCTGGCACTGTACGAAGCACTGGCACCAGGCTGAACGACGCGTGCCGGAAGTTTTCTCGTACTGGCTCGAGGAAGGGGAGGCCTGGTACCGGCTCGAGACCGTCGAGACGCCGTGCCGGCTGAGAGCCGGCGACTGGTTCATGGTGCCACAGCAGATGTTGAACGAGGTCTGGGCGGCCGGCGGCAACGGCCTGAAGCTCTACACGGTACGCTTTCTGGCGCAGGTCCACGGCACGGTGGATTTGACGGCGCTGCTCGGTCTTGCGGGCGCATTTCCGGGCGCCGCTGCCGCCCCGTACCGGCGGGTTGCCGAAACGATGGCCCGCGAATCGACGCTGCACGCGCCGGGCTGGCGTTTGAGCATGCAGGCGGCGGTCACGGAACTGCTGGTCTATCTGATCCGCCGTCATGCCCACCGGCGTACAATGCCGGCCGGCGGGCTGCTGCAGCGGGACATGGTCCGGCTGCAACCCGTTTTCGACATCATTCGACACCGGCTTGACGACCCCCAGCTTCGCGTCGCCGACCTGGCCCGCGCAATGGGTGCAAGCGAAGTGTACCTGCGGCGACTACTCCGGCGCACCACCGGCCTTTCCCCGGTCGGATTCCTGCGCCGTCAACGCATCGGGCGAGCCTGCCGCCTGCTCCGCACGACGGACCTGCCGACAAAGGCAATCGCCGCGCAATGCGGCTTCGAAGATCTGCCCTTCTTCTATCGCACCTTCCGCCGGGTCGCCCGCACTACGCCGCGCCTCTACCGGGAAGGCGAAGGAATCTAGCCCGACTGCGATTTCGCGGTCGCGGGCGGACGCAAGACCGGCAAAGGCGCCGATCTCGTTGTGCACGCCGACCGACAGTCCGCTGCACGCCGGTCCGCGGCGTGCGGCGCCCTTCACTCCAGCCACACGCGCCCACGATAGAGCATGCCGCCCGGCGGCGCGGCGTTCGTGTAGACCACCGTCTGGCCCTGGCCCACGATGTTCGAGTAGCCCGGCACAGCGGACCAGACATCGTTCGGGTCCATTTTGACGCGCTGCTGCAGGCAGTAGTGCCGCTCGAACCCGCTGTAGCCGGTGCCGGTCGCCTGCCTGGCCTCGAACGAGACGGTGACATTCGCGCCACCCGCCACCTGCACCTTGAACGAGCTGGCGGCGTTGGTCGCAACGGTGCCGGCAATGAACTCGAACAGGTCCGTGAGTCCGTCGAGATCGGTGTCGTTCGTGACGGTGTGTCCGGTCGTGCCCAGCTGCTCGTTCTCCCAGTCGTCCGGCATGCCGTCCAGGTCCAGGTCGTCGCCCGCCTCGACATCGCTGCCTTCCAACGTGGACAGCTCCACGTCGATCAACGCATCGCCGCTCGAGAGCGTGTTGTTGAAGAGCTGCACGGCCAGCACGTTCTGCGTGCCGAGCTCGGGCAGACGGCCGCCCTGGAAGATGTCGGAATACGCCGCGCCCGTGCCGCTGACGTAGCCGCTGCAGGTCTGGTCGTGCGCGATGAAGGTGCCCGGACCGTCTTGTACGTTGACCCGCGCGATCTCCTCGCCGTTCAGCCATGCGATGAACCCGTCGTCGTAGTCGACGTTCAGCGTCATCTGCCCGACCAGGCCCGGCGCATCGACGGTGAAGGCTTTGCGAAGGAACAGCGAAGCATAGTTGTCTTCCATGGCCAACGTCGTTGCGTAGCTGCCCGAGCCGTAGCCGAACGGCGCATTGCTGCTCGCCCACGCGGCATCGTCGAACCCGACGGTGCGCCAGTCCGTGACCGGGTCCGACGCCTCCGCGGTGCCCGGCCGCCATCGCCAGGCCGCGCCTTTCGCGATGTGCACGACCGTGTCCTGCGCGCCCGGCACGTCGGCCACGAGTTCCATGCTCATCACCGTGTCACTGCTCGTCACGCCGACCTGGTGGAGCTCGACGGCCAACACGTTCTGGCCTTCGACGAGATTCGAGATGTATGCACCGCAGTCGGTCTCTTCCCACAGGCCGGCTGAGCCGTTCTGCACGTTGGCGAGCGTGGCGTAGGTGATCGGGCCGGTCGGCATGCCGCCCCGCGCGATCTCCTGCCCGTTCAGGTAGGCAACGAACCCGTCGTCGTAGAAAGCGTACAAGCGCAGGCCGGCCACGCGCGCCGGCGTGACGTCGAGCGTGAAATACGTGCGGTAGTAGGTTGTGACATACTTGTTGTTCGGGTCCGGCCCGTAGGAGACGGTCGTCACAACGTTCGTCTTCGTTTCGGGGTAGCCGAGCCCGGCCGGCCCGCTCGACCACGCCGCGTCGTCGTAGCCGGGCGCTCGCCACGCGGTCCCGAGATTCTCGCCTGTATCCCGGTACTTCCAGCTCGCGCCACGCGACACGACCGAGACCGAGGTGGTCGGTTCCAACGCTCTAAGCATCAGGATGTTCGCGTAGAACTGCGTGGTGCTGTCCTTCACCGTCACAGTGAACGCGCCGTCGGAGCCCGCATCGATTTTTGTGTACCGGGCCACGTGCCCGTTCGCGGTGTTGTTGCCGTTCACGACTTCCGTCGTGTCGTTCGCGAGCGTGGTCGTGCTGATATCCGTGCCGGCCGAACTGGTGTTCTGGAACCCGGGCTCGACGCCGGTGAGCGTGACGATCGTGGTGCGGCCCTCATAGCCCGCGACGCCGCGGTTGCCGAACAGCACGAATTCGTAGAGCAGCCCGGCATCCAGACCGCTGATCGAAAGCGTCAGATTCGACCCATAGCTGATCAGCCCCGCAGGATCCGACTTCCAGTCTCCGCGCCCGCTGTCGTAGAACACGCTGTACGCGTCCGTGCCGCCGTCGGGCGCCACGCCCTGGTTCGTATACGGGCCGCTGCCCCCGATGACGGTCAGGTTGACCGGCGTGGCGTCGCCGGTCGCATAGTCCGCGAGCAGCCCGCCCTGGCCCTTGGTATAGGTCGTGATGTTCTGCGTTGTCTGGCCGCTGACCCAGCACAAATCGTTGTAGGCCACGAAAAGCTGGTCGTTGTCCGTGATCGTGTAGGTTGTCGTCATCTGGCCCGCGTTCGCGTTCTGTGCATTGCTCAGCGTGACCACGATCGTCTCGTTGCCCTCGATGTCCAGGTCGTCGACCACGCTGAACGGGATCTGTTTGCTCGTCTGGCCCGCGTTGAAAGTCAACACGCCCGAACTCAAGGTGAAGTCGGACCCCGACGTGGCGGTGCCGCCGGTCCGCGCGTAGTCCACACGCACCGTCTGCGGGGTGCTCCCGCTGAGCGCGACGGTCAGGCTCGGACTGGTCGCCGACTCGCTGCCGTTCGTCGCGGCCGTCGCGAAGCCGATCGTCGGCGTGTCCTCGTTGAACGCGGCGGTTGCAACAGCGCTCTCGTTGTAGTCGAGCTTGTACGCGCGCGCCTTGACCGTGCGGTCCTGCGTCAGCGAGAACTGCACGCTGTCGGTCCCGAACCCAACATGGTTGCTGTCCGACGGCGTGGAGCCGTCGGTCGTGTAGAACACGGTCGCGCCCGAGGTCGTCGTGCTGACCGTCACGTTCACCGACCCGTAGAAATCGCCGCCGGCCGGATCGATCGTCGGGGTCGCGACCGTGGGCAACAGCCGCGTGTAGCTCGCGACCGCAATCGCACTGGGCGCGTACCCGCCTGTCTCGTGGTACGCGCGCGCCTTGATCGTGCGGCTCGCCGTCAGGTTCACGACCACGCTGTTCACGCCGGACCCGTCGTTATCGGTGTCGGTCGGGTCACTGCCGTCGGTCGTGTAGAACACGGTCGCACCCGAGGTCGCCGTGCTGACCGTCACGTTCAGGCTCGAGCCCGAGAATTCGGTGCCGTCCGGCGGGCTGAACGCGGGCAACGCACACGGCGTCTGCTGCGCCACCGTATGCACCAGCTCGAGGTCCATGAACAGGTCGCTGCTGCCCGCGCTGACCTGGTGTACTTCCACGGCCAGCACGTTCACGCCCGTCACGAGCTTCGTGATGTGCGAGGCCAGGTTCTTCTCTTCGTACGCGCCGCCGGAACCATTGCTCACATTCGCAAGCGTGTAATGCGTGATCCCGCCGGTCGGCATCCCGCCACGCGCCACTTCCTGCCCGTTCAGATACGCGACGTACCCGTCGTCGTAGCGCACGCGCAAGGTCAGGCTGTCCACGTTCGACGGGTCCGTGTCCAGCATGAACCGCGTGCGGAAGTAGGTGGTCGTGTACTTGCCCGACGGGTCGTCGCCGAAATCGACCTCGGTGTCGAGGGCCGGGTTCGTGTCCGGATAGCCGAGCGGCGCGTTCCCGTCGTCCCAGCCGTAGTCGTCGTAGGCCGCCAAACGCCAGCCCGTGCCGAGATTCTCGCCTTGGTCGTGGTAGCGCCAAGCCGCGGTCTTGCCGACCAGCACTCCGGAGTTCACCTCGCCCGGCGTGCCGTCGGCAGCCAGACTCGCGGACCAGTTCGCCGGGTCGTTGCCGTACAGGCTCGATGCAACCCGCTCCAGCGACGGGCCGCGCCCGTCCGGGCTCTCGATCCACAGGCTGTCGTCGTCGTACTTGACGCGGTCGACCAGGATCCGCGGTACGCCTTCCGGGTCCGGTGTGTCCGGCCGCCACAACTTGACGCTCTCGCCGCCGTTGTCCAGCCGGCCCGCGTACGGCCCGAACACCTGCACCCCGCCCGGCACGCCCGGATAGACCGCGCGAAACGCTGTCTCGTTGGTCGGCACGACCAGAACATACTCGCCCGCGGCGATCGTGTCGCCGGACGAGAACGTGTATTCGACCGCGCCGTCCAGCATCCACCCGTTCGTGGGTGCCGCGGGATCGTACAGGTTCACTGCGCTGTCCGAGACGTTGTACAGCTCGACGTATTCCAGGCCCGCCGGATCGAGCGGGTGGTACATCACCTCGTTGATCACGACCGGGCCGACCAGCGGGTACGCGTTCGCGCCGCCCAGCGTGTTCGACACGCTCTGCGCCACGAAATCGAGCTCGCGGTCCGTGCGCACATGCCGGCCGAACGCCACGCCGTTGGCCGCGCCGCCGAAACTCTCCTCCGCCAGGTACAGCAGGTTCCCGTTCCCGTCCCAGTGCGTCAGGTACACCTCGTCCCCGTGCGAGTCCAGCGCCCACGTCCCGAAATCGGTCTCGTCGAACACAACGTAAGCGCCGGCGTTCAGCGTCGTGCTCGGGATCTGGTACTTCTTGTAGTCCGCGACCGTGTCGCTCAGGTACCAGCCCCCGATATTCACACTGCCCGCGCCCGCGTTATACAGCTCGACCGCGTCGACCTGCGGCAGGTCCGTGTGCGTCAAGGCTTCGTTGATCACCACGTCGTAGAGCGGGTCCTCGTCGTAGCCCGGCGTGCCGCCGATCAAGTTGCTCCGGCGCCATTTAAGCGGGTTGTCCTGGTCGCCGGCGCCTTCGAAACACAGCGAATATCCGTCGCCGTCCGCTTCTTCCGGCCATGGCGCCTTGTCGTTATAGCGCACCGTCGTGACCGTCTCGCCGTCGCAATCCTTCAGACGGATGCGTTCGCCGCTGTTGTCCAGTCCGCCGGCAAACACACCGAAGACCTCGACGTCCGGCGAGCCCTTCACGCTCGGGTACCGGTTTGTGAACGTCTGCTCGTTGCGGACCAGTACCGCGAATTTGCCCGGCGTCAGTTCCGCACCTTCGGGAAAAACATAGCGCAGCCCGGAAAAGGTCATCTCCGATAAACCGACCGTCGTGCTGCCGGAGGTGTTCTTGATCTCGATGAACTCGAAATCGCCGCCGCCGAGCGGGTTGTACATGATCTCGGTGATCTTGAGCAGCGGATAGTGTGCCGTGTAGTTGTAGGTCGCCGCACGCACCGCGCTCCACGTCCCGTTCGTCTTGCGTACGCGCGCCTTGATGTGCGTCGTGCGGCTCAGCGCGATCGGACTGCCATAGACCGACGCGCCCGATGCCTGGCCGCCCGTCCCGTCCCACTTGCGCGGGTCGGTCCCGTCCGTCTTGTACACCAGCGTGCCTTCGCCGTTCGGGTTCGTCAGCGTCAGTGTGAAGCCCGCCCCGATCGCGCCGCCGTGCTGGTGAAAGCCCGGCGGATCGAGCAGCGTGTAGAGGAACTGCCCGTTGATGTCCTCGGTACGGCACACGGTCCGGAGCTGATCCGCGTTGCCCGTCATCAGGTTCTCGATCCTTGTGCAGGCCGCATACCAGTGGTCATGCCGTGTGTAGACCGGCTCGGAGCCGTCCACGCGATCGCGTACCAGGTCGCCCCAGCGCGCGGACTCGCAGACCATCGCGTCCGCGACAGAGGCGTTGATCGCGTTCCAGCGCGCTTTCGCGTTCGCCTCGGCAAGCGCGCCGTCGTTGTAGCAGTGCTTGTACAAGCGGTCGGCAAACAACGTCCGGAAGTCCAGGTTCTTGACCAACGCGCGCATCGGGCGCGCAACCCATTTGTGCCTGTCGTCGACGTAGTGCGCGTTGAAGAACTGCGGCTTGATCCAGGCCCCGTCGTTCGCGCGGCACTTGTAGCCGCCGTCCAATGGATCGTCGATCACCTCCCACGCAGTCTCGCCGTCCCACGAAAAATACTTCACGGGGCCCGGCGGCACCGTGCTGTTGCCCACGTAGTAGTTGTTCACGTACTTGTAGCCGGTCGGCTCTCTTCCTTCGACCCAGTCGCCCATGCCCGTGTACCAGCGGACCATGCAGTGATCGATGTACTGATCGAGATCCAGCAGGCCCTTCATCGTGTTGTAGTTCGCCGTGTTGGACAGGTCCTGGTTGGCCTGGTCGATCATCGCCATGAAGCGCGTGTCGTCGCCGCTGATCGCCGCGTGCGAATCGTGACCGTGGTTGCCCGCGTACCAGTCCTCCTTCTCCCCGCCCAGATATTCTGAGGTGAACGACGCGTCGGGGCGCTCCGTCAAGTTGTACTGGCCCCAGTACAGACCGTTCATATACAGGTGCACAAAGGTGCCGTGCACGCCGAGCCCCGACATCGCGATCGCCGACTGCCGCTCGAACGGGTCACGCGTGTAGGTGTCGTTCTCGGCATCCGTGCCCTGCCAACTGTCGTTGGCGCCGGCTCGCAGGATCAGCCGGTCGAAGGTGTCCGTCGCGGAATCCGCATTCTGAGCCGCCCCCTCGAAAACCGGGTAGCGCAGCTTGGTCGGACCGTAAATCGCTTTGAACCCCAACGTGAAGCTGCGTTTCTTATGCAGCCACGAACGCGGCCGAATCCCGCAGTCGATCTGGAAACCTTCCTTGCCGCTCGGATACAGAAACTCCGCCGAAACCGCTTTCTCCCACAGTTCGTTCAGATCGCCGGACCCGCCGCCGTTGCGGTAGAAACCCTCCGTGCCGAACATGTCGGCCACGTCCGTGACAATCGAGATCGTGGGGATCGATCGCATGTAGTCCTTCATGTTCGACTGGTACTGGGGATCGTCCACAATCTCGGGGTCCATCTCGTAGTCGGCCAGAAATATGTCGCCGTCATTCTCGCTCTTCCAGTAGCTCGGGAAGCCCGCCGGCTCGGCCGGTTGATCCAGCACGCTGTCCAGGAAAATGTAGGTGTGCGTGTCCACGTCCGTCGCTTCGTAGTCCGTCTGATAAAACGCCGCCGCGCGTACACACAATGTCGCGCTCACCGGAATCGTCGCCTGCGTCACCGCCGTGGAGCCGTGCGTCGCGGTCGGCTTCGACCCGTCCGTCGTGTAGCGGATCGTCGCTCCCACGGTCGCCGTCGAAATCGTCAGCGTGAACGGCGCGTCGTAGAAGCCACGGTCGTGACTGAACTTCGTGTCCGCTACGCGCTTGAACGATTCCAGCTCTACGTCTATCGCACAGTCGCCGCTGCCCAGGGTCTTGTTGAACAACTGTACCGCAATCACGTTCTGCCCGACTTCCAGATATTCCGAGACGTCCGACAACGCCTCGGTCTGGAACTCGCCGTAACTATGATAGTCCGACGCCAGCGACGTGTGCAGCGGCGTGCCGTCCGGCTCGTCCTTGTCCAACACCCGCTCGCCGTTGATCCACATGATATAGCCGTCGTCCCGGTCCACCAACGCGCGCAAACGAAGATCAGCCGGCACGCTGCTCATCGTGAAGGTCCGGCGCAGAAATACCGTCGAGTAGTTGCCCTGCATGTCGCTCAGTGTCGTGCCCAGACCCGACACGCCATAGCCGATCGGTAGATTCCCCGAAGACCACCCCGAATCGTCGAAGTCCTCCAATCGCCACGCGCTGCGCGGATCCGACGCCTCCTCGGTGCCCGCGTGGTAACGCCAGCTCGTCGAACGGGGGATGATCACCGTCGCAGCACGCGCGGTAAGCAGCATCGTCAGAAAAGCCGCCAATAACAGCAGCCACATGGTATACGTCCGAAGCCCTCTCATCAGCTGTCTCCTCAGCCCCTTAACGCAGCCAAGACACCACCGCCCCTCAGAAAGAGCAAGATCCGTGCCAACCTGCCGAACTGCCCGCTTTCCGCCATTCCATGCCCATCCCCACGGATTGCCACTACATATGGCATCTACAATTCTCAGCCTTGGGAACCTCTTCTCGGATTCTCAAGCATGCGTCGCGGATTTGCAAAAATGCGAACCCGCGACGGGCGGGGTCTCAGCCTCTCCCAGGGACGTGTCAGCGCGCGTTCTGCGGGAGGGGGATTGAACATCCAACAGCCAACATCCAATATCCAACTTCCAAGTGAGAGAAGATCTCGGTTGGAAGTGTTAGGGACAGGCAGACTGTCCCCCAGGGACGTGTTAGCGCGCGTTCTGCGGGAGGGGGATTGAACATCCAACAGCCAACATCCAATATCCAACTTCCAAGTGAGAGAAGATCTCGGTTGGACGTTGGGTGTTGGATGTTGGCTGTTGGGTGTTGGATCTGAACCGACGCGGTCGGCCAGCGCCGGCCACGCCATAAAGATCGGAGCAGAACAAAACGCTGCTGCTTATCGTCGCCCCGACCTCAGGGAGAGTCGGGGCGCCGAAAGCACAGCGCAACGTTAGGGACAGCGCGTGTTAGGGAGTGTTAGGGACAGGCAGACTGTCCCCCATCAACCATGAACCATCAACCATTCCCCAACGAAAGGCCCCCCGTCCCCACTCGGTGGCGGGGACGAGGGGCAGCAGAACGATTGAACGTCCGTCTCGGACTATCGTGCATCTACGCGCACGGCCCAACCGTGCTCACCCGCCGCATGATGCCTTCGGCTCCGGGCTGGTGGTGCCTCGTGCGAGGGCACGACGAGGTCACACGGTCGGCCGTTGCGGTTTTTCCTCCTGGTTTCAGGTTTCAGGTTTCAGGTTTCAGGTTTCAGGTTTCAGAGAAGAATGTTGTGCGGACCGCAACCATCAAATCCCAACTTCCGACTTCTGACGCCTGCCCGCCGCAATGCGCAGCTCTGGGCGGGTCCGACTTCTATCCGCTCCCTCCTGACAACTGAAACCTGAACACTGAAACCCTCCCTACTGCTTCTCCAGCCATACCCGTCCGCGATAGAGCATCTCGCCGGGCGGCACGGTGTTCGTATAGACCACGGTCTGGCCCTGGCCCAGGATGTTCGAGTAGCCGGGCACGACGGACCAGACGGCGTTCGGATCCATCTTCGAGCGCTGCTGCAGGCAGTAGTGCCGTTCGAACCCGCTGTAGCCGGTGCCGGTCGCGGCCTTGGCCGTGAACGAGACGGTGAAGTTCGCGCCGCCGGCGGCCTGCACTTCGAAGGTACTGGCCGCATTGGTCGCCACGGTACCGGCAATGAATTCCGCGAGATCCGTCAGTCCGTCGCTGTCCGTATCGTTGGTGACGGTATTCCCGGTTGTGCCCAGGTTCTCTTCCTCCCAGCCGTCGGGCATGCCATCGAGATCCAGGTCCTCACCGGCGTCGACATCGCTGCCTTCGATGGTGGACAGCTCGAGATAGAGCAAGGCGTCCCCGCTCCAGAGGCTGTTGTTGAAGAGCTGCACGGTCAGCACGTTATCGGTGCGCAGCTCGGGCAGCCGGCCGCCCTGGAAGAGGTCGAAAAACGTTGCGGACGGGCCGCTCACATAGCCGGAACAGATCTGGTCATGCGCGATGAAGGTGCCGGGATTGTCCTGCACGTTCACGCGCGCGATCTCCTCGCCGTTCAGCCAGGCGATGAACCCATCGTCGTAGTCGACGCTCAGACTCATCTGCCCGACCAGTCCCGGCGCGTCCACGGAGAAGTCCTTGCGCAGGAAAGCCGAGACATAGTTGCCCGACATGTCCAACGTCGTCCCGTAGCTGAGCGAGCCGTACCCGAACGGCGCGTTGCCGGTCGACCACGCGGCGTCGTCAAAAGCGACCGTGCGCCAGTCGGTGCCCGGATCCGAAGCTTCGGCGGTTCCTTTCCGGTACTTCCAGGCCGCGCCCTTGGCGATGTGCACGACGGTCTCCTGCGAGGCCGGCTTGTCGGCCACGAGCTCCATGTTCATGACCGTGTCACTGCTGGTCACGCCGATCTGGTGGAGTTCCACGGCCAGCACGTTCTGGCCCTCGACAAGAGTCGAGATGTGCGCTGCACAGTCGGTCTCGATCCACAGGTTCGAGGAGCCGTTGTGCACACTGGCAAGCGTGGCGTAGGTGATCGGGCCGCCGGGCATCCCCCCGCGCGCGATCTCCTGGCCGTTCAGATAGGCGACGAACCCGTCGTCGTAGAGCGCATACAGGCGCAGCCCCGTCACGCGCGCGGGCGTGACATCGAGCGTGAAATCGGCGCGGTAGTACGTCGTGACATACTTGTTGTTCGGGTCCGACCCGTAGGAGACAGTCGTGACCACGTTCGTGCGCGTGGCCGGGTAGCCGAGCCCGGCCGGGCCGCTTGCCCAGGCTGCGTCGTCATAGCCCGGCGCCTGCCATGCGGTCCCGAGATTCTCGCCCGTATCCCGGTACTTCCAGGTCGCGCCCCTGGGCACGACCGAGGAGGCGCTCGTCGGCTCCAGCGCCTTGAGCATCAGCGCGTTCGCGTAGTATTTCGTGGTGCTGTCCGAGACCGTCACGACAAAGGTGCCGTCCGAGCCCGGATCGATGCTCGTCCACCGCGCGACATGCCCGTTGATCGTGTTGTAGCCGTTCACGACCTCGGTCGTGTCCTCGGTGAGCGTGGTCGTGCTGATCGTCGTGCCCGCCGAGCTCGTGTTCTGGAAGCCGGGCTCCACACCCGAGAGCGTGCAGATGCTGGTCCGCCCTTCGTAGCCCGAGACGCCGCGGTTGCCGAAGATGACAAACTCGTAACGCAGCCCGGCGTCCAGGCCCGTGAACGTGAGCGTCAGGTTCTCCGGTGCGTAGCTGACCAGCCCGTTCAGCCCCACCTGGCCGTCGGCCATGAACACGTCGTATGCGTCCGTCCCGGAATTGGGCGGAACGCCCTGCGTCGTGTAGATGCTTCCCGTCTGCACGACAGAAAGCGTGACCGGCGTCGGATCGCCCGTGGCGTAGTCGACGAGCGGCCCGCTCTCCAGCCCCGTGTACGTGGTGATGTTTTGGGTGGTTTCGCCGGAGACCCAGCACAGATCGTTGTAGGCCACGAACAGCTGGTCGTTGTCCGTAATCGTGTAGATCTGCGTCATCTGGCCCGGGTTCGCGTTCTGCGGGCTGCTCAACGTCACCTCGATCGTCTCGTTGCCTTCGATGTCCAGATCGTCGACCACGCTGAACGGGATCTGCTTCGTGGTCTGGCCCGACGTGAACGTCAACACGCCCCCACTCAGCGTGTAGTCGCCGCCCGGATTCGCCGTGCCGCCGGTCACCGCGTAGTCCACGCGCACCGTCTGCGGCGTGGTGCCGCTGAGCACGACGGTCAGGCTCGGGCTCGTGACCGATTCGCTCCCGTTCGTCGCGGCGGTCGGGAACCCGACCGTCGGCGTGTCTTCGTTGAACACGGCGGTCGCGACGCTGCTCTCGTTGTAGTTCAGTCTGTACGCGCGCGCCTTGACGGTGCGGTCCTGCGTGAGCGAGAACTGCACACTGCCGGTGCCGAACCCGACATAGTTGCTGTCCGACGGCGTGGAGCCGTCGGTCGTATAGAACACGGTCGCGCCCGAGGTCGTCGTGCTGATCGTGACGTTGACCGACCCGTAGAAATCGCCGCCGTCCGGATCGATCGTCGGCGTCGCGACCGTCGGCAGCAGCCGCGTGTAGCTCGCGACCCCGACCGCGCTGGGTGCGTAGCCGCCTGTCGCGTGGTAGGCGCGCGCCTTGATCGTGCGGCTCGCGGTCAGGTTCACGACCACGCTGTTCACGCCGGCCCCGTCGTTCGCGGTGTCGGTCGGATCCGAGCCGTCGGTCGTATAAAACACGGTCGCACCCGAAGTCGCCGTACTGACTGTCACGTTCAGGCTCGAGCCCGAGAACTCCGTGCCATCCGGCGGGCTGAACGTCGGCAGCGCCGCGGGCGTCTGCTGCGAGACCGTGTGCACCAACTCCAGGTCCATGAACAGGTCGCTGCTGCCCGCGCTGACCTGGTGGACCTCCACGGCCAGCACGTTCACGCCCGTCACGAGCTTTGTGATGTGCGAGCTGAGATTCTTCTCTTCGTAGGCGCCGGAGGAACCATTCTGCGTGTTGGCCAGGGTGTAGTGCGTGATCCCGCCGGTCGGCATCCCGCCACGCGACACCTCCTGCCCGTTCAGATACGCGACGTACCCGTCGTCGTAGCGCACGCGCAAGGTCAGGCTGTCCACGTTCGACGGGTCCGTGTCCAGCATGAACCGCGTGCGAAAATAGGTCGTCGTGTACTTGCCCGACGGGTCCTCGCCGAAATCGACCTCGGTGTCGAGGTCCGGGTTCGTGTCCGGATAGCCGAGCGGCGCGTTCCCGTCGTCCCAGCCGTAGTCGTCATAGCTCGCCAATCGCCAGCCCGTGCCGAGATTCACGCCTTGGTCGTGGTAGCGCCAGCCCGCGGTCTTCGCGACCAGCACGCCCGAATTCAGCTCGCCCGGCGTGCCGTCGGCAGCCAGACTCGCCGCCCAGTTCGCCGGGTCGTTGCCGTACAGGCTCGATGCAACCCGCTCCAGCGACGGGCCGCGCCCGTCCGGGCCTTCGACCCACAGGCTGTCGTCGTCGTACTTGACGCGATCGACCAGGATCCGCGGTACGCCTTCCGGGTCCGGTGTGTCCGGCCGCCACAACTTGACGCTCTCGCCGCCGTTGTCCAACCGGCCCGCGTACGGCCCGAACACCTGCACGCCGCCCGGCACACCGGGATACGCCGCGCGGAACGCCGTCTCGTTGGTCGGCACGACCAGGACGTACTCGCCCGCGGCGATCGTGTCGCCCGACGAGAACGTGTACTCGACCGCGCCGTCCAGCATCCACCCGTTCGTGGGCGCCGCCGGATCGTACAGGTTCACCGCGCTGTCCGAAACGTTGTACAACTCGATGTATTCCGGGTCCGCCGCATCAAGCGGGTGGTACATCACCTCGTTGATCACGACCGGGCCGACCAGCGGATACGCGTTCGCGCCGCCCAGCGTGTTCGAAACGCTCTGCGCCACGAAATCGACCTCGCGGTCCGTGCGCTCGTGCCGGCCGAACGCCACGCCGTTGGCCGCGCCGCCGAACGTCGCCTCCGTCAAATACAGCAGGTTCCCGCTCCCGTCCCAATGCGTCAGGTACACCTCGTCCCCGTGCGAGTCCAGCGCCCATGTCCCGAAATCGGTCTCGTCGAACACGACGTAGCCGCCTGCGCCAAGCAGGTGGCTCGGGATCTGGTACTTCTTGTAGTTCGCGACCGTATCGCTCAGGTACCAGCCCCCGATATTCACACTGCCCGCACCCGCATTGTAGAGCTCGACCGCATCGACCTGCGGCAGGTCCGTGTGCGTCAAGGCTTCGTTGATCACCACGTCGTAGAGCGGGTCCTCGTCGTAGCCCGGCGTGCCGCCGATCAGGTTGCTGCGCCGCCATTTGAGCGGGTCGTCCTGATCGCCGGTCCCGTCGAAGCACAGCGAGTACCCGTCACCGTCCGCTTCTTCCGGCCACGGCGCCTTGTCGTTGTAGCGCACCGTCGTGACCGTCTCGCCGTCGCAGTCCTTCAGACGGATCCGCTCCCCGCTGTTGTCCAGCCCGCCCCCGTACTGGGCGAACGGCGCGAATCCGTACTGGCTCTCGAACGACGTCGCGTTGCGCGCGAGCACGATGAACTGCCCGGGCCCCAGGGTCGTCGTCTCCGGAAACGCGTATTGCAGCCCCGAAAACGTCATCTCCGATAGACCGACCGTCGTGCTGCCGGACGTGTTTTTGATCTCGATGAACTCGTAATCGCCGCCGCCCAACGGGTTGTACATGATCTCGGTGATCTTGATCAGCGGATAGTGCGCCGTGTAGTTGTAGGTCGCTGCGCGGACCGCGCTCCAGGTCCCGTTCGTCTTGCGTACACGCGCCTTCAGGTGCGTCGTGCGGCTCATTGCGATCGGACTGCCGTAGACCGACGTGCCCGATGCCTGGCCGCCGGTCCCGTCCCACTTGCGCGGGTCCGTGCCGTCCGTCTTGTAGACCAACGTACCGGTCGCGCCGTTCGGGTTCGTGAGCGTCAGCGCGAAGCCCGCCCCGATCGCGCCGCCGTGCTGACTGAAGCCCGGCGGGTCGAGCAGCGGATAGATCACATGCCCGTTCATCTGGTAGGTCTTGCTCAGCGTGATCAGCTGGTCCGCGTTGCCGACCATCATGTTGTAGACGCGGTCGCGCGCCTGGTACCACGTGGTGTGGACCGGGTTGTCGTTGCAGTCCGGGTTGTCGCCGGACCATACGTGGTTGTTTCTCCCAAACGACGTGTACGTCACGGTGCGCGAAGGATACAGGTCGCCCGCGTTGCCTGACCGCACGAGCCCTGTCACGTGATCGCCCCAGCGCGCTTCCTCGCAGACGATCGGGTCCTCGACGATGTCGCACAGCGCCATCCACCGCTCGCGGCACGGGGTGTCGGTCAGCACGCCCCCGTTCTTCGTGTGCTTATACAAACGGTCCGCGTACAGGGCCCGGAAATCGGCGTTCTTGAACGCGTTCCGGAACGGCCGTGCGACGTGCTTGTGCCGCGTGGCGTTGTACCAGTTGTACTTTGTGCCGTCATAGGTGTGGGCCGCGTCGCCGAGCTCGGCCTGCGTCAGGAACTGCGGCTTGATCCAGGCCCCGTCGTTCGCGCGGCCCGCGATGTGCTGCTCGATATGCCAGGAGCTTTCGGAGTCCCACATGATGTAGATGCCCGGCTCCGCCGGCGTGTTGCGGTTGGCGAAGTAGAAGTTGTTCACGCCCCAGAACTCCTGCCAATCGCCGAACCCGACAAACCAGCCGAGCGTCACGTAGTCAATGAACTGCTGTACGTTCAGATACTGCTTGAGCGTGTTGTAGTTCGACTGGTTGTCCAGCGCCGTGTTGTTCCCGATCGTGTTGATCAGGTAGTCCCAGCGATCGTCCGCCGAGGGATTCGCAACGGTATCGGTGATGTCGCCGCCGTGGTTCGCCGCAAACCAGTCCTCCTTCTCGCCCCCGAAATACTCGGTCGCCCAGCCTTCGTCCGCGCGTTCCGTCGCGTTGTACAAGCCCCAATACATCCCGTTGATGTACACGTGCGCAAACAGGCCCCGCTTGCCGTAGCCCCACATCAGGATCTGCGTGTCACGATTCCATTGG
>Ga0272441_10008700_pt1 | contig 15993 bp, 11 predicted proteins | sample SSMProp6N_FD_193582 | JGI IMG/M metagenome (GOLD analysis project Ga0272441, IMG submission 193582) | Marine sediment archaeal communities from Little Sippewissett salt marsh, Falmouth, MA, United States - SSM-Prop-6N | ecosystem: Environmental > Aquatic > Marine > Wetlands > Sediment ... | reverse complement strand
GACCACCAGAACTCGGTCTCCGGCGCGATCCGATCGGCCCGGGCCTCCACGTCCTCCAGTTTCCGGATCAGCGAGGCGAGGGCATCCACCCGGACTGCGTCGAAATCAAAGACCCACTGCGTATCGTACGCCTCTGCCCTGAGCCCCGTCTCCTCGAGCAGCACGCGGTTGAAGACATCCGGGCTCACGAAGAGCCGCCGCGAGAAGGGAGGCGGGTAGATCCAATCCCGGGTCGTGGTGCCGGGCTTGCTCCGGAAGAGCCCCACCACCTCCACCGCGAGTACCAGATAGCCCTGGCCCTGGGCGTCCGCTGCGGCCCCGCCGGCCGCAGGTTCTCCGGGCCGCAGGCTGTACCAGTAGGTGTAGCGGTCGCCCAGCAGGAGCTCCATGCCCTCCAGGGTGGCTTCGTCCACCACCACCTCCAGGACTCCGTCGGTCCTGGGCTCGTACCAGCGTCCCGCGATGAGATCCCCTAGCTCTACAAGGTTGCTCATGTAGACGATGTCGGCCCTTGGCGAGAGGAGGTCCGGCGCCTCGGACCCCTCCGGCAGGAAGAAATCGTTGCCCAGCCGGCCGAAGTGGCAGAAGTTCATCGGCTCCTGTCCGACGTCCGCCTCGAGCTGCTGCACGGCAAAGAAGCGCTGCTCCTGGAGATCGCGGTACCCCACGTTCAGGCTGTGGCGGCTGTTCCGGTGGGCGAGAATCAGCGTGAACGGGGGTCTGGTGTCGTCCTCTTCCAGCCAGCTCTGGATGAAGCTCTTCTGAAGGCTTCCCGCGGTGTAGATGGGAACGGAAGCCATGATGCCGGAGGCCAGAATCAGGCCGGCCAGAAGCGCGGAAACGAGCCGCCAGTTCTTGACGATCCGCTTCAGGGTGATCCAGAGAACGGTGAGCCCGTAGAGCAGGACGCGTATCACTTGCCGATCACCCGGTCTCCCTCGTTCAGGCCCTCCAGGATCTCGGCCTTGGTGTCGGTCCGTATGCCGACCTTGACGTCCACTTCCCTGCGGACGTCCCCCTCCAGGACCCGGACGTAGGTCCGCTCCCTGAATTCCCGCAGGGCGGCCAGGGGCACGGCCAGGGTGTCGGCCCTCTCCTTCAGGATGATCCGGCACGAAAGCCGGGTGTTGGGCGCCAGAGGCTCCTCCAGCTCCTCCTGAATCTCCAGGTGTGCCACGTATTCCTCCCGGCGGATGGCGGCGTCGCTGCGGGGGTCCTGGTAGGTGGCCTGGATCACCACGGCCGGCCGCCAGTCGTCGCGCTTGACCTCGACCAGCGCCTTCTGGCCGGGGGAGATCCGTTCGTACTCGTCCAGGCTGACCTTCATCTGCAGCTCCAGCTCGGTGGGATCCGAGACCTCGACGGCCGTCTCATATTCCTGCACGTAGTCGCCGGGCTCGATGCGCACCCGGTTCACGGTGCCGCGGTACGGCGCCCGGACAATGGCCGCTTCGATGAGATCCGCCAGCCGCTCGACCCGCAGCTGCTGCTTCTCGAGCTCCAGCTCCTTGATCTTGAGGGCCACGGCCCCGGATCCCTCCAGCTGGGCCGTGCGGTAGTAGGTGCGGGCGATCTCCAGATCGATCTCGCCCAGGGCGAGCTGATACTCCAGCTCGGCGGTCTCCTGCCGGGCCAGGATCTGATCCTTCTCCACCGTGTCCTGCGGCCGCACCACGATCTCGGTCACTCTTCCGCTGCGCTTGAAGTAGAGCTCGGTCTGACGCACCGGAGTAGCGTATGCGCTTCCCTCGATCTGCTCGTAGAGATCGATCCTCTCCACCGGATACGTGATGCTCCTGGTGATCTTCGGCGGCTCCGGCAGCGTCGGGGCCTCCGGCTCATCCTCTTCGGGCAGGAATCCACATCCCGCCAGAAAGGCCGTCAAGAGCACGGCAGCGGCTCCCATCCTCATGGTCTCTTCTCCCGTTCCTCTACGATTCGCCCGTCCTGCAGGCCGTAGGCCAGGTCCGCATATTCCGACGCCATGGGATCGTGGCTCGTTATGCAGGCGGCGATCCCTTCGGCGTCCACGATGCGGCGAAGGATCTGCAGCACCCTGCGTCCGGAAGCCTGATCCAGCTCGCCGGTGGGCTCGTCAGCCAGAATCAGGCTCGGCTTCTTCACCAGGGCCCGGGCAATGGCCACCCTCTGCTGCTCGCCGCCGCTCAGCTCGAAGATCCGGTGCTTCGCCCTGGGCGCCAGGCCGACCATGTCCAGGTAGTGCATGACCCGCGCGTCGACATCGGCGGCCCGCGCCCCGGCTATCCGAAGCGGCAGATCCACGTTCTCCTTGGCGGTCAGGCCGGGCAGCAGGGCGAACGCCTGAAAAACGAAGCCGATGTCGAAGCGGCGCCAGCGGGTCAGCTCCCGCTGGGAGAAAGACGCCAGGTTGCGTCCCCGGTAGAGCACCCTCCCGGCCGTGGGCTTCTCCAGGCCGCCCATCAGGTTTATCAGCGTGGTCTTTCCGGAGCCGGACTTGCCGCTGATCAGAACGAAGCCGCGGTTTGGGATCTCCAGATCCACGTTCCGTACGGCGTGGACCTCTTCGCCGCCCAGGACGTAGGTACGAGACAGGTTTTCGCAGGTGATCAGTGACCCGTTCTCCGGCATGTAACTCGTTTCGCTCCGACCCACGGGCCGGACCTACGCGGCCCGCTCCAATGTAACCCCATACCGGAGGAAAGAAAAGATGCGTGCGGCGCGGCTCGCGCCGAGGTAGCGCCGGGCTCCGAGGCGGCCTCGCCGGGTCTGTCACACTTCTCTCCCACACCTCGATGGCCCCGTTGTTGAAAGCCCTCCTGCTGCGAGGTATTATGCCCGCGACATGGATGGCAGAGCAAGAGCAAAGCTCACCTCATGCGGCGCGCGGATCGTCACGATCGACGCCTGCGAGATCACGAGCGAACGGCCGCGAACCGTGGGCTGCAACTCCTTCCGGGGGAGCCACGGCCGAACAATATCGGAACCTATCGTCCGGCTTCACACGGACGCCGGCGTCGTCGGATGGGGCCGCTGCTCCGCCACGCCGGCCGAGGCGCGCCTGCCGGCAGGCAGACGGGTGGATGAGATCTTCAGCCTGGAGCAGGGTGGCCTGGCCGGGTACGATCTCTTCGACACGGCTCTCTGGGACCTGGCGGGACGCCTGGAGGGGAAAGCGGTCCACGCCCTTCTCGGCTCCCAGGGGGAGCAGCCGGTGCCGATCTATGACGGCTCCATCTACATGGAAGACATCGATCCCGAAACGGGGAGAGACCGGGGATTGAGCCCGGTGGAAGAAGCCGTCCGTATGGGTCTGGACGGCGGCTTCGCTGCCTTCAAAGCCAAGATCGGCCGCGGCAGCAGATGGATGGAGCGGGCCGCCGGCTTCCGGCGGGACATCGACGTGATCCATAGGGTCCGGGAGCTCCTCGGCTCCGATCGAAAGCTGCTCTTGGACGCCAACAACGCCTACTCTCCGGAAGAGGCCCGGGAGCTCGTGCGGCAGGTCAGGCAATGCGGCATCTTCTGGTTCGAGGAGCCGTTTCAGGAAGACATCGACGCGTCGCTCGCGTTCAAGCGCTTCCTCCACGAGGATGAGCGGCCGATACTGCTGGCAGACGGAGAGGGGACCCGGCCGTCTAAGCCCGGGATCCGGGCAATGCTCAGGGCGGGCGCCCTGGACGTGGTCCAGTTCGACCTGCGTCCGGTGCCGATCGGCTCGTGGCTCCCGATCCTTCCGTTGATCCAGGAGAAGGGAATCCTCGCCGCCCCCCACAACTGGCACTCCCACCTGCTCAACTACTACGTCCCGCACTTCGGACGGGGCATACGCGGCTTCTGCATGGCGGAGACGGACATCTCGGAAACGGATGATGTGGATGCCTCGCGCTATCGGATGAGCCACGGCAGCCTCCAGATCCCGGATGCACCGGGTTTCGGTCTGGAGCTGGATCACGGCGCCATCGACCGGAGGGTGCGGAAGAAAGGCTGGAGCGTTACGACATGCGAATGAAGCGTTTGCTCGCCCGTCTCAGATCCTATCTCGGCCTGGACCGCAACGTGCTGGTCATGACGGCCGGGAAAGCACTGAGGAGCTTGGGGTCCGGTCTCTGGACCGAATATCTGCCCAAAGTGCTCGAAACCTTGGGCGCCAGTGCACCGATGATCGGGACCTTCGGAACCATCAATTCCGGAGCGTCCACGCTCTATTCCTATCTCGGCGGTGCGATCAGCGACCGTCTCGGCCGAGGCCGCGTCATGATACTCTCCGCGGCCATCGCCATGATCGGCTACCTGATCTATGCGGTTTCGCCTTTGTGGTGGCTGTTCATCCCCGGCTCCATCCTTCTCACCGCAAGCGCCTACTTCGATTTCATGGGCTCGCTGGCGCTGGTCGGTGAAACGGTGAGAGGAGACCGTCGCGCCGTGAGCATGGCTTCCCTCGGTATCATCACGCTGCCGGTCGTACTTCTCGCCCCGCCGCTCGGCGGATTGCTCATAGCGAAGCTCGGTATGGTGCGTGGATTCCGGGTGGGCGTGGCGGCCACCATCGTTCTTACGCTCCTCGGCATCTGGGTGCAGCGCAGGTTCTATCGACTCCCTCCCCCCGCAGCGAAGCGATTTGCGGCGGATATGCGGGCGGCGTGGCGCACCATGCCGCACTCCCTTCGCTCCATGCTTCTCGCCAACTGCATCATGGCGTTCGGCTCGGGCATGTCACGCCTCTTCCTCGTCTTGTACGTCATGAACATCCTGGGCGCATCGGCCGTCCAATTCGGTCTGCTCCAGTCGGTCCTCGTGGGCTCCACCTCCCTGCTGTCGGTTCCCGTAGGCAAGCTCACTGACCGCAAAACCGGCCTGGGCCGCAAGCCATACGTCGCGATGGCCTTCCTTCTCATCGCGGTATATCCGGTGCTGCTGGTATTGGCGCCGTCACCCGTCTGGCTGTGGCCGATATTCGTTCTCCGCGGCGTCCGCGAAACTTTCGACACGGTCCGCAAGGCCATGATCATCGACCTGGCCGGGGAGGGTGAGCGCGGCCGAGTGATAGGCTTCTACTTCTTCGTCGTGGGACTGGCGGCATTCCCGGCGTCGTTCATTGCCGGATGGCTCTGGCAGTGGAGCCCGGCGGCGCCGTTTCTTGCGGGCGCGGGATTGGCCGCGGTGGGGTTTGTGTTGTTTCTCTTCGTACGAACACGGGAACCGGACCGGCAGGGCTAGAGAACCTCGAGGAACGTCAGGATGTGGCGGACCGCGGCGTCCGTGGCCTGCGGCGAGATGATGTCCCCGGCCAGAACATGGTCCTCCGCTTCCTTGACGTCGATCAGCTTCTTCACCGGGCTGCCGACCCGGCCGTAGGCCTCCTTCAGAGCGGACAGAGACACCACATCGTCGTGCTCGGTGTAGAGGAAGAGGACCGGCACGGTGAGTTCCTCCAGCTTCGCCCTCTCTCCGAGACGGCAGGCCTTCATCATGGGCCGCAGCGCCTTGGAGGGATAAGAGGTGGTCCAGTAGCGGGCGTGGGCCTCGTTTCGGGGCTCGAAGGCCCGGGTTTTTCCCACCACCAGCCGGGTGATCAGCCGGCCGCCCGGCCAGAGGACGATCTTCGCCGCCTTGTTCGCCGGCTGGAAGTTGGCCGAAATGAGCGCCACGGCGGCGATGTCGCCGCGCCCGCAGGCCAGCCAGGCGGCCAGCGGGGCGCCCGTAGAGGTCCAGACCACGACGACCTCCTCGCCGATCCTTCTTCCGATCTCCCACGCCTCCATCGCGTCGCGCTTCCAGGCGCGCAGCGGGGCCTGCCCCATGGCGTCGCCGTCCCGCCCGTGGCCGGCCAGACGCGTGTAGAAGAGGTTGGCGCCCATCTCTTCGGCCACCCGGTCCAGGGTGGGAGCGATCTCCTGCCTGGTGGCGGAGAAGCCGTGGAGGTAGATCAGGGAATGCTTCGTCTTTTGATCCCGCTCGCCGGCCCAGACAATGGTCTTCTCCGCCCCCGGCACCAGGTCGGGAACAACAGCCTCCCGCTCCGCGAGCCAGGCTTCGAGCCCTTCTTCGGGAACAGGGACGGTGGTTTTTTCGGCTCTCACGCTCACGCATCCTCCCATGAGTACGGCTGCCAGAAGGCTTGCCAGGATCCACCGCGCGGCGTCCGGTCGCATCACATCCATGCGACTCCTCCTCTCCCGTACGGCCCCGCTCGCGGGCTCAAGACCACGAGGCACACACAGTGGGAGGGCAGATTCAACTCGAGCGTGGCCGTTCCCTCCGGGCCGGCGCTCACCGTCCCCTGCTCCGCCAGGCTCGGTCTCCCCGCCAGGGCGAGCTCCCGAATCTGAGCGTCGCTGATCTCCCGGGGCTCTCCCATCTCCCGCCAGAGGGTGTGGGCGTTGCTCGCCCGGTGGTCTATCTGAAAGCGCCGCAGGCGATAGGATCGCTTCTCCGGGAGACCGGACAGCGTGATCTCGGCCCGGACCCCGGTCCGGAGGTCCCAGTCGTCGTGGTGGCTCACCAGGAACAGCTGGACCGAGCCGTCCTCCCCGCCGGCGGCAAGGGCCCCCAGCCGGGGGAGGTCGTCGGCCGCCGGGTGGCCGCCACGGTGTTCGCCCCCGCTCAGCGGGACGCTCACCAGATCCACCGCCAGCCGCCGAGTCCCCAGATTCGAGAGGAAGCGGAAGACGTTGAGCACCGGCTTGTCGATGCCGTTGGTGCTCAAGGTCCGGAAACCCTCGAAGTACTCCCGGTCCTCGAACTCGAAGGCCCACGTGAGCATGCCGTCCACCCGGAAGCTCCCGCCGCCGCGCTCCAGGTCCAGCAGCCGGCACACGGCGGCTGCCACGTAGCTCGCGTAGTACTCGGTGTTCCGGAAGACCAGGTTGGGATTGTCGTACTTGCCCGAAGCCGCCCCGCCGTCGGGATCGCACTCCGTGACCACGATCTCTCTTCCCGCCAGCCCCGGGAAACGGGCCGTGATGTCCAGACCCACAGCCACGTTGTCGACGAGCTGGTCCAGGGAGGGCGTGTGCTTGCCCTCTTTGGGATCCTTCTTGAACCCTCCGCCCTTGCTGTGAAAGCTGACGAAATCAAGGCGTGTCCCGATTGCGCCGGTGACAGCATTGGTTCCTTTCACGCAGTGCTCGAGAAAAGCCCTGAGGAAGGCGCCGGCCTTTTCGCGGCCGGGGTTCGTGGTTCCCGGTCCGCCGACCCGCGCCTGGGGCAGGACCTCGGTCAGCCCCGCCACGGTGTAATCGTAGAGCCGCGAGTACTCCTGCACGCCGCCCTGCCAGTAGAAGGGGATGTCGGGCTCGTTCCAGAGCTCCCAGTACCAGCGGGAAACGGAGCGCAGACCGTAGCGGGCAAGGCAGTGCTCCGCCAGCCGGCGGATGAGCTCACGCCATTTTCCGTAGTCCCTGGGGGGATACTTCCAGCCGCCCTCCCGCGGATCGCCGCAGGTCACGCTCGCCGGCGCGGTGCTCAAGGCCTCGGGCATGAATCCGAGCTCCACGAAGGGCACACAGCCCGTTTCGAGATAGGTGTCGAAAACTCTGTCGATGATATCCCAGCTGTAGACGGAGTTTCCCTCTGCATCCTCGGTGTAGACGTTGCTGGAACCCCACTTGGGGCCGCCGACGCCGCTGCCGGAGCAGAGCAGAAAGTGGGCCCGGATGAAGTAGGGCGCATCCGAAAGCCCGCCCAGCTTGGCGAGGAGCTCTCTTCCGCGCGGGGTGTAGGTGTAGTTGAGCTCGTCGTAGCCCTCGAAGCGCCAGATGCGGCGCAGGGGGCTGGTACGGGCGGCATCCACGAGGATGCGGACGGTGTCGGTTTCAGCCATTGGTCGCCGTCACGACCTCCCTGAGCCACGCGACGGACGGTGAGTCCGTCTCAATGTGATGCTGAAGGATCCTGTCGGTGAGCTCCTTGACTTCGGGGGAGCTCGCCATCGCCTCAAAGAGATTGTGGATCTGCTCCGGATCCTCCCGCCGATCGAAGAGGATCGGGTCGTGGTCCTTCACGTAGGCCAGCTCGTACTCCGGGGTGAAGATGCCCGCCTGCTCGAAGCTCGAGTGGTGGATGAACGCTTCGTCGGTCCAGCGGCCCGCGCCGCCCGCCGAGCGCATACCGCCGAGCAGCGCCGAGCCGTCCCTGCCCTCCTCCCGGCCGCAGGGCTCCGCGCCCATGAGCCGGAGGATGGTGGGCTGGAAGTCCACGGTGGTGAAGAAGCGGTCCACCACGGTGCCGGCGGGGATGCGCTTCGGCCAGCGCATGAGCAGCGGAACGCGGTAGGCGGTTTCGTAGAGCATGTTCTTGCCCACCAGGCCGTGCTCGCCCATGTACTCCCCGTGATCCGTGGTGAGAACCACGATCGTGTCGTCCAGGATCCCGAGGGCCTCGAGGCGGTCCAGGATCTTGCCGACGTTGTCGTCGATGCACTTCACCTCCCCGCAGTAGCCGGCCATCTTCCGCCGGAGGGTATCCTCCAGCCCCTCATCGGCGCGGTGCGCGCCGGCGTAGGCCAGCCGCCGGTCCTTCACCCAGTCCGGGAGGTTCTCCTGCCGGAGGGAGGCGGGCAGGGGCATGTCCTCGGGCCGGTACATGGCGTCATAGGGCGGGCGGACGGTCATGGGATCGTGGGGATCGGGGAAGCTCACCATGTAGCAGAACGGCTCGGCGCTGTGAGCCTCCAGAAATTCCACGGTCTTGTCCGCCAGCCAGTCGGTCACGTAGTCCTTCTCGTCCCCCACCACGTCATAGGGGTAGAACCGAGGATCGACGTCCCCCATCCACCGCTCGTCCACCCTCTTCCAGTGGCCGCGGTTGAACATGAAGCGGTTGTCCTCAAAGCCCATGCCGCGCTCCGGATGCACCCAGCCCGGCCGGCGCGTCCCGTCCAGGTGCCACTTGCCCGCGTAGCCGGTCCGGCAGCCTGCCCGACGCAGGACCTCGGCAAAGGTGATCTCATCGCGGTCGAGCGGGATGTTGTTCGTGTGGGCTCCGTGGTGGTGGGGGTAGCGGCCGGTCACCAGGCAGCCGCGGGACGGGGTGCACACGGCGCTGTTGATGAAGAAATTGGAGAACAGGGCGCCTTCCCGGGCCAGGCGGTCCGCGTTCGGCGTGTCCACCAGGGTGCCGCCGCAGCAGCTCAGGCTCCAGGAGCTCTGCTGGTCGGTGTGGAGAACGAGGAGACTGGGCCGGCGGGACCCGCCGTCCGCTGCGGCCGTCGCACTCGTGTTCGCCTCCGGGCCCGTATTCGCCGCCGCGCCGCTGTCCGCCATCAGAACTGCTCCAGATACTTCCGCCCGGCGGCAAGGGACTGGTAGACGTCCTTGCCGCTCTCGTCCTCCAGGGCATGCCAGCCGTGATAGCCTATGGCCTTCATGGCGGCGATGTAGTCCTTCCACGGGACCGCGCCTCTGCCCACGGTGGGGCTCTTGGTTTCGGGGTCCAGGTCCTTGGCATGGGCGTGGACGATGTAGTCCTTGAGCACCTCCACCCCTTCCACGGTGCCCCAGCGGAGCATGTTGGCCGGATCGTAGTTGACCTTCACGGCGTCGGAGCCCACGTCCTCTATGAAGCGCTTCAGGACCTCCGCCGATTCCTGGCCCGTCTCCGGAGCGAAGATGCCGCCGCACTCCTCGGCCGCGGCAGCCACCGCTTTCGCGGCGTCCAGGTAGATCTTATAGAGAGGATCGTCCCGGTCCTCCGGGATCGTGCCCACGTGGGTGGTGACAATGGGGGCTTCCATGTCGGCCGCCAGCCGCAGGGATTCCTGGGTCTTTCGGATGCGCTCCTGGAGGTCGTCCCCCGGCGCAAAGCTGCCGAACTGCTCCTTGCCTGTGAGCTGGGCGCAGAAACCGCTGATCTCCAGCCCCATGCCCCGGATCCGGTCCGCCCACCGCCCGCGGTCGGCTCCGCGGCAGCGGTCGGGATCGAGAACCGTGACCAAGCTCCACTTGGCCACGTCCACGCACCACGGCTGGACGGCCTTGACGCCGATGGACACGGCGCCCTCCAGGGCTTTGATCATCTTCTCTTCGGTGGGTCCGCTGGAAAGCGACCAGAGGGCGCACGATATCTTCAGGCTTCCCATTTTCCGCTCCTTTCGCTGCTTCGGCTCGTCTCGCTACGGGGATTAAAGCATACGGTCGGGGACGTGGCAAGGAGGCGCGCGCGGCAGCGGACGGCGGGCCGGAGGGCCGCCGCAGCCGAGCGTGGACGCCCCCCAGGGGGGCCCCCAGTCAGAGCGACGGCATGCGAGGCGTGAAAAAGAACGCGGCAAAAATGAGCAGGAGAACTCCCGAAACCAGGCGTGAAATGCGGCTGAAGCGGCTGAAGACGTCCATGATCACCGCTCGGCAGAACATGACCGCCAGAGCTATCGCGAGGAGGAAGGTGAAGATGCCGATGCCGAACACCGCAACGGTCGGGAGAATCAGCTCCGGTCTACCGAGGCTCAACAAGATCATCAGGATAGCCCAGCCGAACGGACACGGCGCCAGGCCGGTCAGAAACCCGAGCAGAATACCGCTCCGCGTTTTCGCAGGCGGCCGCTCTTGCTGCCGGCTGGTATGCAGCCCGCTCTTATTCGGATCCTTCCCGCGGAGGTCCCGAACTCCCTGGATCGTCAGAAAAAGGGCCACTATCAGCAGGCCGCCTCCGCCCACATACTTCAGTATCTGACTCATCCTGGCCGAATCCACGGCCGAAGAGAGGAGCCGGACTCCGAAACCCAGGATGACGACATCGATGAGATGGGTAACGGTAAAGGCGAGAACGAACCGCACGGCGTGGCGAAACCTGTGTCCTGTTTGGGCCAGATACGAGATGAGCACGCCCTTGCCGTGTCCAGGCATGGAAGCATGCAGGAAGCCGAGCACAAACACCGAAAGGAAAAGTGACAACCCGCTGCCGAACGTGAAGCCCGACCGAACGGTCCGCGTGATCTTGCCCAGCACCTTTTCCAGATATCGGCCGCCTCTGGTGGCTTTCCTGCCGGCGTCGGTCGACTCCACGAGATCCCTGCCGGGGGCTGCGGACTCCCCCGCAGCTCCGCCTTCCTCTGTCGCCGGTTCCTCTCCATCCGTCCGCTCGAGTCCCGGCTCCGCCCTTGTCGGCTGTTCCGGCTTCACGGCCGGCGGATTCATCTCCACAGAATCCGCCGCGGGATTCTCCTCCAAATACCCCGCCTCCCCTGCTCCCCACAGGCTCCTCTCCACTGCCTCCTGACTCTGACCGGGCGAAAGGTCTCTGCTGAAAGGATCCCATCCAAAATCGAACTCAATGGAATCCGAGTATCCGTCGCCGTCCGTATCCTCCTCGTGGGGATCCAGCCCGTAGAGGTTCTCCATCCGGTCCGTGAGGCCGTCGCCGTCGGTATCCGTGGAATCGTCGTATTCGGAGCTGAAATCAGGATGCCGGGGATCGAAGCTCCAGTTGGTCCGCCGGGCCGTGAGAAAGACCTCGCGGCTGCCCGGGAGAGGTTGCCCCATTGAATCCAGCACGACGATCTTGTTGGTTTGCGTGTTGAAGAATTCGACAAAGAGATCGGTGGAGAACGTGACGGGATACTGATCGTTCTCCAGAGGAAGCGTGAAGCTGAGAAAGAGGCCTCGTGACACGATCTGATACAGCTCCTCCCCCTCGGCGACCATGTCTCTCTTTCGAACGATCCCCGGGCGGGCGTACACCTTGAATCTCTCGTCGAAGTACTCGATGACCATCCGCCTGATTTCCGAGACTTCCAAGTCTTCGAGAGACCGGTTCCGGCTCTCCACGAGCAGAGATACTTCGTAGGGATGGATGTACGCGCTGCCCGCCAGCCCCTGCGGGGTCGCTTGGATCGTGGTCACCGAGATGTCCAACGGATGGGCCGCGGCAATCCGCGTCGAAGCCCACATCAGGAGAGCAAGCACGCCCAGTCGCTTCATTCCACCATCTTAGCAGCGATGCCGCCGGGATGGGAGCCCCCGCGCTGGCGAGAAAGGCCCTTTGTATGGCGGCGGGATTTGTGGAAGAATCACCTGTGCCTGTAGAGATCGTCCGTTTCCGAAGGCGCAGGACATACTGTAGACGGGGAGAGAGGCCATGAAACACGATTCTACGCAACGCGGAGTTCTGATCGTCCCGGAGCCCGAGACCCTGGAGTGGGATGGCACGACGTATCCGTTCGACGGCTTCAGGGGCTTCCCTCCGTCGATAGCCCGGAAGTTCGGCGTCCCCTCGGGATCGTGGGCAATTACCCGAAACGAAGCGGAGGGGTCGGGGCTTGAGGTTCGAAACGGGGAGGTCGTGATCTGGGGCGAGGAGAGCGTCTGCCTGGCCAGCGTCGTGCAGCTTCTCCGCCAGTTCTCCGGCTGCCTTCCGGCCGTGAGAATCCGGGAGGCGGTGAGCTTCGGCTTTCGCGGCTACCATCTGGACATCGCCCGGGGCGCGGTGCCGCTGCCAGCGACCTTCCGCCGCATCCTTCGATTGCTCTTTTTGCTGAAGTACAACGTCTTCGCCGTCTACCTCGAGGACTTGTTCCCCTGGGAGCGTCATCCGCGCATCGGGGCCCACCGGGGAAGGTTGGATCGAGAGGAGCTGAGCGAGGTGATACGCTTCGGGGCGGATCTCGGCATCCAGGTCATCCCGTCCCTGAACCTGGCGGGCCACATGGAGCACGTGATCTGCCTGCCGGAGTACTGGCCCTACGGCGAATGGTACAGGCCCAAGGAGGGATGCCTCGATCTGAGCAGTGAAAAAGCGCGCGATCTGGCCTACGATCTTCTCGAGGAGGTCCTGGAGCTCTGGCCCGGGGAATACGTCCACATCGGCGGCGATGAGACATGGTCCACCGGCCGCGGCAAGAGCCTGGACGCGGATTGGAGCTTCCGAGGTCCCGAGCTCTACGAAGCCCATCACGGGCGGCTGATCGAGCTGGTCCGTGCCAAGGGGCGGGAGCCGATCCTCTGGGGTGACATGATCTCTGGAACCATGCACATGGGTGATCTCATGAGCCGGGCCATGCGGGAGAGATGGGCGGAGCTGCTCGACCGGGACACCTGGCACGACTGCACTGTCGCCAACTGGGACTACAGCGGCCGGCCCGTGGAGCACTTCCGCGCGATCATCGGGATGTTCAAGAGCCGGGGCCTGAGACAGCTGGCCTGCCCGGCCCTGAGCGCCGGCGAACGCTGCTTCCCCGTTTTCGCGTCGACGCTGGCGAACGTTCGCAGTTTCTTCGAGGCCGCCCGCATCGAGGGAATCGAAGGCTACCTGGTCACGAAGTGGGGGGACGTAGGCAGCGAGTGTCTCTCCTCCCTGATCGAGCCGCTCATCGCGGCGGCGGCGGAGCTCGCCGTAGGGGCGGAGTCGTGGGAGGCCAAGTGGCGGATGCTCAGCGGCGAGTCGGAGGAAGTGCTAGGGGCCCGGCAGGTCATCGGGAGCGAGGAGGTGGGCGGGCGAGTCAAACACGCCCTGTTCCGGAACGCTCAGTATTCGAGCTGGGACGAAGAACGCCGCTCCGAGCTTCTGCGCACGTGGAGGGAAGCGCTGGAGGAGGTCGGCTCCCTGCCGCTGCCCGAAGAGCTGGATTTCTCCCGGCGGCTCGTCGAGGCAGCCGTCCGCGTCCTGGAGGAGCGTATCAGCGTTTCGGACTACATCGCCCTCTCGCGTCTCTACTCCCGCCTGTGGCTCGCGGAGCGCAAACCCGAAGGTCTCGACGTGGTGGTCTCCCGGTTCTGGGCCGCCGCGGGGAGGCAGGACGCCGGTCTGCTTCACGACAGCCGGGGCTGGTGGTCGATCGTGTAGCTGCGCGGACGAACCATGAGGAATCGCCCGTAGTACCGGGCGGCGCGTGGCGGGAGCACCGCGCTACTTGTAGGGATCCGCCGCGTCGCGCAGCCCGTCCCCCACGAAGTTGAAACACAGCACGGTGATGACCACGAAAATGGCCGGGATCAGCAACCACGGGTTCAGGGCCACGGTGCGGATGTTCTGAGCCTGCTGCAGGAGGACCCCCCAGCTCACCACCGGCGGCCGCAGCCCGATGCCGATGAAGCTCAGGGCCGTCTCCCCCAGGATCATGCCGGGAATGGCCAGGGTCAGATGCACGATCAGGTAGCTCATGAAGCCCGGAAGCAGGTGCCGCACGATGATCCGCAGCTCCCGGGAGCCGGCGATCTTGGCCGCCATGACGTAGTCCTCCACCCGCAGCTGCAGGAGCTTGCCCCGCACCACCCGGGCCAGCCCTGTCCACCCCACTATGGAGAGAATCACGGTGATCATGAAGTAGATCCGGATCGGCGGCCAGGCGGTGGGCACGGCCGCGGCCAGCGCCATCCAGAGCGGCAGGGTGGGAAGGGACTGCAGGAACTCCACGACCCTCTGGATGATCATGTCCGGAGCGCCGCCGAAGTAGCCCGAGACCCCGCCCAGCAGGCAGCCCAGCACGAAGCTTATGGACACCCCCACCAGGCCGATAGTCAGGGAAATCCGGCCGGCGTACAGGGTGCGGGAGAACATGTCCCGTCCCATGCTGTCGGTGCCGAAGAGAAAGAGAATCCCCGGCTCCCGCACACCCATGAAGTGCACATTCGTCTTGAAGAGCCCCAGAAGCTTGTACTCCGTGCTCCGCGTGAAGAACCGGATGGGATAGATGACGTCCCTGTCCTCCACGTAGATCCGCCGCAGGGTCTCCGGGTTGACGTTGACTTGGAGGCCGTAGACGAACGGCCGCTCGAGCCGCCCTTCGTGGAAGACGTGGATCCTCTGCGGCGGAGCGAAGGCGTAGTCGCTGTAGCGCAGAAAGATGTCCGTGGTGGAGAAGAACCCCGAGAAGAGGGCGCCCGTGACGTAGAACAGCAGGAGCACCACGCCGCCTGCAATCGCCAGCTTGTGCTTCACGAACTTGCGCTTCATGAGCACCCAGCTGGATGCCATGAAGTACGCTTCCTCTTCGGCCTCGCTCGGCTTCACCACGGCCGAGACTTTCTTGACATTCACGCTGCTGTCCATGGCCTTCATCTCCCCGCTGCCTGCCTCTCGAACCGTATTCGCGGATCCACCGCCACCAGAAGCATGTCGGAGATCAGCGTCCCGACGATGCCCAGCGCGCTCAGCAGCATGACCATGCTCCCGGCCAGGTACATGTCCTGGGCCTGAAGCGCCCGCAGCAGCAGCGGCCCGATGGTCGGCAGGCTGATCACAATCGCGGTCAGCGTGGCACCCGATATGATCTGCGGCAGAATGTAGCCTATGGTGCTCACCATGGGATTGATGGCCACCCGGATCGGGTATTTCACCAGGACGCGGCCCTCCGCGAGACCCTTCGAGCGGGCCGTGATCACGTACTGACGCTGCAGCTCGTCCAGCAGGCTTCCCCGCATGACACGGATCATGCCGGCGGTCCCCGCCGTCCCGATCACGATGAGAGGGATGGGGAGGTGCTTGAGCAGGTCCACGACCTTGGCGAAGCTCCACGACGCCAGCTGGTAGTCCGGTGAGAAGAGCCCCCCCACGCTCCAGCCGAAGTACTTGTAGAAGAGGAACATGAGGATCAGCGCCAGAAGGAAGTTCGGCGTGGCCAGCCCCACGAAGCCGAAGATCGTGAAGGTGTAGTCTCCCACCGAGTACTGGTGGGTCGCTGAATAGATGCCGATGGGAATGGCCACCACGTAGGTGATGATCAGGGTGAGGAGCGAGATGCTCACCGTGAGCACCAGCCTCTCCCCGATCAGCTTCGTCACGGGCTCGTTCCACTGGAAGGAGCGTCCCATGTCCCCCTGCAGCAGGTTCCACACCCACTTGAAGTACTGCATGGTGACCGGCAGATCGAGGCCGTACTGCCTCTCCAGCGCCCGTATCTGCTCCGCTTCGACCTGGATGCCCCGGGCCCGCATGTTCTCGATGAGAGAGCTCAGGTAGTCGCCCGGCGGCAGCTGGATGATGATGAAGGAGACCACGGAGAGAACCAGCAGCAGAATCACCATGTAGATCAGCCTGCGCACTAGGTAACTCGCCACTACTATCTCCCTTTTCTGAGTG
>Ga0272441_10008699_pt1 | contig 15993 bp, 10 predicted proteins | sample SSMProp6N_FD_193582 | JGI IMG/M metagenome (GOLD analysis project Ga0272441, IMG submission 193582) | Marine sediment archaeal communities from Little Sippewissett salt marsh, Falmouth, MA, United States - SSM-Prop-6N | ecosystem: Environmental > Aquatic > Marine > Wetlands > Sediment ... | reverse complement strand
CTCGGGAAGATGAGCCGTCGGCCGAGGACTTCCTCAGGGCCTGGGCGGCGGGGAAGAGGGAAAACCGGGAGGCCGACGCCCCGTACGCCTGGACGGCCGTCTCCAGGCCTCCATGGCTGACGGCGCTGGCGTTCTGGCCGAAGGGCAACTGCTGGCACGGCGGGGGGCTCTTCGAGGACAAGCGGACGGTCTTGCTGAACCATCGTCCCGGCGACGACAGCCCCGATCCGGACCACCGACCGAAGGACTTGACGGTCCGCCCGAATCCCGAGGCGTACGGCGAGGACTGGCCGATCTACAGCCGGCGGCTGCTCCACGACGGCTGGGAGCTGACCCAGGAGCCCTACTCCCGACCCTTGCCCGGCGGCGGGGGAGCCGTCGACGCCAGGGCGATCTGGCGCCGGCCGTCCCGCGACGGGAAGTGGATGCTGTCCATGACGGAGGCCGTCAACTTCACGATTCCCGGCGGGCCGTACGTCCTGGAGTTCTCCCTGCGAGGGCCCAGGCGGATTGAGATCGGCAGGGCGACCTGGGCGGACTGGGACCAGCGCGGGCGGCTCGTCCTCGCGCGGGCCGGCCAGCTCCTGGCCTGGCGACCCGACGAGGCGGCGGAGTTTTCCCCGAAGCGGATCCGCGACTTCAACGACGACACGCCGCAACGAATCCAATCCCCCGCCAAGGCCCGGCGGTGGTAGGCTGTTTCTCCTTCAGCCGCAGAGGAACACAGATGAACGCGGATGGAGACGAGGTTGTCTCAACGGCAGGCCGAAAGCAGAATCTGGTCAGCGTTTATCCGCGTTCATCTGCGGCTCATCCTCTTCGGGAAGAGCACTACGGCGGGCGGAGAGACAGCATGACACCGCCGGGGCGAGTATGGTATACCGATGGGGACAAGTGCACGGGTTCTACACGAGTGATGAGGAGAACGGTGATGAAGATTCGGTTTGGCGTGCTGGTGGTGTTGCTGGCCGGGTGCCTGGTGACGGTGGGCTGCGAGCCCGGCGAGAAGGTGTCGATCGAGTTCGACAACTCGTATTTCTACAACGACGCGGGCGAGTTCCAGGTCGAGAAGGCCAAGGACGCGTACATCGCGGTGATGGAGTATCACGGCTGTCCGGTATACCCCGATGCACGGGAGAAGATGTGGGTCTCGGACTACGGCACGGGGCAGTTCGCCAAGCTCGGTCTCGGTGCGGTCTTGTATATCAACAACGAGAAAGACCGCTACATGATGATGGACCTCTACCTGCTGCCGAACCAGATGCTGCCGGAGCACTGGCACCTTCCTTCGGACAAGAACCCCGCCAAGCTGGAGGGCTGGCTGGTCCGTTACGGGCTCAGTCATATTGTCGGCGAGGGCGAGCCGAACCTGGGCCCCGCGGTGCACATCCCGAAGTGCCATTGCAACGGCACGACCACGACGATGCACGAGGTGGTTGCCACGCCGGGGACGTTTGTTCCGCTGAACCGCGTGGAGGCCAAGCACTGGCAGTTTGCCGGCCCGGAGGGCGCGGTCATTACGGAGGTGGCCAACGTGCACACGGACTCGATGGTGCGGCACCAGGACCCGGCGATCAACGCCCACTTCCTGGCCCCACCGAAGTAGCCGCCCCGCGTGCCACGTGCCTGCCGGACAGGGCAGGCACGTGGCATGCGCACGGGGGGTGGATCCCACTCAGGAGACGCTCTCGAACTTCCGGATCTGCCCGGCGTCGAGGCCCGTGTTGCCGTTGGCCAGGGCGTCGATCGTGTCCGTCCCCTGGCCGCCGTGGACGCGGACGTCCGTGCTGAGGAATTCCGCGGACTGTCCGGGCGCATCGGCGACACCGAGGGTGACGCTGTCGTCGCCGTCGCCGGTGTGAATGCGCGTCCTGCCGTGGAACTGTGTGGTCGGCCCGGCGGCGCCTCCGGCGGTCTCGATCAGGACGGCGTCCGCGCCGGCGCCCGTGGAGAGGCAGAACCGGTCGGCGAAGTCGCAGTCGTCGATCGTGACCGTGTCGTCGCTCGTGCCCGTGCACACCCAGCTCTTGCCCAGGACGGTCACGCCGTGCAGCGTGACCGAGGCTTCCCCCAGCCAGTTCCGAATCGTCAGTGCGCCCAGGCTGGTGGACTCGATCCGGGCATCCACTGCGCCGAGGTCGTTCCTCATGACGAGCCTGTCGCCCACGCTGCTCCCGCTGACGGACAGCGACGCGTTCCCGTCGGCGCTGTGATAGCGGAGCTTGCCGGCCACCTCGCTGCCGCTTACCGTCAGGGCCGAGTCGCCCGTCCCCGAAAGCAAGCGCATCTTCCCCTGGACGGTTGCGCCGTCAAGGAGCATGGCCTCGTCGACGCCCCCGAAGCCCTCGATGTGAACGGAGCCGGCCACGTCGCTGGCCTCGATTTGCGTCGTGCTCCCCCCGTCGCCGTTGCGCACGCTCAGGCGGCCCAGCGACGAGCCGTCTGTCACGGACAACGCGTCGAAACCGTCGCCGTTGGTGACGACCATCCCGCTGCCGATCTCACTGCCGCGGACCACCGTCGTGCTGTCGCCGGCGCCGTTGACCAGCTTGACCCATTTGCCGACCCGCGAGCCGTTGATCAGATTGAACGAGTCGTTGCCGGCCAGCGTGGTGACGCGAACACAGCGAGCGATCTCGCTGCCGTCGATCACGGTGGTGCTGTCGCCCTCCCCGTGGCAGACGCGCAGGCCCCCGCCGACACTCGAGCCCGCCCGGAGGTAGAGCGCATCGGTGCCGTCGCCGCCGTCCACGAGCAGGCTGCCGCCGACGTGGGCCCCGACAAGCGTGACCGCGCTGCCTCCCGCGCCGGTGTCGGCCTTGACCCGCCCCGCGACGCGCAGGCTGAGCAGGTCGATCGTGTCGAGGCCCTCGCCGGCCAGCACGTCCAGCCGGCGGCCCACCCGGCTGGACAGGACGGCGACGCGATTGTTCCCGTCGCCGACGTCGATCTCGAGCCGCCTCGGCACGGCCAGGCCGGTCATCACCACCGCATCGTTCCCGTCCCCGAGGCGGACCAAAACGTGTCGCGTGATGCCGCTGAGCATCAACGGGGCGGCCCGGCCGTTGATGGTGGTGAAGTTCCCCCCCGAGGCGATCAAGACCGAGATGCCCTCGCCGGGCGGGGCGGCGACCTGCATGACGCGGATGTCGTTGGCGGCGGCGTCCCCGGCAATCGTCAGGCAGCCGCCGGCGACGCTGGCGAGCACGTCGCCGGCCAGCAACAGCCGGGGCTCCAGACCTTCGAGCAGGGGGGTGGGGGGGAGAGACGCGGTGCGGTTCCGGGCCATGGTGAGCTCCTCCTGGCAGGGGTTCCTCTGCCGCGGGCTCGCCCTCCGAGGAACTCAGCCCACGCGACCGTGACGGATCTCCCGCCCAGATACTGCTACAGGGAGTATACATTACGGTGCGCATTGTTGGCCGGCGGCGACCAAGCGGTGCCGAAGGGGGCGGCAGCCGATCCCGTGGGGAGAATGGGTATTGCGCCGCTCTGCCCTCGTGGTAGAATCGGCGGGCGGGGCGTTTGTTGGTGGCGGTCCTCCCGGGCCCAAGAGCGACACGACGGAGAGGCTGTTGATGCGACGTAGTGCAGGTTGGTTGGCCGCCGCGGCGCTGTTGGCGTGCGGTGCGGCGGTTCAAATGGCGACCCCCGTTTGGGGCGTCGAGAGCAAGCCAAGGGCGGCCCGGGCCCGCGATGCGGCGGCCAAGCGGAAGGAGAACCGCGCCCGCAGGCCCAAGGTCAAGAAGCCCCGCAAGCCGAAGCCCAGTCTCCTGAGGGGCAGCCCCCCCGCGGCGCGAACGCCCGTGCAGCGAATCGCTTCCGTCCGCCGGGCCGTGCGAGACCTCATTGACACGTACGGCTCGCGCTATGCGAACGGGCCGGCCTACCTGCGACGCCTTCGGGAGTTGGAGAGCGCCTTCGCGGCCGCGAAGTCAGAGGGCGGCGCGGGCGAAGGACTGCTCACGTCGCTGGACGCCCTCAGCCGCGAGGCCCTGCTGGCCAACCCGCTGCTGGACTTTGACCGCCTGCTGGTGCTGAAGCGGACGTTCGGCGAGGCGGCGCGCAAGGTGATCAGCGCATCGCTGGGGACGCCGAGGCTCAACTCGCACTGCAACAGCTCGATCTCCCATCCCGAGCAGGGCTGGGACAACGAGTTGGCGGTCCTCTCGGACCTGCGCGGGGCGGGCAAGCTGGAGACGGTTTACCGGCCGACCGGCGGGCGGATTCTGGTCGACCCGGACCTGCACTTCGACGCCGACCGCGTCCTGTTCGCGATGATCGGCGATCACGGCAACTGGGGCGTGTTCGAGGTCCGCGCCGACGGCACGGGCCTGCGAATGCTCACCCCGCCCCTGGCGGACGTGGAGCATTTCGACCCCTGCTACGGTCCCGGCGGGCGGATCTACTTCACCTCCAACGCCGCCATGCAGGGCCTGCCCTGCGAACACGGCAAGCGACCGGTTGTCCAACTCTACTCGATGGACCTGGCCACGAAGCGCATCCGCCAGATGACCTTCGAGCAGGACAGCGACTGGTGCCCCACCCCCATGCCCGACGGGCGCCTGCTCTACCTGCGCTGGGAGTACACCGACACGCCGCACTACTTCACCCGCCTGCTGATGACGATGTACCCGGACGGCACGGGACAGATGGAGTTCTACGGGTCGAACTCGTACTGGCCGAACGGCATCTTCAACGCCCGGCCCGTCCCGGGCGAGCCGACGCGGGTGGTGGGCATCGTCGGCGGGCACCATGGGATCAGCCGGTCGGGGCGGCTGGTGGTCTTCGACACCGCCCGGGGCCGCTTCGAGGCCGACGGCGCGGTGCAGGAAATCCCGTACCGCGATCGCCGCGTCGAGCCGATCATCCGCGATCGCCTGGTCGACGGCGTCTGGCCGCAGTTCATCTATCCGTACCCCCTGAGCTCGAAGTACTACCTCGTGTCCATGAAGCACGACCCCTCGGCGCTGTGGGGGGTGTACCTCGTGGACGTCTTCGACAACGTGACGCGGATCAAGGCGGTCGAGGGCGCGGCCCTGCTGGAGGCCCAGCCGATGGTCCGCCGCCCCGAGCCGCCTCGCCTCGGCCCCCGCGCCGATCGCACCCGCAAGGACGCCCTGGTCTATCTCGTGGACGTCTACCGCGGGCCGGGCCTGAAGGGCGTCCCGCGGGGCACGGTCAAGCAGCTTCGCCTGTTCGCGTACCACTACGGCTACAATCACTCGGCCAACCACGACTACGTCGGCATCGAGAGCAGTTGGGACGTAAAGCGCATTCTCGGCACGGTGCCGGTCTCGGCCGACGGATCGGCGTATTTCCGCATTCCGGCGTGCATGCCGATCTCGGTTCAGCCGTTGGACGAGCAGGGGCGGGCGCTGCAACTGATGCGGAGCTGGCTGGTCGGCCAGCCGGGCGAGACGCTCTCGTGCGTCGGCTGCCACGAACCGCAGAACGAGGCCCCGCCGACACGTTCGCTGGCCGCCCTGTCCGGCCCGCCGGCGGAGATCGCGCCCTTCTTCGGGCGGGCGAGGGGCTTCGGCTTCCGCCGGGAGGTCCAGCCCGTGCTGGACAAGTACTGCGTCGGCTGCCACGACGGGACGCGAGATGACCTGCCCAACTTCGCGGACGACGGCGGGGACGGTTTCAGCCGGCCGTACCAGGAACTCCAGTTCTACGTGCGCCGGCCCGGACCCGAAGGCGACTACCACCTGACCACGCCGATGGAGTATCACGCCTCCACGAGCGAGCTGACGCAGATGCTCCGTAAGGGCCACTACAACGTCCGCCTGGACGACGAGGCCTGGCGGCGGCTGTACGCGTGGATCGACCTGAACGCCCCGTACTACGGCACGTGGTCGGAGCGCGAACCGCTGCGCGATTTCCGCGGCGTGGCGCAGCGCGAGCGACGGCGCCATTTCGCCAAGCTCTACGCGGGGATCGACGACGATCCCGAGGCCGATGCCGACCTGCCCCGCGTGCGCCTTCGGCCCATCACGCCCCAGCCCACCGTGCCCTGGCTGCCGCGCCTGGTCCGCGCCGCGGGCTGGCCGTTCGACGCGGCCGAGGCCCGGCGCCGGCAGGCCGCGGCCGGCGAGGCCACGACCCGAACGCTCGACCTCGGCGGGGGCGTGACGATGGAGATGGTGCGGGTTCCGACGGGGGAGTTCGTCATGGGCGACGCGGACGGCTCGGCCGACGAGCGCCCCACGGAGCGGGTCCGCATCGACAAGCCGTTCTGGATGTCCGTGACGGAGGTCACCAACGCCCAGTACGCCCGCTTTGCCCCGGACCACGAGAGCAAGTACATCGACATGGCCGCGAAGGACCAGTCCACGCGCGGGCACGCTGCCAACGGCCCTTCGCAGCCGGTGATCCGCGTCTCGTGGCGGGAGGCGGCGGCGTTCTGCGCGTGGCTCGGCAAGAAGGCGGGAGGCCAAGGCTCGCTGCCGACGGAGGCCCAGTGGGAGTACGCCTGCCGGGCCGGGACGGACTCGCCGCTGGCCTACGGCGACGAGGACGGCGATTTCTCGAAGCACGGCAACATGGCGGACGCCCGCGCTTACCAGGCCCGCCCGAAGGGCAAGAAGGGCGGCATCACGCCGTTTCCGGCCGTGGCGGAGTTCGACGACGGGCAGATGGTCGTCTGCGACGTCGGCAAGTACGCCCCGAACGCCTGGGGGCTGCACGACATGCACGGCAACGTGGCGGAATGGACGCGATCGCTGTACCGGGCGTATCCGTACGACGACGGTGACGGACGGAACGACCCGAACGCCCCCGGCCCGCGCGTCGCGCGAGGCGGATCCTGGCGCGATCGCCCCCAGCGCTGCCGCTCGGCATTCCGCTTGGCCTACGCGCCCTATCAGAAGGTCGCCAACGTCGGCTTCCGCGTCGTGCTTTCCCTGAAGTGAGGGCCGCCGCGGGCCGAAGAATGCGATACACGGGCTCCGCGTGCCGCGCGCGCGGTGCACCGGCCCCATCAGGCGATCCCCCGGCTGGGGGGGAAGGAAAGGTGACGATCATGTCGAGAGTGCCGCGGCACATGTGGGCGGGAACGAATTCCGACGTCCTGGTCTATCACAAGGGCAGACACGTGCCGTACGGCTCGATCCCGGCCACGCCGGATCGGCCCGCGCCGCCGCATGCCACGGTGTACAAGGCCTCGGTCACACACGTCGGGCGGGACAAGGATGTCGTCGTCTTCGAGAAGGCGTGGGTGATGAAGTGGCTCAAGACGGCCGCGGCCAACGAGGAGAACCTCCGCTCGCTCAACGCGATCGAGGCCCTGCGGAAGGAGTTCGGCTTCGCCTGCCGGGCGTACGAGCGGGGCAAGTACATCATCTTCAAGGGCCACGCCGGCATGCGGAACACGATCAAGGGCGTTCGCTATCTGAAGAACAACAGCAAGGTCGTGGGCATGGGCGTGGGGAAGATGGGCGTTCGCAACAGCGTGCGCGTCGGCGGGATCATCACCTTCGTCCTGGTCGGCGCGGTGGAGATCGCCGAGTACCTCGCCAGCGACGACGAGACCCTCGGCGACCTCGCGGGCGACGTCGCGTCGGCGGGCGTCAAGACGGCGATCTCCGCGAAGCTGGCCATGATGGCCGGAGGGGCGCTGGTGGCTGCCCAGGCGCCGATTGTCCTGACGGCCGGGGCCGTGCTGGTCGTCGGCGTGGCCGTCGGCTGGCTGCTGGACTCGACCGACCAGCACTTCGGCATCACCAAGAAGATCCGCCAGTGGGCCAACGCCGCCATCCGGAGCTTCTCCGAGAGCGCCCGCAACTCCAGCAGAACGGGAGGGTTCGGGCACTACTACGTCAAGTAGCCCCGTGCCGGCCCCAAGCCCCCGGCTGCATGCTGCATTCGGCCGCTATCGCTCGCGCACCCAGACGGTCATCGCGCCGGGCTCGCGGTTCTGCCACGCGTAGTAGGGAATGGCGGTGAGCGAGACCGGGCGTTGCTGGCCGTCCGTGCCCGCGCCGCGAAGCACCGTCACCCCGCCCAACAGGCTCGGGCGGTGCTCGGCCTTCAGGGCGGCCTTGCGCGGCAGCAAGAGCGACCGCACGTCCTCGCCGGGGTGGTCCGCAGCCTCCAGGCAGTAGACGACCGGGCCGCGCATCAAGGCCACCTTGCCGCGATCGGCCTCGACGTTCTCGTGGGCGTACACGCGGCGGGGGGGCAGGGGCAGGTCGAGCGCCACCACGTCCCCGGCGTTCCAGCGGCGCTGGATGTGCACGTATCCGTCGGGCTGCGGTGAGGGGTCCGTGGGCCGGCCCGCGACCGTCAGCCCGACGCGCGGGGCCTGCGGCGACGCGAAGCGGTAGAGGTCGCTGGGAACGGGCCGGCCCCGCGCCCAGCCGGGCAGACGGAGGCACAGGGCGAACTGGGCGGGCTTGGCCGGCGTTACCGTCAGCCGCACGCGCCCGTCCCACGGGTAGTCCGTCTCCTGCACGACCCGGACCGCCCCCGCGCCGTCCAGCGGAATCGCCGCCTCGCCCGCGGCGTACAGGTTGACGTACAGCCGCCCCTTGCCCCGGGCGTAGACGAGACCGCCGACCTGCGGGATGATCCGCGAGAGGTTCGTCGGGCAGCAGGCCAGGCCGATCCACGAACGCCGCGCCCCGCCCCGGGCGCTCTCCAACGGGTTCTGGTAATAGAAGGCGCTGCCGGCCAGCGAGATCCCCGAGATCGCGCCGTTGTACAGCGCCAGCTCCATCACGTCGGCGTACTTCGCCTCGGCCTTCAACAGGGCCATCCTGTGCTGCCAGAGCACGTGGGCGATGCCCGCACACGACTCGCAGTACGTCCGGTTCGGCAGGAGGTACGGGTCGCCGAAGCCCTCGTCGTGGTACTGGGCCGTCCCGAGGCCCCCGGTGAGGTACAGCTTGCGGCCGACCACGTCTTGCCAAAGGTGGTCGAGGGCCCGCTCGTAGTCCGGCGCGTCCATGAAGCGGGCGATATCCGCCATGGCCGAGTACACGTACCCGGCCCGCACGGCATGGCCAACCGCCTCCCATTGCTGCGTGAGGGGCTTGTGGTCCTGCATTCGGCCGTTGCGAATGCTGTTGCGAGCGCGCCGGAAGATGCGGCGCTGTTCGGCGGTCAGCGGCGGGGTGAACTTCGGAAGCTCGGCGGCCGCGCTGTTGGGGTCGAAGGGCTTCCGCTCCCGCCCGTGGGCGTGCCCGCGCTCGTCCAGGAAGAAGCGCGACAGCTCGAGGTATCGCCGCTCGCCGGTGGCCCGGTAGAGCTTGACCAGGGCGAGCTCGACCTCCTCGTGCCCGCCCACGTCGTACCGCTTGCCGGGCCCGAAGATGCCGCCGATGTGGTCCGCGAACCGCCGCGCCGCGTCCAGCACCTTCTTCCGGCCCGTCAGCCGGTAGTGGGCGACGGCCATCTCGAAGAAGTGCCCCGCGTTGTACAACTGGTGCTCGAGGCGCATCTCCTGCCACCGCTTCTCGGCGTCCCGGACGATGTAGCAGGAGATCAGGAACCCGTCGGGCTGCTGGGCCGCCAGGATGCGGTCGAGGACGCCCTCCACCCGCCGACGCAGCGCCGGGTCCTCGTGGTGCTGAAGCGTGTACAGCGCGCCCTCCAGGGCCTTGTGCAGGTCCGAGTCGAACGCGTGGTGACCCCGGAGCGTGCCCTCCGCCGCGCCGGCGGCGAGGTCGAAGTTGGCGACGTGCCCGGCCCGCTCCAGGCAGTCCAGCGCGTGGGGGATCGTCACGTCGTGATGGGTGCGCAGACGAGGGCCCCAGAATCCGCCCCGCAAGGCAACGCGGGAGAGCGGCGTCTCGCGCAGGCCGCGCACTGCCGGCGGGCCGCCCCAAGCCTCCCCGCCCGCGAGCCCGGCGATCAGAACCACCAGCCACCTGCCTCTCTCACAGAATCGCACACGGTGCATCGGGACCTCCTCCCGTTGTTCCAGGTCGCATAGTATCGCCCCGGGGGCGTGCCGAGGGCAACACCGCGAAGGCCGGGACGCCCCGGCCGATCGTTGCCCCCACCGTCGCGCGCGGCGTAGACTCCGTGCATCGGGCCGGGTCGGAACGACTGCCCGGTCGGCCACCGCGTTTGAGGGCCCGAGGCCGACCCGCGGGCAGTCCTCCACAACAGGAGCGTACCGATGAAGCGAATCGCGGGTGTTCTGCTCGCCGTGCCGGCCGTGGCGATCGCCGTGCTGATCCTCCTGGGGACGGTTCGCGCGGCACCGCCGGACAAGGCCGCGGCGCCGGGCGCGGCCGTCATCGACGCCTCGAAGTACCCCTCGCTTCAGGCCGCCCTGGACGCCGTGCCGGCCGGGGGCGGGCTGGTGCGGCTGCCGCCGGGACGGTTCGAGCTGCCCCGGCCCCTGGTGCTCACGCGGGCCGAGACGCGGATCGAGGGTTCGGGGGCGGCGACGCACCTGGTCAACCGCAACGAGGCCGGCGAGCCGGCGCTGATTCTCCGGCCGGCGGATCGGGCGACGAAACGCGGCGCCCGGATCTGGCGCGTGCAGGTGGCGGACTTCCGCATCAGCGGCAACCCCAAGAGCGGCGACGGCCTGCGGGCGGAGGGGATCAACGAGATCTACATCCACGGCCTGAGCGTGGACCACAACGGCGGGCACGGGGTGAATCTCGTCGACTGCTACGAGGACCCGCGCGTGTGCGACTCGATCCTGACGTATAACCAGCACGCGGGGCTGAACATTCTCCGCGGGCACGACATCGTGGTCAACGGCAACCAGTTCGAGGAGAACGAAGACGCCGTCCGCTGCATCGACAGCTTCAACCTGTGCATGAACGGCAACAACCTGGACGACCACCTCCGCCACGGCGTGGTCATCGAGAACACGTATGGCTCGGTGCTGTCGGGGAACATGATTGAGGAATGCAACGGCACGGCCGTCGTGATGGACCGCGACTGCTACGGCAACACCGTCAGCGCGAACGTGCTGGCCCACAACGGCGGCGGGGGCGTGGACCTGCGCGACGCCTGGGGCTGCGCGGTCTCGGCCAACACGTTCACGATGTCCAAGGCGCTGGGCGTGCGCGTCGGGCCGGGCAGCGGGCGGATCACGATCTCGGCGAACAACTTCTCCAACGCCCACATCGGGGGCAAGACGAAGCGGGACGACCCGGCCGCGGGCGTGGTCCTGGACGGTGCGGCCGACGTGGCGGTCGGCGGGAACGTCTTCACCGGTCTCCAGGGCCCCGCTGTGGACGTTCGCGGGGAATGCCGGCACGTCGCCGTGACGGGCAACGTGATGGGCGAGCTGCACCTCGCCGCCCGGGCGGCGGGCAAGACGCCGCAGCCGCCGGCCCAACCCGCCGACAGCCTTTTCGCGAACAACCTGCCTCCCGACAACTGATCGCGCTTCCGGCATTTGCATTGTCCCTTCGCCTCGGGTAAGACACCCGTACGTCACGAGCAACCCAGACCGCAAGCAGCCGCGACGCGCAAGGAGAACCCGATGAAGGCCGTGATGATCGCACCGCGGAAGTACGTACAGGGCCGGGGCGTGCTGGGAGAGATCGGTCCGCTGGTCGCCGAGATCGGCTCCAAGCCGCTGGTCGTATGGGACGAGCAGGTCAAGGGCGTTGTCGGCGAGGTCGTGCTGGCCAGCTTCCAGGCCGCCGGGTTGGACGTGGTGGACGTGCCCTTTGCGGGGGACTCGACCCACGCCGAGGCCGAGCGCGTCGCCGGCCTGGCCCGCAGCGCTGGCGCGGACGTGTCCATCGGCATCGGCGGGGGCAAGACGCTGGACACGGCCAAGGCGGCCGCCCACCAGGCGGGCATCGCCATGGTTACCGTGCCGACGATCGCCTCGAACGACTCGCCCACCAGCTCCTACACCGTCTGGTACGACGACGACGGCAACTGCTTGGGCTTCGAGAGCTGGGGCCGCAACCCCGACCTCGTCCTGGTCGACACGCAGGTGATCGCCAACGCGCCGATCGCGGCGTTCGTGGCGGGCATGGGCGACGCGCTCGGCACGTGGGTCGAGGCCGAGGTCTGCCTCAAGACCCGCTCGGGCAACCTCGCCGGCGGGGTTTCGACAATGGCGGCGATGGCGATCGCCCGGCTGTGCTACGACATCCTGATGGAGCACGGCATCGCCGCCAAGCGGGCGGTGGAGCGCCACGTGGTCACGCCCTCGGTCGAGAAGGTCGTCGAGGCCAACGTCCTGCTCAGCGGGTTGGGCTTCGAGTCCGGCGGGGTGGCCACGGCGCACATGATCGCCAACTGCCTGCCGAGCTTTCCCGAGTGCCACCACCTCATGCACGGCCACGAGGTCGGCTTCGGCGTGATCAGCCAGCTCTGCCTCGACGAGGAGGCCGACCCGGAGGAGGTCGACGACATCGTCGACTTCGAGATCGCCGTCGGCCTGCCGGTGACGTTCGAGGACCTCGGCCTGGCGGGCGCGACGCGGGAAAAGCTCCGGAAGATCGGCGAGATCTGCGCGTCGGAGGGCTCGTTGTGTCAGAACCACCCGTTCGACGTGACGCCCGACAGCATCATCGACGCCATGATCGCCGCCGACGCGCTCGGTACGGAGCGCAAACGGCGGGCGGGAGTCTGAGCGAGGCCGCCGCTGTGGTTGACACGGGCGACGCCCGCCGGTAAGAGAGGGCGGAGCCCTGAGGAGCTTCCCATGACCGTCAACGTACGGACAAGCTGTCGGGCAGCCGCGGCGCTGCTCCTTCTGACTGTCTGCCCGGTGTGGGCCCAGGAGGGCCGGCCGCAGTGGCTTCGGGCGACCCTCGGCGAGCTGGAAACGCGGGTCGAGTACGACGTCTTCGGCGCCTGCGAGCGGGACGTGGAGGACCAGGACACGGACCTGGCGCTCGTTCGCCATCACTTCCGCGTGTTCGCGCCCCTTTGGCAGGACGAGACGCAGGAGGTGGCCGCACGCGCCACCGTCGGGGCGTGGGATCTCGACACGGACGCGAGGTTGGAGATCCCGAGTCCGCACCTGCCCGACCATCTCTGGGACCTGCGCTTTGGCGGCTCGTGGCGGCGAAAGCTGGCGAACGACTGGATCCTGGGGGCCGATGTGGAGATCGGCTCGCCGTCCGACAAGCCGTTCGAGACGTGCGAGGAGGTCTCCGTCAACGCGATGGCCAACCTGCGCATCCCGGCCGGCGAGAGGGACGCGTGGCTGTTCTTTGTGCAGTATTCCAACAACCGGTCGTTCGCCCAGCACGTTCCTCTGCCCGGAATCGCCTACCAATGGGTGCCGGACCCGCGGCGGTTTCGCGCGGTCATCGGCGTGCCGTTCGCCAATCTTCACGCCGAGCCGCTCGACCGGCTGACGATCGACCTGCGCTACCTGCTGCTTCGCCGTGTGCACGCCCGGGTCGGTTACCGCCTGCTGGACCCGCTGACGGTGTACGCGGCGTTTGACTGGGACAACCACCGCTTCTTCCGCGCCGGCCGCGACGACAACGACGACCGGCTGTTCTACTACGAGAAGCGTCTCACTGCCGGCGTGCGCTGGGACATCGTGGACGGGTTGTACGTGGACGTGTTCGGCGGCTACGCCTTTGATCGCTTCTTCTTCGAGGGCGAGGACTACGGCGACCGCGGGGACAGCCGCATCAGCATCGCCGACGGCGCCTTCGCGGGCATCAAGGTCGGGTACCGCTTCTGATTCTCGCCTTCGCCGCCCGAAGCGACGACGCGGAACCGGGACCGGCAGTGAGGCCGCTGCGTCAGCAGACTGCACGCGCGCTCGGATGCTCTCGGAGAACGGGACCACGAGCACCTTTCGACAGGCTCAAGGCAAGCGACCACGATAGGAGCGCCACATGGAGACAGTCCTGGGTTTCGCGATCATGCTGGCGGGGGCGGTGTGTGGCGGGTCGTTCGGGCTGCCGAGCAAGTACGTCCGGAAGGGCACGCCGTGGGAGGTGCTGTGGGGGCCGTTCTTCCTGTTCGTGACGATCCTGATCCCGACGATCCTCGGGCCGGTGATCGTGAAGGACTTCTTCGCCGTCTTCGGCGAGGCGGGCTTCGCGGCCATGGTGCCGGTGCTGCTGTTCGGCCTGCTGTGGGGCGCCGGGTCGATGACGCTGGGCATGAGCTTCGCCTTCATCGGCCTGTCGCTGGCCTATGCGCTGAACTACGGCCTCCAGATCGCCACCGGCGCGATGGTGCCGATGCTGATCCACAGTCCCGGCGCGATCCTCACCGGGAAGGGGCTGGTGGTCATCGGCGGGGTCGTGGCGTGCCTGCTGGGTGTCGTCGCGTCCGGCCGGGCCGCGATGCTCAAGGAACGCGACCAGAGGGCCGCGTCCGACGACGCCGAGACCGACGGCGGCGTCAAGAAGCCCAGGATGATGATCGGCGTGGTCATCGCCGTTGTCTCCGGCGTGCTCTGCGCGTGCTACGCCGTCGCAGCCAGCTTCGCCGGCGACGTGGGCACCGCGGCCACGGCGCTGGGCAACCAGGGCTACCAGGCGACGTGGGCCGTGATGGCGGTGATCGTCTGGGGCGGGGCCGTCTCCGCGTGCCTGTACTGCCTCGTGCAGCTCGTGCGAAACAAGACGTGGGGCCACTTCGCCCGGCCGGGCATTGGGCTGACCCTTGTCCTCGCGCTGGTGATGGCGATCCTGCACGACGGGGCGATCTTTCTGTTCGGCCTGGGCTACCAGAAGCTGGGCGACCTGGGCATCTCCGTCGGCTACGCCGTGTTCATGTCCTTCGCGATCCTCGTGGGCAACTTCCACGGCTTCCGCACCGGCGAATGGAAAGGCGCCGGCCGAGACAGCATCTGCTGGCTGCTCATGGGCGTCGCCAGCCTCGTCCTCGGCGTGTACATCCTGGGCGTGGGCAATTCGATGTAGCGGCGGGGGTATGCTGTTTGACGTGGGCGGGGAGGTCGATGGCAGCGTTCATGGTGCTTGCGGCATGGCGTGACGTAGCGGCAGCCCTCTGCCCTGCGGCGCTCTCCTTGCCCTTCGTCATCGTGCTCATCGTGCTGCACGTCCGTCGGGTGCGCCGGGACCCCGAGATTCTCCGGGAATGGGCGAGTAGGAAGGGGATCGCTCTGGAAGAGGTCAAGTCCAGGCGTTTCCGCTGCGGACGCTACACCTTCTTCCACAATGTGTACCAGCGCGTCTACCGCATCCGGGCAACGGATGCGGACGGGCGCACGTATACGGGCTTCGTTTGCGTCGGTGGCGGATTCGGCGGGGGAGACTACGTGACGGAGGATTGGGAAGGTGCTTCTCCGCAGGACGTTGCGGAATAGATGGAGTGGCGGAACAAGTTCGGCCGTCGGTCGAGGCGGTCCAGGTAGCAGATGGTGCGCGCCTCTTCCGCCCGGAGGGCGGTTGGTCGGTAGCCACGGGCGCGAGCCCGTGGAAGACGGCGACACCCCAAAACAAAGCCCCCGTAGGGGGCGACTGAGACGCTGCCTCGCACCGCGCCTCAGTCGCCCCCTTCGGGGGCTCTGTTGGTATGCCGGCTCGTCCCACCCCGGGCTCGCGCCCGGGGCTACCGCCCAGTCGCCCCCTTCCGGGGGCTCCGTGCGGTCTGGGCCGGTCTTCGTGGGTTCGGCCGGTCGCAGGAATCCCTTCGAAACTCGCCGTCCGCCCTCTTCCGCCCGGAGGGCGGTTGGTCGGTAGCCACGGGCGCGAGCCCGTGGAAAACTGCCTCGCACCGCGCCTCAGTCGCCCCCTTCGGGGGCTCTTGTTGGTATGTCGCGTCGTCCCACCCCGGGCTCGCGCCCGGGGCTGCCGTCCAGTCGCCCCCGTTCCGGGGGCTCTTGTTGGTATGTCGTGTCGCCCCACCCCGGGCTCGCGCCCGGGGCTACCCTCCAGTCGCCCCCTTCCAGGGGCTCCGTGCGGTATGGGCCGGTCTTCGTGGGTTCGGCCGGCCGCAGGTCTCTCTTCGAAACTCGCCGTCCACCCTCTTCCGCCCGGAGGGCGGTTGGTCGGTAGCCACGGGCGCGAGCCCGTGGAAGACGGCGACACCCCAAAACAAAGCCCCCGTAGGGGGCGACTGAGA
>Ga0272441_10008698_pt1 | contig 15994 bp, 14 predicted proteins | sample SSMProp6N_FD_193582 | JGI IMG/M metagenome (GOLD analysis project Ga0272441, IMG submission 193582) | Marine sediment archaeal communities from Little Sippewissett salt marsh, Falmouth, MA, United States - SSM-Prop-6N | ecosystem: Environmental > Aquatic > Marine > Wetlands > Sediment ... | reverse complement strand
ATGCGGTGAACGCTGAGGTGACGGCGATGGGGACTGCGGGACCCTTGACCGCGCTTGTCGAGCCGGGAAGCAGCGCTGAGGGCAGCGCCGGGTACCAGGTCCCGCGCAGTATGAAGGCCCCCATTACCTGGATTTTCCGCCCAGACCCAACGTCCCCGGAGGGCGCGCGTTTCTCGGTGCCTTATCAGCCGCCTTTACCTTTGCCCGCGCAGCCCCAGGTTGAACTGACGCAGGCTTTTGCTGATGCGGCGCGTGGTGTGATCGTGATCAACGGGGTGGTGCGGAACAGCGGTGAATCGGCGCTGGTCGTCACCCTGGATAACGTGAAGCTGACCTCAAGTGCTGGTACTTCGGAATTGCGGAACTCCAGCCCTGTTCTTCCCTGGACAATCGCCGGTGGAGCGGAGCAGGCTTTTGAAGCGCAGTTTTCCCGGCCTGAGGATGTCACATCGGTGTTGCTCGACGTTTTAGGCTTTACGTTCCAGATTGAAGGGCTGCCGTAACGATTTTTTAAAGAGCCAGGTTCTTGAAAAACCTGGCTCTTTTTTTATCCGAAGGAGGTTACCTATGCTTATCACGCATGCTGCTGTTGCAACGTTTGAAGCGGAGCCTCGTTTGATCGAGGATGGGGCTCTGCTTATTCGAGATGGCAAGATCGCCGCGGTGGATACGACTACCGCGCTTGCGACGCGCTATCCCGATGAAGATCGCTTGGATGCAGATGGCCAGATTGCACTGCCCGCGGCGCTCTGTGGACACACGCACTTTTACGGTGCTTTTGCACGCGGTTGGGCCTATCCCGGGCCTCCCGCGGCGGATTTTGTCCAAATTCTGGAACGCCTCTGGTGGCGGTTGGATAAGCTGCTCACGCCGGAGGATGTGCGTTATTCCGCGTTGGTCTGTCTGGCAGACGCGATCCGGCATGGCACGACGACGCTGATCGATCACCACGCCAGCCCCAACGCTATCGAGGGTTCTCTGGATATCATCGCTGAAGAAGTGGTGAGTTCCGGGCTGCGCGCGTCCCTTTGCTACGAGGTGACCGACCGCGACGGCGCCGCGCGTGCCAAGGCGGGGATTGCGGAAAATGCACGCTTCCTGCGCCGTATGCGGCAAGCTCCCCATCCACAGCTTGCGGCCTCTTTTGGGCTGCATGCGTCGCTGACTTTGAGCGACGCCACCCTGGCGGATGCGGTTGCTGCGGCTAATGGTCTGGAGACCGGTTTTCACATTCACGCCGCGGAAGGGATCGTGGATGTGGAGGATAGCCTGGAGAAGTCGGGCAAGCGGGTGATTCACCGGCTCCATGATGCGGGTATTTTAGGCCCGCGCACGATTGTCGCCCATGCGGTGCACGTTGATGACGACGAGATGGCGGTGCTGGCGGAGACCGGGGCCTGGGTCACACATCAGCCGCGTTCGAACATGAATAACGCTGTGGGCACCGGCCAGGTCGAGGCGCTGTTGGAGAAGGGCGTCAAGGTGGCCTTGGGCAACGATGGTTTCAGCAACAACATGTTCGCGGAGATGAAAACGGCTTATCTGGTCCATAAACTAGCGCAGGGTGACCCTCGCGCGATGTCCGGCGATTTGGTCTTCAAGCTGGCCTATCCCGCCAATGCCCAATTGGCCAAGCTTTTCTGGCCGGATCAGAAGTTGGGCGTGCTGGCTCCCGGCGCGGTGGCAGATCTGGTTTTGGTGGATTACCATCCCACGACGCCACTGACGGCGGGGAATTTGCCCTGGCATTTCCTCTTTGGCTACGAGGCGTCGATGATCACAACGACGATCAGCGCGGGGCGCGTGCTGATGCGGGACCGCCGCTTGTTGACGTTGGATGAGGAGGAGATCACCGCCCGCTCGCGCGAGCTCGCGGGCGCGCTCTGGAAACGCGCTGCATAGCTGTACGTTGAAAATAGGTCGGAGCAGCGCTCCGACCTATTTATTTTTACCGGTATTTCCTCAAGTGGGTGATTCAGGTCTCCAGAATGTGAAGATTTTGGGGAACACTTTGGTATCGAGAATGCTGGCTAAGAGCACGCCCGTACCGTACATGACGAAATCCATGGGATCGCAGGTCTCACCGAAGATGGCAACCCCGAAACATTGGGATAGCTCCACCAAGGAGGCGGCTCCGAAGACCGGGAGGCTTTTGGCGATCCAGCTTTTCAGCAGGGGAACTCGCGTCTCATTCAGCGATAGCAGGAAGTAGAAGCCAAAGGGGAGCAAGATATCGATCAGGTAGCCGTTGACGAATTCCGGGAAGGGACCCCGGTACTGGCTGCCTGTTGCGAAATGGAGCAGCGCGATCGCGACGTTGATCCCGGTGACTAAAATTACTTTTCCCCTGCTTTGATTTCGAGCTTGCATGCTTAAACGACCCTACGACTTTGGCAAGACCTTGTAATGCCACGGCGGGGCTTTGCGTTCCGCGACTTGCTCTGCTGCCAGCGCTAGCCGCAGGAGTGTTGGTTCCTGCCAGGGGTGTCCGATGGCCTGCATGCCGACCGGAAGCCCCGCTTCGGTGTAGCCCGCCGGGAAGGAAATGGCCGGCAGACCGGTCAGGTTTGCGGGCGTCGCAAAGCGCATGATTTCGATCAGGGTGGAGAGGTCCGACTCGCCATCAGGGATGGCTGCTTTGGGGATGGGCGGTGCCGCGATGCCTGTCGCCGGTGTCAAGATTGCATCGATGCCTTCCAGCGCCCGGAGGAAGTTGGCGATCGTGCGGGTGCGCACGCGCTGTGCCTGGACGTAGTCTCCCGAGGTAAAGGCGCGGGCCAGAGCTAGGTTGATGCGCACATCCGGGCCATGTTCGCGGTGGTGTTCTGCGTAGGTGTGGCTCAGGGCCTGGGCCATCTCGCCGGCAATCGTGACGGTGTGCGCGATCCGCGCGGCTTCCAGGTCCGGAATCGTGATCTCGCGCACGCGGACGCCCATCTTTTCGAAGCGTTCGAGCATTGTCTCACAGGTTGATACCACCTCGGCACTGGCGTGGCGGAACCAGGGCTTGTAGATGCCAACCTCCATGCTGCTGAGATCCATGGTGCCCCAATTCCCCAGGGTGGGGAGCGGTTGGTGCCAGGAGGTGGGGTCTTTGGGATCGGGCCCGGCCATGACGGCGTAGGCCAGCGCTGCGTCGGTTGCTGTAGCAGCCAGTGGGCCCAGGTGGGCAACGCTCCAGCAGAGCGGTGCTGCGCCATACTCACTCACGCGTCCAAATGTGGGCTTGAGGCCCACAACGCCGCAGAACGAGGCCGGGATGCGGATCGAGCCGCCGCCATCCGCGCCGATGGCCACGGGACAGAGACCCGCGGCGACCGCGGTGCCTGAGCCGCTCGAACTGCCGCCGGTGTAGTGATCCTGGGCGTAGGGGTTGCGCGGCGTGCCGTGGACGGGGTTGGAGCCGGTCACGCCGATGCCGATCTCATGCATGTTGGTCTTGCCGATCAGCAGTGCGCCCGTTGCGCGCATGCGCGCGACAACCGTGGCGTCCTCTTTTACCGGTGCCTTTCCTAAAAAGGCGGTGCCCACGGTGGTGGGATAGGGAAGCATGTCCACTTCATCCTTCACCGCGACCGGCACGCCATCAAGGATGCTGCGGGCCTGGCCGTTTCGGATGCGCGCTGTTGCTTCTTGGGCCTGTCTGAGCACGTCCTCATGATTCACAGCGATGACGGCGCGCAAAGGCGGGTTGGCTGCGTTGCTTTCCTCGATTGCTTTCAGGATCTGGCGGGCCACATCTTCCGGGGTGCACGTTCCCTCGCGGTAGGCAGCGGCGTAGTCGTGCACGGTCGCGAAGTGAAAGCCGGGACCGGGTTCGGCGGCAGCGTTGGGCCACTCTGTTTCGGGCACGGCTTGGGTCTCAGAGGTCACGGTCCCTGTGAGATGGAGCGGCTTCATGGTGGGGGCTTCATCGATCGTTTGCTCTCGCAGCCAGGTGATGCCCGCGCTCTTGAGCAGGCTGGGGGTCAACACCCCTCCCAGAGGGCCTTCCAGCGCTGCGATGAACAGCCGCAGCGTTGGCCCTGCCAGGTAGGGCATGGAAATGGATTCCAGATCATAGGATACTTCTTGTGCTGTGTTGTCGTGCATTGTATCACCTCTTGTAGGATAGGGACTATGTTTATGGTATGGACCTATATTTTGTATGGTTATTGAATTTGGACGCGTGCCGGTATTTATCAATTAGGCTGATTCTCCGTTGCGGTACTTGCGGGCCAGCAGCGCATAGAAGGTGATCCACTTGTTGGGCTCGCCGCGCTTGCCGACTTTTAGCAATGCCTGGCTGGGAGTCCAATCCAACGGGTATCGTCCCGCAGTATCTTGTTTCTTCTCCAGCATGGCCCACATTGCGTCCAGCGCTTTGTGCTGCCCATACCCCATCTTGCTCAGTGCGTAGGCGATCTCGACCAGGCTGGCTTTCCAGGTAATGGGGAAGAACAGCTTGTCCACATCTTTATTGACAAGCTCCGACCGGTCATCACTGCGGAAGATGCCACCGCGTTTTAAGAAGTAGTCGACCAGCGCGGTGCATCGCGGGTGTGCTTTATACTCGGGGAGCTCGGCGAAAGCTATGAGTGCCTTCACGCTGCCACGGATGCAGCTTTTGACTGCCCGGGTCTTGTACTTTCCCTCGTGCGTGTCGCAGAGGTAGCCGCCGTCGGGTCGGGCCGTGTTGAGCATCAGGTCGATGCTCTTTTGCACGCGGGGATCCTCACGCCAGCCGAGTTGGATGAAGGTACGAATGTTGTAGCTGTAGAGGCAGGAAAAGTGCCTCCAGAAGTCGCCATCCTCCTTTTGGAGGCTGAGGTAGCGATTACCGGCTTTCCGGACCTGGGGGTGTTCTTTATCCATGCCAAGCTCTGCCAGGTAGGCGAGGCAGAAGTGGGTGGTGGCAAAGGAGCCGTAGACTGTGCCGTCCCCCAGGAGCTCGCCGGTGCGGGGGTTTTTCTGAAGCCAGTAGCCGTCGGGATGCATCTTGCGGAGAATGTCGGTGACTGCCTTGCTAGTGGGAATGGCCTGTTTGGCTTTGAGGACATCGGGGTCATCAGGCGGTCTAGCGAGGAGTTCGGTGAGTGTACGATAGCGGATGGAAGGAGCGACAGGATCCAACAGCCAATCGTATATGCCGGATAAGGCTTGCATGTCTCTCCTTAATTTTATCCTATGAATGATTTAGAGAATGATGATAGATTTTGTTAATGAGGGCGTTTAATCACCAAACCAATTATCTGTTATGCTTATAGTGGTGTCACCTGCGACCAGAAGAAGCTCATTGCTTGTTTGATGCTCTGTTTGTGCTTCGAGCCGGTACTCCCTGGCGCCGACTTCTACTTGCAGTGTACTGTTGCCTGGAATCTCAAATGACTTCCAGGCATCTTCATCTTCGGTGATTGTAATTTTGACCGTGACCGGTGTTGCCAATTCGTTGTTAATTTCTATGGTGGCACCTATAGCAGCCGCCTTCGAGTATGTCTCAAACTTGGCTTCAGCTAACCCTTGTTGGGCGCTTTCGGCTCGTTGCTCTAGTGCTCCGAGACACCCTGTCAGCATAGACAAAGCTAAAACTCCGAAGGTAAGAATAAGCCAATATCTTTTCATCGTCGTTCCTTAGATGACTGAAAGTTAGTGGATGACCTATTTACCATTTCGATGAAATCTTATTTTTTAGTATAGGCTTCTGTTTTCAAAAAGTCAATATAAATTTAATCGGTTGGGGTTTGTGTGTCCGGCTAAAGCCTCGACTCCTGAGGATTCTTGCACGCAGAGGAGGATCTCAGGCATTGCGCTTTATTTACACGGAGATCTACGGAGAAGGCATGGAGATTCACAGAGAAAAAACTATGTAGCTCTTTTGTTACAAAGGGCTACATAGATAGGTTATGTCTTTTTTAATGGCACTAATGGCACTAATGGCACATGGCACATGGCACACCTGGACTGCCCCGACTGGGGCTGATTCAAAGGATTCGCCGCATTTTTCCCTGGGTATAAGGAAACCCCATTGGGAACCGTTTTAGCCCAGAAAAGTCTGGACCTTCTCTCTTTTATCCAGATGCGTACGCCTTGGATGTGCAGATCATTTAAAGGCGTCTGGTTGAAATCAAATGCTTGGCTTGGTTTACTCCAGGGGCGCGAGTGTCAGCGTTACTGCGACTTTGTGGTCCTGCCCGCGCACCGAAAAGTCATGGGAAAATTGTTCGCCGCTTTCGAAGTCGGCCAACGGCACGAGGATTTCATCTCCCATAGGAGAGAAAGTTGGTACGGCGGCCCTTTCCCATTGGTTGCGTATGGTCAGCATCGGGGACAGCTCGAAGCTCAGCAGTCCTTCATGGATCGCAAGCGGGATATTGCCTTCGGTCGCTAACTGCAGTGTTTCGGCGGCATTCCCCGGCGCGCCGGGGATGCGGCACTTCAGCACGGTCACGTCCTGAACGATGGCCATCCCGCGTCCTTTTTGCAATTGCTCCATGACCTGACCTGTCAGCCCAGGTTCATACTCTTCTCCGGCTGCGCCTTGTACCAGTCCATCCACGAGTGATTCCAAGCCGTTTTCCTGTGTGCTCTCCCAGGTTTCTATGACTTTATCCAGATCGAAGGCTGCTTCTACCACGACATGCAGCATTTCGCCCACCCGGACCTCTGCCTGCAAGCTCCAATTGGGGTCGCCTGCTAAGGCTTGCACATTGGCTGCGTGTGCTTCTCCAAAGCTGCCCATGGCGGTATTCAATGTTTCCATTTGTTCCGGCAGTTCCCCCATCAGGCCAGAGAGGGAATTCATGAGATTGCCCATCTGTTCCATTTGTGCAGGCAGGTCCGCCATGGCTTTTTGCGCTTCGGCCATGGCTTCCTCCATTTGCCGGGTCAGGTCATCCATATCGGGGATTTCAGGGAACTCATCTGACATTGTATTCTCCTCCTGTTTTTTGTGCTTTCTTGTGTTCGGGCGGCTTGCTGCAGGTCTTTTAAAGTATGGCTGTTAGTATAGGTCCCCATTTTTACAAAGTCAATGTGAATTTAGCGTGACTTTTGGAGTTGAAACTGCTGTTGGGGTTTGTGTGTCCGGCTAAAGCCTCGACTCCGGCTTTGCTGGAGGAGGATAGTGTGGTTTTGGGAGTCAAGACTTTAGTCAGGTTTTGTGCATCAGCTAAAGTCTCGACTCCGTCTTGCTATTTTTTAATTGCGTATGCTTTGCCCTCGTTTTCGAAGAGGGGGTGTTTCTGTATCCCCAGGTAGGTCATGCCCACTTTCTCCGCTACACGGGCGCTGGCCGGATTATCCGGGCTCATATAGGCGCGGACCTCTTTGATGCTGTCCGCTTCGAAGCAATGGCGGATGAGCGCTTGGGTCGCTTCGGTCGCGTATCCCTGACGCCAATGGTCGGGCTGCAGGCTGTAGTAACACTCGACGATTTCAGGACCGTCAAGTTCTGAGATGCCGCATGAGCCGATAAAGGTGTTGTCCTGCAGCGCGATGACATAGGCGAAGATGGGATTCTCCGAGGTGTAGGAGGCTACGACGAAGTCGAAGAGTGCTTTTGCGCCATCCGCGGTCTTTTGCTCTGCGGTAAAGTTGAGATAGCGGGTTGCTTCTTCGTTGGTCATGAAGTCCAGGTACCCTTCCAGGTCTTGCTGGCAGAAGGGGCGTATGATGAGGCGTTCGGTCACGATTTTTTCAGGTAAGTTCATGGTTGGTCCTCTTGTCGTTGATGGTGTTGTGGGCTAGGTTTGAAGCTGATACGCCTAGCCCTTGTTTATTGTATCATATTTGGGCCGATGGGCATGTTGGTTTTTGGAGTGGAGACTTCAGTCGGGTGTTGTGTGTACCCGGCTAAAGCCTCGACTCCGTTTTTGTTGTGTAATTCAGTTGCGCGATAGGGATATCGCGGCTACATGGGGGATTTAGTTACCCAGGCTGATGGCGGCCAGGTCTTCTTCCACGCTGGCGATGGGCATGAGATCGAAGTGCTTGACCAGCACGTCGGTCACCCCAGGGGAGAGGAATGCGGGCAGCGTGGGGCCTAAGCGGATGTGTTTGACCCCTAGCCAGAGCAGCGCCAGCAGCACGATAACGGCTTTTTGCTCGTACCAGGCGATGTCGTAAGAGATGGGCAGGTCGTTGATGTCCTCTAGGCCGAAGGCTTCTTTTAACTGCAGGGCGATGTAGGCCAGCGAGTAGGAATCGTTGCACTGCCCGGCGTCCAGGATACGGGGGATGCCGCCGATATCGCCTAGGTCGAGCTTGTTGTAGCGGTATTTAGCGCAGCCGGCAGTCAGGATCACGTGGCCCTCGGGCAGCCCCTGGGCGATGCCGGTGTAGTATTCGCGGGACTTGTGACGGCCATCGCAGCCCGCCATCACTACAAAGCGCTTGATCGCGCCGCTCTTCACGGCGTCGATGACCTTATCCGCAACATCCATCACGGCTGCATGGGCAAAGCCGATGGGAATGCTCCCTTCTTCTAATGGCTGTGGGGAAGTGGCGTTCTTGGCTGCCGAGATGACCTGGCTGAAGTCTTTTTGCTGGCCTGCTGTGCGGTCAGGTATATGGGGACATCCAGGCCATCCGGCCATGCCTGTGGTGAAGAGGCGATCGCGATAGCTGTCTTTGACCGGCACGATGCAGTTGGTGGTCATCAAGATTGCGCCCCCAAAGCTTTCGAATTCCTGCTGTTGGTGCCACCAGGAACCACCGTAGTTCCCCACAAAGTGCGGGTATTTTTTGAAGGCGGGATAAGCGTTTGCCGGCAGCATCTCGCCGTGGGTATAGATATTCACGCCGGTGCCCTCGGTTTGCTGCAGCAGTTCGTCCAGGTCGCGCAAGTCGTGGCCGCTCACCAGGATGCCGGGCCCCGGGCGCACGCCGAGATTGACCTGCGTGGGTTCCGGGTTGCCATAGCTGCCGGTATTGGCCTCATCCAACAGACGCATGGCCTCCACACCCATCTCCCCGGCCTTGAGCACCAGCCCTACCAGGTCGTCGGCGGTCAGGCTGTCATCGGTGGTGGCCAGCAGTGCCTCTTGGATGAAGGTGAGCAGGGCTTGATTGGTGTGTTCCAATACATAGGCATGATCGGTGTAGGCGGCGAGGCCTTTGACCCCGTATACCAGCAGTTCGCGCAGGGAACGGATGTCAGGATTGAGGTTGGGGTCGGCTTGCACCCCGACTATCTGGCCCTTGATATCAAGGGCCGCTGCTTTGTAGGTCTTGGGCACCCACGTCGCCATCTCGGGCAGGTGCGCGCTGCAGTCGCTGCCGTGTTGGGCTTTGCAGGCAGCCTGCGCGCGGGTTTTGAGATCCTCGCGGCGCGTCACGGCTTCGCGGATCATATCCACAAAGCGCTCCGGGTCGAAGTTCGCGTTTGTAATCGTGGCAAAGAGCGCCTTGGCGACGAACAAGTCTGTTTTTGCATCACTGACGCCCAGACCCCTCCCGCGCACACCCCAGAATGAAATACCTTTGAGCAGCCAGATGAGCAAATCCTGCAGGTGGGACACTTCGGGTGTTTTCCCACATACCCCACGCACCGTGCAGCCCTCATTTTTGGCGGCTTCCTGGCACTGATAACAAAACATCGACATCACTAGCCTCCTTATTGTGGCCTTATGACCAGAGTTTACTTACATTTGGCTACGTTGATTGCTGTCAGTGTGTGTGTACCTATAACCAACGTCACCTTTCTGATTGTGTCTCTACCTTATCAGAAAGGTGATGTTGCGTCTGTGACAAAAGTTATATTTGGGAGGGTGGGTCTACAGCTTCAGTTTTGTGCTGAAGGCCTTGCGGAATTTGGAGACTTTGGGCGAGATGACCACGCGGCAGTAACCCTGCTGCGGGTTCTTCTTGAAGAATTCCTGGTGGTACGTTTCGGCTTTATAGAATGCCTCAAAGGGGACTACTTCGGTGACGATGGGGTTGGGCCAGGTCTTGGCTGCACTCAGCGCCCGGATCGCGGCCTCAGCCGCCGCCTTTTGGCCTTCGTCGTGGTAGAAAATTATGGAGCGGTACTGGGTACCCACGTCTGCGCCCTGGCGGTTCAATGTCGTTGGATCGTGGATGGAGAAGAAGATTTCCAGGATATCCTGGTAGCTGATCACTGCCGGATCAAAGGTGATCTGTATGACCTCCGCGTGTCCGGTCGCGCCGGTGCTGACCTGCTCGTAGGTGGGATTGGGCCTTTTGCCGCCTGCATAGCCGGACACCACGGTCTCCACGCCTTGCAGCTCCACAAAGACTGCTTCAAGGCACCAGAAACACCCGCCGCCTAGTGTGGCAATTGCTTGATCGGTCGGGTTCATGTTCATATCTATATTCATTTAAGTCCCCTCTCTAGGTTCCTGAATTTGGGCGGCCAGCCGTCGCGCAGCGGATAGATGAAGGTCTCACGTCCGCGCTTGTACCGGAAGTCGCATTTATTCCCGCCTTCTGCAAGGGTGTGGTAGCGGACCAGGCCGCGGTTGAAGGCCCTGCTGATGACTTCGTCGCTCAGGCACATATAGGGTGTTAATGCATCGGCGTCCTGGGCGTGATAGAGTTTGCAGATGCCGCATTCGGTGATGTCTATGCCGTAATCAAAGTTCTCGCCATCTCCCTCTATGTAGGTGAGCACCCAGTCCTCAGGATATTGGCGTTTCTGCGATCGTGCAGCTTCTTCCTGCAGGGTCATTTCGTAGCTGCGGTTGTATTTGAATCGCCCGATCAGGCTGAGCAGCCATTGGGGATAATCCGCCAGCGTTTCGTATATCTCGTAGATCATCCTGCCCACTTCTTCAATCTCATGTCCATGGGGTTTCAGGGCTTTGTACATGCCCAGCATGTAGGCCGCGTAGGTGAGGTTGCCGGTGTTGAGGTTCTGCTCGCCCCCGATGTAAGGCAGTTCTATGTCTTCGTATGCCTGCCAGGTCTCTTCCAGCAATGCTGCGGCGCTATCCTTTCCAAAGCGTGCTGCATAGACTTTCCCCGTGGCCTCGGCGATGTCATCAAGCAGGTCGCCCCCTCCTTTTGATCTCAGGTAGAGCGCGCCGCCTCCGACAGCCACCAAGCCTGCAGCTACTGCGGATCCTTTTAGAAATTGTCTTCTGTTGATTTTCATTGCCTCATTCTTTCTGTGTGATTATTTGAATACAAAGTGCAAGTGGTCTTTTATCCTTTTGATTTTTTCATCCCGCTCTGCTTTATCCTGGTACAGGATATTGAAGAGGGCATAGCGGAACGAGTAGGTGTCCTGCTTATACTCACAAAGGCGTTTGCCCGGTTCTGCCAGCAAGCGGACGGAGTGCACCAGTCCATGCCGGGCGAGCGCCGCGATCTCCTCTTCGGATGGCGTCCCGATGACCGTTTTGTCTTCGTAGACCCGCAGCACACAACTGCTGGCTGACTGCGGGGCAGGCAGCGCTGTCAGGCTGGGCGTTTCTCCGAGCGCCAGCTTGCAGACTTCTGTGAGGTAGTTTTCGGCATACCGGGCGGTGAAGAGTGCTACAAATTGGAAGGCGATCCGGATGTTGAACTCGATGACGATGATATGCCCGGCCTCTGTGACGAAGAACTCGACGTTAAAGCTGCCGTTATCAAAGCCCAGGCTGGCGACTAGATCCTCTGCTACCTTCCGAAGCTCTGCCTGCGTGTCTTCCTCAAGATGGGCGGGGAAATCAAAGCGCTCGAAGCTGTGCCCGGGTCTGTCGAAGATCGAGGCTGTGATGCCTACCAGCGCGACCTGCCCATGATGCACGTAGCCATCCAGCGTATATTGCGGAAACTGCAGAAAGGGCTGCAGCAGGAAGGCGGAGAGCGGCGGATCGTCGGCTTTTATCAGCGGCCTATAGAGCGCTTGTCGCCAGGTGACGTCGGCGCGTTTGAGGTCGCGGACCGCCCGGTAGCGTTCTTTGAGTGTGTGCGGGTCTTTCGCCAGGAAGGAGCAGGCAGAGAGCGAGCTGGCAGCGGGCTTGATGAAGGCCGGGTACCATGTGGATGCGATGGGAATATCCTCCTCCGACCTGATGATGCGGGTGGGGGGATAGTGTGGATTGCAGGCTGCGGCGTGCTGCATGAAAAGGGCTTTGTGCTGTGCCTGGTAGGTGGCGCACGGCGAGGGTGTGGTGAACCCCAGGTGATCACCGGCAGCGGCTGCCAGCGCACCTGCAAAGTCGTTGATCCCCACCACGCCACCGATATGGTTTTGCCCGTGCCGTGCCAGTGTTTCCAGGGCCTCCAGTTGGTCTCGAACGGGTGCTTGGGGATCGACCCGAAAGAAGCAGAGGGGGAGAGCCCCGTTCATGCTTTCTATAAGGGTTCTCCTATGCGGGTCGCTGTAAAGGACGAGGACGGTTTTGTTACTTTTTGTATTTGCCACTGTATCCTCCCAGCGAAAGGACTCTGCAGCGTCGCGCGCTATAGGCGCTTCACCGGCTAAAGCCTCGACTCCGTTTTTGTTGCGTCGTTCCGTTGCGCGATAGGGATATCGCGGCTACATAGGTGCTTTACCGGCTAAAGCCTCGACTCCGTTTTTGTTGTGTGATTCGGTTGCGCGATAAGGATATCGCGGCTACATAGGTGCTTTACCGGCTAAAGCCTCGACTCCTGAAATCTCTTGCTGTTTTTTCTGATGGCGGGTACGCCAGGTCGATACCTCAGCGCTGCATCGACCTGGCTGGTAAATCGGTTTTAGCGTTCGAGAAGTGTATCGATGAGCACGTAGGGTGCTTCTTCGGTCAGCGCCTCGCCAGCTTCCTCGCAGTTGAGCAGGATGACAAAGCCGGTCTCCAGGTCAGGGATGAAGCCGAGCACGCTGGCGAAGTCATCGTAAGCGCCTGTGTGCCAGATCATATCGACGCCGCTATATGTCGTTTGTTCCCATCCCATCGCGTATTCCTCCAAGTACGGCCTCCAGGTTTCGGACAGGGCTTCCTCGGAGACCACGCGTGTGCCGTTGGGCGCAACGCCGCTGTTCATCTGCGTGCTGATGTAAAGCGCCATCTCCCGTACATTGGCTTTTAAGCTGCCCGATGGTGCTAGCGCATCGCCTTCAAAGTCGTAGCTTTCCGAGAGCACGGGGCTGTCACCCTCAAGCACGTAAGACTTGGCATAATTGGGATTGCGCCGTGCCTCGCTGATATAAACTGTGGCGCTTTCCATGCCGATGGGATCCAGCACGTTTTCCTCCAGCAGATTGGCGTAGCCCTCGTAGAGGTCGTCGAAGCTGCCGCCTGCAGCGAGCACGCCGATGTAGCCGCCGAGCGAAGCGGAGAGGTTGCTGTAGCTGAATTCCTCACCGGGTATGCCCAAGAGGGGCGTCTCGCCAGCCACGATGAAGATATCTTCCGGTGCGGCATATTCCGGGTCGATTTCGTCCTCGGCCTCGTCAGGGATGCCGCTGCGCATGCTCAAGAGGTGGCGGAGTGTGACTTCCTGTGTGGCCTGTGGATTGGAGAGTGCGAAGTCGGGATAGATCTCAACCACGGGGGTGTCCCACTCGAACAAGCCTGCGTCGACGAGTGTCGCAATCAACATCGAGGTCAGGGATTTATGGGTAGAGCCGATGTGGAAGAGCGTGTCCGGTGTGACCGGATCTCCGCTCTCCACATCGCGCAGCCCAAATCCTTGGGCCAGGAGCGTTTCATTCCCCTGCACAATGGCCAATGCGAGCCCGGGGATGTGTTCCTTCTCCATCGTATCCTGGATGTAGGAGGTGTAAGTGGCCAGCCATGTGTTGTCCTGCGCGCTCTCACTCTCTTCTGAGACGTCCTTATTTGCGGGTGGGGGAACGATATCCCCGGGTGTCTCATACTCGGTGAGCTCTGCGCTGCAGGATAGCAGTGTCAAGGTCAAGAAGAGCGATAGACAGAGTCGGATGGATTTTCGCATGTATTAAGCTCCGCTATCAGTCGAGCGACTGAATAAACTGGTCTACTTCCTGGTTGAAACGATCGGCTTCCTCGATGAAAAGGCAGTGCCCGCTGTCCTCGAAGATGATCAGCCGAGCATCGGACATGTTGTCCCGCAGGTATTCACCGGCGGCTGTGGGGATGATTTTCTCGTCGCGCTCGAAGCAGAGGAGCGTGGGCACGGTCACCTTGTCCAGCACGGGGCGGTAGTCTTGGACCGCTTCATCAAAGATGATCGCACCGGCGATGCACTCAGGCAGCAGGGTGACTTCTTCGAACATCCATTTGAAATCCTCCTCTGATGGCGGATTTTTGAACATGGCGGGGATGAACTCGGACACAAAGCCCGCGCGATCCGTCTGCATTTGGCTCATAATGCCGCAGAGCTCCTCGAAGTCGGCGAAGCCGTACGGCCAATCCTCCCACCGGAAATCCGAAGGGGATTGATCGACGACGACGGTGGCCTTGATGTTCTCCGCGCCGAATTGCTTGAAGTAGTACCAGATCACCATGGCGCCCATTGACCAACCCACCAGCGTCACGTCCTTGAGTCCTTTCTCCTTGATGAAGGTGTGGAGATCTTGCGCGTAGGTGTCGATGGTGTGCCCGTAGGGGACGTGTGAGGAGCGCCCGTGCCCACGCAGGTCCAGGGCGAACGCGTGATACTTTTCGCCAAAATAGGGCATTTGTTTGTGGAAGAAGCGGCTGCTCATCCAGACCCCGTGGATGAATATAACGGGCTGCCCTTCTCCTTGTTCCTCATAGTAAAGCTGAACGTCGTCGCTTATGTTGAAGTACGCCATGTGTTTCCTCCTTGTGATTGGTTATGTGAACTGCTGGTTGTGTATAAACTGTGGTTCAATGAACAACGCCCTCGCGTCAAAGAACGCGAGGGTTGTCACCGTGTTTGCTCTAGCCCATTTTTATCTCGAGCAGGTTGTGCACGTAGCCGTAGAGATCTGCGAACAGGGCTGAGACGCCCCAGGGAAGATCCTCCGGCGGGCTGATGAATTGCACGCCTTTGGCTGTCAATGTTTCGTAATCCTTGTGGCAGTCAGTGGATTGCAGGACAAAGCCGGGCGTTTTGCCAACCATGCCGGCACGGCTCTCCGGATCGCCCTCGGTTCCCCACTCCGGCGGCTGTAGAAGGAACTCTACCTCGGTCTGCCCGGGTGGGGCTATCGTGATCCAGCGGTATTCCGGATTGTTGGGGAAGGGATCATTGGCTCGTATCTCAAAGCCAAGTTTTTCTGTGTACCAGGCCAGGGCTTCTTCCTGGTCTTTAACCAACAATGGAACGTGCGTTATTTTGTTTATCATGACACTCCCTCCTTGAGAAAGCTTGACTGATAGATTTTGCTGCTACAGTTTTGCTTTGATCGGGCAGTGCGATTTTGTGCGCGTCGCTGGCGTGACGAAACGGTGGTGTTGAAAGAAATTGATAAGGTGCGGGCAACTACTTAGTAGTATAGTCAGGTCCTGGGTGGAAGTCAAAATGCGTAATGCGTAATTTGTAATGCGTAATTTGTGATTTCTAACATGTTGCTGTGTGATCGAGCGGTGCTTGCTTTGTTGCCGGGGCAAGGAAAAACTTCCCGGAAGACAAAACAGCTTCCGGGAAGTTGAAGTTAAGGTGAACTTTCTGTGTCTCCTGGATTTGGGGTTGTGGTGACAGGGCGTTATATACTATATGGTTATTAATGGCACTAATGGCACATTTGACCGTGTTGAGCAGCGCCGCGCGATAGGGATATCGCGGCTACATGGGTGCTTTACCGGCTAAAGCCTCGACTCCTGAAGATTCTTGCAGAAGAGGGGAAATTTCAGTTATCACGCTTTATTTACACGGAGATGCACAGAGAAGACATGGAGATTCACGGAGAAAAGCCTCCTTTTATTTGCGCGCGGCTACATGGGTGTTTTACCGGCTAAAGCCTCGACTCCGTTTTTGTTGTGTGATTCGGTTGCGCGATAGGGATATCGCGGCTACATGGGTGCTTTACCGGCTAAAGCCTCGACTCCTGAAGATTCTTGCATGAAGAGGGGAAATTTCAGTTATCACGCTTTATTTACACGGAGATGCACAGAGAAGACATGGAGATTCACGGAGAAAA